>Ga0075347_1000003_pt1 | contig 339567 bp, 306 predicted proteins | sample RushSE_CattailNL_5_FD_120084 | JGI IMG/M metagenome (GOLD analysis project Ga0075347, IMG submission 120084) | Natural and restored wetland microbial communities from the San Francisco Bay, California, USA, that impact long-term carbon... | ecosystem: Environmental > Terrestrial > Soil >...
CCGCCCGTCACGTCATGGGAGCCGGGAGCACCCGAAGTGGTCACGCCTCAGTGATCCCTACGGTGAGCTCGGTGACTGGGACGAAGTCGTAACAAGGTAGCCGTAGGGGAACCTGCGGCTGGATCACCTCCTTTCTACGGGATATACGTAGACTCGATACCCGGAGCGATCCGGATCGAGACTGTCAGCACACCCTCGCCCGCAAGCCGTAAGGCAAGCGGATAGCGCCGCGGCAACGCGACGCAAAAACACCAACTGTTCACTTGTCAGGGATCCAAAATCCCACTCTCTACTGAGAAACACGACAAGCCCCGCTTACCCAAGCGGGGTTTTTCATTGCGCTTCGGAGGAGGGGTATTGACCGGTGGTGAGTGACCAAGCTCCAAGCCCCGCGTAGCCGAAGCCGCCGGTTCACAACCGGCGGAATCCCCCGGGCAGCCCCTTCCGCCGCTTGGTGAAGCGGCGGCTTCGAATCTTCATCACACCGACTCGCTGCTCGATGGGTAGCCGCGATTCAGTCTTGGTAATCTCATAAGCGAATCGACTCTAATCGATCGCAGCAAAATCACACCTGTGCGGCGAATAGATTGCTTGGCTTTCTTTGCACAGCCCGTCACGTCATCTAGACAAATGACAACACCCGCTGAATGGTGGCGCATTTTTATGCGGCCCACAAATTGATCGGTATGAGCCCCTTACCCCTCGCGGAACTCTGTGGGCGTCTGTCCCACTTCGCGCCTGAAGATTCGCGCCATCTTGTTGCCATCGATGAAACCCGAGCGAGAAGCAGCTTCGTTGACTGTCATCGTTTTTCCCTGCAACAGGCGCTTAGCCAGCGCGATGCGAAGCCGACGCACTTCTTCTCCCACGCCCCGGCCCAAGGCCTTTTGAAACTTCAGCTGCAGCCCGCTGGTCGAGACATTGCACTTGTACGCCACATCATCGACCCGCAACGGCTTGCTCAGATTGCTGGAGATATATCGCAGCGCCTCGGCAACAACCGGATCTTCCACCGCGAAATAATCGGTCGACTCCCGCGCGGCCAGGCCGATCGGAGGCACCAGGATCGGGTCTGGCGGAACCGGCTCTCCCGCCATCAGCCGATCAAGCAGCCGAGCTGCTTCATAGCCTACGCTCTCAAAATCACTTTTCACTGCGGTGATCGACGTGGGGACCCCCAGCGTCGATTCAAAATTTTTGTGGCAAACCACCGCGACATCGTGCGGTACCGAAAGTCCCATCTCTTGCGCCAACTGCACGAATAAACGCGCGTTGATCGGCTCGGCGATAAAGAATGCGGCCGGAAACGGCAGAGATCGGATCATCTTTTCAAGATTCCGGGCCAGCTTATCCCAGTGCTTGACCTCATAATTGAAATCAATGGGCAGATCGAGGTAAGTCAGTTCTTCCATCATGATGCGGCGCTTAAAGGCCTGACCAATTGCATTTGAATGGGTGTTTTCGGGGTTGTAGATGCCCGCGAAGCGTTTGAATCCCCGTTCGATCAGGTGCTCTGCACCTAATTCCGCTCGCATTTTTGGGTCAGAATAGACGCCGGCGATCCCAGGCCTGTGCATGTGATAGAGCACGTTGACCCACGGCAGATCCAACAATTGAATCCGCTTTCGCAATTGCGGCCAAACACGCCCGATTACTCCCGAGTAATCACCTTTCCTCCTGGGACGCTCGTCGATGAAGCAGTGCCAATCCTTACGCTCGCCTGCATAGCGCAGGATTCCGCGATAAATGCCATGATGCTGCTCGAGGTCCTCGCCGAGTTCCAAGGCAATCGCGATGCGTTTGGGATTGAACACTGGCCGTATACCTCTTTGTAGTTATTCGATTAAATGATTATATAATTGTACAGAATGATTATATACTCGCTTTACTATGTATCCGCTAATGATAAAACGGATTGCTCCGCTGCCTGCCTAACGGATGTAATCTCTCACTACCCTATGGAGATTGAAAATGATTGGGCAACGAAAGACTCTACTCGCCTCCCTCGCTTCAGGTGCTGCAATCGCGGCCGGCTCGGCTCATGCCGCTCCGATCACGTACATCGATGCACAAGAAATTGTTGTCGTAGATTCTGTCGAAACCGGCAACACCTACGCGTCGGGGCAGGCAAGGACAGATTCGGACTACTGGCTTGTCCCTAATGGTACGGTCACAGCTGGGAAATGGGAGCGGGATGACGACCTTGCGGTATCCGGCGGGAATGCAGGGAGTAACGGGGGTTATGTTTTTCAGGGCAATTCCGGCGATCCGGAACTGACCACTGAAATCACCGGCCTAAGTGACGGAACTTATAATATTTGGGTCTTCTACTGGGCAAGAGAGGACAATCATAATTGGGGTATTCATGCGGGGCTGGCACCTGGCACAGAGTTGGCAAATGTGTCGAGCCTGCCTTATTATTCAGACGTCTCCAACGGTGTTAACGCTTCGAACTTAACGTTCACCAACTCTCCGATTGTGAATAGAGGTACTGAGTCCAACATTTCTCCTCTTTACGGTTCAAATCTCGGCCAAGTTGTAGTCACCGGCGGCGCGGTCGTTAATGTCTACATCAATGATAAGAACGGCAACGCTACGACCCGTACCTGGTACGAAGGTGTCGGCTATGAGCTTGTCCCTGAACCCTCGTCCCTGGCGATGCTCGGCCTAGGTAGCCTGTTGATTGCACGTCGCCGCCGAAACTAAGACGCGTGTGCTATAAAAATTGCTTTCTCATTCAAGTGGTGACGTTTTCGGAAACGGGAACGGCATCATTGGCCTGAACAACTACTTTTATGATGGAAAAAAGTTATGCGAAAGGCTTTCACACTTATCGAATTACTCGTCGTTATCAGCATCATCGCACTGCTCATCGCGATTCTATTGCCTGCATTAGGTGCGGCACGCAGGTCCGCGATTGATACCCAGTGCCTGGCCAATCAAAAGCAGATAGTGACATCATCCATCGCCTTCGCGACGGACGATAAGAAGGGGCGGCTGATCCCCGCCGGCGTAAACCAAACCACACCGTCGGTTTACCAGAGTATGGCCCTGCTGGTAACACGCGGCACGGGCACGCTTGATCGTGAATACGCCGGAGCAATGGAATTCGCAGAGTATGGCTACCCGTTCGAATTGTGGGGCGACCCGGGACGCGAAGGATTTCTGCCCGTGATTGGAGGGGAACTGCCCGGTGTTTATCCCGATCCCATGCCAAGTAATAAAAGAATCACGCATGGCTATCAGTATTTTGGAGGCATGGAGTACTGGCAGAATATCCCCGGTTTCCCGGCGAGCAAAAAATTCTATGGCCTGAGCCCGATGACTCTGGATGACATGACTTCAGATAAGACGATGGTCGCCTGCATGCTATACCAGGAACAAGGTCAGGCCTGGGGACAAGGACAAGCCCTCACTAGCCAGACATGGATTGGCTCGCCCTCGCACGGGTTGGACAAAGATACGCCAAGGGGTGCCAACCACGTTTTCGCCGATGGCTCGGGCTCATGGATCCCTTTCATCGAGACACGTGAGTTGCATTCTCACACAGCAAACTCAAATCTTTTTTTCTATCAAAAAGACCTCGGCGACGAGATCCCGCCGCTGTGATTAGGGCTGTCCTCCTTACTTGCACACGCCAAGGTCAGTCCCTGCTGCGGCCATCATCCTGGATTTTCTTCAGTAGAGCCTGCATTGCATGGACCTTGTCCGGATACGCGGCGGCGAGGTTCTTGCGTTGTCCGATGTCGTCCTTGAGGTTGTAGAGCTCGACGGGCAGGCCATCGTCTGCGGGGTAGCCGTGGCGTTCTTCCCACTGATTAACGCCGTTTTTCGATACAGTGCCCGTCTTCGCATTGATCAGCAGCCAGTCGCCTTCACGGATGGCGTAAGCGTTGGGGTTGGTGTTGTGGACATGGCTTGTGCGTACGATCTCGGACTTGCCCTGCAGGTAGGGGAGCATGTTGTGCGAGTCTTCCGCGACATTGCGGGGCAGGTTGTAGTCAAGCGCCGCGGCGAAGGTTGCGAAAAGATCGATCTGTGAGACGAGCGCGTCCTTCACTTCGCCGGGCTTGGTCAGTCCCGGCCAGCGAATCATGTACGGCACGTGGTGACCGCCCTCGTAGATATCGCGCTTGAGGCCGCGAAGTGGGTACGTGGACCAGTGATCGAACTTCGCATCTCGCTCGTAGGCATAATGCTCCGGCCCGTTGTCGGCGGAAAATACGACGATGGTGTTCTCCGCGAGACCGGCTTTTTCCAAGGCGTCGAGAATTCGGCCTGCGACGTGGTCTGTCTCAACGACAAAATCTCCGTAGGGTCCGGCCTTGCTCTTGCCGTCAAATTCATCGTTAGGGATGATCGGCGCGTGCGGTGAGGGGAAGGCGAAGTACAAGAAAAACGGCTCATCTTTACCTTTACGCGACTCGATGTACTGTACCGCCTTGTTCCCGAGTGTCGGCAGTACTTCGTAGGGGTTCCAGCCGGTGACCATCGGCCCGGGTCGGCACTCCCAGTTTCCTTCCTTGATTTTGGGCCAGCTCTTGTCGCTCATCATCGTGTCGGGGATCTGCGCCATGCGGTCGTCTTGAATCCACGCGTAGGGCGGGAAGTTGATCACGGTGTCGCCGAAGTAGTGATCAAACCCGTGCGCTAACGGCCCGTCAGGGATCGCCTTGGACCAGTCGAAGCAGTCCGGGCCGTTGCCGGGCTTAGTTCTGATCGCCTCCCAATCCCAGCCGAGGTGCCACTTGCCGATAGCGGCGGTGGAATAGCCTTTTTCCTTTAGCATCTGCGCCATCGTTACGCGATCGGGCTTGAAGACGGACTTGCCCATGGCGCCGACGATGCCGTGAAAGTCTCGCCAGTGGTGGCGGCCGGTGAGCAGAGCGTACCGGCTGGGCGTGCAGATGCCCGATGAGGAGTGTCCGTCTATGAAGCGTGCGCTGGATGCGGCGAGCCTGTCGAGGTTGGGCGTAGGGATTTTGGAGCCGGGGTTGTAACAGCCCAGGTCGCCAAAGCCAAGATCGTCTGCGTACAGGATGAGGATGTTGGGGTTGCTCGCCGAGGCCGACGCTGCGCAAAAGAACAAAATGATGCAGATGAGTCGTGTGATGAAGTTGGGGATTTTATGCTGCATTATTTTATTGCCTTGAAATGACGGAGAACGGGAGATCGCGCCAAGTTATCTTTTCAAAATGAATCCCCTGAGGTGGTGGCGGGCGCGGTTGTTCTGATGCTTGGAATCGGCATCACGCCATCAGTGAGCTGACGGCTTGGCCGTGGATATCCGTCAGGCGGTAGCGTCGTCCCTGGTACTTGAAGGTCAGGCGCTCGTGGTCGATACCCAGGAGCTGCATCATGGTCGCGTGCAGGTCGTGGACGTGTACAGCGTCGGGGTGTGTATTTGAGGCACTGAGATTGGTCAGCGGAACGCCGTTGCGGTCGACGATGTTGTAGCCGAACTTGTCGGTCTCGCCGAAGACGGTCCCGGGCTTGACGCCGCCGCCGGCCATGAACATCGTGAAGCTGCGGGGGTGGTGGTCGCGGCCGTAGCGCGTTTCGCTCAGCGCGCCCTGGCTGTAGGCGGTGCGTCCGAACTCGCCGCCCCAGACCACGAGCGTGTCGTCGAGCAGTCCCCTGCGGCGCAGGTCCTTGATGAGCGCGGCCTGAGGCTGGTCGACCTGGGCGCACTGGCCGCGGATCTCCTTGGGCAGGTCGCCGTGCGCGTCCCAGCCGCGGTGGTAGAGCTGGATGAATCGTACATCTCGTTCGGCCATACGTCGCGCGAGCAGGCAGTTGTTTGCGTAGGTGCCGGGTTTGTTAACGTCGGGGCCGTACATCGCGAGCGTGTCTGGGTCTTCGTCGCTGAAATCGGTGAGCTCGGGCACGGACATCTGCATGCGGAAGGCCATCTCACCCTGGGCGATGCGAGAGTTGATCTCGGGATCGAGCGTTTCCTGGAAGGCGATCTCGTTGAGCTTGTTCGTCGCGTCGAGCATCTTGCGTCTGTCGTCGCGTGTGACGCCCTTGGGGTCATTGAGGAAGAGGACCGGACTTGCGCCGCCTCGGAAGCGTACACCCTGATGCTCGCTTGGCAGGAAGCCCGAGCCCCAGAGCCGTTCACTGAGCGCCTGCATATTGCCCACGCCCTTGCTGATGAGCACGACGAATGCCGGCAGGTTTTCGTTCATCGAGCCAAGCCCGTAGCTCAGCCACGCGCCAAGGGAGGGTCGGCCGGGGATCTGGCTGCCGGTCTGGAGGAAGGTGACGCCGGGCTCGTGGTTGATCGCCTCGGTGTACATGGACTTGATGACGCACAACTCGTTCGCGACGGTCGCGGTGTGCGGCAGCAGGTCCGAGATCCAGACGCCGTCACCGCCGTTGTCGTGCTTGTTGAACTTGAAAATCGACGGGGCCAGCGGCAGTGTGGACTGGCCGGAGGTCATGCCGGTCACGCGCTGGTTGTTGTAGACCTCGGGCATGGATCGGAGGTCCTGGGCGCGGTACTTTTCAAGCTCGGGCTTGTAGTCCCAGAGGTCAAGCTGCGAGGGCCCGCCCATCATGTGCAGGTAGATGACACGCTTGGCTTTGGGCGCGATATGGGGACGCCCCAGGAGCCCGCCTCCGCCGATCGTTTGTGAAGCGGAAGCGCTATCGACCCCAAGCAGGCTCGACAGTGCCGCGACGCCCAGCCCGGCGCTCAGGCCTGACGCCGTCATGCCGAAGAACTGGCGGCGCGTCAGCTTCAGGAAGTGCTCTTCGAGGGGGTTGTGGGCTTGCATGCTTGGCCTTCATTGCGGGGGATAGTGTTTTGATCAGTCCCTGACGATCGTCGCGTCCAGCGAGAGAACGGAGCTGGACACCATCATCCACGACGCGAGTTCTGCGGGGTCGTATTCCTTGGGCAACGGTGCCTCGCCTTGCTTGAGTAGCTCTGCAGCATTTCCGGGCGACTGCCTGTAACGCTGTCTGTAGTACTCGAGCGTTTCTTTGAGGATCGCGAGTTGTTTCTCATTCAGCGGCTGGCCGGTGCAGCGTCTGAAGATGGTGCTGAGTCGCTGGTCGTCGCTGCCGGGCTCGGAGAGTGTCCGCTGCGCGAGGGCGCGAGCGGCTTCAAGGAACTGTTCGTCGTTCCAGAGCGTGAGTGCCTGGAGCGGGGTGTTGGTGACGTCTCTGCGCACGACGCAGAACTCACGCGTCGGGGCGTTGAAGGTCGCCATCTGCGCGGGCGGGCTGGTCTTCTTCCAGAACGTGTACATGCTGCGGCGGTAGAGGTCGGATCCCGAATCGCGCTTGAAGAACATGGTGTTCGAGCTGGTGATCGCCACTTCGTTCCAGAGGTCGCCCGGCTGGTAGGGCTTGACGCTGGGCCCGCCGATCTGATCGTTGAGCAGGCCGGAGACATAGAGCGCCTGGTCGCGGATGAATTCACCGGGCAGGCGTATGCGCGGGAAGTGGCTTAGCAGCCTGTTGTCGGGATCGATTTCCATCGACAGGGGGTTGGTCACCGCCTGCTGGCGATAGGTGGCGCTGGTCACGATCTTCTTGAGCATCGCCTTCTGATCCCAGCCGGTTTCGACGAAGTCCACCGCGAGGTAGTCCAGCAGGGCGGGGTTCGAGGGCCACTGCGCCTGGCTTCCGAAGTCTTCAACCGTCTTGACGAGCCCGGCTCCGAAGATCATCTTCCACAAGCGATTGACGTGGACGCGTGATGTCAGCGGGTGGTCGGGCCGGGTCAGCCACATCGCAAATCCCAGGCGGTTGTCGGGAGCACCCTCGGGCATCGGCAGGTCAAACATCATCGGCGGACGACGCTCGCGGACCCGCTCGGTGATCGGCTTGTCGTACTGACCGCGCTCGAGGACGTACGCGGGAACAGGCGTGCTGCTCTCTTTCATCACCAGCACGGGCACGGCCTGTTCCTCCAGGCTCGCCATCTCCTGTTCGAGAGATTCAAACTGCCTGAAGGCTTGGTCGCCGTCCGGTGATTCGGACGCGCGCCACTGCACGAAGAACGTGTCGTAGGTGTTTTCGGTAAACAGCTTCTTATCGATCAGCGCGAGCGGCTTGAGTCGCTCAGCGCCTTTGGCGTCTGGGGCCGGGAAGGCAGCGCGGAGGTTGTCGTTCGCCTTGGCAAAGTCGACCTTCACCTTGGCGAAGGCGTGCTTTTCGTACTGGGATTGGAAGCGGAGGGTCAGCGCGAGCTCGGTGCCGCCCTCGTAGCCGAAGGGCCGGCTGGCGAGGAACATCGCCGTGCGTGTGCCGGGCTCGAGATGTCCTCCGACGGCCCAGCCCAGCTTGTCATCGCGCAGGGCGTTGAGTATGTCGAAGTCGCCCTCGGGCTGTTCGTAGCTCGCCCATGCGTGCTCAAGCGTGACCTTTTGCGACTGTGCGGGGTCTTTGATCGAGGTCGCAGTAAGTTCGATCCCGGTGAGCACCGCGTTGCCGTTTTCTCCCCGGCCGAGCAGGCTCTTTGCGTTTTGGCCACGGCCCCGGCTGACCAGCAGCGCGTCGAGCTTGATCAGTCGCAGCCCGGTATCCTCGGTCAGCAGAATAAGGGTGAGGTCTTCATTTTTCGGGACATCGCCCGTAAGCTCGGCGACTGCCTCTTTTTCATCGATCTTGACGCTTGTTTTCTTGTTGCTAGAGGTCGCCTGCTTGAAGTCCGTGTGGATCCACTTGACGTCGGCCTTGGCGCGCTGTGCTTTCTGCCAATCTTCAAACTTCTTGACCAGCTGGGGGCGGAACTTGTCCATCTGCGCCTTGGCGTCGCTTAGTTTTGGCGATAGCGCATTGATCTTTGCCTGCAGCTCGTCCGATCTCCAAAGCATGAAGGGCGGATACGCACGGGCTGCGGCGCCGTTATTGGGGTAGACGCCTCTTTCCTGATCGACGGAGTTGAAGTAGGCCCAGGTGGAGTAGTAGTCGTCCTGCGTGATCGGGTCGTACTTGTGGTCGTGGCAACGGGAGCATGTGAAGGTCTGGGCCATGAAGACCGTGGCAATGGTTTCGATTCGGTCGGCCGTTGCTTCGACGAGGTACTCTTCGTTGAGCGCGCCGCCCTCGTCGTTGATGTTGTGCATCCGGCAGAAGCCCGAGGCGAGGATCTGCTCCTGCGTGGCGTTGGGCAGGAGGTCGCCGGCGAGCTGCTCGATGACGAACTGGCTGTAGGGCATGTTGCTGTTGAACGCATTGATGACCCACTGGCGCCAGGGCCATGCGGTGCGGGTGTTGTCATGGTGGAAGCCGTTGGTGTCGCCGTAGCGTGATGCGTCCAGCCAGGGGATCGCCATGCGCTCGCCGAAGTGTTCGCTGGCCAGCAGGCGGTCAACCAGTCTCTCGTACGCGTCGGGTGCTTTGTCGATGACGAACGCGTCGATCTGCTCCGGGGTCGGCGGCAGGCCGATCAGGTCCAGCGACAACCGGCGGATCAGCGTCGCGCGGTCCGCCTCGGGCGAGGGTTCGAGGCCGGCCTGCTCGAGCCTGGCCACGATGAACCGATCAATATCGTTGCGCACCCACGACTCATGTTGTGTGGTCGGCGGGGTGGGCCTGGTCGGCGTCTGATACGCCCAGTGGCCCTGGTACTCGGCACCCTCGTCGATCCAGCGTTTGATCAGCCCGATCTCTTGCGCGCTGAGATTCATCTTGCTGCGCGGCGGGGGCATCTGGATCTTAGGGTTGTCGCTGAGGATGCGTTTGACGACTTCGGAGGCGTTTGCGTCTCCGGCAACGATCGGGACCTTGCCGCTGGCGTCGGCCGGGACGGTGGCGCCTTCGCGGGCATCGAGCCTGAAACCGCCGGCGTCCTTGGCGACCTTGGCGTCCGGGCCGTGGCAGGCGAAACACTTGTCCGATAGGATCGGGCGGATGTCGCGGTTGAACGAGAGCTTCTCGGCGGGTGTGCTGTTTTTTGCGGCGGGCTTGTCCACGACGGGGGTCGGTGACAGAGCTTGGGGTTGAAGTGAAGAATCGTCGTCGAGTAGATTCAGCCCAAGGGTTAAAGCAAAAGCGGCGATAGCCCCCGCAGCAAGCACAGACCAAGGCCTGTAACTGCGCGAGTTCCGATCCTTCCTATCTGCAATTTGCTTCATGATGTTTCAGACTCGATATTTGCCCCTGTCAGGCCGTATGCGTGCCTGTTCCTTCACTTGCTAACTGTATCCGCCTTCAAGCCTTTAACTGCCCTGAGAAGTGTATGTTTCTATAAGTTGCATATTTGCAAATCATTAAAGCGGTCGTATTTGTGCGCGAGGCATGATTCTTTTATGGCATGCCTGTCATATGGACTAAGACGAGAGGCCTGTCCGGGTCTTACAGACTTACCACCGCCAGATGCTGGTGATTTCGCTCGTGTATTCGCCGGGCGCGCTGCCGGTGCGCAGGGTGTAAACCGGTGCGTGGGGCGGGCAAAGTATTCGAACGCGGATCGCTGAATCCATCGGCCCTGTCGAGCCCAGGCCTCGGCTGACCAGCCCGAGCGTGTTGCGATGTCGAAGCAGCCCCGCGCTCAGGTGTAAGGGCAGGTCCGATGAATTAAACAGCGGGATCTTAAACGGCAGGCGGATCTGGCCCCCGTGGGTGTGGCCGCTGAGCATGAGGTCCGCACCCAGGTCGGAGGCAAGCGGCAGGAAATCGGGCTTGTGGCTAAGCGCGATGCGAAGGCGCTTGCCTCGGTCGGCATGGACGGTCGGTAGCGCGGCGACCGATTGCGCGAGCGAAACGGGGTCCGGGCGCACCATCCCCGCTCCACAGCGCATCCCGACGATCTCGATCGGCCGATCCTGAAGGGCGACCGCCTCATCGATCAGCCAGGTGACCTGAAGTTCGGACAGCTGCTCAATGATTTCGGGGTTGTCGTGGTTGCCGAAGATGCCGTACCAGCCCAGCGTGGGCCTGACCGCCTGGGTCAACTCGCGGAGGTAGGGCAGGGCCTGTTTCTGCGGGAATCCTCGCAGGATGTAGTCGCCCGTGAGTACGCCCAGGTCCAGGCGGATTTTGGCCAGCTGGTAGATCAGCGCGTCCAGGCGGCGGCTGCGTTTGTACAGGTGCAGGTCTGAGAGGTGCGCGATGCGCAGGCGGTCAAGCGACTGAGGCAGGCTCGGGACCGTGAGGTCGATGGACTCGGTGAGGCCGTAGGCCAGGGGCATGCACGCATCATCGTTGGAGCACGGCTGGCGTGCAAGCGTGACATATTGGACCCGATTGCACGTTCGACCCGATACTAGGTCTACCATGAACTGCGCACAAGAAGAACCGATTGACTGGCGTGACGAACCGGAGCCCGGCCGGGCCGACGCGATTGTCGGCGGCGCGCTGGGTTGGCTGTTCATGATGGCCGGCGCGGCGGCCGTTGCTGCGGCGGCGCTGATCCCGACCTACTTCGAGACGCTGGACATCCAGCAGTCGCGCGAGGTCGAGGCGGCCAAGGCGGGCTTACTTTCCGAGGAGTGCCAGCGATACGTCGATTTCCACCAGGCGCTGATCGACGAGGACCAGGTGCTCTTAGAGCGGCTGGCGCTGACCGAGCTGCGACTCAAGGCGGTGGGCACAGAGGTGGCCTACTACGACGCGAGCGACCCGATGGCGCTGGTGACCGACACCTCGCCCGATTCGATCCATCGTGCGTTGGTGGACCAGCCGCTGATGCGTTCGATTGAAAACGAGCTCAGCCGACCCGACCTCAAGAGGCAGGCCGACCTTGACATCCAGGTGGAGCGGCCACGCCGGACGAGGCTGGTCGAGGCCGCGACGGGCGAGTTCAGGCCGGTCATGGCCGGTGCCGGCGGACTGCTGCTGATGATGGGGCTCTGGCCCCGTCGCGCGGTGGGCTGAGGCACAGGTCTTCGGGTGGAGTATCTTGTCGGCGTGGCTGAACCTATCGACACAGTCGTGCAGATGTTGCGTGAGGCGGTGGCCGGCGAGGTCTACGACGACCCCGCACGAAGGGGGATGTACGCAACCGATGCGAGCCACTACCAGGTCATGCCACGGGTGGTGGTCGTGCCGCGTGATGAGGCCGATGTTGCTGCGGTCGTCCGTATTGCGCGGGAGCAGGGCGTTGCGATCACGGGCCGAGGCGGGGGGACATCGCTGGCCGGCCAGACCTTTGGCGCAGGGATCGTGCTCGACTTCTCGCGCTACATGAATAAGTTGATCGAGGTCAATGCGCAAGAGCGATGGGCGCGTGTGCAGCCGGGCATCGTGCGCGACCACCTCAACGAGCAGCTGACCGCGCACGACCTGCACTTCGCGCCCGACCCCGCGACCACCAGCCGGGCCACGCTCGGCGGCATGATCAACAACAACAGCTCGGGCATGCGCTCGGTCCGTTACGGCATGACCATCGACCATGTGCTGGCCCTGCGCGTCATGCTCAGCGACGGCAGTATCGTTGAGCTCGATACGCAGCAAGGCGGGGGTAAATCGGCAGAACTGCGCCGGTCGATCGACGTGCTGATCGACACCCACCGTGAAGAGATTGAACGCCGATACCCCAAGGTCATGCGCCGAGTAAGCGGGTACGCGCTTGATGCGCTACTGCATAGCGAGAATCGGAATCTCGCCATGCTGATCGTCGGAAGCGAAGGCACGCTCGGGCTCGTTCTTGAAGCGAAAGTTGCGCTGGTCCCTACGCCCGGGGCAACATCGCTCTGTATTGTTCACTTCCATGACCTGATCGAGTCGCTGAGGCATGTGCCCGAGATGCTTGAACACGAGCCCTCGGCGATCGAGCTGCTCGATGAGATCATCGTCAATGAATCGCGGACCAACCCCGCGACGCGTGGCATGGCGGGGTTTTACGACGGCGAGCCCAACTGCGTGCAGATCGTCGAGTTCATGGCGCAAACGCCGGAGCTGGCAGCAGGTAAGGCCCGGGCCTTCGCGGACGATATGCGGACGCGCGGCGTCGGCTACGCGCACGTTATCCGTGAAGACGCGCAGCGCATCGCCGAGGTCTGGGAGCTGCGCAGGCTCGGCGTCGGCCTGCAGTCGAATATCGGGGGCAGTCATAAGCCGCTGGACTTTGTGGACGATGCGTGCGTGCCGGTCGAGCATTTAGCGGACTACGTAGAAAAGCTGCGCGCGATCTGCGATCGTCACGGCGTGCGGATGCCGATCTGCTGCCACGCGTCGGTCGGGGTGCTGCACCCCAAGCCCATGATCGACCTGCACACGCAGGACGGTCGTGATGTGATGCGTGTCATTGCGGACCAGGCGTTCGATCTGGTTGTCGGCTACGGCGGGTCGTGGTCGGGTGAGCACGGCGACGGCACGGTGCGAGGCGAATATGTCCGGCGCTTTTTTGGCGACTCACTCTACGACGCCTTCCGAAGGGTCAAGCGGCTCTTTGATCCGCACGGGATCATGAACCCGGGCAAGATCATCGACACGCCCGGCATGACCGAGCACCTGCGGCATAACACCCCTGGCTACGCGCTGCGATTGGCCGAGGTGAAATCGAACTACCGCTACGCCGAGCACGGCGGGCTTGGCGCAAGCGTTGAACAGTGCAACGGCGTAGGCGCTTGCCGCAAGGTGGGCAAAGGCACGATGTGTCCGAGCTACATGGCGACGCGCGACGAGCGTGACAGCACGCGCGGTCGGGCCAATGTCCTCAGGCTCGCCATGACCGGGCAGCTGGATGAGGCGGGCCTGGCCGGCGAAGGCGTGATGGACGCGCTTGAATTGTGCCTGTCCTGCAAGGCCTGCAAAACGGAGTGCCCCAACGCAGTGGACATGGCGAAGATGAAATCGGACGTGCTGCAGATGCGTTATGACAAGCACGGCACACCGCTGCGGGTCAGGCTGATGGGCGCATTCCCCGCATTTGCAAGGCGATTTGCAGGCCCGATCGCGCCGCTGGTGAACCGTGCGCAGTCGCTAGGCCTGGCGCGGTGGCTTGGTCAGCGGATCGTGGGGATCGATGCGCGAAGGGCCTATCCCAGGCTGACGAGTGTGCCGCTGGGTAGTCGTGCGTCTCTGCGTCAATCGCGTCACGCCGTGCAAGAGGGGCAGCCGCGCGTGGTTCTGTTCAACGACACCTACGCGAACTACTACGAACCCGGTATCGCGGTCGCGGCGGTACGCTTGCTCGAGTCCTGCGGCTACCACGTCACCATCGCGGATGCGGGATGCTGTCAGCGTCCTCGACTCAGTAAGGGCCTGGTCCGTGAGGCAAAGCGTGACGGTGAAGCGTCGCTGAGGAAACTGCAGCCGTATGCGGAGCGGGGTTTGCCGATCCTGTTTCTGGAGCCGAGCTGCGCGTCGGCGATCGTTGATGACCTGCCGGACCTGGTTGGAGATCGCCGGCTTGGTGAAAGCGTCAGATCGCACTGCCGGATGCTCGATGATTTTCTTGCAGATGAGATCGAATCAGGCCGGCTTCGCGGCCGGATGGCAAGCGAGCATTCAGAACTGCTGATCCACGGCCACTGCCACCAGAAAGCGATCTTTGGCACGCGCGGCCTTCACCGCCTCTTTGCATCAGTCGAGGGGCTGCGATTTAGCGAGATCGATTCGGGCTGCTGCGGTATGGCCGGCTCATTCGGGTATGAGCACCATGATTTATCGATGCAGATCGGCGAGCAGAGGCTGTTCCCCGCGGTGCGCAGCGCTAAGCAGCGAGGGGCCGGTGTCTGCGCCAACGGCTTTAGCTGCCGCCACCAGATCGCCGACGGCTGCGGCGTTGTCGCGAAGCACTGGGTGGAACTGGTGCGCTTCGATCCCGCAAAGTAACAATCATCGACTGCGTCCCGATGCCTTGTAGTTTTCAAGGATCGCGCCGAGTTCCGCGACGATCTCGGGCCTGTCTTTCCAGAGGTTCGTGGTTTCCTGCGGGTCTTCTTTGAGGTTGTAGAGTTGGCCCTCGAAGCCGGCGTTCTTCTCGTCGGTCACATCGACCTTGGTGAACCCGCCCGAGCCCAGGCCCAGTACGAGTTTCCAGTCGCCGCGCCGGATCGAGAACATGCCGGAGATCGAGTGATGAACCACCGCCTCGCGTACCGGCTTGTCGATACCGCGCAGGATCGGAAGCAGGCTGATGCTGTCTTCGCCTTCGTTCTCTGCGAGGTTGTGACCGACCACGGCAGCGAGGGTCGCGTAGATGTCGGTCAGGCAGATCGTCTGGTCGCTCACGCCGCCGGGTTTGACCACGCCGGGCCAGCGGACGATGAAAGGCACGCGGTGTCCGCCTTCCTGGATGTCGGCCTTCTGCCCGCGCCAGTTGTTGTTCGCGTCGTGGCCCCATTTCTTGATGTCTTCCTCGGGCCAGTGCGAGCCGTTGTCGCTTGTGAAGATCACGATGGTGTTCTGTGCAAAGCCGTTGCGGTCCAGCGCGTCGAGGACCTGGCCGGCGGCCCAGTCGGTCTCGTTTACGTAGTCGCCGTACCAGCCGGCCTGGGTCTTGCCCTGGAACTGCTCGCTGGGCATCCACGGCGTGTGGGGCGAGGGCAGGGGCAGGTAGAGGAAAAAGGGCTTGCCTTGGCCTGATTTTGCGACGCTGCCACGCTGATCGATGTAGTCCACCGCGGCCTTGGTGTGGGTTGGCAGTACGCCGTAGAAATCAAAGCCCGGCTGCATCGGCCCGCCGCGCCAGAACCCGTCGCCTCCGCCGCGACGAGGGGCGCTGCCCTTGGTGTGGTCGGTCGGCGCTTTCTCCGCCTTGCCGTCGATGAGGTAGAGGTAGGGTGCCATGTCCAGTGAGGCGGGGATGAGGTAGGTGTGGTCAAAGCCCGCGGTGATCGGCCCGCGCCCGATGGGTCTGCTGAAATCCACGCGGTCGATCTCTTGCTTGCCGGTCAACTCGCTGCCATCGGCCGCGTGCCAGTTCCAGCCCAGGTGCCACTTGCCGATCGCGGCGCTGTGGTAGCCCAGGGGCTTGAGCATCGATGCGATGGTCGGCCGGTTGTCTTCGATCAGCGCGTTGGACCAGCCGTTGAGCACGCCCTTCTTGAGTGAGGAGCGCCAGCAGTATCGGCCTGTGAGTGTGCCGTAGCGTGTGGGTGTGCACACGGACGAGGGTGTGTGCGCGTCGGTGAAACGGATGCCCTGAGTTGCGAGCCGATCGACGCTGGGCATCGGCGTTTTCGAGCCGGGGTTGTAGCACGGCGGATCGCCCTGTCCCAGGTCGTCGCAGAGGATCAGCACGACGTTGGGCAAGGGTGCGTTTTGCTGTGCGAGCGTGTTCAGGCAGGCCAGCAGGGCAACGAGCAGGATTGTGAAGTGTTTATGCATCGGGTTTACACTTTTGCGGGAGGGGATATCAATGATCAGGCGGCTGCGAGCGATGCGTGTGCATCGTGATCCACCGGCCCGCCGCCAAGCATCGTCACGACCAGGATCGCGAGCATCAGCAGCGTAACTACAGCGAGCATGTAAAGCACACCAAGACTCGGCGCCGACCAGTGCACGACCTGAAGCTGTGGCCCGGGCAGCGAGCCCAGAATGCGATCGCGGTCATAGGGGTACCACGAGGTCAGCGAAGCGAGGTCCCACATCTGTCCCTCGGCCTTGGGCCTGCGAGCGGCGGCGACCATCTCAACCGACACCGGCGATGCGTAGTTTCCAAAGCTCTGGCGGACGTAGGTCAGCACCGCTGCGACCTCGGCGTTGTTGAAGTAGCTCAGCGGTTCCATCTGCGCGTTGAAGGGGTTGCCGTCGACGGGATTGCGTGTGTGGGGCAGCGTGCCCGCGAGGCCGTACTTCACGATCGACGCGGATCGATGCGGGTCGCCCAGGAGTGTGGGTGAGCCTGCCAGGGGCGGGAAGCCCTCGGTGCCCTGTCCCTGATCGCCGTGGCATTTAATGCAGCCCTTCTCGGGCTCGTGGAAGATCTCGCTGCCGAGTTTCAGGGTTTCGGGGTCGGCTCGGGCGATCTTGTAGTCGTTAAAACCTGCGGGCCAGTTTTCTTCGGGCAGGCTGTGCATCGCTGCGAGCGCTGCCATCGCGAGTTTGTGGTCGCTGCCCCACTTTTCGTATCCGAGGTCTTGAGCCCCGTCGACCCAGCCGGCCAACTGTTTGAAGAGCGTGCGCAGGTCTTTGCTGAGCCGCACCGCCTGCTCGATGGCCATCGAGGTGTTGATGTTGCCCGACTGAGCAAGAGCCAGCATATCGGCGGAAAGGCTCTGCGGGGCCTGATCGGCGGGAAGAGACCTGACGGCTTCGAGCAGCGCTGCAGGGTCTTGTTCGGCCAGCGTGTCAAGCGAAGCGCCGGAACGGACCTTGAGGGCGAGTGCTGCGCTGCGGAGCCCGGGCGTCGGGCTTTGCATCAGCGCATCGAGGTCAGTGCTGATGGCCTGCACCGCCTCGGGAGACAATTCCAGCAGGAGCGGGGCGACGGCCTCTGCGGTGCGCGCGGGGTCAAGCTGGTGGATCTCGTTAAGCTGCATCAGCGCTTTGGCGCGAGCAGGGGGCGTGTCGGCGAGTGCGGCGAGCGCCTCCCGCCTCGATTCAAGAGGCAGGTCCTCTCGGGCAACCGCCGCCTTGAGCGCGAGCTCATCAGCTACTTTTTTTTTAGCTCATCGAGCAGCGCGGTTTTTTCCATGCCGTACCACTTGTCGATGCCGGAGACACCGGAGATGCCCCTGGCCTTGAGGTACTTGAGGGTCTGCTGGTGAGCATTTCGGATGACCTCGTCCATCTCCTGGGTGGTGACCTGGTTGGCCAGGTCTGCCGCGTTGGGTGAATTGAGGTAGGCACAGGCCATGACCGCCTCGAGCCGAACCCGCATGTCGCGGTCTACGACACCCTGCTGAATGAAGGGCAGCACATCGGCCGTCTTCAGGCCGCCAAACTGCAGCTCGATGCGCAGTGCACGCACCGCGCCGGCACGGGCCAGTGGCTCTCGGGCACGCATCGCTTCGTCAACAATCTTGGGGTCGAGCTTGCCCACGCACTGCTGAACCCATAGAGCTTCAAGCGCCAGCCGGTCGTAGTCCGGGTCGCGCGGGTTCTGGGCCATCAACCACTGTCCCGCCTTCGCGGCGACCTTGTCAGCGTCCATGTTGGCCAGCAGCCGGCGGGCGCGGTCGCGGGTGTTCTGTTCGTAGGTCTTGAGCTGCTCGAACAGCCCGTCCATGTCGAGCTTGGTCAGGTCGACCTTCTTCAACAGCGGCTTGTCCTTGTAAACAACGCGGTAGATGCGGCCGTGGCCGTGGTCACGCCGAGGGTCGCGGATGTTGAACTGCATGTGGCCGATCAGCGGGTTGACCCAGTCGGCGATGTACATCGCGCCGTCGGCGCCGAGCTCGACACACACCGGGCGGTAGTTGGGCTCGGGGCTCGAGAGGATGTCGGGCATGGGCTTGGAGGCGTAGCCCGAATTTTTCGCGCCGTCCTGCAGCAGCTGGTCCATGTGCGTGCCCAGGAAACCGATCGCCTGGTTGTGGACATACGTTCCCTGCACGTCGTCGGGGAACTGCCGCGAGTAGAGGATCTCGCTGCCCGCGGTGGGTCGGCCTCGGGAGATCATCACGGGGCCCTTCTTGGGCTTCTCGGGGAAAATGTACGGGCTGATCAGTGAAGAGAAGTTGAAGTGTGCCGGCCCGGAGGTCTCCATCATGATGGACTGGCCGTAGGCGTCGAAAGTGTGTCCCCAGGGGTTGGGGTGGCTGGTGTGCGAGATGGCGATGAGCCGGCGAGTGCGTGGGTCGAAGCGCCAGACGGCGGCGTCGACGGTGCGCTGCGTGCCGTAGGGCGTCTCGACGTTGGTTTTCATGAAGACGCCTTCGTGCATGAGGATCCCGCCGTTGGGGTCCCATACAAAGGCGCTGATGGTGTGGTGCGAGTCGGGCATGCCGAAGCCGGAGTAGACGATGTCCTTGGTGTCGGCCACGTCGTCGCCGTTGGTGTCGGTCAGCTTCCAGAGGTCGGGCGCCTGGCCGATATAGACCACGCCCTCTGCGTCAATCGCGAAGCCCGTGGGGATCGTCATGTAGCGGGCGAAGATGGTTGACTTGTCTGCCTTGCCGTCGTTGTTGGTGTCATCAAGGATGATGAGCTTGCAGTCGCTGACCTTGCCCGGGAATGGGTGCGGGTAGGTCGGTGCACAGAGCACCCACAGCCGGCCCTTATAGTCAAAGGTCATCGCCAGCGGGTTCTGGAGCTCGGGGAATTCTTTCTCCGATGCGAAGCAGTTGACGGTGTAGCCCGGGGCGACTTTGAAGGTCTTAAGGTATTCCTCGGGGTCTTTGATGGTGGTCTCACCGAGCGAGTTGCCCTTTTCCTGGAAGGGGATCTCGACCCCGGCGTACTCGTCGCCGGGGTAGGTGTAGTTTTGCGGCTGCTGCGACCAGATGGGGTTGGTTTTGGGTGGCTTTGCGAAAAGCTGGCCGAGCGTGGGCTTGTCCATCGCCCACATCGCTGCTTCGCGGGTTTCGACCAGCTTGTCCTGGTGGTCGAGTTCGGGCGGGAAGTTGACCACGCCGAAGGGCGCATTGCGTCGGCCCCAGACGTACTCGGTGTTGGTCGCGCGGTAGCGGAGGCGGAACTGGTAGTGCTTGTCATAGGCGACAGAGCGCAGCTTGGCGGCCTTATCGTCGCCTCCGGCCGCGGCCTTGCCGTCCCACCAGCCAAGCTGCCTGGCCATCTCGCCGGCGGCGAAGAAGCAGCCGTATTCGCTGGGAGCGATGCCGTTGCTGGTCATTGCCGCGGGCTTCGCCCTCTTGTTCAGATACTCGGCAAGCGTGGGGCTGAACAGGTCGATAAACACCGCGCCTTTTTCCTTGGCCACAGCCTTCATCGCTTCGGTGTAGGCCTTGAGCGAGTCGTTGTGTGCCCTCACCGTATTGCCGGTCGGCAGCGGGGCGCCGAGGTCTTCATGCGCGATCGGAGAAACCAGCACGATCTTCGGTGATGACTGGCCGTTGTACTTCGCGGCCAGGTGGGCGTCGATCTGAGCGGCCAGGCCGGCCTTGAACTTGCCGATACCGCCAGGCCCGTCGAATGACTCGCTCATCCCGAAGCACATTACCACCACGTCCGCGCCGTGGCGCTTGAGGTAGAAGTCTGCGGGGGGCACCTTCACCTCGCGCGGCATGTCGTCCACCTCGTCGGCCGAGTTGGGCACGCTGCGCACAACAATCTTCTTGCCCGGGTTGGCCGCCTGGATCATCGCGTCGAGGTAGCCGCTGAAGGCGAGGCGCTCGGCGAAGGTGTTGCCGACGACGATGACGCTATCACCCTCATTCAGCTCCAGCGCCGCGCGGACGGGCAGGGCGCTCGCGAGCAGCAGGGCGAGGGTCAGCAGGGACTTGGAGAATAGTTTCATACAGGAGTTCCTAGATATGCAGTGAGCACACAGCTTTATTCGGCGGGTCTGTTTCGTTAGTGGATGATCAGTTGTCTAAAGCAAAGTCATCGGGTTTGAAAGCCTTGTCGGTCCAGTAAGGGGCCTTAACGAAGCCGTACATGGTTGGCTCATATTTCCCAACAAGCTCAACCTTCGCTCCCGCTTTCGGCACGTCCAGCCCGACCAATTGGTAGGCGGCGTTGACAATCATCCGACGTGTGCCTTCATATTTCAAGTCGGTTGCGCTTCCCATGGTCGTCGTGAACGCCTTGCCCTTCTTGCCGCCGGGCAGTTCATAGGACTTGGTCCACGCAACAGGCATCATCGGGCTGTTCTTCGCGGGGTTGGGTGCGCCGCCGGGCTCCAGCCCCGCGACGACCTGGCCGAGGATCAGAGGCGTGCTATCGCCGGGCAGCGGAAGGCGGACGCCGTAGACGTCGGTGTCGCCCCACACATCGCCGTCCTTGATGCCGCGCAGGATCGGGTTGTCTTTCTGGTCAGCGACGACTAGGCCGTTGGTGCCCTCGCGCTTGTGGCCGCCGTGGTGGTTGATCCAGGTCTCGCCGAGCACGACCCGGCCAAACCCTTCAGCCCATGGGTCGTCGGTGCCTTTTTTGTAGTTGAACGAGTAGCGGGCGTAGGTCGAGTTCGCGTCGATCTTGAACGCATGCGTCGAGGTCCGCATGCCGATCAGCGGCTTACCCGCCATCAGGTAATCGTCGATGTGCTTCATCTGCTCATCGGGCAGATCGCGGAATCGCAGCGACATGATCAGCAGGTCGGCGTTATCCAGCGCCTCTAGCCCGGGGATGTTCTTGCCGTAGTTCGGATCGATGGCCCCGGTTTCGGGATTGATCGCAAACAGGACGGTACAGGTAAAGCCATGCTCGGTAGACAGGATCTTGCCAAGCTGGGTCAGGGCTTCTTCCGAGCGGTACTCCTCGTCGCCGCTGATGAGAACGATATTTTTGCCCTTGCCCGGCCCCTCGCCGCCGGGATAAGTCACCCAGAGGTTTGCCTGCTTATCCGCCAACGCCGGCAGGCAGCAGAGCAGGCAGGCGACCAGCATTGTCAGCAGCAGGGCGGGAAACTGTCGGGGCATCAAAATAGGTCTCCTGAAACAGCAGAATATCGTTTTGCTTATCAAAATAGACTAGCGGACGCTTGTTATGTTACAATCTCAACATACCAACCGGGGGGCCATCCAGCCTAATTCCCGGTGAACCTGTAGCGCCGGGCTTCTGTGTTGGCCCGCGCGAGCCTGAGTCCCCTGCAGGAGTGCATGGACCCTATGCAACGCCCCCGACCCTACCGAAGCAGTTCCCGCCGTCGTAAGCCCGCCGAGCCGATCCTCATGGGCGAGCCTTCGCCCGCGCTCTCGAAAATCTCTCGGATGAACACCGAGAAACTCACGCAGTACATCGAGACGCTCAATCTCGAAGACGAGCGCCTGAATGTCAAGATCGTCAACCTCACCAAGATGACCCCGCTGGACGAGCCCCGCATCACCGAGTTACTCAAGCAGCGTAAAAGGCTCTCCGCGCTCATGGAAGCGGCACGCGATCGCCTGGCCGGCAAGCTCGAACGCCGACTGCGTCGCGACGCGGACCCGACGCCGCCGTCCGGTCAGCCCGGACAGCCGGGACAGCCCGTCTCCCGTGGCTATCGCCCCCGTGGCTACCGCCACTAATCATTTGACATCTCGTACTCCTTCACCTGGCGTGCCTGCCAGGGTCGTGTTTTCATGCGCCCCAAAGCCATCGACATCCCGCCTCTCGCGATTCTTTAATCCTCCCCCCAACCCAAAATCGATTTAGCATTACGATGCTCCCAGGCCCGGTAGCCCAACGGCAGAGGCAGAGGATTTAAAATCCTCCAAGTGCGGGTTCGAATCCCGCCCGGGCCATTCATTTTTAGCCTGCTGGCTTGCCCTGGCTTTTAATCCGGCTCTTAAAAGAGCCATGAAAACTGCCTCGCCAATACGTAACGGACAGGCCCGGATCTACAACAACTTGGATTTCCAAAATCCCGAGGCAGTTTTACTGCCCGAGCCAGACTTGCCCCAAACACATATATGACTCAGCGGATAACCCTCGGACGCTGCCGGCCATGAATAAGGTGCGCTCGGGTTACCCAGGCGCTTTGCCTGACACCCCGCTGAAACCGAAAATGTTCTGCTCTTAGTTCGTATACGAGAAGCCGTCTTGCCTCAACGAGCCGCGGCCATGAGGTAAAGGGCTGCCTTTTTGAGCACGCCAATTGCTCGATACCCCTCCCGCACGGTCGCGGCTGATCTTACCTTCTCGTACACGTTCTTAGACCCCACGAGGGGCCGTTGGCGAAAACCACGAATTTGACAACCCAACTTTATATCGACGAGTGATTTTTGTTTGAAAATCGACTCGCAGTCAATATCATGGCAGCAGTGCCATGTCATATCAGGAAGGAATAACTCGGAACTCCCAGCCCTGTTGTTATCTGCGTGGATTCTCTGTTATTGAACTGCTCGTGGTCGTCTCGACTGTCGTGCTGCTCATCAGCATCCTGCTCCCCGCGCTGGCTAACGCAAGAAAGAGTGCCCGCGGCGCGGCGTGCCTGAGTAATCTGCACCAGATCGGTATCGCACAAACGGCCTATGCGGCGGAAAACAACTACTTCACCGTCTCACGGACCGACGAGCTCGGCTACAAGCGATTCTGGGATTACAAGCTGATGGATTATCTCATCGAAGATGGGACGGCGGTCACACGTGACGCGTACTTTGAGTTCATTAGAGATCGGGGCCTGCGATGCCCGGATGCAGTGGTCCGAGGCGACGGCTCGCGCTTCCGTTCCTATGCTCAAAATGCATTCCGCCAGCTTTGCCGGCCCGGCTTTGGTTACGACCCGAAGGGTGTCAAAATGGTGACGCCCTCGGACCCCGAGCGCCCGTACAGCACCACACAGTGGTGGACCCGGCCGGACTCAACCTTCAAAGGGGTCTCGATTCATAAGGTGTTTTTTGTCGCGGACATCGGATCCAACAAGGCACACGACACCACGACCGGATGGACCGCGACCAGCCTGATCAACCTGAGTCAGTGGAGTTCGGACGAATTTGTGCACGCGGACTTCCGCCACGCAGGGGATACCAAGTCCGTTCTTCTTATGGACATGCACGCCGAACAGATTGCCCGCAACGCCAATACACATGCCCACCTTTATCTGCGGGAGTAGCCGCCTGACCCGGGCTTAGCTCCGAGGCCTGCAGCCGCTTACATCACCACGACCCAGCAACCCCGCCCCAGCGGCTTTTTTTATTTCAATTGTCCGTCCCCGTAGATCGCCTATGAATTGCGCTTTCTCTGCCCCGGGTCTAAAAAGGGGTCTAAAAAGGGGTCGGGAGTCGTTTTCCAGGAGCCATGCTCTGATTATACCCGAAACGCTCGAAACGCTTTCAAATACGACTCCCGCCCCCTTTTCCTGCCCGACCCCTTTTCCTGCCCGACCCCTTTTCCTGCCTGTCCGACTCTATTAAATCCCCCTTTGCCTAGCCGCCGAGCGACGCCTCGGCGGTGGGTGCTGATGTGTGCGCAGGGGGAGTCCGCCGCTGAATTTGTTGGTGGTTCGTCCGCCGCGACGTCGCGCGGCGGCTGGGAGACCAAAACGAGGGGGACCTAAAAGTCTACAACCACGACCGATTTTCATTAATAATGGTATCCGACAGGCTCTGTTACGACCCTCTGATTCTACAGCACGTTCTTGTCGATCATGGCACAATCGGTGCAGAAAGAGGCGTGGGGAGGGTAAGGGTTTTTCTGGCGTTGCCTTGCCGGCGTTGGGGGCGGGTGAGGGGCGTGCGGGTTGTGCGCGCAAGGATGTGAGAGGGCGATTGAATGAGGGATGAAGAGATCGAAGGGGCAGGCATCTTGCCTGTCATTGGGCGGGTCAGATGTGCTGGGGATTCAAGGCTTCGCCTTGATGGCAGGCTGGAGGCCTGTCCCACCTAAGGGGCTACTTATGAGGTGTTCTTGGAGAGAACTAGCGTAACCCACGCAAGAGAAGCGTGGGCTTTTTCATTTGTGCGCGCCGGGAATTTTGCAGGTTATTGATAGGTTGTCACGTGGAGGTGATGGGTCACGTCGCAGAGTTGAAGTGCGCATGAAAGATCTGGATGCTTCTTGGGAGGTTCTGAAGGGGTTGGATTTCAGGTGTATAGATGAGTGTAAGGCCAAAGTTAGCGGTATAGTCTATAGACAGGAGGGGTTTAAAAGGGGACCGCTTGAAGATGCCTGAGATCTCTCGTCGACGTTTTATCCGTGCCTTGGGGGGCACGACGTTCGCCTTTGCGACGATGACTGATTTGCAGCGGGTGTTGTCTGCGCCCTCTGCCTCAAGAGGTGTGCTCGTAGAGTGCGAGTCGTTCACTGAGCCCGGCGGGTGGGTGCGGGACACGCAGTTCCTGCACCAGATGGGCGGGGTCTACCTGCTGGCTCACGGCATGGGTGTTCCCGTGGCGAATGCGAAGACAAAGGTGAAATTCAGGGAAGCGGGCCGTTTCCGCGTGCTGGTGCGGACCAAGGACTGGTGTCCGGGTAACTGGCAATCGCCCGGCCGTTTCAAGGTCCATGTCAACGGCAGGCCGCTGGAGAAAATATTCGGTGCCAGTGGTGGCGGTTGGGTCTGGGAGGATGGGGGGGCGGTTGAGTTCAAGGCGGGCGAGGTTGCGATCGAGCTAGAAGACCTGACGGGTTTTGCCGGGCGCTGTGACGCGATCTACTTTACGAAAGACGAAAACGATGTCCCGCCGAATGAGACGCAGGCGCTCATGAAGTGGAAGGACGCGGTTGCGGGGCGTGGTCCTTTGCCATCGATCGATCACGACTTTGATGTGGTGATCGTCGGCGGTGGGATGACCGGTTGCGGTGCGGCTTTGGCGGCTGTCTCGCAGGGGCTTAAGGTTGCGCTGGTGCAGGACCGGCCGATGCTCGGAGGCAACGCGAGCGCGGAGGTGCGCGTCCATACGATAGGCATCGCGGGTATCAATGAAAAACTCATCAGCCGGATCGATACAAAGCACTACCCCAACGGCCACGAAGACGCTGTCATTGACCAGGCGAAGCGAGACGCGGAGATGGCCAGGTCCGGCGTTTCCATCTTTACCAATCACAGCGCGATCGGGCTGGAGATGGATGGCGACACAATCGTCAGCGTCGACAGCCGCGAGACCGGGAGCGGGGCGATCACGCGCTTCAGGGCGCCGGTCTTTATCGACTGTACGGGCGACGCATGGCTGGGCCAGTGGTCGGGCGCGGAGAAGCGCTACGGCCGCGAATCTATGCAGGAGTTCAACGAGGGCTGGGACAAGTATGGCGAGCTCTGGAGCCCGGAGAAGCCGGACCACTGGGTGATGGGCACGAGCGTGATGTGGAACACCGAGAAGACCGGCACCGCACAGGCCTTCCCCGAAGTCCCCTGGGCGATGCCCGTCGCGAAGAAGCACACTCAGCTCGGCGGGGACTGGGACTGGGAATACTCGGCCAACGAGCTCAATCAGATCGACGACGCGGAGCAGGTCCGCGACCACATGTTCCGTGCGATCTACGGCACCTTTTCCAACGCGAAGCGTGACCCGAAGAACGCCTCCGTCAAGCTTAAGTGGGTGGCGTACGTCGGCGGCAAGCGCGAGTCATGGCGTCTCATAGGCGACCATCTATTCAAGATGGAGGACGCGAAGAACGGCACCGAGTTCCCCGATGCGGTCGTCGAAGAAACCCGTGAGCTCGACGGCCACTACCAGATGGTCCGTCAGGGCTATGAGGTGGATTTCCGTTCCAAGGCGATGTTCATGAAAACGCCGAAGTACTACGTCCCGTTCCGTTGTTTGTATTCGAAGAATATCGTGAACCTGATGATGGCCGGGCGGTGCTTTAGCTGCACGCACGTCGGGCTCGGTGGCCCGCGCGTAATGAAGACCTGTGCGCAGATGGGCGTGGCGGTCGGGTATGCGGCGGCGCTCTGCAAGAAGCACTCCGCCAACCCGCGTGAGATCGGGCAGAAGCATATCGCTGAACTCCGCGGGCTGATCGGGTACCCTTGAGTTCTGTCTTGAGGTGACCGGCCTATGACCTCGCTGATCCGACATGTCGCGAACCTCGGCCTGCTTTTGTCGTTCACGACACTGGCGGTGACGGGCGTCATGTCGTTTGTCCTGCCGTTCTCGATCACGACGACGCGTGTGCATATCGTCTTCGGCACAGCGACGATCGTGCTCGTCGGGCTTCACCTCGCGACTCGGCTGGACTACTTCACAAGAGTTGCACGGCAATCGCTGGTTCCAGAGGCGGGGAAAAAGCCGCAAGTGCCGCGATGGCTAGTCGCGGTGATCCTCGTGGTCTGGGCGGGCCTGCTTTGGTCCTCTTTTGGGAATCTCCCGCCGGCGGCGGGGCTGCTGGGCGTGGGCTATGAGGCGCGGCACAAGGCGCTGATCTTCCGTGCATCCCCTCAGACCGTGTTTGAGCAGCTCGGCCCGGTGAATCGGATCGCGACCGTCTCGGCGGACAGCGGCAAGCTCGTCATCTCGGTCGAGATTGAATATGCCCAGCCGATGAATGAGCAGCCGGCCGCTGCGGTCTGGGCGCAGACCAGCGGCTACGAGCCAAGGATGATCCAGACCTTGTTCGTCGACGGGGCGCTGGCATACTCTGACGAACCGGTCTGGCACGGGAAGGCAACGCCGCGGCATCATATCCTCCCGGTCTGGAGGCACCGCTATCGTGATATCAACGGCATCGACCCTACCGGGGACACCGATGCCGTAACGCAGGCGACGCCTAAGCACAGCTTCAGCATCGAGTCGGTCGTCGCGTTGCAAGATGAGTCCTTCGTGATATGCCTTGAACTCAATGCATACGGCGACACGAATGCAGACTACACCGACCCGCAAATCGGCCAGCCCTCTGTTTTGTATACCGCGCTGATCGACCCGGCCTCCGAAGAGAATTATTACCTGATGACGCTAAGCGCCCACGGAGGCGGGGCCGAACGCGATGGCAGCCCGCGCTACGATTTTGACGGGTTGACTACGTCCAGGCACTTAATCGAGAAAGTGCTTGTGAGGGTTCAGCGACCAGGTAAGTAACCATGAAGCGATACGCGCTGCTCCTGTTGCTGTTGCTCCTGACGGGATGCGGCGATGCGTCGCCGACGGTTCTGACGGGCCAGGCGATGGGAACGAACTATCATGTCGTGCTGCGGGGCAAGCATCCGTCTGCCGATGTGGTCGAGCGAGAGATCGCGCAGCTGCTTGAAGAGATTGAAAGTCAGGCATCGCAGTGGAGGCCGGGCAGCTGGGTTTCGCGGTTCAACGCCAGCCGTGAGATGAAATTTGAAAACGTGCCAAAGCATGTGTTTGCTATGATCGTTACCGCCGAGGATGTAAACCGCAGCAGCGCTGGTGTGTTCGATATAACCTGTGGCCCGCTAGTCGAACTGTGGGGTTTCGGCGCCAACCCTTCGGAAGCGGTGCCGACGCAATCGCAGATCGACGAGGCGCTCAGGCGCTGCGGATCGGACAAGCTGTTTGTTGATCGCTCTGCAATTAAAGTCATTAAAGGTATACCCGATCTCGAAATCGATCTTTCAGGTCTTGCCAAGGGCTACGCGGTCGATCGGGTCGCGATCGCGATTGAGATGATGGGGGTAGAGAACTTCCTCGTGGAGTTCGGCGGCGAGGTGTGCGCCAAGGGAGACGGCCCGGGCGGCGATGGCTGGGTGGTCGAGATTGATGCGGGGTCGAGCGAGGGCGGCCATCGGTCGATCACCCTGCGTGATCAGTCCTGTGCGACCTCGGGCGGCTCGCAGCAGAACCGTAAGCTGTCGGATGGTCGAGTTGTTGCGCACCTGATCGATCCGCGCACGGGGATGCCTTTAGTCTCAGCGCGCCGTTACGCGACGGTTGTTTGTTCAGATAGTTGTGCCGTCGCCGATGCGTTTGCGACCGCGCTCGTCGTTGACCCTTCGCTAGAGTTGCCGGAATACCTTACGTCGTATAGTCCGCGTTGATCGCGATGTACTGCCGACTAAGGTCGCAGCCAAGCCATGTGCAGCTCGCTTCGCCGCGGTAGGCGTTGACTTCGATTTTTACGCGGTCTGCCTTCATCTTCGCGCTGAGCTCGGCGAGCGGGCCGGGCTGAGTCACCGTCGGGCGGTTTTCTTCGAAGACGGTGACGCCCTGGATCTTCACGGTGAAGTGAGCGGGGTCGAGCTCGACACCCGCCTTGCCCGCAGCCATCACAAGCCGACCCCAGTTCGGGTCGCAGCCGTGAATCGCGCACTTGACCAGCGGGCTGTCGCTGATCGCGCGGCCGATCTTGTCGGCATCGGCCATCGTCGGGCAGCCCGAGACGTGCACTTCAAAGGTCCGCGTCGCGCCCTCGCCGTCTACGACGATCTGCTCGGCCAGGTCACGGCAGGCGCGCGTCAGCGCCGAGGTGAAGGCGTCAAAGCCGGCGTCATGCTCTGAGCTGATTGTTGCGTTGCCCGCGGCGCCGTTGGCCAGCACGTAGACCGTGTCGCTGGTGCTCGTGTCGCTGTCGACGCTGATACGGTTGAACGATGCGGCGTTAGCACGCTTAAGCGCCTCGTGCAGCGCGGCCGGCGTGATCGCGATATCGGTCGTGATAAAGACCAGCATGGTCGCCATCGACGGCGCGATCATGCCCGAGCCTTTTCCGATCCCGCCGACCTGGCACTTGATGCCGCCGATATCGAGAGTCTGCAGCGTGGCCTTCTCAACCAGGTCGGTGGTCATGATGCCCTGCATCGCGGCGATATCGTGGTGCTCGCCTCGGCCGAGCGCGCTCTTGAGGTTGCGGATGCCGTCCGTGATTTTTTCAACGGGCAGCGGGCGACCGATCACGCCGGTGGATGCGGGCAGGATCTCGTGCGGATCACAGCCGATGACTTGCGCTGCGGCCTGGCACATCTGGATGGCGTGCAGTTCACCGCCCGCCGCGAGGGTCGCGACGTTGGAGTTGCCCGAGTTGCAGACGATGCCGCGAGCGCTGCCGTGGCCGACGCCGCCCAGGTGCTTCATGCCAACGAGCACGGGCGCGCCCTTGAACTGGTTGGTGGTGAAAACCGCGGCGGCGGCGCACGGCCGATCCGATGCGATCAGGCAGAGGTCGGGCCGGCCGGACACCTTGATCCCGCAGGTTGCGCCTGCGGCGACAAAGCCTTGGGGAACCGTAATGCTGGCTAACGAACTTGGGCGTGTAGGTGGCATAGGCGGAGTATACTCTCGTAATGTCAGAAGCATTTCAAGGCTACGACCTTGTCAAGATCTCAAAAGTCTGTTCGGAGCTGGGCTTGTCCTGCCGCATGGTTGATGCGGACTTTCTTGAGGTGACATTTTCAGGCGATGTCGTTTTATATTTTGCCAACGATCGTAAAAGCTCAAGGGTAGAAGCCGGTATCGCCGGCACGCCCTGGCGTTTTGATGAAGGCGTCCTGTCGCTGAGGCTTGGCGACGGGCAGTATGCTTATTTTGATGAATATGAAATGCTCAGGTCGATTGTCTCAGGCGATATTTTGCTGGTCACGCAACTGCGCAATGGCAAGATCCAGGACCGCTGGCTGACGCATAAAGAAGAGCCGCTGGAAATTCGGCTGATGAAGCCGGGTGAAGAGCTTCGGGTGACGCGCCTGAACGGGCATGCAGGGCCGGGCAAATGAAAATATAATGCGTCCGCTGCCTGCATCCTGCCGGCCCAATACCCCAAAACCCAGACCCCTGTACCCAAAGAGGAGCACGAGATGCCCGTCGCCGATTACAAAACCTATGTCCGTATGCTGGACAACGCATACAAGAACAAGTTCGCCTACCCCGCGATCAACGTCAGCTCGATGGTGACCGCCAACGCGGCGCTCAAGGCCTTCGCCGACGCGAAGTCCGATGGCATGATCCAGGTCTCCACCGGCGGCGGGAAGTTCGCATCGGGCCTGGCTAACGGCGACATGGTCATGGGCGCGATCTCCATCGCTGAGCACATCCACCGCTGTGCCGCAAAGCTGAACGTCAACATTGTTCTTCACACGGACCACTGCCCGCCGGACGCGCTGGACACGTTCATGATCCCTCTGATTGAGGAGTCGGAGCGGCGCGTAGCCGAGGGCAAGCTGCCGCTCTACAACTCGCACATGCTCGACGCGTCGGGTCTGCCGCTGGAAGAAAACCTGGCGATGTCGCTGCCCGTCTACAAGCGTATGGCGAAGATCGGCCAGATCATCGAGATCGAAGCGGGCGTCGTCGGCGGTGAAGAAGACGGTGCGGCCGGCAGCCACGACACCCCAGACGCGGCGCTGTACACCACCCCGGAAGACATGGTCCGCGTCTACGAAGTCATGAGCAAGGTCGAAGGCACGTACATGTTTGCCGCGACCTTCGGCAACGTCCACGGAGCATACAAGCCCGGCGCGGTCAAGCTCCGCCCCAAGCTGCTCAAGGAAGGCCAGGACGCCATCAAGGCAAGGTTTGGTAAGGACGCGAAGTTCTACCTGGTGTTCCACGGCGGCTCGGGCTCGGAAAAGCACGAGATCGAAGAAACGCTTCAGTACGGCGTCATCAAGATGAACGTCGACACAGACTGCCAGTACGCCTTCACCCGCCCGGTCGCGGCGCACATGTTTAAGAACTACGACGGCGTCCTGAAGGTTGACGGCGAGGTTGGCTCGAAGAAGGCCTACGACCCCCGCGCCTACCTCAAGCTGGGCGAAGCGGCGATGGCCGCCCGCGTCGTCGAGGCCTGCAACGACCTGCACTCCACGGGTAAGACCCTGGGTGCCGGCGCGGCGGTTTAAGCTCACGCGATTCAATAGAGTGCAACTCGTCAACCCCCGTCGCAAGGCGGGGGTTTTTTGTTGAGGGCTCAATTCATGCCGTGATTAGCGATGCAAGCTATTGTGTGTGTATGAAAACCAACTCGATCTCATCGGCCTATGAGCAGCTCATCAACCATATCAGAGACACCAACCTGCTCGGCTCAAGCGCGTCGCTGTTGAGCTGGGACCAGGAAACGCTGATGCCGGTGCGTGGGCTTGAGCACCGCACCCGGCAACTCGCGCAGCTCGCCAGGCTCACGCATCAGATGCGCGTCGATACACGCATCGGGCAGTGGCTTGATGAATGCGAGGCGGAGGGTTCGCTCACGGCAGACAGCCTGAGCGAGTCGGCGGTCAACCTGCGTGAGCTTCGCCGGGAATACCACAAGGCAACGAAGCTGCCCGAGTCGCTGGTCGTGGAGATCGCGGAGACGACCAGCCGAGCCAAGCACGCCTGGGCCGAGGCTAGGAAGAAAAACGACTATGCGCTCTTCAAGCCCTGGCTGGCGAAGGTCGTCGAGCTCAACCTCCGCAGGGCGGAGTGCTTTGGGTGGGACAAGGCTTCTGGCGAGCCTTGGGATGCGCTGGCGGATAATTTTGAATCGGGGATGACCGCGGCCTCGGTCTCCGCGGTACTCACTCCCCTGCGTCAGCGATTGGTTGTTTTGCTTGACAAGATCCTAGGGAGTAAGAACGGGCCTTCAAATAGGTTTAATGAGATCAAGCTTCCGATCGATAAGCAGAAAGCGTTTGTGAAGTATGTCAGCGGCGCGATTGGCTTTGACTACGACCGTGGCCGGCTGGACGAGTCGGCCCACCCCTTTTGCTCGGGGACACACTGCAATGACGTGCGGATGACCACGCGATTCCATGAGAACAACGTCAACGATGCGCTGGGCTCAACCATGCACGAATCGGGGCACGGGATCTACGAGCAGGGCCTGGATGAACGCAATATAGGCCTGCCGATGGGAGAAGCGGTCGGACTCTCGATCCACGAAAGCCAGAGCAGGTTGTGGGAGAACCAGGTCGGTCGCAGCCGTGCATTCTGGCGCTGGTGCTACCCAAAGCTCGCAGAGTTTTTCGGCGGCGCGACTGCGGGCTTGAGCGAGGAAGAGGTCTACGGCGGCGCGAATATCGTCAGCCCGGGCCTGATCCGAGTCGAGGCGGACGAGGCGACCTACAACCTCCACATCATGATCCGCTTTGAGATCGAGCGCTTGCTGATGAAGCGCGAGCTTAGCGTGGATGATCTGCCCGCGGTGTGGAACCAGAAGTATGCGGAGTACCTGCAAGTGAAGGTGCCCGACGATGCGCGGGGCTGTATGCAGGACATCCACTGGTCGATGGGCGCGATCGGCTACTTCCCGACCTACACGATGGGCAGCTTGTGTGCGGCTCAGTTTTTCGAGGCGGCTTGCGAAGCACTGGGCGACCTTGATGCGATGTTCGCCCAGGGCAACTTCACGCCGCTGCGGCATTGGCTGAATGAAAACATCCACGCTCACGGCCAGCGCTACCTCACGGCCAATCTGGTCGAGCACGTCACCGGCAAGCCGCTGAGTGCGGAGCCGCTGATGCGGCATTTGGAAGGCAAGCTGATGCCGCTATACCAGTGACAAACTGCATTGCGGATGTGATTGCAGATCAGTAATGACTGCACTGCAGCTTTTACCATTGCTGGCAGGGGTATTCACTCTTTAATAGGTTTTCTCTGCCCAATTCGCCAGGAGCGACTATTAGCCATTATAGGTTATTGAATATTGTTTTCTGCCGGATATAAGTTGTATCAGGCGTTTTGTTTACACATGAAGGAGGAACCTGTGCTTATAAGTACTTTGAGAAGGCGCCTGCAATTGTGCAGTATGTCGGCGAGTTTTGCCTTGGCCAATCTTGCCGCCGCGCAGAACTTCACAGCGGATGCCAGTGGTCTGCCGATCCTAAATAGCCTTCCGGGTGCGACCGGTGTGGCATACCTGGATTTCAATGGAGGCGTTTTTTGGAACGGCTTGGGTGGGGCTAGCGGCAACTCCGGCACGACGGTAAACGGCTATAGCGTGGATAGCGATTACGCCACGTTCAATGCCACCGAGCAGGGAAACATCTACAACTTGTGGCTGGATGTTTCCACATATTTTGCGATGTTTGATATTAACGTCACGACGGTTGCGCCGAACAAGAGTACTACGCCGGCCGCCCATGTCGTTCTTACGTCCAGCTTCACGGGAGGCGCTGCATATGTCGACACCTTTGGCCGCAACACATCGGTTGCGACCGGTTACAACAATTCAAACGATGTAACGAACAGGAGCTCGGGTGTCGTCCACGAGTTTGGGCACATCCTTGGGCTCGAGCACCAGAGCGTGTGGAACGCGAATGGCACTCTGGCATCGGAGTATCGCGGCGCCAGTAACAACATCGCCCCGATCATGGGTGTCGATTACGCGGGCAAGTTCTCCAGTTGGCAGGTCGGCGCAAATGCCGACGGCTCCACGACCATCCAGGACGACCGACTGGTCCTCTCCAATCATCTGATCTCCACGTATAAAAGCTTTACAGGTAACAGCTATGCCGGCGACGGCTACCGCCCCGATGAGCACGGCAACACAATCGGTGGAGCAACTGCACTGACGATCTCTAAAAACAGCGTGGCGGGCGTAGGGCTGTTCAATGTGAGCGCGTCGGCCGCCGGCATTATCGAGCGGCTGACGGATATCGACATGTTCAAGCTCGACTGGGAAGGCGGCAGCATCACGATGATCGCTGAGGCTGTAAAAGCGCTTGCGAACGCGGGCAATACTTCGCACGTGTACGCCTCGTCCCTGGGCATGGATCTGATCCTTTATGACGCACAGGGTCAACAGATCGCGCAGGACCTCGCCGGCAGTGCCAGCGATGTGCTGACGTCGGTTACGGTCGGCGGTCTTAATGCTGGGACGTACTATGTCGGGGTGAAATCCCACGGTTCGTACGACGACATCGGCGCGTACACGCTTGCTTTCTCGGGTGTGATGGCGCCTGAGCCTGCATCCATGTTGCCGCTGCTGGGCGGGTCCGCACTATTGCTCTCGCGGCGTAGAAGACGTTGATTTTGATGGCAAATGATCTGTGAGTTGGCTGCTGCGGGCGCTTGCCGGCCTGTATGCCATGGCCGACGTTTGCTGCTATCGGGGCAAAGCAGGGCTTGCCAGGCTTGCGGCACTGCAGCGATCAGGTCCGTTATTGCTTGGGCATCGGGTAGATCAGCGTACGCTTGGCTTCAGATTCCCAGAGCTCGCCGAGTTCTTTGACCTTGTCAGGCATCTTGTCGGAGAGGTCATGCATCTCGCTGCGGTCGGATTGAAGATCGTAAAGTTCCCATGGCTTTTGTAAGCCAAGTGAGACGAGTTTCCAATCCCCCTTGCGGATCGCGCGCCTGCCGTAGTGTTCCCACAGCAGCACGCGTTCTTCATTAATGTCGGCCTCAAAGGTTTTAGCCAGGCTTAGGCCCTCCATCGGCATGATCGATTGGCCTTTGAATAATTTCGGATAGGTTGCGCCGGATAGATCGACGCATGTGGCCATGATGTCGATGATGTGGCCGGGCTGCTGGCGCAACTGGCCCTGGGCCTTGATGCCTTTTGGCCAGTGCGCGATGAGCGGGGTCGAGATCCCGCCTTCGTGGTTAAACGACTTATACTCGCGGAAGGGGGTGTTGGAGACGTTTGCCCAGTTGCGGCCGTAGCCGTGATAGGTCTCCGATGGCCCGGGCATGACGCCGGCGCCTTGAATGACGGGCAATCCGGAGCGGCTGTGCGTTGGCACCATCCGCGTCTGCAATTCGTCTTTGCCCATGGGCTCGCGCTGAGCGGCGGGTGGTTGCTTGGGCTTGCCGCGGCCCATCGCCTCGCTGCAGCCGCCGTTGTCCTGCAGGAAGAGGATCAGCGTGTTGTCGAACTGGCCGTTTGCTTTCAGCGTGCTGACGATCTTGCCGATGCCCTGGTCCATGCAGTCGACCATCGCCGCGTACACCTCCATGCATCGCATCTCCCAGGCCTGCAGCGGCTGGGGCACATTGGCCCAGTCGTCGGCCTGCGGGCTGAGCTCCCATCGCTCGTCGATCAGTCCGAGCTGCTTCATCTTCGCAAAACGCTGCTCTCGGAATTTCTGATAACCGCCCTCGTACTTGCCCTCGTACTTCGCGATGTCCTGCGGCAGCGCATGCATGGGCCAGTGTGCTGCGGTATAGGCAACGTACATGAAAAAGGGTTGCGCAGCGTGATCCCGCCGGTGGTCGTTCAGGAACATCGCCGCGTTGTCGCTGATCGCGGTGGTGTAGTAATAGGTCTGCGGTTTGTAAAGCGGATCGTTGTCCGGCGTAATGGCGTCGTTGTCACGCGTCAGTGTCCAAGGGTCAAAAAAACTGCCGGCACCGATGATCGTGCCGTAGAAGCGATCGAACCCGCGCTGCATCGGCCAGTTGCTCTTGTCGCCATCGGGCATGAGTTGTTTCGTGACGTGCCACTTGCCCGCCATGTAGGTGCGGTAGCCCTCGCTTTTCAAGACTTCGGCGATTGTCACGGCGTTGTAGGACAAGTCCCCGCGGTAGCCGGGCTGATGGTCATCGCTGACCATTCGGCCGATACCCGCCTGGTGTGCATAAAGACCCGAGAGCAGTGAAGCGCGTGTCGGGCAGCAGCGCCCGGTGTTGTAGAACTGTGTGTAGCGCAGTCCGCTCGCCGCGAGGGCATCAAGGTTGGGCGTCTGGATCTCTCCGCCGTAGCAGCCCAGGTCAGAGTAGCCCATGTCATCGGACATGATCAGAAGGATGTTGGGCCGGGTTTGCGCAGCGTCGGCTTCCTGAGCGCTGAGGGTATGGCAGCCGAGCAGGACGAGTGTGATGACGATTGTGCAGATGATTTTCATGCCGGATGATTCCTCGGGTCTTACTACGTGTACGAGAAGCAGTCTTGCCTGAGCGAGCCGCGACCGTGAGGGAGCGGGCTGTCTTCATATGCACGCCCATTGCTCGATACCCGCTCGCTCACGGTTGCGGCTGGTCATACCTTCTCGTACATGTTCTGAGGTTACACGGCTTAGGGTGTGCGTGCGTGACAAAAGTTATCCGACGGACTTTCTTTGAAGCCTGAGATTACAGCGGCAAGGGCCTTGCTTGCGGGGCTTAGGCTTGACCCGTCGCCAGCCATCGGGCGCAGTCATCGCCCAGGTTCTGCAGGGCCAGACGTTCATACTTCTGCGATTCTTCCGGAGAGAGGGTCTCGCGCCAGCGGCCGTTGACGCCTTTATTGATGAAGGTCTTGGCGCCGCCATCCCAGAAAATCCCGCCCAGAGGGACGCTCTTTGCCGCGTTCTGCTTCATGTAATCGAAGCTGCAGTGGTGAAGGATTGTGTCCCAGTTGCTCGCGTCGATCGGGATGTCGAGGAACTGAGCGATCTTGCGGATCTCGCCGGGCATGTCGCGTTTGAGGTTCTCAAAGTGCAGCAGCATCACGTTGGGCAAGTGGCGGATCTCCCACCACGAGTAGATGTTTTCCCAGAAGGGCCACCACGGGAAGCCATCGCCGTCCAGCCAGCCGTGGTAGTACTCGACGATGGAGTCGGGCGGCGGCTCGAGGCGTGGGCCGACCAATCCCGGCGTGTCGTTAAGGGCTTTGTAGAACTCCGCGTTTCCGTTGGCGTGGTGGTTGTACATGCTCCATACGACATCGCGGCCGTCGCGGCCGATGTAGATGTACCTGGCCTTTTCGGAGAACACGAGCGCGTCGACGGGCAGGTGCGTTTTGAGGAATCGGCGGTGCGTTTGGGCTTCAACAGCGGGCAGTTTGATGTGCTTGGGCGGCACGCGCAGGTCCATCCAAGGGGACATGTCAGCGACTTCAAGCCCCGACTCGCCATTGAATATCAGTTGCGAAACGATCTGCTGCACCCATGTGGTGCCGGACTTGGCGTAGGTGCCGATGATGATGTCGTCGTCGCGGAATACAAAATCGTTCCAGACGGTCGAATCAAAGTGGTGGCTGTGCATCTCGCGGGTCTTAACCGGAGTTGGGCTGCTGCTCATGGCGGGGTTTTGCCTGGGGCGAGGTTCCGTGCTGCTCAAAACGAGTCCGCAGTGGACCCGGATCAGTTCGGATTATATTGCACGGCAGGCTGAACGATATCACGCCAAAGCTCATACCCCGCCCTGTTCATGTGCAGTTCATCTTTTTCGTAGAGCTCGGGCCGGGGCTTGCCGTCTGCTCCAAGCATGGGTGTGGCAACGTCGATATAGGTAATCAGGCTGCCCGCCTGTGCGATTGACCTGAGAGATTCGTTAAGCTGCTTGACTTTGTCCCAGTGTTCCCACCGCTTGATGCTGGGCTTGATCGAAAGGATATAGATACGGCAATCCGGCTGCGCTTCGTGGATTTTCTTTACCAGTTGCCGGAACGCCTTGGCTACATCGGCGGGCGATACACCAGCGGCAATGTCGTTGTCGCCTTCATAGATCAGGACTGCGGCGGGCTTATACTTGAGGATGATGCGGTCCGCGTAGTACAGCAGGTCTCCCATTGTGCTGCCGCCAAAGCCGCGCGGGATCACCGTGCTGGGCGCGAGGTCTGCTGCAATATCGCTGCGCCACTTGCGGATGCTGGAACTGCCTGCGCAGACGAGTGCGCCTGCCGGGGGCATGTGCCTGGCGTCTTCTTCTTCAAACTTCAGGATATCTTTCTCGAAGCGTGTAGGGTTGCTGTATGACGTGGAGGCTGAGACGTAGTCGTGGCGGTTGCATCCGTCCTGCAGTGGCAGGAAAACCGCCAGCAGTGCCAGAAGACTGAACCAACCTAGTTTGACTACGGACAATTTAAAATTCCAATCAAGACGGGTTGTATTTAATTTTACACCTGGTTTTGAAGAAAGGCTACAAATTCTATTCGGCCTAAAGAATGCAATCGTTGAGATCAAACAGTCGATTAGATAGACGCCGGATATATAGAAAGGCTTATAAATGAGAGCGTTAGCGGTCGGTAGCGAGGGTAAACTGCGGCTTGATTTGCGCTACGCCGACCCGGTGGCAGGTGCAGGGGAGGTGCTTGTTAAGCCTGTGCGTATGGGGGTCTGCTCAACCGACCTTGAGCTCTGTAGGGGTTATATGAATTATGCGGGCGTGCTCGGGCACGAGTTTGTCGGTGTCGTTGAGGGCGTAGGGCAGGGCGTAGACAAGTCCTGGATCGGCAAGCGGGTGGTCGGCGAGATCAACTGCGTCTGTGGCCAGTGCGACATGTGCAAAGGCGGGCTGAAGGAGCACTGCCGCGACCGCACGGTTCTTGGGATCCTGGGGCGGGACGGCTGCTTTGCGGATCGGTTCGTATTGCCGGCGGTCAACCTGCATATCGTGCCGGCTAATGTGGACGATGACCGTGCGGTGTTTGCAGAGCCATTGGCCGCGGCGCTGCAAGTGGTTCGTCAGCTGGTGATAGAGGGCCGGCCCAATGTCACCGTGCTGGGCGACGGCCGGCTGGGGCTGCTTTGTGCACAGGTGCTGGCGAAACTCAACGCGACGGTGCGATGCGTCGGTAAGCACGAGTCCAAGCTGGGGTTGTGCGAAAAGTGGGGGATCAGACACCGGCTGCTGCCGGATGTCGGGCTGCGGCAGGACCAGGACATCGTCATCGACTGCACCGGGTCAGCCAGCGGGCTTAAAACGGCGATGGCGATGCTGAGGCCGCGGGGTACGCTGGTTCTCAAGACCACCGTGGCGCCCGGTCAGGTCGACAACGGGCTGGACCTTTCGCCGATCGTGATCAATGAGCTGAATGTAATCGGCAGCCGGTGCGGGCCGTTCGCCCAGGCGATGGACATGCTCTCGCGTGAAGCGGTGGATGTGGTGAGCCTGATCACTCGGCGGATGAAGCTGGCCGACGCGGTCGCTGCGATGGAGCAGGCACGCAAGCCCGGCGCGATCAAGGTGTTGTTGGAACCGTAGGTCTGATCGGTTCGGCGTTCTGGCTGGCGGGGGTGACAGTGCGGATCTGCCCAGTAAGGATCAATGCGGCCGCGAAGATCGCGATGGCGATACGGTAGTACCCGAACACGGCCATGCCGTGGGTCTTGAGATAGGCGACCATCCATTTGACCGCGAGCCAGGCCGAGACGAACGCGGCGGCAGTGCCGATGAGCATGGGCTGCCAGCCGTACTCTTCAATCATGAGAGGCCCGGCATCCTTCGCTTTGTAGACCGTCGCGGCCAGAAGCGTGACCACGCCCAGCAGGAACGAGAACTCGACCGCCGCGCCGATCGACATCCCCACGATGACGCCGCCGACGATCGTGACCAGCGAACGCGAGGTGCCCGGCATCATGGCCAGGCACTGAATCAATCCGATCCCCAGCGCCATGCGCCAGCTCATCGCGTCGATATCTTTGCCCCGGTGCTCGTCGCCTGATCGGCCACGCTTCCAGAACCCGACCGCGAGGATCGCCACGCCGCCGATCGCCCAGGTCGTCACGATCGTCCACGCGTTGAAGAACAGGTCTTCGATCTTTTGATCGAACATTACGCCGACGACTGCCGCTGGCAGGAATGCGACAACCAGATTGATGAACAGCCTCAGCCCCTTGGGATCGCCATGCCCGATGCCGATCGGACCGACCATGCCGATCACGCCTTGTTTGACCCGCTGCCAGTACAACCCCAGCACCGCGACGATCGCCCCGGACTGGATACACACGGCAAAGGCGTCCGCTGCCTCCTTTGCCTGCTCGCTCTCGACGCCGATACCCAGGAGGTTTTGTGCTATCAGCAGGTGCCCGGTCGAGCTCACGGGTAAATATTCGGTAATCCCCTCTACGATGCCCAGGATGATCGCTTGCCACCAGTTCATGAAGTACGCCCCTAAATCCTTTAAGCTCCTGGCATTGAATGACCTCGCCTAAGGCAGTTGGTCGAATTAGCTATCGGCGATAGCCCCGGATTGGTCGTACATTGGCTGTTCGCTTGCTAAGAGGGCGAAACAGGCATATTATCCGTTCATCCGGATAAAAGGATTTATAGAAAGCCGACCCATGAGCCGATTCCTGCAACTCCTCGAACAACGCCTGGTCTACTTCGACGGCGCGATGGGTACGTCCATCCACCAGTTGGACCTGGACCTTGAGAAGGACTACCTGGGCCTGGAGAACTGCACGGAAGTACTCGTGCTGACCCGGCCCGATGCGATCCGCTCGATCCATGAGAGTTACCTGGCCGCCGGTGCCGACGCGGTCGAGACCGACACCTTCGGCGCGATGCCACACGTGCTGTGCGAGTTTGACCTGCAGGAGCGTTGTCGCGAGATCAACATCAAGGCATGCCAGATCGCGCGTGAAGCGTGCGACAAGTATGCGACAGCGCAGAATCCGAAGTTTGTCATCGGCTCGATCGGGCCGGGCACCAAGCTTATCTCGCTGGGCCAGATCGACTGGGGCACGCTCTACGCTTCCTACAAGGAGCAGGCCAAGGGTCTGATCGAAGGCCGTGCGGACCTGCTGCTGCTGGAAACATGCCAGGACATCCTGCAGATCAAGTGCGCGGTCAATGCCATCCTCGACGCGATGGACGAGATGGGCACCAGGCCCGCGATGAAGGCCGGCGACGAAGGCCTGCCCATCATGGTGCAGGTCACGATCGAAAACACCGGCACGATGCTGACAGGCACGGACATCACCGCCGCGGTCCACGTCCTGAGGGACTTCCCGATCGTGTCGCTGGGGATGAACTGCGCGACCGGCCCGGAAGACATGGCCGACCACATCAAGCACCTGTCGCGCTTCTGGCCCCGGCATATCTCGATACTGCCCAACGCCGGCCTGCCGACGCTGATCGCCGGCCAGACGGTTTATCCGCTGCAGCCCGAGCCCTTCAGCGAGACGATGGCGAAGTATGCCGACCGCTTTGGCCTGTCGATCATCGGCGGCTGCTGCGGCACGACGCCCGAGCATATCCGCCGGACACGCCAGCGCATCGGCGACCGCCCGACGGCCAAAGAGGGTAAAAAGCCCTTGGTCCCTTCGATCACTTCGCTCTACGCGCCGACGGAGTACCGGCAGGACTTTTCGTTATTGAACGTCGGTGAGCGGTGTAACGCCTCGGGCTCGCGTGCTTTTAAGCGTCTGCTCGAAGCAGAGGACTGGGACGAGATCGTGTCGCTCGCGCGTGAGCAGGTGCGTGAAGGTTCGCACGTGCTTGACGTCAATGTCGACTACGCCGGGCGTGACAACGCGCGGGACATGCACGAGGTCGTGACCCGGCTGGTGCGTCAGGTCGATGCGCCGCTGATGCTCGACTCGACCCAGCCGGCGACGATCGAGGCGGGCCTGCGTGCGGCGGGCGGCAAGTGCCTGATCAACTCGGGCAACCTCGAGGACGGCGAAGAAAAATTCGCCGTGATGTGCCGGCTGGCCAAGCGCTACGGCGCGGGGCTGGTGCTGGGCACGATCGACGAGGACCCCGAAGAAGCGATGGCACGCACCGCCGATCGTAAGCTGTCGATCGCGGCGCGCATGCACGACCTCGCGGTGAATAAGTACGGCCTAGACGAGTCGGACCTGATGTTCGACCCGCTGGTGCTGCCGATCTCGACGGGGATGGACAAGGACCGGCGGTCGGGCCTGGAGACGGTCGAGGGTGTGCGGCGGATCGCAGAGAAGTTCCCGCGCTGCCAGACGACGGTGGGTCTGTCGAACATCAGCTTCGGGCTCAAGCCCGCTGCGCGTCAGGTGCTCAACTCGGTCTTCCTCGCGGAGCTTGAGGCCGCAGGGCTGACCAGCGCGATCGTGCACGTGAGCAAGATCCTGCCCAAGAATAAGATCGACGACGGTCTGTGGGAGGCCGCGGTCGCGCTGATCTACAACAACTGGCGCGAGGAGGGTAGCGAGTTTGTCCTGCCCGACGGCAATCGTACGCGTGACCCCCTGCAGATCTTTGTAAGCCTCTTCGCCGACGACGCCGAGGTGCAGAGCACGAAGGTAGAGCTTGCCGACCTTCCTCTTGAAGAGCGCCTGCAGAAGCACATTATCGACGGCGAAAAGAAGGGCCTGCCCGAGACGCTCGAGCAGGCGATGCTCAAGTACTCGCCGCTGGACATCATCAACGACCACCTGCTCGCGGGGATGAAGGTCGTGGGCGATCTCTTTGGCAGCGGACAGATGCAGTTGCCGTTCGTGCTTCAGTCGGCCGAGGTGATGAAGATGGCGGTCAGCCATCTCGAGCCACACATGGAAAAGATCGAGGGCCAGACCAAGGGCTCGATCGTGCTGGCGACGGTTCGAGGCGACGTGCACGACATCGGCAAGAACCTGGTGGACATCATCCTGACGAACAACGGCTACACGGTGCACAACATCGGCATCAAGCAGCCTGTGGGCGCGATCCTTGAGGCCCTCGACCAGACCAAGGCCGACGCGATCGGCATGTCCGGCCTGCTGGTGAAGTCGGTCAACGTGATGGAAGAAAACCTCCATGAAATGAACGCGAAAGGCGTAAAGGTTCCCGTGCTGCTGGGCGGCGCTGCGCTGAGCAAGCCCTACTGCGAATGCCACCTGCGCGGGATCTATCACGGCCACGTTTACCACGGCAAGGACGCGTTCGAGGGCCTGCGGATCATGGACATGATCGCGGGCAAGAAGGAGCCCGAACTCAACGCCGAGATCGACGCCCGCAACCAGGAGCGCGCCGAGAAGCAGGTCAAGATTGATGCGCTCAAGGCCAAGGCCACCGCGTTTGCCGGCTCTGACGTGCCACTGGGGCCGGCGGGTCCGGGCGATGGGGGGAGCGCAACAGCCATTATTGATGTGCCGGCCCAGTTCAACGCGCCCGCCGCCGTGCGCTCGTCGTCGGTGCGCCATGATGTGATCGTGCCGACCCCGCCGTTCTGGGGCGACCGCGTGGTCGAGGGCATCGACATCAGCCAGGTCTACGCCTTCATCAACACCAACGCGCTGTACAAGACGCAGTGGCAGTTCGTGCGCGGCGAGCTGGACTCCAAGACCTACGACGACCAGCTTGAGCACGAGGTCAAGCCGATCTTCGAGCGGTATAAAAAAGAGCTCCGCGACGAGCGCGTGCTCGATGCCAAAGTCACCTACGGCTACTTCCCCTGCAACAGCGACCCGGCCAACCCCAACGACCTGATCGTCTACCACCCCGAGGACCACAACCACGAGATCGAACGCTTCAGCTTCCCGCGTCAGGCCGGCCGCAAGGGCCTGTGCATCAGCGACTTCTTCGTGCCCGCCGACCGTGGTGTGAAGGATGTGCTGCCGGTGCAGTGCGTGACGATGGGCAGCCGGGTGAGCGAGAAGGCCGCGGAGCTCTTCAAGGCCAACAACTACCGCGAGTACCTCTACGTCCACGGCATGGGCGTGGAGTGTGCCGAGGCGCTGGCCGAGATGTGGCACAAGCGCATCCGCCAGGAGCTGGGCATCGCGACCGATGACGCCTCGAAAATCACCCAGCTCTTCACCCAGAAGTACCGCGGCAGCCGCTACAGCTTCGGCTACCCCGCCTGCCCGGACATGTCCGACCAGGACAAGATCTGGCGTCTGATCGACCCGACGCGTATCGGCTGCATCCTCACGGAAAACTGGCAGATCGACCCCGAGCAGTCGACCAGCTGCATCATCTGCCACCACCCGCAGGCGAAGTATTTCAACACCTGAGGCCTGAACGCATGGGCCGCTGGATGCCCGCGTGATTTGACGCTAGAATGTTCCGACTGTTGGGGCGTTAGCTCAGCTGGGAGAGCGATTGCTTTGCAAGCAATAGGTCGTCGGTTCGATCCCGACACGCTCCATTTCAATATCCGGGTTTTGATCTTTATTTAGCCAGTGCGGCGGTGCTCTAGAGGGCATCCTGACTGCTGCACCCGTGCGGGCATCTAAAATCACAGATTACCAAGGCTTGAGCGAATTCATTGAAATGTGAGGCGTGGTACAACTTGGGTCGGGATCGGCCACCGATTCATGGCGATTGAGCAGTTCGGATCACCCTCTTTTTGTTCCAAATTCGCGCGAACAGCGTCTTGTCCTTTAGGCAGGGTGGGCTGCCCGCACCAAGACTTGTGCAAAAATGTGTATGTCGTCTCGAGCATATTGTAAAAGGTCGTTATGAAATCAATTACCCAAATCCTTAGCGCTGTATTGATCGCATTACTTGCCGTCGGCCTGCTGATGCCGGGCTCTGCTGCTGCGGCCAACCCTGCAAAGCCCAACATCGTTCTCATCTACGCGGACGACATCGGCTACGGCGACCTCGGCTGCTACGGCGGGCTGATTCCGACGCCAAACGTTGACCGGCTGGCAGAGAACGGCATCCGCTTTGTCAACGGCTATTGCCCCTCGGCCACCTGCACGCCCAGCCGTTTCGCCATGCTCACCGGGATGTACGCCTTCCGGCAAAAAGGAACAGGCATTGCAAAGGGCGATGCCGCGATGATTATCAAGCCCGGCACCGTCACCATGGCCAGCATCCTGAAAGACGCGGGCTATCAGACGGCGGTCGTCGGTAAATGGCACCTGGGCCTTGGTGATGGCGGCAAACAGCTGGATTGGAATACCGAGATCAGCCCGACGCCGAACGACATCGGCTTTGACTACTCGTTCATCATGGCGGCGACCGGCGACCGCGTGCCCTGTGTTTTCATCAAGAACCGCAACGTCGTGAACCTCGACCCCAAGGACCCGATCAAGGTCAAGTACGGCGGAGGAAACTTCCCCGGCGAGCTCGATGGCGTCAAAGACCGTGAACAGCTCATCATGGACTGGTCACATGGACACAATAATGCGGTGATCAACGGGATCGGACGCATCGGCTACATGACCGGCGGCAAGTCCGCGCTGTGGGACGATGAGCAGCTTGTAGCGACGTTCACAAATGAGGCCGTGTCGTTTATCGATACAAACAAGGACCGCCCGTTCTTTCTGTATTTCGCGTCCCATGACAACCACGTGCCGCGCGTACCCAACCCGCAGTTTGTCGGTAAGTCCGGCCAGGGGCCGCGTGGCGATGCGGTTGTTGAGTTCGACTGGTCGATAGGCCAGATCATGCAGGCGCTGGAGAAAAACGGCCTGGACAAGAACACGCTGGTGATCGTAACCAGCGACAACGGCCCGGTCCTCAACGACGGTTACAAAGACCAGGCCAACGAACTGCTGGGCGACCACAAGCCCGGCGGCCCGCTTCGTGGGGGCAAGTACTCGCTGTTCGAGGGCGGTACGCGTGTTCCTTTCATCACCTACTGGCCGGGCACGATCAGGCCCGGTGAATCCAAGGCTCTGATCAGCCAGGTGGACTTCCCCGCTGCGTTCGCGTTCATGTCCGAACAGGCGCTGCCGGAGGATGCTGCCCCCGACAGTTTCAACGCCTGGCCCGCGCTGCTGGATCATGAGAAAGGCCACCGTGTCTACAACATCGAAGACGCCGGCGGCCAGGCAATCCGAGTGGGCGACTGGAAGTACATCCCGCCGGGCAAATCCGTTCGCGACAAGCTCGGGCCATGGGAAAACGTCAAGTACCCCGATGGGGCGCTGTTTAATCTGGCCGACGATCCCGGCGAACTGAACAACCTCATCGATCAGCAGCCGGACGTTGCAAAATCAATGCAGCAGAAGCTTGACGAGGTGCTCAAGGCGTCGCGCACACGCGACTAAGCTCTCGGCGGTGCACTGGGCGGTGATGCGGTAAACTCATGGCATGGCAACCCGCCCGCGCATCTTGCTCCTGAGCAACCGAACCAAGCCCCACGTCGAGGAGGCTCTGGTTTCGTTGCGTCCCTGGCTGGCCCAGCGCGCGGAGGTCTTGGGTGACTTCGACACGCGTGACGTGCCGGGGATGCCGCTCGCAAATATCGCCAAGGCGGACCTCGCGATCGTGCTCGGCGGCGACGGCACACTGCTCAGCCAGGCGCGAGTGATGGTCGAGCTAGGCGTACCGATCCTGGGGATCAACTTCGGCAAGCTCGGCTTCCTCGCAGAGTTCACCGTCGAGCAGTTGCAGAAGCACTGGGATGTGATCGTCTCGGGACGGGCCCGCGTGTCCAAGCGGATCATGCTCGAAGTCGCCGTGTACCCCGTCGGCGCCCCGCAGTGGGGCGGGCACAACGGCTCGAACGGCGGACCGGCACAGATGCCCAGGCCGATCTTCACCGGCACGGCGGTTAACGACGCGGTCATCGTCGCGGGACCGCCTTACCGCATGGTCGAGATCGAACTGATCATCGAGCCGCAGTGGTCACGCAAGAGCGCAACGACCTTCACCGGCGACGGCATGGTCATTTCCACGCCCTCCGGATCGACAGCCTACAACCTCTCCGCCGGCGGGCCGATCATCTCGCCGGGCATCGACGGCATGTGCGTCGCCGCGCTTAACCCGCAGTCCCTGGCATTCCGCCCGATCGTTTTTTCAGGCCAGTGCGACGCATGGATGGTCCTGCACAAGGCCAACCCCGGCACGTCGCTTGTCCTCGACGGTCAGGCCTCGACCCCGCTCGCCGTCGGCCAGCAGGTCCAGGTCAAGAAATACGACAAAACACTCTCGCTGATCCACAACCCCGACCTGAGCTACTGGTCGATGCTCTCGCAGAAAATGCACTGGGCGGCCCGGCCGACGCGGTTGTGATGCTGACGCAATGACTAAGGCCCCTCGAGCGTTGTACAGCTATGAGAACTCTGACTCGATTGCCAATCTCCGGCTTGGTCTTGATCATGCTTGCGCTGCTGACGGCCAAGGCCGCACTTGGCGAGCCGTATAAAAGTGATGTCGGCCCGTTTGCGGTCGATTCTTACACGCTAGACCTGCACGACGCCGCACGCGACCGTGATGTGCCCGTTCGCGTCTATTTGCCGATCGGTGCGGAGGGTAAGCGGCCGGTGGTGCTGGTCTCGCACGGGCTCGGCGGGACGCGTGAAGGCCTATCGTATATTGGAAAACACTGGGCATCCTACGGCTACGTCTGTGTTCACATGCAGCACCTGGGCAGCGACGATTCGGTCTGGAAAGGCCTCAAGCCACGTGAGATCATGACGGCGATGCGAAAGGCGGCGCAGGACCCAGCCAACGCGACCAACCGCGCTTACGACACAAAGTTCGTGCTCGACAAGCTCGACGGGATGAATGCTGACGAACAGTCAAAGCTGCACGCGATGCTGGACTTGGAAAAGGTGGGGATCGCAGGGCATTCATTCGGTGCATGGACGGCGCTTGCCGCGGGCGGGATGACTATCGGCGGGCCAAAGCCGCAGCAAGTCAATGATGCGCGTGTCCGCTGCATGATCCCGCTTTCCCCGCCGGTCGTTGCGTTCGAGCGCTACCGAAAACAGTCGTATGAAAGCCTGTCGATCCCCGCGCTCATGATGACCGGCACGCTCGATGTCAGCCCGATCAACGACACCACCGCCGAAGAACGCGTGATCCCCTACGAGCTGATGCCCGGCGTTTCCGCAAAGGGCCAGCCGAAGTACCTGGTCAATTTCAGCGGTGCCGACCACATGACCTTCTCGGGCGAAACCGGCTCACGTATGCGTAAGCGCGAGGTCGCTCCAGATTTGGACAAGCAGTTCCACAGCCTGATCCTGCAGAGCACAACCGCGTTCCTAGACACCTATCTCCTGGGCGACGAAAAAGCTAAAAACTGGCTGAACGACGGCGATTTTGTTAAGCAGGTTGGTGAACAGGGCGAGGTGCAGATGGACGTCCGCTAGCAGCCGCCGGTCATTCACCAAATGGTCTTCAATTCTTGAATTGAAATGGGAGCCTCGCCCTCCCAGAAGTCCGCTTCCCGAATACTGCCAGGGACGGCCTAGTCCTCGTCGTCCCCGAAGAGCTGCTTTACCGCCGCGGACTTCGCGTCCTTCTCTTCGCGCATCTTCAGCACGGCTTCCATCAGCTCGGCGTCGGCGGGGTGGGTGAGCTTGAGGTTCAGCGGGTCGCCCTCGAGGATGTACACGGGTTTGCCCGCCCGCTCGACAACGCTTGCGTCGTCGGTGATGCCCGCGGCGTTTGAAGCGCTGAGCGAGGCGTAGGCTGCGGTTAATAACGATCGCTCGAAGACCTGCGGGGTCTGCACGCGGTAGAGACCGTCACGCGGGACGGTCGTCTTGATCGGCAGCGCGCCGGCGGTTGGGTTTGAGTCGCCGCCGAGGATCGCATCGAGGGGGTCGTCACTCATCGAATCTTCGTCTGGTTCGCCTGCGCGCTTGACGGTGTCGCCCATTGGCAGGCCGGGCACGACCGCGCCCAGGCTCTCTGCGGCGTCAAAGAGACGATCGATCATACGTGCCGAAGCGCAAGGCCTCGCCGCATCATGCACCGCGATATGCGTCGCTTCATCGGCGACCTGATCCAGCGCGAGCTTCACCGTCTCCCACCGCTCGGTCGTGCTGCCGGCAATGAGCTTTACGCCCAGGAACGCGAGCTTGTCCTGCCAGCGGAACGCAAACTCGTCCAGGTGATCGGGGTTGACCGCCAGCAGGATCTGTGCGACCTCCGCCCGGCCGTGGAACAGATCGATCGCGCGCAGGAACACGGGCTTGTGCGCCAGCTCGAACTCGATCTTGCTGGCCGACGCGCGGTTGCCGACGGCAAATCTTTTGCCCAGCCCCGCGGCGGGGAGGATGACGGCGATGTTCATCTCACTTCACCACCAGCACATGCGGCATGAGTACGAGCACATGCTCGTCGCGGAGCAGGGTGATGCCGTGCATCGCGCGGGTGACCTGCGACCAGGACTGCTCGCCGACCAGTTGCCGTGCGGCGCTGAGAGCGGCCATGTGGTCGGGGCTGGTGATGCCGAACAGTCCCCCTCCACTGAGCATGGATTCGAGGTAGGTTGCAAGCGAGATCGGGTGGGGCAGTTCCATGACGGCGTAGCCGCCGTCCTTGAGCTCGGCCTTCTCTGCGACGAGCTTGATCGCTTCATCGAGTGAGCCGACCTTGTCGGCCATGCCGCTCTCGACGGCCTGCGTGCCGGTGAAGAGCATGCCCTCGTCGACGGCGTCCAGGTCTTTGAGCCTGCTGCCTCGGCCGGTGGAGACGCGGTCTCTGAACTGTTCGTAGACCTGCGACATCGAATCGGTCATTTTCTGGGTTTCCTCTTCCGAGAAGTTATCGACCGAGGAGAAGAGGTTTGCGTTGGGCCCGCGCGAACGGGTGTGGATGCTGATGCCCACCAGGTCGTAGAGGCCCTTGAGGTTGAGTTTGCCGGCGACGACGCCGATGGACCCGACGATAGAGCGTGGTTCGACGAGGATCTCGTCGCAGGCCGAGGCGATGTAGTACCCGCCAGACGCGGCCATGCCACCGACCGAACAGATGATGGGTTTTTCTTCGCCGAACGAGCGGATGGACTGCCACATGACTTCGCTTGCCAGGGCCGATCCGCCGGGCGAGTCGAGTCGGAGGACCACGCCCTTGATGTTGTCATCTTCGAGCGCGTCGTCAAGCATTTCGTCGATGGTGCGAGAGCCGATGGAGTCTTCGCTGGAAAAGCCGCCGCCGCCGTAGCCGGAGTCGCCGGAGTAGATCGCGCCGTTGGCGTGGATGACGAGGATGGTCGGGCCGGTGGTCTTGGTGCTGGGGTCCTGCATCAGGGCTGCGAACATCATCATCGGATTCGCGGCCATGGCCTGAGACATCGGGCTCGCGGACTTCTGGCCCATCTCGGTGTCCCAAGAGAAGTCGTCACCAAAGGCCAACTCGGTCACTTCGATCAGGTCGCGCCCGGCGAGGCGGTCAACGATCCCCGCCTCGATCAGGCCCTTGTCGTCGAGGGTCCACGATTTTTCGATCATGGCCTCGACTTTTTCTTTGGTCACCCCACGGCCATCCGCGATGCGCTGAAGCATCGTGCCGTAGAGCCCATCGAGCAGCGCATCCATGTTCTGCGACCACGACTCGGACGGGCCGGTGCGCATCATCTGCTCGCTGGCGCCTTTGTACTTGCCGACCTGGATAAAGTTGGGCACGACGCCGAGCTTCTCCATCAGGCCGCGCAGATACATCTCTTCGATGTGCATGCCGTTGAGCTCGACCGTGCCCTTGTTCTGAAGGGCGATGGTGTTGCCGGCGCTGGCCAGCACGTATTCCGGGGTCGAGTAGGCCTGGGCGAAGGTCACGACGGTCTTGCCCGAGTCGCGCAAGTCACGCAGGGCTTTGTAGATCGCGTCGATCTGAGTCCCGCTGAGTTCGGGCATATCGAGGTAGACCACGAGGCCGAGGTAGTGCTCGCCGTTCTTGACGGTCTTGATCTGGTCCAGCACATCCCGAAGCGACGGGCCTGCGTCTGCCGGGTCGACCCAGGCTTCGCGGATCGGTCCTTCACGCAGCGGCCCCTGGAGAACGAGCCAGCCGACGGTCGGGCCGATTTTTTCGGGCTGGACTTCCTCGACCTGCGGCTGATCGACGACTTTATCCTGGGCCAGGCTCGGCGAACACGGCAGCAGTGACAGCATCAAAACCAATGGCGCGAGCAGGGCTTGCAAACGGCTTGTCATCGAATGGCTCCGGATCGAGTTAAGTGATGAGTTCGGGCGGGCTGAATCATGATAGCGCGTAATTCGATGCTCTGTCTGGCAGATTGCAGCCTGTTTTATCCAGAGGGGTCCCGAGGCTATTCGACCTCGTCGATGGACTTGCCGATCTGCAGATTTTTCCTGCTGCTCTTGAGCGTTTTCCAGAGCTTGCGGATGCGCTGGTAGGCCTCTGGCTGCGAGATCTTGCCGTTGGCCTCGAGGCCGCAGAGTTGGCCGATCCTCACCGCAAACTCCCGGAGGTTCTCGTTGAAAAGGATTTCCTCGGGGCTGTTAGGCTGGAAGGGGTGATCAGGATTTTGATCGGGACGCGGCATGGCCGAATTTTACCAGTTGGACTGCGGATTTCATCTGCCTTCTGCTTGCAATTTTATCGCGTCGGCCCGATTCTTCGCCGCCTCCGCGTCCTGGGCGCGTCCGAGACGCTGGTAGATCACAGCCAGGCGCCGGGGGTGAGCTTCACGGGTGGGCTCGAGCAGTTCGAGTGACTCCACATGAAACGCCGCCCGCTCCAAATCTTCCTTCTGGACCGCTATTGTCGCCGCGGTTTCCCGGTAAGTGGCGTTGTAGGGCTCGCGCAGCAGCGCTCGCTCGGCAAAATACAGAGCCCGGTCGTACTGCTTGCGGCCCCGATAGACCCGGGACAACTCCACCGCGTATTCCGGGGCGTCACCCTCGATCCGGTCCAGCGTCAGCAGCGACGCGACCGCCGTATCAGCCTCACCAAGTTTTAACGCAAGCCGGGCGAGCTCGCGGTCCGCCCAGGGGTCTACCGGGCGCGATTTCTGGTAAAGCTTGATCGCGGCGAGCGAGGCCTGGTCATCGCCTGACGCCAGGACCCACCGTGCCCTGAGCTTGAGCAGTTCCGGCTCGTTGGGGTGCTTTGCGATGGCCTGGTCCAGTTCTTCGGCCTTGAGGTCGGTAAGCTTTTCGGTCGAGAGCAAGCGCATCACCTCTTCATCCTCGGGTTTCACGCCGTAGCTCGACATGCCCCAGGCCTTGATCTGCTCGCCGGCCCAGCGGTTAAAGCCCTCCATGAACGGGCCGACCTCTGTGCCGAATACCTCGTGAATCGTCTGGTGCTCGCCGACGCCGCGCTGGTAGTGCTCTAGCATCGCAAGCACTTTGTCCCAGCCGAACTGCTGCTCGATGTAATCGATAAGCCACGACGCCTGTGCGTAGGCCAGTGCGCGGTGGTAGGGCTCGGTGGGGCGGATGAAGCCCCAGTTGATGTCGTCGTAGTCAAAGAGTGTGCCGTCGTTGTAATGCTCGGCCAGCATGGTGTAGGTAGACCAGGTGCGACCGGTCGACTCCAGGTGCACGGCACAGCCTTCGGTGAACCAGTGCGCCACGCGGTTGTTGGTCTGGCTGAGGTTGACGACGTGGACGTACTCATGTCCCAGCACGTTGAGCCAGTTGTAGGCACCGTAAGATCGCTTGGGACCGGGCCGCGGCGGGGTCATCGCGATCACGTCGCCGGTGCAGGCCGCGATGGTCCAGATCTCCGGCATGCCCGTCAGCCTCACGGCAAAGTGCTGGTCGTCGGGCATGATGTCGATCTGCGTGGTCACCGGCGGGTCGTGCCGGAGGCGGGCATTAAGGACCCGAGCCATGTCGCCCAGCTGCTTGGCGATATCGCGCGCAAGGACGCGGTCGATCCCCGGCAGGAATCGGACGGTGATCCCTTCACCCTCGACCGTCTCGTAGCCGAGCATGTCCCCGACGATGACCTGCAGGTTTGTGATTTCCTTATGGAAGGGGTCAAGGGACGAGGCGATCTGCAGGCGTTCGGCGGCCTTGTCGATCTTGCCCCACTGCATGTAAAGCTCGCCGAGGGTGAGCTGCGGCTCGGACCAGCCCGGCAGCATGCCGATCGCGCTGAGCAGGTGCGGCTCGGCCAGGGCGTACTGGCGTGCGTCGGCGTAGGCCTGTCCAACCTCGAACTCGGCCAGCGGGTTGCCGGGGGCGAGTTCTGTGAATCGTTCGAGCGCTGATTTCATCGCTTGCCCGTCATAGGCAAGCGCCTGGATAGCGGCGCTGAGCGCGAGCAGGTTGCGATGGGTGGGGTAGCGTTCGAGCGCGGGGCCAATGGTTTTCTGTGCGGTTTCGATGTCCTTCTGCCGCAGCGCGATCTCGACCGTCAGCACGTCGGCCAGCGGGTGCTCGGGGTTGATGCTGCGTAGCTCGGTTACCGCATTGTTTGCGGTGTCGAAGTCGAAGAATCTTGCACGCATCATGCCCAGCAGGTACCAGGCTTCGCTCGACTTGGGGTTGAGTGAAAGAGCTGTGCCGATGGCGTCCATGGCCTCGCGCGGGTTGCCCTTGGAAAAGAGCAGATGAGCCTCGGCGACGTAGGCCGGCCAATAGAGGGGGTCCGCCTCTTCGTGGGCTTTGCTTAAGAGCGTGTTCGCTAGGTGGAAGTCGTCGGCGGGCCTGCCTTCAAGACGCGCGAGCATCACTACAGCCTGTGCCGCGGCGGTGAGATCCTCGGCGGTGGTAAACGCGTCTGCGTTTTTCAGAAGCTGTTCACGCATCGGCGCGAGCTGCTCAACCGCTTTGTCGTACTGCCCAAGGTCCTCATAGACCTGCGCCAGGTGCAGGCGATCCAAGACGGAAAACTTCACCGCGTGGTCGTCGTAAGTCAGTATCCACCGGTCGGGGCGGCCCGCCAGCCGATGCGCTTCGGCGAGGTTTGCAAGGTCCTGTGGGCTTGCCTGATGTCCCGGCTGTTTACGCAGCAGATCATCAAATGGATCGATCGTCGCAGGATCAATCTTGTATCGCAGCACCGACAAACGGAGCTCTTCGCTGGGGGAAGGTTGCGTGAGCTTGTCCCACTGCCCGTGAAAGATCATCGCCTCGCGGCGCTGCTCGTCGGTTAACAGGTCGTCCTTGAGGTAGCGTTCGACCAGCGGAGAAAGCACGATGGCGGGTGGTTCCTCTGCCAGCGTCGTATGGATCGTCAAGAGCGAGATCAAGAGAACGATGCCTTGCTTAGCGAGGCCACGCGTGGGGCCTGCGGGCCCCGCCACGTATGGATATTCGTCGCGGCCCTTTCGTGCCTCCGCTAGCGCGCGGGGTTGTTGCAGGCGAGATATCCAGCGGGGGTATGGCATCTTCATGGTTGCTTAGTCTATGATCATCGACGCAATGAGTCTGCCCCCTGTTTCAACGATTGATCTGGCCGCCGAGTTCCCGGTCCTGGGGGAGGTGAATTACCTCAACCACGCCGGGGTCGCGCCGCTGCCCGCCTGCAGCGTGGAGGTCATGGCCCAGTGCGCCCGTACCGCGGCGATAGGCCGGCTGGCGACGCGCGACTGGTATATGGACGTGGTCGCGGTCAAGAAGCAGTGTGCCGGGCTGGTCAATGCGCGGGGATCGCACGAGATCGCGTTCATCCCGAACACGACCACCGGCCTGGCCATGCTCGCCGGCGGGCTGAACTGGCGGCATGGCGACCGCGTGGTCATCTCCGACGTCGAGTACCCCGCCAACCGCTACCCCTGGACCGACCTGCGGCGGCGGGGTGTCGAAATCGTCGAGGCCAGGCAGGGCCCGGACCTGCGGATCGATGTTGACACTGTCACCTCGCTGATCAACGACCGCACGCGCGTGGTCGCGCTCTCGCATGTTCAGTTCGGCAGCGGGTACCGGATCGATCTCAAGCCGATTGCAGACGAGGTGCACGCGGCCGGGGGGCTGCTGTGTGTGGACGCGATCCAGTCGGTCGGCGTGATGCCTGTGGATGTGCAGGCGATGGGCATCGATTTTCTCTCGGCAGACAGCCACAAGTGGATGCTCGGGCCCGAGGGCGCGGGGTTCCTGTACTGCAACGAGGACCTTAGCCCGCAGGTCAGCCCGCCGATCGCGGGCTGGATGGGTCGGCACAATCACCTGGACTACGACCACTACGACGAGCGTTACTACCCCGATGCGAGGCGGTTTGAGCCCGGGACATGGAACATCATCGGCATACGCGGGATGGGCGCAAGCCTGGACCTGCTTCTGAGGGTCGGGCTCGGCACCGTGTGGTCGCGGATCGATGCGATGTGCCAGCACCTTCGTGGGCGTCTGACGGAGAAGAGGTATCGGGTTGTATCGCCCGCAAGGCCCGCCGAGCGCAGCGGGATCGTTGCTTTCGATGCGCCCAAGTCAGCGCCTGGGCATGCCGCGATCATCCAGCAGCTGGCCAAGAAAGACATCGTCATTGTCGAGCGTCACGGCCATCTTCGCGCCTCGCCGCATTTCTATAACACGACCCAGCAGATGGACGCACTGGTTGAAGCGCTGCCCTAGTTCCCGATCGATACTTCCTGAACCTCCCAGCCGTCTTTTTCGCTGGGCAGATGGGTGTCGAAGACCTCGTCGTTGATGTCGGAGTTGGGCTTGAGGTTGCTGAAGTCCATGATGATCGTATCGCCGTCTTCTTCCGTCACGACCTTGGACAGCATGAGGTTCTTGGCGTCGAACCAGAGCACGAGCTTTGAGGCGTTCTTATTATTCTTCGGCGTCAATACGAGTTTGTGGAGTGTGAGGTCGCCGTCAAACTCGCTGGGCTCGTCGGGAAAACGCTTGACGGTGTAGCGATCGAGCACCTGATCGGCTTTGAGCTTCAATGGGATCGGCATCTGGCCCTCGCCCATGTTCAGCTCGTCCGGCCGCTCCGCACCCTTGGATACCAGTTCACGGCGGGTCGCGGTCTTGTCCTCGTGATCGCGTTCAAGCAGCCAGTTGCCGTCGAAGATGTACCAGGTCTTCATCTTCCGCACTTTTTTAGATTCGATTTCCAGCCGGTCAAACAGGATCGCAAAGCGGGTCGGTGTGTCCTCGGACTGTGCGGCGTAGTAGAAGTCGCCAAAACGTACCTGGCTTTCCTCGGTCAGGCCCTGAACGCGTGTGTACTTCACGCGCGTACGCAGGGTCTTGATCGGTGCGCTGGCCGCTTCGATCTTCTGCAGCAGTTCTACCGCGGCGGGGTCGTTTTGCGCGGGTTCCTGCTCGGCGGCGGGAGTTGGCGCTGTGTCGGCTTGAGCCAGGGCGGGCGAGGCGCACCCGACCGCAGCGGCCAGCGAAAGGCTCATCATGGTCAGCAGAAAAGGGGCACGGTCCATCATGCACTTCTCCCGGGAGTTACTCCGCGTTGAGTTCTCGAATACGGATATTGCGGAACCAGACCTTGCTGTTGTGGTCCTGAAAGGCGATGTGTCCCGGGTTGGCCTGCGCGAAGCCTTTCCTGCTTTTGTACTTACTCTTGGCAATGCGGGCTCTGAAATCCTCGGAGCCGATGACGCAGGTCACGACCAGTTCGCCGTTAAGCCAATGCTCGATTTTATCGCCGTCCAGCACGATCCGCGAGCTGTTCCACTCTCCTACGGGGTTGAGCTTTTTCTTGTCGCTGGCGATGTAGAGATCGTACAGTGACGCGGCGGTGTGGTCGGGGTTATTCAGGGCGTCAGCGTTTTCGAGGTCGTCTATAACCTGGTACTCAAGCCCGAGCGTCTCAAACGCTTCGTGCTGGACATCTTCGCTGACACGGTATTTCACGCCGGAGTTCCCGGCCTCGGAGATCTTCCAGTCCCAGCGGAGATCGAAGCTGGCGTATTTTTTCTTGGTAACGATGTCTCCGCCACGGTTCTCCTTCGGAGGTGCCGTGTAGTGCAGTGTTCCGTCTTCGATGACCCATGACTCGGGCAACTCTTCGCGATACGAGCCGCGGAAGGCGTCGGTCGAAGTTCCGTCGAAAAGCACCTCCCATTTTTCGTCATCCGCGCAGCCCTGTTCTTTGGGTTCCGGGTCGGGAAGTTGCTTGATACGGATGTTGCGGTACCACACGTCGTCGGTGTGGTCCTGGAAGGCGATGTGCCCGATCTTTTCCTTGGCGAAGTGGGGCCACTGCTTGTAGTGCGTGCGCTGGCTGACCTGCTTGAACTCCTCGCTGTAGAGGTCGTACGCGACGACGACCTCGCCGTTGAGCCAGTGCTCGACCTTGCCGCCGTTGACGACGATGCGTCCCTCGTTCCACTCGCCGATGGGCTTGAGTTTCTTTTTGTCATTCGGCGCGTAGTGGGCGTAGAGCGAGGCGGCGGTAGTTCGGGGCGTTTTGCCGTTGATGTGGTTGTCGTCGTCGAGGATCTGGTACTCGGGGCCTGACATGAACGAGAGCTCGACATCGTCGTGCTCGATGCAGCGGTAGATGACGCCCGAGTTCGATCCCTTGGCCACCTTCCAGTCAAAACGCAGCTCGAAGCTGGCGTACTGCTTCTTGGTCAGGATGTCGCCCGCGCCCGACTCGGCCTGGATATGCAGCGAGCCGTCGGGGTCGATGACCCAGCCCTTTTCGGGGAACGTCTGGCTCTTCCATCCGCGGAAGGCGTCGGTCGAGGTGCCGTCGAACAGCACCTCCCAGCCCTCCTCCGCCTCGTCGGCGTGAGCAGCCTGGCCGGCGAACAGAACAAGAAGCGCCATCAGAAGTCTGGGCAGGGCAGAGTTTTTCATGGCATGGATCGCTGCGAGGGGTGTTGACTTACTTGCTCAGGTCCTTGATGCGGATGTTGCGGAACCACACGTCGTCGCCGTGGTACTGCAGGCTGATGTGGCCGGTGTCCTTCTTCATGAAGGACTTCCACTGCTTGAACTTGCTGTCGGCGATGAGGGCGTTGATTTCGTCGCTGCCCCAGACGTATTCGACGACGAGTTCGCCGTTGAGGAAGTGCTGGACCTTGCCGCCATCGATCAGGATGCGGGAAGAGTTCCATTCGCCGGTCGGCTTCAGGTGCTTCTTCTCGTTGCAGGCAATCAGGGCGTAGAGTGCGCCGGTCGAGGTCTTGGCGTTCCCGCCGTCTTTGTGCTTGGTGTCGTCGAGGATCTGGTACTCGGGGCCGGTCATGAACGGGGCGCTCTCGGTTTCTGCGACGCGGTACATCACGCCGGAGTTCGATCCATCGGCCACCTTCCATTCCCAGCGCAGGTCGAAGTCGCTGTACTGCGACTTGGTCACGATGTTGCCCCCGTTGCCTTTGGAGATGACATGCAGGGTCCCGTCTTCAATCGCCCAGCCCTGTGCAGGGAAGGTTTCTTTCTTGTACTCGCGGAAGGCGTCGGTCGATGTGCCGTCGAACAGCACGGTGAAGCCGGCCTCGTTGTCGGCCGAGACGGGTGTTTCTTCAACGGCTTGGACGTCGGCGAGGGAACGGCTTAGGCCAAAGGCCCCGGCGAGGGTCAGGACGGCAAGCAGGGCGGAGGTGGCGGTCAGTTTCATGGTTCGAGTTCCGAGCATAGGGAGGGTTCTGACAAGACAAGACGCACCACAGCCGCGATGCGTACAGCACGAAAGATAGCAGATATTGCTTGCCTAAAGAACGCCGAAAGGCCTTTGCAGCTAGGTACGAGGGGCCTAAGCTGTTTACTCGCCGTCAAGTAGCGGGAAACGGCTAAAGATCGCCCGGGTCGGGTCGAGCATCCGCAGGCAGGCGTCGACCGTCTCTTTGATTTTGCCCAGGTGTCCGGTGTAGTAGCCGGCCAGGGAGGGGTGAGCGGTCAATCGGTCGACCTGCTCACGGACCTGTGCGACCGGGTCGCCGGCGGGGTCGATGGGCACGGCTTGTACAGCCAGGATCCCTGCCTTGTCTGCCGCGTGGTAGAGCAGGTCTGCGCCGTAGTGGTCGCGTACCAGCAGCACCGATTCGCCGGACGCGGGGAGGATCTGGTTTTCATCGATGCGGTCGACGGTGACAACCTCGACCACCTCGCAGATTTTCCCGTTGACCAGGAGCGAGGGCGGTAGGTCCTTGCCAAGGACGCGCCCTCGGCGGATCGAGGCCAGGCCCAGCGTGATCCTGGCTTCGTCCGTGACCTCATCGCCAACGATGATTCGGATCGTCAGGTCGTAGAGCGGCTGCTCACCAAGCCCCGCAGGCCACCAGCGCTTTGGCTCATCGATGCCGAAGCGGAAGCCGCCTTCCATACGCGAGCCGCAGGGCTTGAGCAGGAGTCGGCCGCAGCCCTCGTCGTGGAACCCGTCGGCCCCGTCGATCTCCGCCATGACATAGGCCACCGGTGCGTCAGCGGTGCGGTGGCCTTCGTCTGCCGGCAGTGCGGCGTGAGTAATGATGTGGGTGTCGATCACGGCCTGCTCGTTGTCAACGTAACGAACCAGCGGGCGGACCGACGAGATTTTGACTGGACAAACCATCTTGCACGAACTCCATGGGAAGGACGTACAGGCCTGTGACACTCTATCGGTCAAATACAAAAAATCCAGCAGTTGAAAAAGCGCAGCGCCAATAAATACGCCCCGGTGTTTAACAGCCGGGGCGTCTGGGTAAGATCGGGCGATTACCCGAGGAGCTATTTACGGCCCATGAAGAAGCGCTTGACCGCGTGAACGGTCAACTGCCGGCCGACCTTGGCGATCGCCTCGGTCAGCGGGATCTCCTTCGGGCAGACCTTGACGCAGTTCTGGGCGTTGCCGCAGTCGCTCACGCCGCCGGGACCCATGAGTACGTCCAGGCGGTCGGCCTTGAGTTCCTTGCCCGTCGCGTGCTCGTTGAAATAGAGGGCCTGTGCGATGGCCTGAGCGCCGACGAAGTCGTTGTCCTTGGTGAACTGCGGGCAGGCCTCGAGGCAGCAGCCGCAGGTCATGCAGCGTGACAGCGCGTAACGCTCTTCCTGCTCCTGGGGTGTCTCGCGCGGGCCCGGGCCCAGCGCGTGCGTGCCATCGACGGGCACCCATGCCTTGAGCCGGGTGAGGTTGTCGAACATCCGCTGGCGATTGACGAAAAGGTCGCGGTAGACGGGGAACTTGCTCATCGGCTGGATCGTGATGACCTGGCCGCTGGCCGAGCCCTCAAAGAACTCATCGACCAGGCACGAGCAGCTCTGCCGCGCCTTGCCGTTGATCACCATGGTGCACGCGCCGCAGACTTCTTCGAGGCAGCCGCAGTCCCAGACGACCGGGCGGACTTTCTCGCCGGTGACGGTGACGGGGTTGGAAGCGATCTGCTGCAGGACCGTGATGATGTTCTGGTTCGCGGTGGTGGCGACCTCGAACTCCTGCCAGTAGGCGGGCTGATCGGGGCCGTCCTGGCGCTGGATGCGGACGCGGAAGGAGGATGGTTTGTTGGATGCGATCATGGGTGTGTTTTAATGGTTGCTGTTGTCAGCCGGGCTGTAACAGCCCGGCTCGCGGGAGCAGAGTTACGAATTCGCAGTTGAGGGTTTCTTCTTTGTTTTCTTCTTGCTCTTACCGCCGTAGTCACGGATGCGCGGCTGGATCAGCGGCAGGGGGATCTCTTCCCACGCGATCGTGTGCGTGCCGCTGCTTGCGTTGTACTGAGCGACGGCGGTCTTGAGGAACTGGTCGTCCTTGCGGCCGTCCTGGTCCGAGCAGTAGTGGCAGCCGCGCGACTCCTTGCGCTCGATCCCGGCCAGCACCATTGCCTCGGCGTAGATGAGCATGTCGCCCAGCGCGCGGGTGAAGCTGAGGTTCTGGTTGGTCCAGTGGCCGTTGTCGCCGAGCTTCACTCGCTTGTACTCCTCGATCAGCCCGCGCACCACGCCCAGCGCCCGCTTCATCCCCTCCTGCGTGCGGACGACGGTGAGCTCGTCGGTCATGATCTCACCCAGCCGGCGGTGCAGGTCGTAGGGGTTCACGCCGTTGCCGCTGTCGGATGCGGAGACGGTGGCGATGAGTTTTTCAGCCTTGTCCGTTTCCTGCTTGACGGCCCTGTCGAAGACGGCGGGGCTCAGCGCGCTGATCGGGTCTTCCTTGGCCATGTCCTTGGCGTAGTTGGCTACGCCCAGGCCGCAGAAGATGCCGTCGAAGATGCACGAGAGAAGCGCGTTGGCGCCCAGGCGGGTCGCGCCGTGGTACTGGTAGTTGACCTCGCCAAAGGCGTAGAGCCCCTGGATGTTGGTCATCATGTTGTAGTGCGAGCCGTTGACCATGCCGGGGTGCGCGGGCTTGCTGGGGTCTTTCAGTTCGCCGGCGTCTTCGGGCAGGATGTCGCAGAGGAACTTGGGCTTGGGCTCCTGCTGGGTCTCGTAGACGGTGTAGAGCCCGCCCATCGAGTAGTGCACGGCCGGGAAGATCTTCATCGCCACGTGGCGCGGGTCGTCGCCGGTGAACTTCTCGTAGATCTCGAGGATGGCCGCGAGCTTTTCCTTGGTGTCCGCAGGCAGGTGGGTGATGTCGAGGTAGGCCATGCGCCCGCCGCCGACGCCGAAGCCCTGCTGCACGGCGAAGAAGATGCCACGTGTGGCGACATCGCGCGAGACGAGGTTGCCGTGTCGGCGTGTCGGGCCGTAGTTGGGGTACATCTCTTCGAGGACGTAGTAGCGTTCGTCTTCGGGGATGTCGTTGGGGTGCCGGCCCGCGTCGGGGTGGGGCTTCCATGTGCCGTCGGCCTGCTTGATGCCCGGCAGCCAGACGCGACCTCCTTCGCCGCGTGCGGATTCGGACATGAGTCGGCACTTGTCTTCGCCGGGGATCGCGGTGGGGTGCACCTGGATCATCTCGGGGTTGCCCAGCCAGGCGCCGGCCTGGTAGCAGCGGCTGGCCGCGCCGCCGGTGCAGATGACCGACATCGTGGACTTGCCGTAGATCAGCCCGCAGCCGCCGGTGGACATGACGACGGCGTCGCCCTTGAAGGCCTTGATCTCCATCGTGCGCATGTCCTGCGCAACGATGCCGCGGCAGATGCCGTCGTCATCCACGATCGGCCAGAGGAACTCCCAGAACTCGTACTTCTTGACCTTGCCCTCGGCCTCGCGCCGGCGGACCTGCTCATCCAGTCCGTACAGGAGCTGCTGGCCGGTCGATGCGCCGGTGTAGTGCGTGCGGCGGAAGACCGAGCCGCCGAAGTAGCGACGGTCCAGGAACCCTTCCGGGGTGCGGTTGAACGGCACACCCATGCGGTCCAGGAGGTCGATGATCTTGGGCGCGGCGTACGCCATTTCGTAGACGGGCGGCTGGTGGTTGAGGAAGTCCCCGCCGTAGAGCGTCTCGTCGAAGTGGTCCCACTCGGAGAAGCCTTCCTGGCGCACGGGCTCGGTGCAGGCGTTGATGCCGCCCTGCGCGCAGACGCTGTGGCTGCGCTTGACCGGGACCATGGAGAAGAGGTCTACGGCCACGCCGGCTTCCGCAACGCGCACCGCAGCGGCTAATCCTGCGAGGCCCCCGCCAACAATGATGACTCTGGGTGTGTCTGCCATAACTGTTTTAATCCTAGCGCTTTTGCGCTCGCGCGGCGGAGCCGCGTCGCTTCGTTTGTTTTTGTCGACTCTATGGAGTAGGTGCGCCGAAATTCGTCAAATCTGCGGCGATGAATAGTTTTAGTAATTCTTCATCTGTGATCTTCGTGAGATCGACTTTCTCCGCGAGCTTCTCCGAAAAACCGGGATCTTTCACACTGATCGCGAGGACGGCCTTCTGGTCGTCGGTCCCAGCTTTTTCGATGTCATACCTCAGCGCCCCGCCCATCGCCGCGAGGAAGAAGACGGTGAGCGCCACGAACAGCCCCGCACACGCCTGGCCCCAGCGCTTCATCGCGGCCTCGCTGGTGGTGATGCCCCAGGAGATTGCCGCGGTCCACAGGCCGTTGGACCAGTGGTAGACCACCGACATGACGCCGACGAAGTAGAAGGCCACGACGATCCAGCTGACCTGCAGCGCGTAGGCGGTGTAGGGCAGGGACATGGGGACGTGCTCGCCAACCGCTTTGCCATCGACCACTCCGCCGTGGGCCCAGAAGGGGGTGAACCAGCCGAACATGTCCCAGCGCCAGCGCAGCGTCGCGATGTGAAGGAAGATGAAGATCAGTGCGAGGATCCCGGTGATGCGCTGCAGCAGGTAACGGTAGTTGCCCTTGTACCTGTAGCTGCGGACGTTGGACTTGCCGGTGAAGGTGTACCAGAAGCCCAGCACGGCGTGGAAGCCGATCGAGCCCCAGAGCGTGATCTCGATGAACAGCAGCGCCGGCATCGAGTGGATGAAATCGACCTCGTGCTGGAAGTGCGAGAGCCCCTCGGGGCCTGCGATCTGCCCGAAGATCATCTGGGCGTTGGTGAACAGGTGCATGATGACGAACATGCCCACCGGCAGGATGCCCGACAGCGAGTGAAGCCGGCGGAGCAGGAAGTGGTGGCGCGTCATCAGGCAGGGTTGATTAGCGGGAGCGGGTGCGTCGGACACGGGGAGGGTCTCTGGAATATTGTTGAAGGTGGGTGAGGCTTACTGGCTCGGCCCGCCGGTCGCGGGGGATCGGCTGGCGTTGGCGATCTGCACATAAGTAGACCGCAGTTCGTATAGGGTCGTCGCGAGGGTGGTCGCTTCTTCTTCGGTCAGGTTGCCCTTGGTTTTCGCTTCAAGCACGCCCAGCGAGTCGATGTGGTGCCGGGCGATGTCGAGGTTGGTGTAGCGCTGGCCGGTCTGCGGGTCTGGCATCGCGCCCATGGAGAACAGGGCCTGGGTCGCGATGGTGCTGACCAGCGTCAGGAAGTCGGCGGGGGGGATCTGGCCGGGGCGGTTACCCGTGGCGCTGCCGGGCTTCTCGCCCGAGGCGGCCTGCTTGAGCTTGGCGGCCTTCTCCTTCTCGGCGAGTTTGGCCTTCTCGGCCTGGGCCTGGGCCTTCCAGTCGTTGTCTACGTGCAGCAGGGGGGATTCATCGTCGGGGCTGGGCATGAGTGATTTCTATGCTTGCAGGTGGTTTGGGTAAGGGTAATAGCCAGTATAAACGCCATAACCCTCTGCGGCGACTTGCCTGTCTTGTACACACGGGTGGACGATTTACGCCAAGCCACGTCACATTTCCGCCCATTGCGATACACTTTTGCCCATGCCGAAACGCGCGACACGATCCAAGGCCCGCCCAAAGACGCCCAAACTCCTGGATGCACGCGTGCGCCAGTTCCAAAAGCGCTTGCGCACGGATGGGATGGACGGCATGCTCCTGTCAAACCCTAATGACATCCGATACCTCACCGGGTTCGTTGGAGATGACTCCTGGTGCTGGGTGCCGGCGAGCGGCTCGGGCCTGGCCATTGTTTCGGACATGCGCTTTGTGGATCACATCCCCGCCGAGGCGCCCCACATCCGCGCCGTGATGCGCGGCCGCTTCAACGGCCGAAATGAAACGCTGGCTGACACTGCCGCGCGGATACTCGACAAGCAAGACATCAAAAGAGTCGGCGTGCAGGCGCCTTACCTCAATGTCGCGACACGCAAGCAGATCGCCAAGGCCCTGGGCGCAAGCCGAGTCAAGGACTACGCCGACAAGCTGCTCATCCAGCGCTCGGTCAAAGACGCCGGCGAGATCAAGAACATCCGTGAGGCCGTCCGCATCCAGCAGATCGCATTCATGGAAATGCGAGACATCCTCAAGCCCGGCATCACCGAGCTCGAGGTTGCAGGCTACCTCGAATACCGCATGAAGTGCCACGGTGCGGACAACATCGGGTTCGGGACGATCGTCGCGTTCGACGGCCATTCCAGCCACAATCACGCGCTTCCGGGCCGGCTCAAGCTCAAAAGGGACTCGAATATTCTTGTTGACTGGGGCGCGAAGTACAACGGATATGTCTCGGACATGACCCGTGTTCTGAATATGGGCAAGCCCAAGAAGCACATCGCCGAGATCTACAAGATCGTCGAAGAGGCCATGCACGCGGGCATCGACGCGATCGGCCCCGGCGTCCCGCTCAAGGTGGTCGACGACGCCTCGCGTAACGTGATGAAGAAGTACGGACACAAGCTCGTCCACGGCCTTGGCCACGGCATCGGGCTTTATGTGCATGAGCAGCCCGGCCTGGGGCAGCAGGCGGACGTCCTGCTCAAGCCCGGCCAGGTCATCACCATCGAGCCGGGCATTTACCTGGGCAATCGCGGCGGCGTTCGCCTTGAAGACGACATCCTGGTGACCGAAACCGGCGCCCAGAATTTGTGCGACTTGCCCACCGACCTGGAATGGTCCATCATTTAATGCTCATGGCCGTTGGATCAATGCCATCCGCTCGAGTGTGCGTCTCGCGCGGATGAATTAAACTAACCGCCGACGGCTAACCGCTAAAGGCCCAAGCATGATCGACTTAAAGAAACTTGAAAAACTCATCAGCCTCATGGCTGAAAACGAACTGACCGAGCTCGAACTCGAAGACGGCACCGAAAAGATCCACCTTAAGCGAGGTGGCGCTGCAGTGCCGGTACAGGTTGTCGCCCCCGCCGCGGTGCACCACGCCCCGGCACCCGCCGCTGCCCCCGCAGCGCCCGCCGCCGCCGCCAGCGCCGCGCCTGCCGCCAAGGGCCCGACGATCGACAGCCCGATGGTCGGCACCTTCTATTCCGCGTCCAACCCCGACTCGCCGGCGTTCGTTAAGCCCGGCGACCACGTCACCGCCGATACGGTGGTCTGCATCGTCGAAGCCATGAAAGTCTTCAACGAGATCAAGGCCGAGAAGTCCGGCAAGGTCAAGGCCGTACTGGTCAGCAACGGCGAAGCCGTGGAGTTCGGCCAGGCGCTGTTTGAACTCGAGTAGCGTTTAGCGGGAGACGCGCTGCGTCCCACGCGAATGACGAGGAACTCCCGCGGGACGCCGCGCGTCACCCGCTACACCCTTAGTTATCCTTATCCACTCCCGCATGTTCAACCGCATCCTCATCGCGAACCGTGGCGAGATCGCCGTACGCATCATCCGCGCTGCTCATGAGCTGGGCGTCGAGGCCGTCGCCGTCTACTCCACGGCCGACAAGGACTCCAAGCACGTCCGCATGGCCGACCACGCCGTGTGCATCGGCAAGCCCGCGCCCGCCGAGAGCTACCTCAACATCCCACGCCTGATCGCCGCCGCAGAAATCACCGACGCCGACGCGATCCACCCCGGCTACGGCTTCCTCGCCGAGAACGCACACTTCGCCGAGGTCTGCCGCTCCTGCAACATCGAGTTCATCGGCCCCAGCGCCGAAGCCATGGCCAAGCTCGGCGACAAGGTCTCCTGCAAGCAGCTGGCCATCGCCAACAAGGTCCCCACCTCGCCCGGCTCCAAGGGCGCCATCACCGACGAACAGACCGGCCTGAAGATCGCACGCGAGATCGGCTACCCCGTCATGATCAAGGCCTCGGCCGGCGGCGGCGGACGCGGCATGCGCGTCGCGCACAACGACAACAGCCTCGTCTCGGGCATCAAGCAGGCCTCCGCGGAAGCCAAGGCCGCCTTCGGCGACGGCACCGTCTACCTCGAGAAATTCATCGAGAACGCACGGCACGTCGAGGTCCAGGTCCTCGGCGACAAGCACGGCAACGTCGTCCACCTCTGGGAACGCGACTGCACCATGCAGCGCCGCAAACAAAAGCTCATCGAGGAAGCGCCCTGCCCCGTCCTCAATGAGGACGAACGCAAGGCCATCTGCACCTCCGCCGCCCGACTCTGCAAGGCCGCCGGCTACTACACCGCCGGCACCGTCGAGTTCCTCATGGACAACAAGAAAAACTTCTACCTCATGGAAGTCAACACCCGTGTCCAGGTCGAGCACCCCGTCACCGAGATGATCACCGGCGTGGACATCGTCAAGCAGACCATCCGCGTCGCCGCCGGCGAAAAACTGCCCTTCACACAGAAGGACATCAAGATCAACGGCCACGCGATGGAGTGCCGCATCAACGCCGAAGACCCCGCGATGAACTTCGCGCCCTGCGCCGGCCTGATCGAAAGTTTCAACGCCCCCGGCGGACCGGGCGTGCGCCTGGACACCCACGCCGGCGCCGGCTACCGCATCCCGCCCAACTACGACTCGATGATCGGCAAGCTCATCACCCACGCCCCCGACCGCGCCCAGTGCATCACCCGCATGCTCCGCGCGCTGGCCGAGTTTGAGATCGCTCCGACCAAGACCACCATCCCGCTGCACACACGCCTCCTTAAGAACGGCAGCTTCGTGAACAACGAAACCGACATCAACTTCGTCGAGCGGCTGCTGGGGTTGTAAGACATTCAAAGACGGGGACGCAGTGTGGCACCCGAGCCCGGCTTATCAATTCCATACTGCATCCTTCTCAATCGCCCGCTCGAGCATCGCCATATATTCATCGCGCGGCACCTCGATCACGCCGAACTGTGCGATGTGCGGGTTGACGAACTGGACATCGAGAAGCTGATAGCTGCGCCGTCGCAGGTGCTCGACGAGGTGGACATAGCAGACCTGCGAGGCGTCGGGCTGGCGTGAAAACATGGACTCGCCAAAAAACGCGGCGCCGATCGCGACGCCGTAGAGCCCGCCGATGAGCTGGTCGCCTTGCCATGCCTCGACGCTGTGCGCAAAGCCGTGGCGGTGCAGCTCGCAGTAGAGCTTTTCGATCTTTGGGCTGATCCACGTGCCCTGTCCGTCGCCGCGCGGGGCGGTGGCGCAGGCGTGGATGACCTCGGCGAAGCAGCGGTCAGACGTCACCGCATAGCCTGCGTTTCGCACGCGCTTGGCCAGCGACCTTCGGACCTTGAAGCAGCCCAGCGGGTCGCCCCCGATAAACGGCTGGATCGCGCGCGGGTCCGGCGAGTACCAGCCGATGTCGCCCTCGCGGCCATCCGCCATCGGGAACAACCCCTGGCAGTAAGCATTGAGCAGTAAGTCGGCGGTGATCTTCATGGTCGGGCCCGTCGGTGCGAAATCGTATCCGATACCGGCGGGGAGCCTATCATGTTGGCATGCACAACCTCAGAACCTTCTTTATCGTGATCGTGTTGCTTGCCGCATCGAACGCCCGGGCCCTGGTCAATGGCGAGGTGCCCGCCGAGGATGACAATCGCTTTGATGCCGTCGCGGCCTTCAGTCAAACCGTCTGGTTGACGGATGACGACAAGGACAAGGTCAATCACAACTGGTTTGGCGCGGGCGTGCTGGTTGCGCCTGATGTTGTACTGCTTGCCAAGCACCTGCTGCCTGTGCGTGATCAGGCGGTCTACGACAAGATTGGCCGCAAATACATGGTCCGGTTCCGAAGAAACGCTGCGGGCTCGCTGGGGAGCAAGGAGGCCGGCCCGGGCTCTTACCATCAGGTCACGATCGATCGCTGGGTGATGGTGGACGGCGCGGACCTCGCGCTGGGCATCTTGAACAAGCCCGTCACGCACATCCAGCCGGTGCGATTGCTGCTGGAGGATATTGAAGTCAAGGATACGAAATGCATGCTCGCGGCGTGGGGGTCCGAGTCGCACTGGAAGGGTATTGACGCCCCGCGTACCGCGCTGAAGATCGGCGAAAACACCGTGACGTCGGCCGGCGCCGGCATCCAGATCCTTTCCTACCAGACCGAAGATCGCGCGATGTTTGACGGGAAAATCGGCAGCTACATCATCGACACCCATGCCGTGCCCAACATGTTCGACTCCGGCGGCTCGATCTTTATCTTTGATGAGGAAGGTAAGCCAGCGCTGGCCGGGATCATCTCGACCTACACCGGCGGGTCTTATCTGCCGGGCGTCGTGAAGAACACCGGCTTCCCGCTGGAGGCCGCGACGCAGGGCGCCAGGGCGCTGCTCGACGCCATCGAGAAAAAACGCAAGCAGTAGCCCCGGAACCAAAGCCACCAGCCGGAGTCGAACCGGCAACCTGCGGTTTACAAAACCGCTGGAAGGTTGGCGGCATCGCCACTCACGATACCAAAAACGCCGATTCCGGCGACCTCGCGCAAAATTGGACCGTCCTGTGGACCGCTTTGGCTGAGGATCACCCGGCACTGCATGGGATGATCCGCGATCTGATTCGCACCTGGCCGGCGCTGTCAGACGCCGAGCGCGAGGCCCTACTACAACAGATCACCCCCAACACGGAGGCCCGATGAACCGCTCCCCCCTCGGCCTTGTCGAACGCCCGACCGCCCCCATGCCGACGCGGCGATGGCTTACACCCGATGAGGCCTGCGCGTACTACGGCGTGAAAAGCCCAACGACCCTGAAAGCCATGTTCGGCCGGATCGGGTACACGATGAACCGCATGTTCGGGCCGAACTCCCCGCGCGTTGACATCCTCGAAGTCGATCGCCGACTTGAAGAGGCGGGGCGAGTCGAGCAACCACACCCCGCCGGAGATCAGGTTGATGCATAGCACAGACCCCAGCAAGCCGCCCCTACCTACTCGCCGATGGCTCACGCCCGACGAGGCGGCGGCGTATCTGGGCAAAAGCCGGAGACAGTTCGACCGGGCCAAGTTCGCAGTGTCCTACCGACTCGGGCCCGGCTCGCCGATGTACGACATCCACGAAATTGATCGGGCGATGCAGCAGGACAAGGAAAAACACGCACCCACCGGCGACGATGTCGATTAAAATCGTGACGGGTTCCGCGGTCGCCGGCCAGCGCCACGGATGAAATCGACCCCCTGAGACGGTGCCTTCGCCCGTATCTTCTCAGGGGCGTCGGCCCGGCTTTAAGGGCGAAACTATGAAAACAATTGATGACCTACTTGGCAGGATGGCCGTCGCCGTCAAACAGTGGAGAGACGATATATCTGCGGTATGGAGCGCCCCACCTGGCGTTGAGTGCGGCAGCCACTACGGTGATGAATACTATGAAACCGATTGGAGTGAAACGCTCGACAAGGCGATCGAAGCGGAGTGCTGGGCCAGTGCGTTGGAGATCCGCATCAAGCTACTCAGAGCCATCGGGCGCGCTTTAGCTGATGACTTCATGGCCGAGTTTCAACGCCTGCATGATGCTGCTCGAAACTACAGTCCACGGGTTGACGAGGAGATCAGAAGGCATCGCAGCACGTTCTACGAGCAGGCCGATCGACTGGCAAATCAGTACGTTGAAGCGGGCCACGCGGCTGAGCCCGAAGAATTATTTTGTCACCAATCAGACGCGATAAAACATGGGGACCTGCGGGCGATGATGGCGACTCTAGAGATCGAATCATGCGACCACAAGCTAAAAAACGCGAGCGATTATTGGGGCGCGCTATCAGGTCTACAGCAAGAGTTTCAAAGCCATGTCCTGCACACACGATGCGATCACGGCTACAGGCCAGCCGAGGCTTTTCTTGAGTACCTCAAGGCGATGAGGAATAGCTGCGCCGCAGAGTTGGGCGGGCTACTCGAAGCTGAGCAGCCTGAGCCGGCGGCAGGTTGGGGTGATAATGCAACATCAGCAAAAAATCATCGGATTTCGACTGTGGCAAGCGCCCTGGGCGTAAGCGATGACACGATCATGCGGCGCATAAAAGACCTTGGCGAAGATATACCCAAGCAAGGCAATGCCTACGCTCCCTCAGCAGATCAATTCTGTAGAGCTTTCGCAAAAGATTCACGCGATATGGAGCTTCTAGCGAAGTTCACCGATCAATTTATGCCGCAATAGCACCGCAAAAACGGCGCATCTCAGCAATACCGCCGCAAATTGGTTACAGGCTCTTTCATCTTCTGATTTCTTCCCGATCATGTGGACATGCAATTGCATGAGCCGCCATCGATCGACCCCTTGAGCCCCAACTTGCTGACGACCCAGGAGGTAAGCGACCTGCTCGTCAGCCTGGGCCACCGCGCCCAGCCTTCGACCGTCTGGCGTTGGATCGTCACCGGCCGCGCGGGCGTGAAGCTGCCCGCCCTTTATTTGGCCAACGGATATCGCACTTCGCGCGAGTGCGTGTCGTGGTGGCTGCGTGCGGTGAGCGACGAGTTGCAGGCCAGCGGCAACCGACCCCGGGAGGTAAACCGTGCAGGCTGACGAGATCACCATCAGCGCCGAGCCGCTGCTCGTCGTGCCCGAGGTAGCCGCGAAGCTCTTGGGCATGGGGCGATCGACTCTCGACAAGCTCGAAGCATCGGGCGCGATCGGGCCGAAGCCGATCCGCCTGGGCGGGAAGGTGCTCTGGTCGCCGGCTGAACTGCGGCGATGGATCGAAGCCGGCGCACCCGGGCGCGTTGCCTGGACCGCACGAACGAACGAACAGCCCCGGCTAGCTGCCGGATGACGACCCCGCCGGCCACGACGCCGGCTTCACCGCTTTTTGGTTGGGAGGCCAAAAAGCAAGCCCCGCGGCGCGAACCGATCGGGGCAAGCATGGACGCAAACGTGAACCAATCTACTCCCTACCGATCGAAGGTCAACAAAATAACGTACCGCGCCGTCTCGGATGGATATATACGCCGATGGGTGCCAGTGCTTTCCCCCGCTCAAAACGCGGTGATGCTCGCTCTCATGACTTACCTCAAGAGGCCCAAAGGTCAGCTCGGTTTTGTCTGGCCTCGCCTGGGCACACTCGGCGAAGCCGCCGGCATCAAGCGACGGCAGACCGTCGGTGAGGCGATCGACGCACTGGCCGACCACGGCCTGATTGACAAAATCGATTGGCCATTGAATACCTACGTCGGCACGAAGAGAGATCAACGGCGGATCCTTGGCGGTGGCGATCGACGCGGCAAGAACCTGATATTCCGGCTGCTACATGTTGATGATGACGGAGTGCTGCACGCTGACCCGGTGCGCGCAAGTGCCGACCAGCTCGCTGAGCACGAGCAGAGCAGGCGCGAGGGCATCGGTCAGGTCATGCGGCTTTGGTTCGCCGACGAGCCTGACTATGTGATCCACAAAGCGATTGTCTCGCGGTGGCCTTCGCTTGATGATCGAATCCAGGCACCGGATCGGAGTGATGGCGGGGCTTATACGGCCCTTTCGTTTCAGTCGTTGACCATCTTCAGCATCGCCGGATCATCGGACCAGCTAACCAGGCGCTGGCCACTGGAGGGGAAGAACGCCCCTATCAGTGAATTGGTCCAGCAACGGCCCGGGCGATTCAGCTATGCCCGCATCGGCGAGATGGTGATGGGCGGCATCGACGTCGATGGGATCAGCGCCCGCATAAATGAAATATGGCCATCGGTTCCGCATGAGTTAAAAGCACTGGACGCGTTCGGCGAGCGACGGCTTGGCCTGGACAATCTCAATATGTGGAGGGCGTCAGCGCCCCTTCTCGGGAAGGTCTGCGAGACATACCGCATCGGACCGCGACGCGCCCTTGAATGGGGCTCGCCAGACGATGACGAGCAGGACGAATTCTCCAACCAGCACATCGTTCAGGAGGTCGCATAAATGTACGCCTCACCGGACAATTACACCCCGGATCAATTGCACGCTACAGCGTCAACAATTGCACGCTCTGGCGTAATCAAATGTACGCATGTGCGTGTGAAATTGTACGTCCCGGCGTACACCCATCTGAAAGATCAGGAGGAAAGACAGAAAAAAGAAAATAAGAAGTTGGAATGTGCTGGCGCACATTCTTCCCCGACGGCTGCGCGTCGGGGCCGCGATCTTCGATTCATCAAGTCGGAGGATCCGCGATGAGCACACGCCGATCTACCCACGCACACATCCCCGTTGGGCAGCAGCTATGCGAACTCGCCCGAGTCGCCGAGCACGCTGCCGACACCCAAGACCCCGCCATCCTCGCGCACGCCGTCGGCCTGGCCTTCAAGTTCGGTCTGTCCCACGGCTCGGATCGGATTGACCTACTCGCTGCCGTGCTCGTCGGCCGGATCGATGAGGTAGGCGACGAGGCCCTCGACGACCTGCACCGCCGTGCTAGCCGGGAGTATGGCCGACGGCAAAAGGCCCGGTCCAACAACACCAAAACACAACACAGAGCCGGGCGAACAACCCGGCCCGCTTGACCACCTGACCCGGCCGTGTGCCCGGGCATCACACCCCACCCTGACGGAGACCCTACCAATGGACGCCATCAACACCCTGAAAACCGAACACGCCAGCGCACTTAAATCACTCGCCCGTGAGCGCGACAACGCACCGCGAATCTACGCCGAGCTGCTGGACCCGGCCCGAGAGCCCCAGCCCGGCGACGCCGAGAAGTTGAAGGGGCTCATGGCCGTGCTCGGCTTGACCGTCGCCCAGGTCGAGCAGCACGCCCAGGCACGGCGCGAGGCCGCGCGTCTGGATGAGCTGCAGTCCCAGGTCGATGAGGCAGACGCTAAGCGCACCGAGGTCGCACAAAAAATCATTGCTGAGCATGAGCGGTTCCGCAAGATCGAGCGGGAGCATCAAGAGCGCGACCTCGCACTCGGTGTTGAGGCCAGTCAATGGGAACTGACGCTCAACCGACTGCGGCGCGATCAGTCTCGCATCAAGGACCTTCGCCGAAAGCATCCGATCGCGTTCGGCCTTGCTGAACAGCCGGCCGACGATAGACCGGACGGTTACGTCGTCCGCAACGTGTGATCGAAACCGCCACCCCGACCACCCCAACTAAGGAACAAAACATGCTCCGTAACAGCACCCCAGCGCTCAGGCTCGAAACCGGACCCACCCACATCAAGACCCTCGCCGACCTCGCCAAGTTTCTCGGGCTGCAACCTCAACAAGGGCGAGAGGCCGAATCCATCGCGGCCCTCGTCACCGCGCTCAAGGCCGAGCGCGACAGCCTGAAGGAAAAACTCGCCGAGCAGGGCACCGCCCACAATAAACCGTCCGACACTCAGGTTGTCGTCGCGGCCTCGCGCCGGTCCTCCGATGCCGACAGCAAGCTCGTCAAGTCCATGATCGGCGACACCACTGGCGTCGAGATTTGATCCAACCCACGCACCGACCGCCCAACAAGGAGCTCAACATGTGCAACCCACGCACCAGCCGATCCCGACAGCGATACAGGCTCACGCTCGTCGCTCCCGACAACGAGACGCGCGAGCAGTCCGACCGGCGGCTGCGCGCAGCGATCAAGGCTTTGGGCCGGCAGTTCGCGCTTCGCTGCGAGAAGGCTATCGAGGTCGGAGCCGAACATCAAAAACAACGCGAACCCAAGGAAAATCATGAATAATATAAAACAAAACAGGAGACACTCGATCACGTACCGGCGAGCCCAAAAGGCATGGCGTGCCGTTGCTTATGTCGCCGAGCTTGCTGAGGCAAGCCCGCTCGACCAGCGCACGCACGCTGCGGCGATCGCCACGATTGCGGAGCGATTCGGGCAAGAGGTCATGTCGGCGTGCGAGGTCGAGCCCGCCAAAAACTTGAGTGACGTTTCGACCCTGACCGACGACCAGCTCGACAAGCTCGTCCGCGCAACCATCGGCGAGGCACGCCGGCGTTTCCGCGCTGGTCAGGACAAGGACGGCTATCTCGCCGGCGTGCTCGAAGCCGTTGAATCGCTCCCGAAGATCAACACCACCCAGGAACCTACTCCATGACCGCGACCATCACCGAACCGCTCACCGTCGGCAACAGCGCCACAATCTTTCGCCCGCTCACCGTCGCCGATCGATGCGCGTTCGAGACCTGGGGGCGTGACGTCCTCTTCGATTTTCTTCAGCAGCAAAAGAGCATCACCGCGATGGAACTGACCACCGCGGCGGTCAGCATGTTGGGCCTGGGCTGGAACTCGCCCGAGGTCCGCCACCTGGCCTGCTCGCAGCGAGGCATCACGCGGCTGTTATGGCTTGCCACCCGGGACAGCCACGGCCTCACGCCCGAGCAGTTCATCGACGCCCTGACCGATGAGCAACTCCACGAAGGCACGCGCCTGTTGATTGAGACCGCGAGCTTGCCCGCGGGGATCGAGCGTGTAGACCCAGCACAACAGCCCGCACCGCCGGCGTCAGACGCCGAGCAGGTCGAGACGTTCCAGCAGCCCGAGTAATCCCCAGCACAATATAAGGCCCGTACGGCCACGGAAAGGAATTCAACCCATGAGCGATTCATTCAACGTCGGCGACGCCTACATCGAGTTGAGGCTCCGTCAGGACAAGCTCCAGAAAGACAGCAGCCAGCTTTCCAAGGTGCTCGGCGAACAACAGGCTCAGCTTGCAAGCGTGGCAAAAAAAGCCGAGCACGCCGGCGATCGGCTGAATCAGGCGTTCGGCGGGAAACTGGTCGAGATGGCCGCTCGGGGACTTGCCGTCATGGGCACGGTCGAGCTTGGCATCGGCGCGGTTAATGTTGCATCAGATGTTCTGAGCGGAAACTTCGAGGACGCCGCCGAGGCTGTAAAGAAACTTCCAGCGGGCATCGGACCATTGGCGAGACAGATCGATAGCCTGCTCGGATCGGTCACAGGCATCACCGCCGAGATCGAGCGCATCAAGGCCGTCAATGACGCGATGAATCTCGCCATTGATCGGCAGGTCGATTCGGCCCAAACAATCCAGAAGATCGAACAGTCGCGCGTCGCTACCCTGCGCGAACTTGCCGACGAGCTGGAGCGACTTCGGGCAGACCCAAGCGACCGGCCGTTCATCGAGGCGCGTCAACAGGCCGAGGCACGAGTCGCCGCTGCAAAAGAAGAACTTCAGCTCGCCAAAGACAAGGCGGCTATCTCGGACAAGGATCGCGCTTCAATCCAGCAGATCAACGACAGCATCACCAAGCTCAAAGAGCAGCGCGACAATCTCGGCAAGATCGCCGGCGTCGACACCTCGGACATTACGAAGGTTGCTTCCTTCCCGTTCCTGGGCGCCGCATCGCTGGGCCTGCCCGATGACCCGCTGGGTAAAACAGGGGTCCGTCAGTCGAAGGAAGATGTTGAGGCGGAAATCACTCGCAAGATATCGCTGCTGACCGACAGCGCCGACAAAATCCGCAAGATCGCAGAGGACGAGAAGCAGAGCGCAGTCGCCGCCGCCGAAGAAAAGCTCCGTAAGGTTCTCGAAGTAACGCAAGCGATCGGCGACGAGATCACCGACCAGGAGCGCAAGGCATCGGAAGATCGCCTTCGCAACGCCGAGCAGGATGCGGAGAAGCGCCGGCAGGCTGCCGAGCAGGAGGCTAAGGAGCAGCTTCGAATCGCACGCGAGACGGCGGTCGAGCAGGACCGTATCCGGCAGGGCGAAATCGACAGGCTTGACCGCATGATCAAGCTCCGGTCAGAAGTGATTCAAAAAGACCTCCGCCTGCAAGGGCGAGGCCTTGAGGCAGAAGCGGACAGGATACTTCAGGACGCACGAGCCCAGGCCGAGCGCGCGAAGTCGGCCGATGAGGTGGACCTCATCAAGCAAAGCGCGGGGCTCGACATCGAAACGCTGATCCGTAACGCCCGGGAGAAGGCTGGAGGCATCGATTCGCGGGGGGTGAGCGCTTCGATAACGTCACTCGAAGCCGCGATCGGCAACCTGCAGAGCGCCGCGCTCCAGCGAGAAGACCCCTCGCTTGCCCAGCGACGCGAACAGATATCGCTCCAGAAAAAAGCGGTCGACGAACTCGTCGGCGTGAAAAAGGCGGTGCAGGACATCAAGCCGACTGTCGCAGTAGGACCTTGATTAACGGTAAGCCCCGTAGCTGTTCACTGCGATCACGCGAAGGGCCTTTAGGACGAAGCCGAGCGACATCAGCATAAGGCTTGAAATAATGCATGAGAGCCCAAGCACCAATCTTGCGAAGCCTTCTGCAGACTCCGCCGACGTGTCGTATGAGTGGTATCCGCTCGCGTCAATCATTGTCATGACACCGCCGATCGCGACGAGCCCCCCGGCACTCATCCCGATGGTTGCGACGACTGCAAGGGCAGACTCGGCCAAACGCATCACCGAGAAGTCTGCTTCTGGGTTAATCTCCGGCTCATCCATCTCGTCGCCCCCAGTTTGTACGACACGCTCGGGCGCCAGCTGGATCGATTCAACTATGATGCCCGCGGCCTTAATCGCCTGTCCCTCGTTCCCCGCCTCGACATACCGATGAACCGATTCCCCCGATTCACGATCGAACCCCTTAATGAGATACTTCGGCATGGAAGCCCCCTTTCAGGCCAACACGATACCAGCCAAGGGGGAGGGGCGAAACACCGCGAGGCGCTCGCGTGTGAGCCGGTTAAACTGTGGGGGGATGAGAGGGGGGCCGTTGCGCCAAGACCCATCTTGTAAACTAAGTATCGTCTCACAGCTCTTCTGAGGGATTCCCGACATGGTCTATGTCTTCATGCTCATCGTGATTGGGATACTTGGCTGTGTCTGCATCATCTTGGCTGTACTTGCGATTGAGGGGATGCGCGGTCCGGGCCATAGCATGATTCGGCTTTGGCGGATTGCATGGTCAAAGCGACAGCAAATCAACATCGCCCTGCAACGTGAGCGCAAAGCGAAGTCCGAAGCGATTGCCATCAGCCGAAAGGCCGATCATGCGATAGAGGAAGCCCAGCGGACGACTACAAAGGCAAATGAGCGAGTCGCGATGATGGGCAGTTACATCATTGCCGAGCAGTGCAGCGAACACATCAAGTCGATCAAGGCCGAAAACTACCACGCCAAAGAAAAAAGGATTCTTCGATCGATCGAAGTTGCGGCACAGAACGGATACCGCTTGCCAATAGGTGAGCAGAATCAGCTGTCGCGTATGCTCAAGCAGGCCCACGACATGGCCATCCGTGCGGGCGAAGAGAAGCAGCGTCAGGCAGAGATCAGGGAGCAAATGCGGGAGGAAGAGCGAGCCCAGCGTGAATACGATCGGCTGGTCAAACAAGCTGATAAAGAGCGGAAGCAGAAGGAGCGCGAGGCCCAGATCAGACAGAATGCGCTTGAGGAAGCGATTGCATTGTTGGGAGATACTCATTCCGAGCAGATCGAAGAGATGAAACGTAAGCTCGCAGAGGCACAAGCCGAGGCCGAGGCCGCACGCCTAGCATCCGAGCGGGCCTTGAGTATGGCGCAGCAAACCAAGCGAGGCCACATCTACATCATCAGCAATATCGGCAGCTTCGGGCACGGGGTATTCAAGGTCGGGATGACCCGCCGGCTTGAGCCTCTTGATCGCATTCGCGAGTTGGGCGACGCTTCGGTCCCGTTTAGCTTCGACGTGCATGCGATGATCAGCTCAGACAATGCACCAGCTCTCGAAGCATCCCTTCATCGTCGGCTTGATCAGTACCGCGTGAACCGGGTCAATCTGCGCAAAGAGTTCTTCCGAATCGACCTGGCGGCTATTATCGAAGCGGTCAGGGACGAGCATGGGGAAGTCGACTACGTGGCTGACGCCGAGGCGCTCGAGTACCTTGAGTCGATCGCGATCGCTGAAGAGCATGGCACGCTTGAATCGAGGATACTCGCCGAAGCATCGTCAGAGGACGACGAATAGGGGCATCAGCATTGACCGACGAACTTACACCACCGAGAAAGACGAACGCTGATGATTCGCTCCAGGTGGGGCGAACGTGTTGCCACACTCGGGGCACTGATCGGGCGTGGCGCGTACGTCGTACCCACAGAGCGGGCAGAGCAGCGGGCCGTCGGGCTTCACCGATCCGCCTCGCGTCGCGCCCTCGCTTCGATCTCGTGTATCCGCTGCACTGACCAAAGTTTCTGACCCCCGACCTCCTCCGGCCTGGGCACCTTCCCGCGCTGGATGTTCGCATAGAACGCGGTCTTGCCCATCCGCCAACGGGCCATCAGCTCGCCGGCGGTGAGGTAGACGGGCTGGTCGTCGCTGCTGCTCACGCCTTGCCCTTCGCCACTACACCGCCCGCCATATCGCTGGCATGATAAGCGGGCCAAAATGTGGCATCGAAACGCAATAGATTCATCGCAGTATCCGACTGTGAGAAGCGGTATACATGACGCGGCTTGGCTAGTTGATTGTGCTGCTGAACTGAAAACACACTACGCCGCTGCCCATTGATCAGCATGGTCAGGTCGATCGCGTTTTCGCCTATCTCAATCCAACAATGCCACGGATCATCCGACCCCCCAGCATCGATCGCATCACAAATTGCCATACACAACACCCCGCCCGCCAGCGGCCCGTCGATGACATCGTTGAGAACGTGCATATGCCCAAGACAGTTGCCCGGCTTCAGCCATCGATCGGCTACGCCATACTCAGTGGCCAGTTGCTTGGCTTGGTCTGCGTCCATCGCGGTCACTCTTTCGCCTTCGCCGGCCGACCCGGCCCAGGTCGATCCCTACGCTCGAAGGCTTCGATCGAACGGACATCGATAATCCAGTTGCGGCCGACCTTCTGCGCCTTCAGATCACCCCGGCGGATCAATAGTGCGACGTGGGGCTGAGTGACCTTCAATCGTTCGGCGGCCTGGGCGGTGCTGAGGTATGCCATAGGGGTAGTGTAATACATATTCGATAGCGAGTAAATAATTTACTGAAGAGGCTTGACAATATATTCGATAGCGAATATATTAAAGGGGTAGTCAATAACACCCCACAACGAAAGGCCCCCCCGATGAAGGTCAATAAAACACTCATGAGCAGACCCCCAGCCCCAACAAAAAAGAACGAGCAAGCCGCCGCCCGCAAAAAGCTGGAGGCCCGAGGCCTGAGCCGCGAAGAGCTGGAACGCCTCATTGCAACGATGGGTCCGATCAACGCCGGCGACGCGCTGGTCGAAGCCGCTAAGGCCATGCTGCTGGAAATGCCCCAGGCTGAGATCCCCCAGCAGGACGCCGCCTGATCCCCTTCACCCCGCACGCCGGCTAACGCCGGCGCAGCGGATTCGGTCGGGAGCGTCCCGGCCAGCACGAAAGCGGCCCGCCAAGGTGCTGGAACACCGAGACGGGCCTGGCATCCATCGATGAGGTAACACCGATGAACACTACCCCCGATCGTATCGAACGCCTGGCCGACCGGCTACACGCCCTTAGCCGCAACGCGATGACGAAGAGCAAGGCCGAGGCGCTTGTCCTGACCGTTGAAGTGTTGATGGGCGAAGATCCCGAATTCTGCGAGGACTTCGCCCGCTCGATTGAACGCCGGCTAGGCACACCTCCGCCGGTCCTGCGCCTGACTCACGCCGAATCTGCCTGACCCCGCACCCCCGCCGGCGTGACGTTCGCGCCGGATACAAAGCGGGCCGGATCGTGCTCGAACACGACGCCGGCCCAAACCCCCTGCGCCGGGCTTGCAAGATCAGGCCCGGCCCGCGATGATCGGAGCATGCGCCATGGCCGTGGCACGGACAACGGGTGAACTCATGCGGGTATTCAGGCGGAAACGAACCGACGCGAAGACCGGCCGCAAGGTCGAGTCGGGGCGATGGTACGTGTCCTGGACCGACGAGTGCAACAGCCTGCGCCACACCTGGCCGGCGTACAGCGACAAGCGGGCCAGCGCCGCGATGGGGCGTAAGCTCGAAGCGATCAGCAGCCGCAAGGCATCGGGTGAGCAGCTCGACCCCGACCTGCGGGACTTCATCGACGCGCTGCCGACCGCACGCCGGCAGGAACTCGTCGACCTGCGGCTGATCGATCGGGCTTTCGTGCAGCGGGCCGACGCGCTCGACGAACACCTGCAGCGCTGGGGCGAGTCGATGGCCGACCGCACTGACAAGCATCGCACCATGAGCCGGCAGCGGGTCGAGCGTGTCCTCAAGCTCGCGCAGATCGACCGCCTGGCCGGCATCACCATGCCCAGGCTCAATACCGCGATCGACAAGCTGGCCGAGGCCCCGCACAGCCTCAAGCCCATCACCCGCCAGCATCACCGCCGGGCGGTCTATGCCTTCCTCAAGTGGGCGTCGAGCGAGCGGCTGATCCCATCGGTGAACCTGGGCGAGCTGCGGGCCATCCGCAACGCCAAGACCGAGCGGGAGCGTGCAGCCCTGACCATCGACGAGCAGCGGCAACTACTCGAGATCGCTGGCGCTGGCGAGCCGTTCATCGAACGGGCACGCGGGGGCGAGACCCGCAACGAAGTGGACGGGCAGACCCGGGCGCTGGTCTACCGGCTGGTGATGGAAACCGGCCTGCGATCGGCTGAGGTCCGGGCACTGACCGCTGCCGACTTCAACCTGCGGGCCACCGTGCCGACCGTCCGCCTGCACCAGCGCCACGAGAAGAATCGCAAGGGCACGACGTTTCGCATCCGACCCGATACCGCGGTGATGCTGCGGGGCCACCTGAGCCGCAAGGCGCCGGCGTCCGCTGCCTTTCACCTTCCGGACGGGGCGAACATGGCCCGGATGCTCAGGGCCGACCTGAAGGCCGCACGAGCCGCCTGGATCGCTCAGGCCGGCCAGGACTTCGACGAGCGGCAACGCCGGGAAAAAAGCGACACGCTGGCCGACAAGCGGCACGACGGGGCGGTCCTGGACTTCCACGCCCTGCGCGTCACCTTCATCACGAACCTCGCCCGGGCCGGCGTACCGATGGCCAAGGCCGTACGGCTGGCGCGTCACTCCGACCCCAAGCTGACGATGGCGATCTACACGAAGCTCGGCGAGACCGACGACGCCGAGGCGCTCAACATGCTGCCCGACTACTCGACCGACGACGACGGGCTCGACGCGCTGCAGGCGACGGGCACGACCGACGCTATCCCGATGGACCGCGCCATGGACCGCGCGAGTGCGGGACGCGATAGGACCGATGGGGATGACGTGGGAAGTAGCGGGCCGGAGGGGATCGATTCAAAGCCACCAGCCGGAGTCGAACCGGCAACCTGCGGTTTACAAAACCGCTGCTCTGCCAATTGAGCTATGGTGGCGGCAGAGACGCATCATATGTTCTATCGCCCCGCAGGCCAAAGCGCCTCGGCCCCGGTCGGCGATCTTCTTGCCGCAAACTTGCCCGCCCCCTTGTCCAAGTATTACAATCTTCCCTCCCGCCACCGTAGCTCAGTTGGTAGAGCAGAGCTTTCGTAAAGCTCAGGTCGCTGGTTCGAGTCCAGTCGGTGGCTTTTTTCTTTTCTTATCGCTGTGAGCCGGTGCTCGGTTAGACTCTGGGCATGCCCCTGCTGCGATTCAAAACAGATTCGGATGATGTCACAGCCCGGGCGCGGGCGGAGGTCGATGCGCTCCTGGCCGAGGCGGTCACGCGTCAGGTGTCGGACCTTCACCTTGAGCCGGTGGAGGTCGGGTACGAGTTGCGGCACCGGGTCGATGGGTTTTTACGCTTGGAGCGGAAGCTGTCGCAGGAGCAGGGGGTGTCGCTGGTCAACCGGCTGATGGTGGCGGCGAAGCTGCTGACGTATCGCCGGGGCGTGCCGCAGGAGGGTCGGATCACGGTGGAAATCGGAGCAGATGCAGAGGGTAGCGATGCGCGATCGCTGGACCTGCGTCTGGCGGTGATGCCGACGACACGCGGGATGCGCGCGGTGGTGCGATTGCCCGCGGAGTTGTATCAGCCGCGCACGCTATCGGCTCTGGGCTTGCCGGACTCGGTGCTGTTGGGGCTTACAGAGTTCATCGTGGCCGACAGCGGGATGCTGATTCTTTGTGGCCCGGCAGGGTCGGGCAAGACAACAACCGCCTACGCGGTACTCGAAGAGATCGTCCGAAGATGCCCGGGCCAGAGCGTGCTTTCGCTGGAGGACCCGGTCGAGCGCGGGTTGTTTGGCGTGACGCAGATCGAAGTGCAGCCGTTCGGCGAGCTGACTTTTGAAACGGCGCTGCGCAGCGTGCTTCGCCAGGACCCGCAGGTTCTATCCATCGGCGAGGTGCGCGATGCGCAGACGGCCAAGATCGCGGTCGGCGCAGCACTGACCGGGCATCGGCTGGTGACGTCCATGCACGCCTCATCGCCCGAGCGTTCTCTCATACGTCTGGTGGAGATGGGCGTCGAGCCTTATCAGGTGGCCAGCGCGGTGGCGGGGGTGGTGACGATGCGCTTGCTGCGCAGGTTGGCGCCCTCGGGTTCGGGCTATGCGGGCCGGGTGCCCGTGGCCGAGTTTTTAAAAGTTGATGAAGCGGTGCGTGAGGCCCTGATGGGCCATGCGGACGCATCGGCTATCCGCAATTTTGCACAGAAGCAGCCCGGCTGGTCTTCACTGAGGTCACATGCGGCAAGGCTGGTGGAGGCGGGCATCACCGATCAGGCCGAGGTCAATCGGGTGCTTGGGTAATTTTTTCTTGAAGCTATTTACCCCAGGCGTTCGAAAGGCTAATATGAATTCATTCGTATGGCGGCCCCTTAACTAAGCCGATTCTGGGAGGACGCATGGATCACTTCGAAAATGTTAAAGGGGATACGGAAGCCGCAGCAGCAGGGCAGGCTTTAGCCGCAAGCTACCGTTTTTCCGCCCAATCCGTTGGGGATTCATCAGTGCCCGGCCGTCCGGCACCGAGCCTGCAGATCAGCGGGGCGATCGACGCGAGCAGCCCCGACTCGGCACAGCAAACCCTCGAAGCGCTCCGCCTGCGTGTGCTGTCGCTGGAGCCCGACGCCAAATTAGGGCCGGTTCGTGCGATTCGTGGCAGCGACTTCCTCGCCTTCAACCAGCAGCTCGCTTACATGACGCAGGCGGGCCTGCCGATGGAAGAAGGCCTGCGTTTAATCGCACAGGACCTTAATCGTGGACGCCTGAGCGCGACGGTCCAGCGTGTGGCCGATGAGCTCAAGGCGGGCAAAAGCCTCAGCGAAGCGTTCTCCTCGCACCGCGGCGCGTTCCCACCGCTCTACAGCGCGGTGCTGGAGGCGGGTGTAAGAACAGGCAACCTACCGGGAGTGCTGATGGGGCTGGGCCGGCACCTCGAGCTGATGCAGCGACTGCGCGCCGCGGTCTGGCGATCGATCGCGTACCCGCTTGTTGTTTTCTTTGGCGTGCTGCTCATGCTCGGCGTGCTGGGTTTCGTCCTGGTCCCGCAGTTCCGGGAGATATACGAGGATTTTGATATACGATTGCCATTGCTTACCGAGTTCGTCCTGGCTTCGGCGACTTACATGCCCGCGATCATGATCGGCATCGTTGCTTTCATCGCGGCGTGCCTGGTGCTGACGGCAACGCTTCGGATGTACGGGCGGGAGCAGGCGCTGATCGACAAGCTGCTCTGGATCCCGCTGCTGGGCTCGGCGATCAGTCGGAACATGCTCAGCCGATGGTGCGATGCGCTTAGCCTGGGGCTCAACGCGGGGCTCGACCTGCCCGGGGCGCTTGATGTTGCTGCGGGTGTGCTGCGATCGGGCCCGCTGAACCGTGACACGCTTGCGATGGTCAATGCGATTGAGCAGGGCAGGGCGATCCGAGGCAACGTGAGGCTGCGTTTTGTCCCCGAGGCCGTGCCCGCCGCGGTTGAGCTGGCGTCGCATGCCAATGATCTGCCCGGGATGCTCAAGAGCCTGAGCGAGCTTTACCAGCAACAGGCAGAGGCCCGCGTCGCTGCGCTGGGCATGGTGCTCGGGCCGATGATGCTGATCCTGATCGCAGGCGTCATCGGCGTGGTTGTCACGGCGATGTTCCTGCCGATGCTAAATGTTATGAACTCATTGATGTGATGAACCATTCGGCCCATATCCATCACGACCCGGACCAGATTCTCGCACCCGTCAGCGGTCCGGGACGCATGCTGCTCAACATACTTGGTATTTTCTTACTATCGGTTCCCGCATTGTTCGTGCTCAGTGTGCTGACCTTCCTGCTGGCGGCGTTCACGAATATCGCGGCTTCGATCTTTAGCTTTATCTCACTTCTCTGTCTGGGGCTGGTCGCCGCGGCCGTGCGCCGCCTGCGTGCCGAGTGCAGTGGTCGGCTGCTGGGCTACCTCGGTCTCGCCGCGCGGCAGAACCTGCCTATCCCCGAGTTCCTCGACGCCCTGCAGAGAGGCGAGGGACCGGGCATGAGACGCCGCGCCCGCCTGATCGCCGAGGACATGCGCCTTGGCGCAACGCTCGGCGAGGCGCTGTTTGCTCACGCCCCTGAGATCCCCGCGCACCAGACCTCAATCATCTGGCGCGGCGAATACGCCGGCCGACTGAGCGAGTCCATAGACCACGTCGCCAGCCGTGCATCAAACGAGAGCCGCGATGCCCAGTCCAGCCGCAGCGATATTGCCACCCAATACGCGCTGTTTCTTTTCGTCGCGCTCCTGGGTGTCGCAGGCGCTGCAAGTATTTTTGTCATCCCGAATTACATAGAGATATTTGCGGATTTTGGCATAGACATACCCGAGATCACCCGAATAACTTTTTTCTGGATCGGCAACATTGGCCCGCTGATTTCGTTTCTTGCTGTAGGCGCGCTGATGGCTGTTGTCGGCTGGTCGGCTTACACGATGTTTCACAGCAGCGAGAACGTCATCGGCCCGCTGCGCCGCATGACCGAGAGGCTCTGGTGGCACATGCCGCTATGCTCGATCTCTTATCGCAATCGGGCGTGGGCCGATGCCTGCTTCTTGATCGAGCAGGCCATGCGCGCCGGCCGGCCCCTGCCCGAAGCAATCGATGTCGCACGTCACCCCGTGCATTCTTCTGTCGTCAACAGCCGCCTGCGTATGTTCGCTTCGCTCCTGCGCGAGGGGGCGCCGATGCCCAAAGCGGCCAGAGATGCAAACCTGCCCGCCCTCATCGCCGGGATGCTCGGCACCGCCAGCGATGCGGTTGACCCCGCCGACGTCTTCGCGTTTCTCTCCCGCTATTACGCTCAGCGCGTTACGCCTGTCGAAGCCCTTCTGCGTGCCTCAGCCCTGCCGATCATCACGCTTCTGGCTTCCATACTCGTTGGCTGGTTTGTGTTTTCAATCTTTTATCCGCTGGTCGTGCTCATCGAGCAGACCGCCAAGGAGTCAGGGTATTGGTAAAGATTGAGTGTCAGCACGCAGCGAAGCGGCGCGGCATCGTGATTACCGATGTCGTGCTGGGTATCTCCCTGGTCGGCACGCTCCTGGTGATCATGTCTGTCACCTTGGGATACGACAATCGCTCGCAGCGTGCTTCCGCGCAGCATCAGGAACTGACCTTCGAGGCGGAAGCCGCGCTGACCTCCATCCAATCCGCAGTCGTACCGCAGACGCCCCAGGCCCCCGACATCACTCTTGCGATTGAAGCAATCCAGGGGGCAGCCTCGCCCGCCGGTTACACATGGGTTCAAGTAACCGCTCAGGGCTACGGGCAGATTTCCTCTATCATCGGCCTGATCCCTGAGAAGAATGCCAATCTGCTGCCCGCTGCGCCCGCCATTACACCCGCATCCGATCAGGGGGTAAACGACGATGCTCAGTAGCCGCCATCGCCGCAGCACGATATTTCTCGCGCCTGTCTCCACGAGCTCGCGCGCTTTTACCCTGATCCAGTTCATGGTCTACATGCCCCTGTTCGCGATCTTTCTCATCCTCGCGTCAAAGCTATTTCTGCAGAGCAACATGCTCATGACAGGCGTCGCGGAAGCGCAGGAGCGGCGATTCCTGGCCGACGCCGCGATCCACCAGCTCCGATTGGATGCGTGGCAAAGCACCGGCGCAGAAATCAGTAACCAGGTGCTGACGCTGCATTCACCCCAGGGCGAAATCATCTGGAGTATCTCCGATGAGGACGCAGTCATACGCACCGCGATGCAGGACGATCGTGCGACACTTCAGTTTCCCCAAATCACTCAAGCCACATTTTTTCTACGCCCCGGCGCCGTGATACTGCGGCTAAACGAACAGCATTATTTTTTCAGGACGGGATTCGCGAAGCCGCTGCGTGCGGGCATGGATACGGAGGTGTTGCCTTGACACCTCGCTATTCAATACCAAAAAAGCACAGACGCCGCGGCTTTGCGAGTTTTACTGCGGTTGCGCTGCTGGGCATGTCCGCTGTCGCACTCACGATGCTGGCTGCACACACGATCCGCCAGTCAAAGCGCGCTAGCAATCTCGCATCCGACGCGCAGCTGCGTCAGTTACTTGCAGCCGGCGAAATTTATCTCGCCAGCCTTACCCCCGACCAGCTCAATAAACTCACCCCAATTCAGGCTCAATTACCAGAACCGCTGGCGACGCAGTATGCCGTACTTACAATTACGCCCGTCGTCGCTTCGGCAGGCGCTCCCGCCGCATACGATATCCAGGCTCAGATCAACGGCCGGACCGCAAGTCAGACCCTGGCCTATGACTCGCAGGCCCGAAATTGGCAGCTGCAGCAAATTGTGCTGCCATGATCTGGAATGAGTTGTCAGCTATCTACACGCCAACTCCTGTGCTTGTGTGCTTGTGTGCTTGTGTGCTTGTGTGCTTGTGTGCTTGTGTGCTTGTGTGCTTGTGTGCTTGAGTTAAACGGATTAAGATTATTCGATCAGAACCAACCCAATTGCGGGTGTAGCTCAGTTGGTAGAGCGTCAGCTTCCCAAGCTGAATGTCGAGGGTTCGAACCCCTTCACCCGCTTTATAATCTAAACACACGGTCAATCACACCTTACGTGAACCTGCCTGCGTCGGGCAGCGTGACCTGAAGGCCCTGAAACTTTGGTAGTACTACCAAAGTTCTCTTTGGGGCCTTTGGAGACACGCCATGCCCCGCAAAACCCACATCCCCAAGTACGGCCTGCACAAGGCGACCGGTCAGGGTCGCACAACGATCAACGGCAAGGTCTATTACTTCGGCCCATACGAAGAAGAAGCCAGCTACAACAAGTACAAGAAGCTCGTCGCCGAGCATCTGGCCGGCGGTGTCGTAGACTTCGAGCTACCAACAACAGATGGCTTGCCCGATATACTCGTCAGCGAATTGATGGTCCGGTACCTGGAGCACGCCAAGGTTTACTACGTCAAGGACGGCGTGTCGACCGGTGAGTACGAGAACATCACCTACGCACTGCGACCGCTGCGAGCGTTGTACGCCGATACGCTCGCTCGCGACTTCGGTCCCAAAACACTCAAACTCGTCCGCGAGCACATGATCGAGTTCGAGGACCTGTCCCGGAAGTTGATCAATGCGCGGATCAACATCATCCGTCGCCTTTTCAAATGGGGCGTGTCCGAAGAGTTGGTTCCGTCGGCGGTGTACGAAGCGTTGCGAACTGTCGATGGCCTGCGCCGCGGCCGGACCCGTGCCCGGGAGACCGAGCCAGTGCAGCCGGTCCCCGACGACGTCGTTGAGATGACCCTGCCGTTCATGTCGCCGGTTGTCGCCGACATGGTCCGTGTCCAACGGCTGACCGGGATGCGGCCGGGCAGCGTCGTGCTGATGCGCCCCTGCGACCTGGACCGGTCGGACGACGTCTGGGTCTACACGCCGTCGAGCCACAAGACCGAACACCACGGCATCGAGCTGAAGGTCCTTGTCGGCCCGCAGGCACAGGCGATCCTCCAGCCTTACCTGACGAGCCGGTCGCCAAATGCGTTTATGTTCTCGCCGGCCGAGACAACCGCATGGCACCGCGAACAGCGGGAGGCCACGCCATCTACACGCAAAACGAAGGTTTACCCGTGCGAGCGTAAACGTGTCGAGCGTGAGAAGCGGGAACGCCGACGCCGCAAGCCCAAACAGTCGCCAGGCGATCGCTACACCGAGCCGAGCTACTACCGGGCGATCGTCTACGCACTAGACCGTGCCAAGAAGGCCGACGTGAAGATTCCGCACTGGTTCCCCAACCAACTGCGGCACACCCACGGTACCGCGGTCCGCAAGCAGTTCGGGATCGAAGAGGCCAGCATCCTGCTGGGCCACCGCAACATCCGAACGACTGAGATCTACGCCGAGCGAGATCTGAGCCTGGGCAAGAAGGTGGCACGGCGGACGGGGTGACCTGTACCCAGCAGGTGAGTGAGTGAGCGGCTTAGTACCATATCGCGCATGCCCGCGAAGAAGCCCGATGAACTAGATGCGGTAATCCGCGCCAAAAAGTTCGAGCAGGCCATCGAGTACGTGACAGTTCTCGAACAACATCGGAAGCGCATTCTTGCTGAGATCAGCACGACGCTCATACAGGTCGTGCATGAGATGAACACGCCCGCTCTGGTGCAATCTATTTCCAATGCGCTCGTGGCGCTGTCCAAGCAGGGTCTGGCGGACAACCTGATCCAAGAGGATCTCGCACGAGTACGCGACTCCCTCGGTCCCGGGTACGTCGAGATGGTGACCGAGATGTGGGTTGAGATCCAGAGAACGCGCGAGAGTGTTGTCGATCACTGCGAGCAACACCCTGACGATCCAAATGCGCTTGTCGCGGCAGCGAAGTTAGGTGACGAGGTCCTGGGTTTTATAAGCTTGCTTTTGCTGCCCGCCAGAGAACTGCTGGCCGAGATGCGAACCGCAGCAGAGAAAAAAGCACGGCCCCCAAGCGACACGAAGCGTCGTAAACAGATCCGTGATCTACGGATCAAGGAGCTGTCTAAAGAACTCGGGACGAAGTCGCCCGCCAAGATCAGGGACGCCGGTAAACAAGACTCCATCATTCACAGCGTCTGCCCGCCCGAGCCATTCGACGCAGAAACCGTACGCAACGTGCTGACCCCAAGGCGCACGCGGCGAGTTAAGAAAAAGTAAGCGTCCTTTTTACCTGTCAAATCTCGGTCCAGTATTTACCCCGCGTTTCTGGGCGATAACGCGGGGTATTTCATTTTTTCTTTGTGAACGGGTCCCCGCAGCATGCGGTAAATCCTGAGGCGGTTTTTACCGCGTCTCAAATGTCGTTGTCTGGCCGCAAATGGCCGCGATCAACACTGGAGACGCAATGAAACTGCTCAAACAAAACCGCTACACGATCAACGACGTGGCCAAGCTGCTGCATGTTCACACTTCTACTGTATGGCGATGGAAGTTGCAAGGGGTGCGTGGTGTCAAACTCAAGACCATTGTCATCGGCGGCACCCGGTGTGTGCTGGAATCGGACCTGAATAACTTTCTGGTCGACCTTAACGGCGGCAAGGTTGAGGGCGATATTGATCTCGACTCGCGAGCCGCGACCGCTGCCGCCCGCCTCGACTCGCTGGGCGTGAAGGGAGGTGACTGATGGTGGTTCCCTCTGATTCAGCAGACGTACGCCAGCCATCAATCGTGATGATGGACCCTACGAAGCTTCTGGATTTCCCCATCCAGCACCAAGTCTTCGGCGAGGAAAATGACGCCGCCGGCGAACTGCTTGCCGTAGACATTCGCGCACAAGGTGTTCGCGATCCGATCGATGTGCTGCCGCCGGGCAACGCGGCTGGCCTGCCAGAGAATACGGTGCTCGACGGTCACCGTCGCCGTGACGTTGCGATCCAACTTGGTCTTGATTTGGTGCCCGTCCGGATCCGCCACGACCTGATGGATGCAAGCGTAGAAGAGGTCACGCAAGCATTTCTCAACTACAACTTTGTGCGACGTCAGCTGGATCCGGTCGACCAGGCAAAGGTGTTGCTCAACATCTACAACACTCGCCGCTACATGCCGCTACGGTTTTCAGATCTCCGCGGTATCAACGAGCTGGCCAGGCACCTTGCGGCCTTGCTGGGAAAGGATCAGAAAACGGGTGGGCGATACATCCGGGTCGCGATGTTGCCCGAGGCGATACACCAAGCGGTGAAGCTCGGTTTTCTGCGACTTACCGTTGCGACCAAGATTTTCGCGATCAGAGATGAAGCTGTTCGGGAGGAGATCGTCGACGCCGTGGAAGAAGGGCTAGACGCCGGCGAGAAGCTGAACGACCTTGTCAACGGGATGTTGCCGGACCGCGTCCAGGCTCGCGAGCAGCGACTCTTTACCGACCTCGAAAGCATGCTGGCGAGGATCGAAGAGTGCGAGAATCGCTATGGCGACCGCATCGAAGGCATGTCTCAGTCGGGCTCGCGAACCGATTTCTTGGAACGGGCAGTTCACTGCAAGGCATTTTTTGACCGCCTCGTCGCACAGCTCGAAGCGATCGACTCGGACACCCACGATGACAACGTCGCTGACGTCGACCTCGACGACAACCCGTTCACCGAGCAGATCGAAATGCTGGAGGACGGCAATGAGTAGAGCTATCCAATCACGCACGCGAGGGCCGCCGTCTTAAGCTCAAGTCACACAAGGAAAGCATTAAAGACGGCGGACACCGTGTCCGCCAATTACGCAATCAGAGACAGGAATGTCCTGGCTCAATTTACACCCCAATAGGAGAGCGGCGTGCCGGCCGGCAAAGTCAGGCACGCCGTCTCACAGTGAACTATGACAAGTACTATTTATTTTAACACCGAACCCCACGTTCGCCTGAACTTCGACGATAGTTACAGCGAAATCCCTACCAACGGCAGCCCCGATGAGGTCGCCGTGCGGATCAACGCCGCGATCAACGGTGAGAAGATGCCCACTAGCATCACGCTCTACAAGCCATCCATGTGGCCGCCGGGCATGTGCTACATCGTCACCGAGACGCTATTAAGCCTGGCGTGCAACGTGCCTGTTTCCGTGAATGGTCATCAACACGACGACATGTATCAGGCATCGGTCGCTGCCATCGCGCCACCGAACGACCCCACCCAACACGAGCGGTCGATCTGCAATGCGATCGAAGCCGCTGCCGTGTTCCACCCCGGCGGCGCAAAGGCTGCCGCAGAACAGATCCGCCAGCGTATCAAGGATGTAGGTGGCGCGACACGCAGCGTCAACGACATCACCCGCGACATCCAAGCCCTTGCCATTGTCGTTGACGCGGAGGCCGAGCCGGTCGACTTGAAGGCGCAGGGGTTGGCGCAGAAGTTCCTCCACGATCTTTCCCCCGAGCAGAACGGGATGCCGACCTGCATCTACCCGAAGTCCTCGGGCTGCTACTACATTTACAGCGACGGCAAGTGGAGCACCGTCAACGACGAGGACATGCAAGTGCGGGTGACGCGTTTCCTGCACGGGGTGGGTGATGTCAACGTGACACGCACCCTGTTCAAGGACGTCGCCGCCAACCTCAAGTCCCTTGTGTTTCTGGACGACGGCGGTGTGCAGCCGCCGTACTGGATCGAGCAGTCAGACCCCTTGCGGGCCACAAAGCCGTTGCTGGTGCAGTTCTCCAACGGCATCCTACACCTGGGCAAGCTGCTCGGGGCCGACGGCGACGCTGAGGACGGCGACGGCATCGACATCTTCGAGTTTGACCAGGACTTCTACGAAGGAAGCGACCCGCGTTACCTCAACACCAACGTGCTGCCGTACAGCTTCGATCCCGACGCGACCTGCCCCGGCTGGCAGGCGATGCTCGACACGGTATTGCCCCGAGAGTCAGACGGTGACCACCGGCAGGAGGTGCTGCAAGAGTTCCTTGGCTACACCCTGCTGAACGGCCTCAACCCGTTTGAGGCCATGCTGATCATGGTCGGCGGCGGTCGCAACGGCAAGTCGACCGTGATGCGGGTCTGGCAGGCCATGCTCGGCGATCACAACGTTTCCCACGTTGACTTCGGGCTGCTGGGCAAGGACGCGATGCTCCACTCCATGGTCGGCAAGTTGGCCAACTTCACCGGCGAATTGACGCACATGAGCAAGCCCAACGAGGCGACGCTCAAGCAGATCATCAGCGGTGAGAAGCTAACGATCGACCGCAAGTACCTCACCCCCATCACCGTGGCGATCTACGCCAAGCTCGTCGTGGCGTGCAACATGCTCCCGACGATCTCGGATACGAGCGACGGTGTCTGGCGGCGGCTGCTCATCATGCCGTTCAACGTCAAAATCCCGGCGGCCGAAGTGAACCCGCACCTCGCCGAGGAGTTGAAGGCGGAGTTGCCGGGCATCTTCATGTGGGCCGTCGAGGGCTTGCGTCGCCTGATGCGAGCACGCTACTTCACGGAGTGCGAAGTGTGCGACAACCAGAAGGCTGAGCACCGGCGAGACTCCAACACGGTCGCTGAGTTCCTCGATCAGGCCTGCCACCACAACCCGCCGCACGCCGTGACGACGAAGGGCCTGTACCGCACGTACCGCAAGTTTACTGAGGACAACGGCCGGCTCCCAATCTCCAACACCTACTTCGGTCGGGAGATGAAACGCTTGGGGTACGGCAAGGCCCGGGTCGGCGCGGTCGTCAGCCCGAGCCGACCGTGGGCGTACACGGGCGTGTTCCTGAACAGCGAGGGGCTCGACGCTGCCCGGCGGTCGGGGATGCGGGATATGGAGATCGAAGAGATCAACGTCAGCCACTTCCAGCAGATCGAAGACGACAGCCTCGAACACCCTGACTCGGGCGATGGCGAAGACGGCAACGAGCCCGGCGACGTCGAACCCGACACGGCGACGGAACCCCCGCAGTAGCGGCGAAACGGTCCAAGCGTGTCCAAGAACGAATCAGCGTGCATGGACACTGTAAGTGGCGGCAAAACCAGCAGTTGAAGCAGGCTGTCCAAGTGTCCATGCACTTTTTTAAAAGTTTAATAAGAAGAATATAAAAGAAGATAACCACTACTCCAAAAAACTTATTCGTGATCTGCTTGGACTGCTAGGACAGGCCGCATCCGATCGCGAGACGAAAGGAATATGACAATGCAACATCCCAATCCCCTCAACCCCGACCTCTACAAACAGATGTCGAAAACCTTCGGTCACGTGAAGGTCGCGAACCCCGGCTACCCCCTCACCGGCGTGTATGGGCCGCGTGAAACCCGCAAGGGCCTGCGCCTGATCATCACGGAGTACGGAGAAACGTACTGCGCCAACTGCCCCTTCTGCACCGACACGCGCCAGCGGATGTACGTCAACCACCGGTTCGGTGTGCTTGACCGTAAGACCGGCCGCCGACACCTCGAACTGGTTACGTGCTTCAATGAGAACTGTTTCTCCCATGACTACGAGTGCCGTAAGAAGCTGCACGCGACGCTGTATCCCGAAGGTCGCTACGCCGACGAGATGCCTGGCCTGCCCGTCAAGCCGGTGGCGTCGCCCACGGCTACCCGCAAGGCTGGCCCGCCGCCCAAGTCCGTCCGCCTGGACCGCCTCGCGCCCGACCACCCGGCCCGGCTGTTCGTCGAGCGCCGCGGTCTGGACCCGGACGTCCTGGCCGCCGAGTTCGGTGTGGGATACACCGCCGGCGACGACACGACCTCGCCTGCCCTGTACAAGCCCTGCCTCGTGATCCCTGTGTGGTCGCCGGGCGTGCTGATCAACTCGGCCACGGGCGTCGCCGACGACGACCTCGTGGGCTGGCAGGCTCGGCTCTTGGAGCCTCGTGCCGGCGAGTCCAAGTACATGACGGCGACCGGCATGCAGACCGGCCGTGTGCTCTACAACCTGCCCCAGGCCTCGAAGGCCGAGGGGCCGCTCGTTGTGGTTGAGGGCGTTTCGGATGTCTGGGCTGTTGGCACCAATGCCGTGGCCCTGTTCGGCAAGACGATCCAGCCGTTGAAAGCCTGCAAGATCGCCGAGCACGCCCGTGGCCGTCCGGTCGTCGTCTGGCTGGACGCCGATGCCTACGCCGCCGCCAACGGTGTCGCCGAGAAGATTACTCGTGCTCGACGTTCCGTCGGTGACCTGTCACCGGTCGTCATCGCACGCTGTCCCGATGGCCGCGGTGACCCGGGTGAGTGCAGCCGTGAAGAAGTCGCTGCCGCCATCAACCTCGCCTTGAATCCTTGATTGCCGGTCTGATTGTGCTGCGGCGGACACGGTGTCCGATGTCCGGTGTCCTTAATTCCGCTTACACCGACATGCGTGTCCGCCGCTTTCTCGTTCTCACCTCGCGTGGCCGTTGCTGCCAGCGTGCGTACGATTAGGTATCAGCATTTCACACCCCCGCGCGCAAGGTGAAAACATGACCGACAACGCCGATGACATTCCCCAGCCCATGCACACCACCGCCCATGACCCGCGGATCCTCGAAGAACTTCACATCGTCGTCTGCGTTGAAGCCTCGCTCGACGTGGGATCGTGCGAGATTGATGCCCCCGAACGAGTAGATGATGGTTGAACAGGTGTGCCTGGCTCCTCACTGCACCGCCTCGCTGCATGCCATGGCTACCGACGACAGCGACCGCGAGGCCATCGAGAAGTACAACTCGGCCGTTTATTGCATTTCCGTGGAACGGTCCCGAATGAGACACCGGTTGGAGATCTTGCGAAACGAACAAGAAAGTAACAGTGACCAAACACCTGCTAACAAATTGCCTGCGGGCTACTAACGCGAGGCCGAAAAGCCCCAAGCGCATCGCCGCTGGGAGACAGAATCAACTCAGAAGTAAGGGGTTATCAAAGCAGGGCCGACAGCGACTACGGGAGGCCGCCCTCAAGCACCAGCCGTGGCAGTACTCGACGGGGCCGCGGACCCCAGCAGGTAAGGCCCGCGCTGCCCTGAATGGTCGGTGCCGTCAGGCCGGTGACCAGTCCGTCCGTGAGGTCCGACGCGAACTCGCCGGGATTGCCGAGCTGATTAAGCAGATGCAGTCGCTGAGCTTTGCCGGGACTGGTTGACGACCCCAGTCGCGCGAATAAGATGCAATCAACCCCCGGAAGCCGCCCGCTGAGTCTTCACTGGCTCGCGGGCGGTTTTACTTGATCGGCGATAGGCTAAGCTTGTGCCGACCAAGCATCACGAGCAAGAGGATTTCCCGTGCGTCACGCCCGAGCAGGGCGAGCAGTTGTGGGGCGCTGCTCAGGGCCGTGGCTGGGATCGCTTTCTCTGGATGCGGCCGGACTCGTCAATTACGGACTTCGAGCGGGCCTCGGCCTATGCCCTGACCTGTGACGGCTACGCCTACGAAGCCAGCGAGCTGGAGCCGAGGGGCGCGAACCTAAACGACCTGTGTGATCGCTGTGAGGATTCCGGCTGGCGCGTCTCATTCGTCGAGCTTCGCATGTGCCTGTTCCAGCTCCAGCGGTCATTCAAGTGGCTGAGTGGCTCTGGGGAAGTACCCGAGATCGAGGCCGCGTATATGGCGTGTTACAAGGCGGCATGCGAAGCGTGGGAGCGTGAGCATCCCGACCACCTGCCGGAAGTCCGGGCGGCGTACAAAGCCATGGCTAAAGTGCTTGCTGGGCCCGGGGATGACGGCTCAAATGACGCCGGCCCAAGCCCGCGTAAACTATCACCCGACCGGGCCCGACGATTCGGCTTCGATGGCCTGGATGACGGTATCACGATCGTGTCTCAACGAGGTCAAGCCATGTCCCCCCAGTACACCCCGCACAAGAAGCTTTCTCTGCGTCGACACCCGCAGCTCAACGAGGCGTGGCTGCACGACCGGATCTGCGACGACCCGTCGCTCCTCGGCCTCGGCGATGTCCGGGTTCTCGATCGTGAGCGGTCGCTGACCGGCGGCGGCAGGCTCGACCTGCTCCTTCTCGACGATGACAACGATCGTCGCTTCGAGGTCGAGATCCAGCTCGGCTCGACCGATCCGAGCCACATCATCCGTGCAATCGAGTACTGGGACCTGGAGCGTAAGAAGTACCCGGCCTACGAACACGTGGCGGTGATTGTCGCCGAGGACGTCACGACGCGGTTCCTCAACGTGATGTCGCTGATGTCCGGCTCGATCCCGATGATCGCGATCCAGCTGGATGCGCTGGAGGTCGGCGAGCACCTGGTCCTCAACTTCGTGCAGGTCCTGGACCTGACCGAGCTGCGTGCCGACGACGTGGCCGAGGAGGATTCCGGCGGCGGGAACACGGACCGGCCGTACTGGGACGCGAAGGCCGGCAAGGCACTGATGGGGATCTGCGATGCGATCAAAACGATGGTCCAGCAATACGCCAAGTCATCGGTCGAGTTCAACTACCTGCGGCACTACATGGGGCTGCGCTATGGGGGCGTCGTCCGCAACGTGGTCAGCATGAGCCCCAAGCGTACGAAGAACTACGTCAACGTCGGGTTCCAGGTCAGCGACGCGGTCGAATGGAAGGCGAAGTTCGAGGAAGCCGGCGTCCCCGTGCAGAGCAAACGCAAGAACCGGTTCCTGCTGAAGCTGAACCCGGAGGATTTGAAGGACAACGCGGCGCTGATCGAGCAGGCCGTACAGGCCGCGATCACCGAGGCGGAGATTTAGGGGGTTGTTGGTGCCAGATCACGTCTATCACGACGGGGTAGGCTCCGCGAATCCATCCGTCCCACCCCCAGTTGTTGCCGTTAGTGTCTCGCCACTTCTCAAGTTCATTCGCGATTTCCGCGTAGCCAGCGTTTCGTAGCCGACGTATCGCCTCGTCTTTAGAAATGCGTTCGTGTTGTTGCTCGTTCATTGTGATCGCACTCCGTACTTGTTTGCTACGCATCGCCATCGACTGAGTGCTCCAGCGCCGCCTCGAACTTCTCGGCGGTGTTGACGATCGTCTGCAGCCAGGCATCGACCTTGCCAGCCATCAGCGCGATGTCCGGACGATCGATTTTGACCCGCGGGCCAGTACGCACGTCCGTGAGCGTCAGATCCTTTGCGGGGCGATCATATACCCTCGTACCGGGCAACAGCTTGGTCAATGCTTCGTGGTAAGCGCGGGCAATATCTGGATTGATGCCCGCCTTGTAACAACTGCGACTGATCCAGTGAAGTGCCGTCAACGTGCCCCCGCGGTGGATTTGCCCGAACGTGAGAGGGAGCAGGTCCAAGTCGTACTTCAACAGCGGGCCACCATCACCCCATTCGATACTCAAACCGTAATCTCCAGCCTTGTCCAAGACCTCGCGGGCGACCTCGACGGCCTCGGGGCTCGCGTTCGCCTCTAGGCTCTCAAAGAAAGCGTCCTCGGTCATCGAGCTGCGGCCGATCGTTTTTGTGGAGTCCGCCTTCGTTGGCAGGGTCACATTGATCTGCAAGCCGGGATCTGCGTGATTACGGATCTCGACGATCGCCCGCTCGATGTTGACCGTCTTGCAGAGCGTCCGTGGCTGGAGGAGAAGCTCACCATCGGGCCGCCCAGGAAGCCGATACAAACCGATCTCGATCAGGCCCAGCGTGTAGCCGAGGTTGGGCGTTTGCTGAAGGAAGTCGGTGATCTTCTCGACATCCTCACGGATCCCGTCGCCGACGATCAGCAGGAGGAAACGACCCAGCCGAAGGTTGCGTGATACCGCGTCGATGAATGACTGCTCATCAAAGTCCTCGGACTCGTCGGCCACCAGCGCGGCAACCGGGTCGAGCCCGTCATTGGGCGCGCTTCCCGGCTGTGCGACAGCGGCCGATCGGCCCACCGCCTCGACCATCTCCTCGTATGACCAGCCGGCGATCTCCTTGGCGTAGTCGATGATCTGGGCCACGACCTTGCGCCGCGCCTCGGGGTTGCGCCAGAGCTTGGTCTCGACCAGGCACAGGTCGCCGTTGGGGGTGATGTAGACCAGGTCGAGCGGGCCCGCCGGCGTCGGCAGTTCCCGGCAGACCGCGAGCAACTCCCGGAACACCGGTTCGATGTCCGCGGCCGGCAACAAGGCCGGGTGCTCGAACAGCAGCGCCTGCAGCTGATCCTCGGTATAGCCGCGTGCGTCAAGCTCGACCCGTTCGAGTCGGTGTACTGTCCCATCCTCGATGATGTGCGGGATGCCGAACTGGTGATTCTTCATGGGAGACTCCCGGCAGATTTGTCGGGCCGATGATACTGAATGAGTTGTTGAATGTCTTATCAACGGCTTAGCTGATATAGCTCCGCCCGCCACGGATTGATGCGATCACATCTCCCTCGAACGCAACGGTCCATGCGCCTCCGTCGCCAGCCATCGGGCCGGCCTGACAGCCGAACTCGATGTGATATTTACCACCCTCCTTTGGGATGACTCTGAGGGAATAGCCGTATATGTCGCCGTCGTAGAACAGATCGTCCAGTGACTTGCCTTCGTCAAACGCGTCACATGCGAGACTGACAGCCAGGACACCGCTCGAAGTTTTACGTGCTGCACGAAGAAACGCGATCAGTCGGGTATCGCTGATCTTTTTGCGTGCGGCACGAATGGCTCTCTCGCGTGAGTTCGATCCCATGTAGGTTAACCTCTTTCTTATCCGGCCCGATTTGTCGCCCAGTCGAGGTTACCACCATCCGCCTTGAACGGCTGCATGCACACCGTCCCCTCGTCCACATGCTGCAGAACCGCGGGGTCGTCCTCAAAGAACACCTCAACGCCGTGTTCCCGGCAGACCTTCGCCTTCCAAGCGTCGACCTCGGCCAGGTCGCAGCAGGCCATCGACCAGCAGATCAGCTCGAGGTATGCGATGCCCCGGCCAGTGAAGTCGAGGGCGACGGTCATGGCTGATGCGATGGTGTCGTTAGGCATGCCACTAAACTTACAGACGCGGATCGACCGGCTCGCTCTCCATTGCCAGAACGCCGAAAACGCACTCATGAACCCTGCGTAGTGGCTCGCGTCTGACGAACCGTTCGAGTGCTTCAACGCCCAGCGAGAATTCACGTAGGGCAAGACCACGCTTTCGGCCGAGTCCGCGGGATCGCAGGCGGTCGAGGTGTGTCGGAGCTGTGTATTCGGGGCCGTAGATGATCCGCAGGTACTCGCGGCCGCGGCACTTGACCGCTGGCTGCGCCAGGCCACGCTTGCCTCGGACGATGAAGTCCATCGGCTTGACTACCATCCCCTCGCCTCCGGCCTCGGTCATCTGCATCCACCACGCCACGCCTTCGGCCAGACTTGCCTCGTCTGTGACGTCGACTTCACGGCACTCGGTCGCCATGATCATTTCACTGGCGTGCTCGGCCAGTCGATGCGACCAATCCATGTGCCAGCGGTGATCCCGCGTGACGTGGGCCTGCTTCTCGGTTGCAAGCACGTGAAACGGTGCCAGCCGAAGGTCGCTGAGCGACTCGACCGGCCAGCAGTAGTGCCTGTACGCCGCGGTGTACTGCTCAAGGCTGTCACGCCTCGACGAGAAGTCTTCGAGCATGGCGGACGCACATTCCCCCAGTCGTGCCGATGCGGCTTGTAGTGCCGAAACGCTTGCCGCGAGCGCGTGTCTGCCTGCGGACCCGACCGCGGCGTATTGCAGGCGTAGCAACTCCTGGGCCTTGGCTGACCATGGCATCAGCTCGCAGTCGAGACAGGCCCAGTCCGTATCGAGTTCGTCCCAGAGCCCGGCACGGTCCGCAGCGTCACGAACCTCGGCCAGCAGCGACTGTTCAATGTTGTCGTCGTCGAAGAATCGCCGGCCCGTGCGTGTGTACACGATGCCGATACCCTCGCCCACGACGCCAAACCGCTCGCGTGCGACATCCTCGTCGCGGCAGATGACTGCTACAGCGCGCGACCCCATGTGCTTCTGTTCACACATCACGCGTGGCACACCCTGGTTGCGGTAATAAGTGAACGCCTCCTCAGGGTGTTCCAAGAACTCCGGCCGAGAGCTGGTCTCGCAAGGCGACATCGTCGGCGGCAAGTAGATCAACCACTTCGGGTTCGCAGCGAACCGGCTCATCACCTCCAGTGCCGCCGCGGCGTTCTCCTCACTCACCGTCACCGCCTTCTGCAGCCGGGTATCAATGATCCGCTTACCGAACACGTCAGCCAGGTCCAGCACGTCATCTACGGCATGCTGGGCGCTGAGGTTATCAGCCTGCTGCTCCTCTGCGAGGAATGGCTTGGCGGGTTCTGCGTACATTTCCTTCGCAGTAACGCTGACCAGTTCCTTCTCGGGGTACCGCAGGGCGGTGAGCTTTCCGCCAAAGACGCAGCCTGTGTCGATGTTGATGGTGTGGTTGAGCCATTCCGCCTCCGGCACCGGGGTGTGGCCGTAGACAACCATCGCCGAGCCCTTGTACTCGGCTGCCCAGTTGTATCGCACCGGCAAACCAAACTCGTCGGTCTCCCCCGTCGTCTCGCCGTAGAGACAGAAATCACGGACCTTGCCGGAACCACGGCCTTGCATGCTTTCCTTCAACCCCGCGTGCGCGACTACGAGCCGGCCGTTGTCCAGAACGTAGTGACTGACGAGAGAGTCGAGGAACTGCGTGGTCTGCTCGACGAAGTAGGTCCTCGCATCCTCGTTCAGGGCGTCGATTTCCTCCAGTGTGTTACCCAGGCCGTGTGTGACCTGTACGTTCTTGCCACGCAGCTTCCTCATCAGCTTCATGTCGTGGTTGCCGGGCACGCAGATCGCAGCACCCATCGCCACCATGTTCATGACGGTCTTGAGGACATCAACCGAGCGGGGGCCACGGTCGGTCAGGTCTCCGAGGAAGAGGGCCTTGCGGGTGCGGTGGGCGTACCACGTTGAGCCGAACGGCAAGCCAACCGGCGGCCGGTGGCCCGCGTCGGTATAGCCGAGTTGTTCCAGCAGCTTCTCCAGCTCATCGCAGCAGCCGTGGATGTCGCCGATGATGTCAAACGGGCCGAACTCATGCCTCTTATTGTTCCATAGCGGTTGCCGCTCGATCGTGGCCGCATCCACCTCCTCGACGCTCTTGAACGTGAAGATGTGGCGGAAGCCCTCCCGCTTGAGCCCCCGCAGGTTTCGCTTCATGGCCGACCGCTGGTTCCGGATCACGTGCGGTCCGAAGTCGCGGTCAGGTCGCGTAGTGTTACGCTCATGACAAACTTTCTCTGGGATGTCGAACACGATCGCGACCGGTAGCACGTGGTGTTCGCGTGCGATCCGTACGAGGTGCTTGCGGTCCTCAGGTCGGACATTGGTTGCGTCCACAACCGTGAGCCGGCCAAGGCGCAGGCGTTCATGCAGGATCGTGTGGAGCAGGCTGAACGCCTGGTTCGAGACTGTCTGATCGTTCTCGTCGTTGGAGATGAGGCCACGGCAGAAGTCCGACGATACCACCTCGAACTGGCCGAAGTGCTTACGCGCAAAGGACGACTTGCCAGAGCCTGAAGCACCGACGAGTGTGATTAGCGAGAGTTCGGGGATTCCGATTTTCATAACTATCCGAGTGCAGATGCAGTCCAGTTCAACAGCTCATTCCAGCATTCTTCATAATTCGTGTCCGGTTGATGGCCTTGGGCACGAAATCGAGCCAACGCCATTTCCAGATGCGGACGGATCTTTGACGAGGGCTTGATCCACCCTTTGGCGGCGTACTTACGCATCCATGTCCACCCTCGTTCCCATGCTTCATCACGCAGGCTCTCATGTCTGCTTGCCGCGCCCAGCAGAATAGCTGGGATGGTGTCCCAGCTTCCACGCGAGGTGAGCGCTCTCATGGCGGTAGCCGTCGCAAGTACGTCGTTGTCTTTGCTCATCACTTCGTGCAGATACGCCAACTCGTTATCTGAAATGTCGCTCGATAGGGAACTGGACACGAGACGTCTGATCCGACCGTTTGTGTCCGCCAGATGATCGAGCAGCACGGCCGACGCTACGACGCGATCGACACGCACCAGGCCACGGATGGCCTCGAAACGTACACGGCTGCGGGTTGAGTTGGTGAAAGACGAAAGCCGATCAACATCGACCTGTGTCCCGGTTTCGCTCAGACCGCCGACCAGCCCTGCCACCGAATCCGGACCGTCCGCTGAAGCGAGGCGTTGCCTGTACAAGCTGGCAAAGTCGTCTTTCGCCATGTCGGGGACCGCACAACGTGCCGCCTCGCGTACGGGGCGCGCCGGACTGCATGTAGCTTCAATCAACTCATCCCGCAGGCGTTCGCGACCCTCAGGATCCAGAGACCAGATAACACGACGGGCCACCAAGGCGGACTTGTCACGGATCAAGAGGCTTTGCCATGACCGACGCTGCTCCGGCTCGAACCGGATCGTTTGGGATGCAAACCAACCGCGGATTGAAGGTTCAGAATCTTTGGCGGCAAGCTGCTGTAGTTGCACGTCAGATGGCAGCTCCGCCTCACGAAGACGAAACACGAAGGCTCGCAGAGGGGCATCATCGCTTTGGAGCACTGCTGACAGCGCTGGTGCCGCCTCGGCGGATGTCAGGTAACTGCGGATCTCGCGTACAACATCCGACAGGTCTACACGGCCAAGTTTATCCAGCCTGTCGATGAGTCCGTGATGCTGTACGAACGCGGCTGCCAACTCGGGCGTCATGTAGTTACGCAAACCTTTTAATGCGGCGTCCCGAACCTGCATGACCCAGTCACGAAGAGACCAGATGAGAAAAGGCAGCGACTCCGGGTGCGGATGTGCAGCCAGCACCCGAACTGCCGCTTCGCGTACAAAACCGCTGCTATTCATCGCGGCGATGCACAGACTACGTCGAGCGATAACCGAATCGAAGTTTGACCACTGTTCTACATGGGCCGGCCGGATCTCGAACCAACGCCAAGATGCGTACAGCTCATCAAATGATGTGGTCTTCAGGTGGCTTCCATCGAACAAGCTGATAGCACGTTCAAGGCCGTAAGGGCTCCAAACCTCGCTGTTGCTAGGGGTGGGCTTATCTGGGCCGACAGGCTTTGGCTCTTCGTCCCGCTTGTTACCGTTAAGCCCCAGGATGTTTCGCAGCCAACTCATCGCGTACTAAATACTCCCATCTGCGTCGGGCTCCCGACTTCGGGGTCGTTTTCCCCAACGGGTAGGAAACGAACGTCGTACCCGTATCGCTCGGCCAGTTCGGTCGCCCATGACTGGAACTGCTCGCGCGTCCACTCAAAGCGGTGGTCAAGGTGGCGCAGCTTGCCTGCGGGCAGCGTCTCGAAGCGGACGTTGTATTCGACGTTCGGCGTAGTTACGACTACCGTGGGCGGCTTGGCGAACTCAAAGACCGCACGCTCCATGGCGGCAAGCCGGGGCGGGTCTAGGTGTTCGATGACTTCCACCAGACATGCTGCATCGAAACCGTTAAGACGCTGGTCACGGTACATCAGCGACCCGTGCAGCAGCTGGACGCGTTCTCGTTGGCGGTCAGTCATGCGATCCAGGCGCAGACGTTGCTCCGCGTTCTCCAAGTCTCGCAGGGACACATCCATGCCGGCAACAAGTCCAAACTGCTTTTCTTCCAAGAGCCTACGAAGCAGCTTGCCCTGAGCACAACCCAGGTCGAGAACGCGCTTGGCACCGCTCGCCTTCAGGGCCGCCAGGACCGCTGCGTGTCGCTGGTCGTTTAGGCTCATGGGTTGCTCCATGGCCTCTTCCTGCTCGTCGTGGGACTCCGCGTCGGCATCAGGGTCGACCTGCTCTTCGACAGTCAGCCGAGCCAGTGCGTCGCGCGTGAGTGAACGCTGGTACTTCAGGTACCGGGCGGTGATCATCTCCTTGGAGGGGTGCGTCTGTAACCAACCTTCGCCACGCGATAGCAATTTCTCGACCTCATCTTGATCGACCCAGTAGTGCTTATCGTTGTCGAGGACCGGGAGCAGGACGTACATGTGTGTCAGAACCTCACTAAGCGGTTTCTGGGCGCGCAGCGTGACAGAGAAGTACGGCCCCTCGCCCCACTGAGGGAACTTCTCGTCGAGCGGGTGGCGGACAGTCTCCACGCTGTAGCTGAGCGGCTCGAAAAGGTCGCGGATGATCTGCCCGTCATCACTCGCTCCACGGCAAGGCACAACATCGACCTTGATGGTTAAGTCAAGGGGCGAACTCACCAGATCGGGCTTGTCATTGCATCTTCCGGACAACGCCGAGCCGTAGACCTTGGTCAGGGCAACGCTAAGAAATGAGGACGCGACATAAGGTCGGTCATTGACGTATTGCTCCAGGCTCCTGCCTTCACCAGCAGGGCCGCGCCGGTTGCGAACCAGCCCGATTGGGTCGATGTCTAGTAGCAGGCAGGCGGTGCAACGCTCGTCGGTATTCTCAGGATAGAACACGTGTGCCTGTCCATAGGACAACGCGAAGGACTGCAACTTGTCCGGGTGCTTGTGGAGCAAGTAGCCCAGGTCGGTGGCCCGAGGCGAGGTGTTGGTGATGGTTAGAAGCATGGCTTGCCACGGATTTGATTTGCGGTCAGGGGCATTGTCGTCTGTCGCTTGAACTCCGCAACTGCATCATCTACAGAATCTACATGCCATGATCTGATAGCTAAAAATAAGCAGCCGGCCCAGGCGGGGCTATAGCCCCGCCCGGACCCGCCGACTTTGCCAGTTATTCCTCCCACCGCATTTCCAACGACCAGCCCAACTCCGTCACGAACCGGCCCAGCACGGACTCGGCGTGGTGCCTTGCTCTGGCCACGATGTCCTCGCGTGACGCCGCGTGTGCCATCCGGTCATGACCGATCGCCAGCGACGCCGCGAAGGCCTCGTCCTCTCGTGCCGGCCCGATCGCCATGTTCCATAAACCCGATCGCTCGCAACTCAGCAGTCGGCTCGCGTGCGGGTCGATGGCGACACGACGCACGGTGGGTTGAGGCAAGGCGAGAGTAAGTTGGCGCTGCTCGGCATCGACGTGCAGGTATCGTGCCTGCTCCAGGTCGACGCCGAGTGTCACGGTGCCGTGGACGAGAACAACGACGGTGGTTCCGCCGGTGCGGCCGTTGACCTCAGTAGTGACGACCTCGCTGGCCTGAACCTCCAAGACGGTCAACTCGTTGAGTTCGCGGATCCGGTCGATGCTCGGTGCTGTGACGGGCTGCTCGGGCTGGTCCGTTGCAGCGAGGGATTCATACGCCTCGCTGCAGAGTGTCAGGCCCAGCAGCACCGATGCCGTGCCGAATATGACTCGCTTCACGAGGCGCATGGCTCTCCTCCCGATCGCTTGTGTAGTGTGGTTGCTCGCGGCTCTTCTCGATATCGCACCTCGCCAGGCCGGACAGCGTGACGAGCACGAGGACCGCCAGGACGAGGACGCGGGCGATGCCGCGATTTTTGTGTCGCTTCATGGGAGTTCCTTAGTTGGGTTTGGATCAGTTCAGGCCGCAGGCGACGTCGAGCAGGCCGTGCATGGCCTGGGTGCGACGGGGCAGCGCGTCGAGATTGCGGCCCTTGAGCGCCTCGGTGGTTGCGTTCATCAAAGTCCACGCGGTCCGCCTACCGTCGCTCAGGAACTGCTCGTGCGATGGCTCGCGGAACTCACGTAGCGCGACGGGCAGTCGTGTGACCGGCAACGTGCCGGTATCGACCATCTGCACCATCAAGTGATGGGCGTCACGGTCTGCGAGGCGCTTGGCCTTGTACGCCTCGATCCGCTCGTCCTGCTTGTGGCGCATCTCACCGAGTCGGCCGACGGCGGCCTGCACGAGTTGGGGTAGGTCGCGGTCGATGAAGCGGGTGTGACGGCGTGCGAACTTGATTTCGCCACTGAAGCTCAGGTTGTCACAAACGAACACGGCGGCACCGATCACGAGTCCGGCGGGGTAGCTCTGATCATGTGAGTTGCGGATGCCGGCGATCAGTGCGTAGTCGTCATGGGCTTGGCCGTTTTGTAGCGCGAGCAGGCCGAAGTAGCGGTCGCCATCTCGCCCGAGGGCATGGGCTTCGCTGACAACGTTCAGGCCGACGTCGGCGAGAGTCGATTCGACCTGATCAAGCAGCCGGGCGTGAGCGATCGGAAACCAGGTACTGGTGGGCTGGGGTGTGGTGGCCGATTCGATCTCGTCGCGGCTCGCCTTGTGGGCACCGCAGTGAAGGCATAGGTTCAGCATGGTGTGTCCTTATGGGTGAGGGAGTGAAACAACACCGGCCCCCGAACGGATCGAGGGCCGGTGTCACGATGACTGGTCCTTCCGGGGGTCAGCGATAGGCCGGGTGTCCGTCCCAGCCGTCGTCGTCGTACTCGTCACGGTGCGTGCGTCGCGAGGGATGATTCCGGGGCCCATACGCACGGTTGATCTCGCGTGTCCGCGAGCGCACGCCTTTGATGCCGCTGACGAGCAGGACGATGCCGACGACGACCGCGGCGATGCCGAGCGCGAACACGACGACCGCGACGGCGTCGGGCATGGCCTGTGCCGCGGCCGCGAAACTCGACGCCGGCGGGCGGTGCAAGAGTGACTGGAAGAGCCCGTAGACGAACATGGCCAGACCGATGAAGACGGTGCCGGCGGGTTGCAAAAACTGAAGCATGGTGTGCTCCTTGGGGTGGGTGGTTGATGAACGGGTGATTGTTGTGGTGGATGACGATCACGGATGGATGCTCGTGGGTTCGTCGACCTTGAGGTGGAGTCGCAGTGCTGACTGGATCGCCCGGGCCTGGTAGCCCCGCCCCATGAAACTTGGGTACGTGACGTCGAGTGCCCCGGCGATCGCTTCGAGCAGGCGCAGGCCGTACGCGCCGATGAGGGAGTCGACCGGCTGGCCGTCGACGAAGATCGTGCCCTTGGGCGTGCCGTCGGACTTGAGCGTCTCGGTGAAGTAGCTCACGGCTTCAGCAGGCAGGCCCGCTTCGATGAGTGCAGTGGGGTCGATGATGCCGTGGCCGTCGCACATCTCGGCGACGCGCCAGAGCACGGCCGGCTCGGTTTCCCTGATGAGGCGGTGGGCGGTTTCGAGTGTGGTGCGTGTCAGGTGGTACTCCTTCCGGTGAAGGTTGGGTGAAACCCGGCGGCCCAAAGACCGCCGGGGCCGGACACGGTGTCCGTTGATTGTGGATTTGAAGACACGGGTGTCAGCTCGCGACGTACTCGCTGCGGATCGCCGCTTCGATCTCCTCGTCCATCTCTTCGCCGAGCGCCGCGAGACTGCGGCGCTGCGCCTCGATATCGTCGGGGTCACGGCGGACGGTGGCGGCGAGGTTGGTGCCGAGTTGCTGAATATCGTGGCGAGTGAGGTCGTGTACGTGGACGATGGTCATTCTGAGGTTCCTTGGTGTGGGCAGTGACCACCACACAGCCCCGCCACACGGCGGGGAGCACCGCGTGGTGGGGTATGGGTTTGAGTTGAGGCTCAGTCGTCGCCCGGCTCAGGCGGGTCAACTTCCGGGGCGGGACCGTGCAGGTCTCGCCACAGTTCGTGGTGGCCGTGACGCAGGGCGAGGATCGCGACGAGCATGAGCCGCTGGATGCGGCGGTAGCACCGGTGTGATTCTTTCGGTGGCCCACCGAGGGCGAGCAGACGGCGTTGGATGTCCGACAGCTCTTCCCACAGGTGACTCGACAGGTCGGGCTCGACTTGTTCGAGCTGGGTCATGGTCTGCCGGTGGCCGACACGGCGGAGTTCGGACTCGGCACGCAGGATCGCCCGGGCCGAGACCTGTTGGTCCGAGGCCATGGTGGACTCCTTGGTTGTGGTTGGGGGTCTAGCCACGGTAGGCGGGGCACCGAGACTGGTACCCGCAGGTGGCGCAGGACATGGGTGAGGGTGAAGCGAAGTCGACGCCGGCCTTCATCGCGTTCCAGACCGGCAGCATGAGATCGACCACGGCCTGCTTGTCCCGGTCCGAAGTCGCCGGCATATCGAGCATCTGCACCGCCGGCGACTTGGCCTTGGTGACGACACCGAAATGCAGGTGCATCGCCTGGTCCGGCGCGAGCTGAGAGGCGAGGGTCTGGTACAGCAGCAGCTGCTCGGCCGACTCATCGACTTTTGCATGGGACCACCGCGACCGGCTGGTCTTGAGGTCCATGAGGTGTAGCCCGTCATCGTTCTGCCAGGCCACGTCGATCCGCATGACCAGGTCGGGCATGTCGGGGTGGATCGGGCCGGTGAACGTCTCCTCGATCGCGATGACGGTGCCCGGCAGCGTGGCCAGCTCCGACTTGCCGAACGCTTCGATCATGCGGATGCCGGTGTACTGCGTCGACTGCTCGTCCTCGTCCTTGGCGTAGCGCACCGTGATCTCGCCGGACTCGGCCTTCCATGCCTGCCGGAACACCTCGCCGAGCTGGTCGAGGCTGGCCGGCTGGCCGATGAGTTGCTGCTCGTAATGATGCTGCACCGCCGAGTGGAACGCCGAGCCCAGCAGCAAAGCGCTGCTGACAAACTCCGGCTCCAGCCCCTCGACATGCGAGTAGAACCAGCGACGCGGACAGCCGCGGTACGAGTTGAGTTGGGACCAGGACAAGTAGCGACGCCCGGTCATCGACTCGATCAGGTCGTTGGGGCCGGGCGTTCGGACAGTATCGGGTTGTGGGTTGGGTGCGATCATGGTCATCGGCGACTCCCGTTGGTGTTGGGTGCTTGAAGCTGCTTGAGGTGGTCGATCAACTTGCTTGCTTCGCTGATTGAGGCACGCTCCAGGTCGATGCCAAGCTCATGTCTCGCTTCATCGACGGCGTCTACACCGAGTTGACTGGCGATTGCGTGAATCGCCGCGCGTTGCGACTTGGTCATGCCACGGCCGTTGGGCGCGGACGATCGACCGTTGCCGCCCCGGCCGTTGGCATGGCCGTTCCCGTTCGACATGCCAGCCCGCGTCGGCGTGACCAGCGTGTTCGACGCAGGCCGCTCACCACTCGCCTGGCGATCCAGCGCCTGCTCGGCCTGCTCGTACAGCTCGCTGACCGCGCCCTGCAGCTCGTCCGGCCGTGCCAGCAGCGACTGGTCCAGCTCGGCGGTGAGGTTGATCGAGACTCCAGACGAGTTGTAGTTCTCCGACGTCTTGCGACTCAAACCGACATTGATCACGATTGGCATCGTGCTGCTCCTGCCCGTTGGGCGTGAAGGGGATAGAGGGGCACCGGCGACATTGCCGGCGCATAGAAATAGCCGCGGCTGATGGGTAAGCCGCGGTCTCAAGTATTATTGCGCAAAAGTCCCGAAAATTTAAGTCAAATTGGAGAAATAAAAGAAGCCGCAGGACGTGTTTGCGTGCTGCGGCGGTCGCTGTAAGCGGTGCCTGCGAATTTCTTGTTGCTGGAAAGTCGGGAGGCGGGATCGATTACACATCGCTAACTTATAGTCTTACCTGTGACGTGTCAAACATATAGTGAGGCCGCGTAAACCACTCGGAACACCCCCATTTCCTCCTTCCGGAGACAAGCATGATCACGCTGGGACTCGACATCGGCTCTAATTCGGTGGGTTCAGCATGGATCGATACCGTGACGGGACAGGTTACCGCTGGAGTTTCGATCTTTCCGGCCGGCGTCGACGAGTCGGATGACAAGCGTGGAGACCCGAAGAACGCCAAGCGACGCATGGTCCGCCGGACCCGGATCACCCTGGCCCGGCGGTCTGAGCGTAAACGCGAGCTGCGCTTGCGGCTGATAGCGGTCGGCCTGCTGCCGGCCAAAGAAGAAGACTTCCGCACGCTGGTGGATGAGACCGACCCCTGGGAGCTTCGCCGCCGGGGCTTGGATCAAGCTTTGACCCCGTTCGAGTTCGGCCGGGTGCTGCTGCACCTCTCCCAGCGTCGCGGGGCGCTGGGGCTCAAGATGAGCGATCCAGACAATACGGATGCGGATGGGGAAGATGCCGCTGCGAAGGAGGATGGCAAGGTCAAGACCGCGGTGCAGGAAGTCCGCGCCAAGATGCAGGACTGCAAGGCCCGCACCTTCGGCGAGTTCATTGCGATCCAACGGGCCGAGCGCGTCACCGCCATCACGACTGAGGACAAACGCCCGACCGATCAGCGCAAAGGCGATCGTCTCTTCCGGGGTCCGGTCCGCAACAAGGCGGGGAGCTATGAACACTGCGCCGATCGTGGGATGATTCGTCACGAGTTCGCCCTGCTTTGGCAAGCACAGCGAGGCTTTGATGGGCAAACCGCCGCACTTCTTACCGATCAACTGCGTAACGAGTTGGACAACGAATCAGGCGACGACCTATGGCGGCACAAGGGGCTGCTGTTCGGCCAGCGCCGCCAGTCCTGGGATCTGGGCACCCTCGGCCGCTGCACGCTTGAACCGACCGAGCGTTGTATCGCTCACGCCGACCGGCACGCCTCGCTCTACCGCGCGGTCGAGACGGTCAACAACCTGAAGGTCATCGAAGGCACCGCCGAAGCGCGGCCACTGACGCCTGATGAGCGCGCCAAACTACTCGATTACCTCCGGGGTCCGCTGGGCATGGACAAGCCCCGTAAGGTCAAAGGCAAGGAGCAGCCAGCCAAGCCCAAAACAACCGTCTCGGTTAGCGACCTGCGTAAACAGATGGGCTGGTCCGCGCGGGCCGGTAAGTCCGATCCGCGCCGGTTCAACATCGAGAAAGATGAAGACCGACAGGTCAATACCGACTGGTTCCGCCGTGAAATCGTCCACGGCGCGATCGGTGTGGATGCTTGGGAAGCGATGCCGGAAGACCTTCGCGAAGGCATCAACCGTGCCGTGTTGAAGTTCGACCCCGATGAAGAGGCAGAAGCGATTACGTTTCGCAAGGGGCTTATGGACTGGGGCACACTGGACGAAGCGAGGGCTGACGCGTTGATCATCGCATGGCTGCGACGACCACGCCCTGACAGCAAGCGCCTGAACATCAGCCGCAAGGCAGTCCGCAACCTACTGGTGTTCATGAACCGACCCGAGCCGTGGAACGATCCGAAGCGACCCGGCCAGACCCGCTGGCTAACCGAGATCGAGGCGCGAAAAATGATCGCTGAGGACGGCGACTTCATCGATGCGACTACCGGCCGCCCCTTAGACGACCGCGCCCGGCCACGTTACGCGACCGGCGCGAAGGGTGCCACCGCCCGCGACCGCTACTACATGCGCAAACACATCCTGCACGACATCAACGGCGAGCCGATCATCGGAGTTGATGACAAGCCGCTGGCCGAACCACCCCCGGCCCCGATGATCAGCAACCCAGTGGTCCGCAGGGCCATCCACGAGGTCCGCCGCCATCTGGTCGCATACATGACCAAGTTTGGGCAGAAGCCGGACGAGGTTTACATTGAACTGGCCCGCGAAGCGAAGATGGGCGCGAAGGATGCCGATGCGCTGTTGTTCAAGAACCGCCTGCGTGAGCGCATCCGCAAGGACATCATCGATCAGCTCGGACTGGGTTCTTTGTCCTCCACCCAGCAGCGCGCTGCCGTAGACCGCGTTGTGCTGGCGGTGCAACAAGGCGGCGTCTGCCCGCTCTGCGGCAATCAAGCGGTCCAGCGATCCTTGTCCCCCGAGTTAGCGGCCAGCGGCGAGGGTTGCGAAGTCGCCCACATCCTCCCCCGCGCCAGCGGCGGGCACAATGGGCTTGGAAACCTCGTGCTCGCCCACACCAAGTGCAACCGCGACATGGCCAGGCGGACCCCGCGTCAGTTCTGGGACGACACGTTGCCCGGCGCGTTTGACCATGGCATGCGCTGGGTCGAGGGCATCTACGGCGACATCCAACGCCCCAAACCCTCAGAAGTCAAGAACGCATCGGGCCTGCCACTGTGGAAGTGCTTCTTCGCCGGTGGCCCCGGCCGCAAGGGCCTGAGCTACGACCAGCGAAAGATCGAGCAGTTCAAGAAAAACATCAGCGATGCGGACGTCCAGGGGATGACCGAGCGTCAGAGCGCTGCGACCAAATACGCCGCGCGTCAGGTCATGGCCTACCTCGCCGATGCGCTCTACGACGGCAAGGGACTGCCCGAGCGTGGCGGCCCCCGGAAGATTTTTGCGACCGACGGGATGTGGACCGCCCGGTTACGCCGTGAATGGAAGATGTACTTCGACCCCCACGGCTTTAAGGCCAATGGGCTGGAAGATGCGGAAGAACAGGAACGCAGGGAAAAGGACCGGGGCGACCACCGCCACCACGCCATCGATGCGGTCCTGATCGCCCTGTCCACCCAGCCGATCCGCAACCGCTGGGAACAGCGCGAAAAGCAGGCGGAGCTAACCGTCCCCAATTCGGCGAATGAAGAGGCGATGGACAACTACCGCCACGCCAACCGCATCCCGCCGCCGCCTCCGTTCCCGGATGTGCAGGCCCTGAGGGACAAAGTCCGGCAGGCCGTCTTTGGCGATTCAACCAAACCCCGGCCGATCTGCCACCGACCGGTCAAGCGCAAACTCATCGGTGCGCTGCACGAGGAGTCGCTCTTCGGCCCGGTGGTTGATCATGGCGGCCAGCCCACCGGGAATTACACCGCCAAGAAAAGCGTGCTGGCCCTTGATCCAAACCACCTGCGGTTGCAAGTGGACGAGCCGGAGAAACAAGCCGTTGAGCGGCTAACTGCGCGAAGACAAAAATCCCACCGTGTTGACGCTGGGACCGCCAAGAAGTGGGCCAAAGAGGTTATTGCCTCCGCGAGCTACACTCCGGCTAAGGTGGACCCGCCGACGGGCAAGAGCGGCATTGTCCGCGATATCGGCTTGCGAATAGTCTTGCGCGATTGCCTCGTAGCCAACGGCCTGGACCCCGACAACTTCAAAGCAAACGACCTCAAAAAGCTTTGTGATCCCACCAAACCCGACGGGTGGAAAATCCGTATGCCCAGCGGCGTCCCGATCAAGAAGGTAGTCTTGCTGCGAAAGATGAGCGAACCGGTACTGATCCCTCGCAAGCGTCCCGACTATGCGACCGGACAGATGGTTTACGACAGCAACCCCAAAGCGACGCGAGCCTATGTCGGTGGTAACAACCACCACGTTGAAATCCGCGTGGATGACAAGGGAAAATGGACCGGGCAAGTCGTGACCGCCTTCGACGCGGCCCAGCGCAAACTCGCACGGCTGCGTGCGTTTCGCTCTGAGGGCATCCCCAAGCCCAAGGACTTCACCAAGCTCTCCCCGGCCGAGCGCAAACGCCTGCACCCGATCATCTCCCGGATCGAACGCGAACACCCCCTTGTCGATCGGACTGACAACGCCGACAAGGGCGGCCGGTTCATCCTGTCGCTGTGCGAGGGCGAGATGCTGTGGATGAGGTCCAAGCCCGGCAGCGGCCTGCCGGACGAGCCGGGCTACTTCGTCGTCGCCAAGCTCGATCGCAAAGGCAATTCATGCGGTATTGTCGTGGTCCCGCACTGGGACGCCCGCGCCGCGACCGAGCGGAAGAACGCCAGCGGCGACAAGGTGCCGAACTCCAAACGGATCGATTTCGCGGTGACACCCACCGACCTTGCGACGCTTGCCCCGCTGGGACATGAGCACGCGGTGAAGGTGCAGGTCAGCCCGCTGGGTCATATCCGAACCCTACATCGGGACTGACCCGGCAGAGAATAATCCCGAATCCACGCTTGACAACCGACGGGACGGTGGCAGGCTTCAACGGGTGCGTGATGCGGCCCTGTTGTCGCGCTGCGCCCGGAGGGCCGGCTTTGATTAAGCGGACGCTGGAAATCTCGCGCGAGCCGGTCCACCTCTCATCTCGACTGGACCAACTGGTCGTCCAACCCTTTGAATCGGACAAGGATCAGTGCCGCACCATCCCCGCCGAGGACATCGGCCTGGTGATGGTGGACCAGAGCCGGGTCACTCTCACCGGCGGTGCGCTGACCACCCTGATGAAGTACGGCGCGGGCTTCGTGATCTGCGGCCCCGATCACCACCCCATCGGCATGATGCTGCCCCTGCCCAATCATACCGAAGTGGTCTGGCGCATCGAGGATCAGATCGCCGCCAGTCTCCCGACACGCAAGCGCATCTGGCAGCAGATCGTCGGCGCAAAAATCCGCGCCCAGGCCGCCAACCTGCATCCTCAGCAGCCCGCCCACGCGCAACTCATGCGGATGTGCCAGGAAGTGAAGTCCGGCGACAGCGCGAATCTCGAAGCCCAGGCCGCACGGCAGTACTGGTCCGCCTGGCTGCATACGCAACAGGCTGCAACGGCTACCCCGCAAGCATCAGAGCTGAAGGCGAAGTTCCGTAGGCGACCCGAAGGCACCGACCCGCTCAACGGCATGCTGAACTACGGCTACGCGATCCTCCGTGCGGCCGTGGCTCGCGCATTAATCAGCGCCGGCCTGTTCCCCGCCTTGGGCCTGCACCACAAGCACCGTGCCAACAGTTTCTGTCTGGCCGATGACCTGATGGAGCCACTTCGCCCCCTGATCGATCGGCGGGTGCGCTGGCTTGCCCAGCAAGAGCGGATCACCCTGGACCAATCCAACAAGGCGATCCTGCTGCAAGTGCTCACCGAGACGGTCCTCACCAATGGACTGCAAGGCCCGCTGATGGTGGCGCTGCCGCGCATGACCGCCTCGCTGATCGCGTTCATGCGGAAGGAAACCCAGACGCTCACGATCCCGATTGCGTTGCCCTGGCCCGATCGTGAGACGGACCAGCAAGCGGGGTGAATCCATGTATGTCAACGGGTACCGCAGCATGTGGGTCATCGCACTTTTCGATCTGCCCGTCGATACGAAGAAGGCGCGTAAGGACTACGCCTGTTTCCGCAAGAAATTGATCCAGAACGGCTTTGCCATGATGCAGTTCAGCGTCTATATTCGCCACTGTTCTAGCCGGGAGAACGCCGAGGTCCACAGCGCCCGCGTCAAGCAGATCGTGCCCGATGCGGGCGAGGTCCGCATCCTGACCATCACCGACCTGCAGTTCTCGCGGATGCAGGTTTTTTGGGGAAAATTATGCAAACCCGCCGAGCTACCACCCCCGCAGCTAGAACTTTTCTAGCCTCGTTTCGTCCACAAACCCTTATAATGCCGCGATTTTTGGGGGAACTAGTGTAATCGATCCCGCCCCGCGACCAACCCGCAACTGCATGGGAGAAGGAAACGGGCGAGAACTGAGTGTAATCGATCCCGCCCCGCGACCAACCCGCAACAGCCTCCGCAGCCGTCCGGTTGTCGGCGATAGTGTAATCGATCCCGCCCCGCGACCAACCCGCAACTACCGGGAACCTCATAACACCAAACGCCGTAGTGTAATCGATCCCGCCCCGCGACCAACCCGCAACTCGGCACGCCCGTCTTCAAAGCAGAAGGGTAGTGTAATCGATCCCGCCCCGCGACCAACCCGCAACGAGCGACGGTCAGCCCTTGCGAATGGCACCAGTGTAATCGATCCCGCCCCGCGACCAACCCGCAACCGGACAACCTGCACAGCATGCGCGCGGCGAAGTGTAATCGATCCCGCCCCGCGACCAACCCGCAACTTTACACCGCAGACGGCCAAGTGCTGCCAGAGTGTAATCGATCCCGCCCCGCGACCAACCCGCAACATGTAGATGCCGTGGCCCTTCATATCCTTGAGTGTAATCGATCCCGCCCCGCGACCAACCCGCAACAGTGTGACCAGAGCGGCAACCGCGCCGATGAGTGTAATCGATCCCGCCCCGCGACCAACCCGCAACGATACGCCCACTGTCCCGACAAGGACTACGAGTGTAATCGATCCCGCCCCGCGACCAACCCGCAACGCGAGCGGCCCTGAGCCCGACAGTGGCGAGAGTGTAATCGATCCCGCCCCGCGACCAACCCGCAACAACGGCGACCGGCTCGCCAAGCCCACGCCGAGTGTAATCGATCCCGCCCCGCGACCAACCCGCAACATCACCGGGTCGGTCGTGCGCAACCGCGCAGTGTAATCGATCCCGCCCCGCGACCAACCCGCAACGAAGCAGCTTTTCACCCTGGGCGGCCCGCGAGTGTAATCGATCCCGCCCCGCGACCAACCCGCAACCCCAACTCACCGCTGAGCGGGACAGGCTGGAGTGTAATCGATCCCGCCCCGCGACCAACCCGCAACGCACGCCGAGCCTGATCCGATTCGAGGGTGAGTGTAATCGATCCCGCCCCGCGACCAACCCGCAACCCTCGCTGTGGTGCGCGGAACGCCATGTCAGTGTAATCGATCCCGCCCCGCGACCAACCCGCAACCGTCGGAGGTGAGGAAGGTCCACGCACAATAGTGTAATCGATCCCGCCCCGCGACCAACCCGCAACAAGATCAACGAGCTTGGCATCGGCCCGGAGAGTGTAATCGATCCCGCCCCGCGACCAACCCGCAACCCTTCCCGGGACCGCCGCCCTGGCACTACAAGTGTAATCGATCCCGCCCCGCGACCAACCCGCAACACCGTCAGTGCCCGATCTTTCCCGAACTCGAGTGTAATCGATCCCGCCCCGCGACCAACCCGCAACTGAGTGGGACAAGGGTGCCCGAGCCCCGGCAGTGTAATCGATCCCGCCCCGCGACCAACCCGCAACTACAACTCGCCGATGAGATCGTGGATGTAAAGTGTAATCGATCCCGCCCCGCGACCAACCCGCAACAGACGGTCGAGACCACGACGTCGAAGATCAAGTGTAATCGATCCCGCCCCGCGACCAACCCGCAACAGCTGACGGATGCCAAGATCGAGAAGGTCGAGTGTAATCGATCCCGCCCCGCGACCAACCCGCAACTGTATCTCCTATGAGAATTTACGGGTTGGAGTGTAATCGATCCCGCCCCGCGACCAACCCGCAACGGAACTGGTCGTAGGCCTCCATCTGCCGCAAGTGTAATCGATCCCGCCCCGCGACCAACCCGCAACGGAACTGGTCGTAGGCCTCCATCTGCCGCAAGTGTAATCGATCCCGCCCCGCGACCAACCCGCAACAGCAGGTATATCGCGTCACAGCGGCGCAGAGTGTAATCGATCCCGCCCCGCGACCAACCCGCATATCGTTAAGAGTCACGGCGCGATTGGTAACTGTTGAACTGCACACGAAATCTTGAATAAAAGCGGGATTTCGTAGGGAAGCGAGGCATGGTGTTGATTGCTGGCGGTGGTACCACGGCTATAAAATGGCTGAGAACAGCATCGTACCAGGCTCAGTCCACGACCTGCGTCGTCGGTGGAAGCCGCACAAGACCCGCCTGTCCGCCGGCATCGACGGCCACCCGACCGTCATCCGGTTCCACCGCGTAACGACCTGGCTGCAACGTGTCGAGCAGATCGAGCCCGACGAGGACCAGGAAGTCGCACTGACCTGCCAGTGGATCGCCTTCAATGCCCTGTACGGTCAATGGGACCAGCGAGCCCGTGAGCCCAAGCCTGACCGCCAAAGTTGGAGAGCGTTCATGGACCGTATTCTCGCGATCGACAAGGGCGACTACTTGGCATCGGTGCTCATCGAGCACAAACGCCTCGTGATGAGCATCCTCGACGACAGCTACCTCGGCGATTATTTCTGGAAGGACCCGTCCGCGGCCAAGGCCATGCAGACCACGCGGGACAAGCGGCAGGCCGCGACGTGGTACATCGAGAAGCGGTGGGCTCTGGTGCTGGAGGCGTTGCTGGAGCGTATCTACCTGTTGCGGTGCCAGCTCGTGCACGGGGCGTCGAGTCACGGGAGCCGCTTGAACCGTACGTCGTTGAAGCGGTGTATTACCATGCTCGGGCTGCTGCTGCCGGCGATCCTCAACGTGTGGATTGAGAGTGGGGCGGATGAGGACTGGGGGGCGATGTGCTATCCGCCGGTGGCTCAAGCACTACCAAAACTACCAAAATAAACTTCCATTACCGCCCTTAATCGCTCAGAAATGCGGTTGTGTGCGATGAAGTAAGAATGGTATACTTTTGGCGAATCGCCCTAAAAATCAAGGGTTTTCACGTGTTTAGTTGAAAGCGTACAGCTGTTTTCCCAAGCTGAATGTCGAGGGTTCGAACCCCTTCACCCGCTTTTCAGGAACATAAGTCCGGGTTGCAACTTAGCGACAACCCACCATCGTCGGCGGTGCTGACCGACACTCGGACACGCGCGGTAATTACCGCGCCGAGCATCGGAGAGCACCGTATGACCGCCGCCCAAACCCATTCCCGTCTACGTTGACACAGGACTTCTGCCGCGCTGTTATCACTCTAACTGATTCCATCGCCGCAAAGCGCCGCGATTTCTATCTTGGCGACTACGGGATAGCCGAGGTTTACGCGGCTTATGCCCAGCTGCTCACGCGATGAATCCGATCAGGTAGGGCGGGGGCAATCGTCGAGCATGGATCATTCCTGAATCAGTTAATAACCAAGGCAAGGGCGGTGCAAAAACCGATAAAAAGCGAATATGAAGTATGACCCAGCCTGCAATTTCATAACAAATCGACCCGGCGTGTCCTTCCTTTGGAACTACTCGTGATGCACCACTGGGAACAGTCAGGCGATCACACTGACAATCATGATTAACAAATCACCGGCAAGACAAGCATCACACCACCTATTTATCTAAAAGCAGTAAACATTATCGTTCTGTAATAAAATCCGATAGAACGTGTGGTTCAGGCCGGTGCGCTGCGCTATCGCGAAGAACTTTGTGCACAGGACTGGACCCCCGTTGGCGATGGGCTAACGACCGTCGTCCCCGGCGGCGCGGTGGGTTGGTGGGCCTGGTTCCGGTATGCACCGCCGGTCTGTTCAACCCAAGGGACAGGCCCTTGGACTAACATAGCAGTTGTTATGAAACGTAGGGACAGGACAGCGATGACAGCAACCAAGCCGATCAGAACAGCATCGCCGCCTGTCTCAACTAGCTCGACGTGGACACCGCCGCCGAGGCCGCTAAACTTGCCGCCCTCAAGACCCACAAAATGGGCCTGATGCAGCTTTGTTCCCGGCGGCGGAGGGGATTAGATGACTCCTACGCACGACAGGGCGAGCGGTGGAATAAACCTGTGAGAGAAACGCACCGTGGATATGATCGGCGGCGACAGAAACACCCGGCCGCGCCCCGTGACCCGGCAGGAACCGGATCGCTCATTGCCCGGTCAGTCCGAAGAATAGTAAGGTAGAACATCTATGGGAAGAGCATTCGAAAGACGCAAGCACTCCATGTTCAAGACGGCGGCCCAGAACTCAAAGCTGTATTCCAAATACAGCAAGCAGTTGTACTCGGCGGCCAAGAACGGCGTCCCCGACCCGGAAGCCAACCCGCTCCTGCGCAGCCTCGTCGAGAAGGCCAAGAAGGACAATGTTCCCGCCCACGTGATTGACAAGGCGATCCAGAAAGCCGCCGGCAAGGGCGGCGAAGACTTCCAATCCGTGCGTTACGAGGGGTTCGGTCCCGGCGGCTCGCTGATCATCGTCGAGTGCCTGACCGACAACAACCAGCGCACGGTCTCCGACGTCCGCAGCTATTTTGTCAAAGCGGGCAGCAAGCTGGCCGCCACCGGGTCCGTGGTGATGTCGTTCGACCACCTGGCGGTCATCTCGTTCAAGGGCGAGCAGGAGGAGAAGGTGATGGAGGCGCTGTTCGCCGCGGACGTTGCCGTCGAAGACGTCGAGAGCAAGGACGGCGTCATCACGATCTTCACACCGCCCACCGAGTTCTACAAGGCCAAGACGGCTGTGCTCGAAGCGATGCCGGGCGTCGACCTGGACGTGCAGGAGGTCACATTCATCCCGCAAAGCACCAAGACGCTCGCAGCGGATGAGCTGACTTCTTTCGAGAAACTTCTGCAGGCGCTCGAAATGAACGATGACGTGCAGGAGGTCTATCACAATATCGATCTCCCGTAGCCAGCGGCACGGTTACGGCGCGTTCATCGGTCACGGGGGTACACGCAGGGGTTTGCCAGTTCAACGGCGAGTCCGGGCGGTGGTGGTGGTTGTAATCCCGCCGCCACGCGCTCAGCACCACTCGGTTTCTTCCAGGCAGAGGAATAGTTCTCGGTTGATTAGCTCATCTCTCAGATTGCCGCTGAAGGATTCCACGTAGCCGTTCTCCCAGGGGCTGGTCTTCTGGGTGTGCAGGGCGCGCACCCGTGCATAACTAATCCAACGCGGCACTTTCCAAGCGACGAACTCCGAACCATTATCCGATCGCAGGTGCTCGGGGGCACCTCGGACCGGGAACAGTCTCTGCAGCGTCAGAACCACAGCCCAAGTATCGCTGCATTGGCAGTTGCATTTTGGTTGTTGCGTTCAAGCATGGCGGGTCCATTCGCGAAATGACTGGGCCCGTGTTTGTGCTGGGCGGAGTGGGGTCTGAGACGAAGGATCAATCGAGCCGGTTGACGTCAAACAATAAAAAGATAATAATGTCATAATATAGGTTTGCAACTCGCATCTCCAAGCTCGCATTAGCTGGGGTTATGGGGAGCGAGATGCGTGAGGTGAGAGACTAAAGTGAGAATTAATCAAAATATGACCAATAATCTGTCAAGAGCTGATAAATAGAGATATCAGAGTCTTAAATCGTATTAAGTTGACCTTATAGATGGGCCACCCTCACCGGTGACCCCTAAGTTTGAACCGTCAAGAAATACCCGCCTCAAAAGGCATCAGAAGTTAAATGCAGGAGCCGACAGCGATGCAAGCAACAGTCTCAGGGACAACTATTCAGGCAGGCCCACCTCAGCTTGAAACCTACTCTTACGACGACGCGATCGTGCGGAAATTTGTCACCGCGATGGTCGGATGGGCGCTGGTCGCGTTCCTGGTTGGCATCATCCTAGCGATCCAGTTGCCGTTCCCTGTGATCCCGGGGACTAACATCCCCTCGAACTTCGGGCTAGAGTTCCTGACCTTCGGCCGGATCCGCCCGCTGCATACCAACGCGGCGATTTTCGCATTCGCAGGCAACGCCATCTTCGCCGGCGTGTACTACTCCACGCAGCGCCTGTGCAAGGCCCGGATGTTCAGCGATGTGCTTTCGAACCTCAACTTCTGGGGCTGGCAGCTGATCATCCTCTGCGCGGCGATCACGCTGCCGCTGGGCGTGACGCAGTCCAAGGAATATGCCGAACTCGAGTGGCCGATCGATCTCTTAATCGCGGTGGTCTGGCTGGGGTTCTTCGGCACCAACTTCTTCATGACGCTATTGCGTCGTCGTGAGCGGCACATGTATGTCGCGCTGTGGTTCTATATCGCGACGATCGCCACGGTTACGGTGCTGCACGTGTTTAACAATCTCGTGGTCCCGGCCGGCTTCTTGAAGAGCTACCCGATTTACGCGGGAGTGCAGGACGCGTTCATGCAGTGGTGGTACGGGCACAACGCGGTGGCGTTCTTCCTGACCACGCCGTTCCTTGGGCTGATGTACTACTTCCTTCCCAAGCAGGCCGAGCGGCCGGTCTTCAGCTATCGGCTGTCGATCGTGCACTTCTGGTCGCTGGTGTTTATCTATATCTGGGCGGGCCCGCACCACCTGCAGTACACCGCGCTGCCGGACTGGGCGGCGTCGCTGGGGATGGTGTTCTCGCTGATGCTGTGGATGCCCAGCTGGGGCGGGATGATCAACTTCCTGCTGACGCTGCGAGGCGCGTGGCAGAAGGTCGCGACTGACCCGGTGCTCAAGTTCTTTGTCGTCGCGACCACGTTCTACGGCATGGCGACGTTCGAGGGGCCCATGCTCTCGATCAAGTCCGTCAACGCGCTGTCGCACTACACCGACTGGACCATCGCCCACGTCCACTCCGGCGCGCTGGGCTGGAACGGGTTCCTGGCCTTCGGCATGGCGTACTTCCTCGCGCCGCGTCTCTTTCAGACAAAGCTGCACAGCAACAAGCTCGCCAACCTGCACTTCTGGCTGGCGACGGTGGGCATCCTCGTCTACATCATCCCGATCTACATCGCCGGCATCACGCAGGGCCTGATGTGGCGCGGCATGACCGAGGCGGGCCAACTTGCCTACCCCGATTTTATCGAGACCGTGCGTGCGATCATCCCGATGTACATCCTGCGGATTTTCGGCGGCGGGGCGTACATGCTCGGCGCATGCATCGGCGCCTACAACCTCTTCCGCACATGGATGACCCGCCCGGCGAACTACGACGTGCCGGTCCATCAGGCGCCCGCGCTGAGCAGGCAGTACGACGCCGACCCCAGGCGGCCCAAGCCGACGATCGCAGGCGTGACCGATCTCGCGCTTCGCCTGAACGTGTGGAGCACCGGGTGGTGGCACCGCAGATGGGAGCGGCTGCCGGTGCGGTTCACGGTGTATGTCGTGATCGCGGTGGCGATCGCCTCGCTTTTTGAAATCGTCCCGACATTTGTGATCCGCTCGAACATCCCGACGATCGCTTCGGTCAAGCCCTACTCCCCGCTCGAGTTGGCAGGCCGGGACATCTATATTTCCGAGGGCTGCTACAACTGCCACAGCCAGATGATCCGACCGATCCTGGCCGAGGTCGACCGCTACGGCGACTACTCCAAGCCCGGCGAGTTCGTCTACGACCACCCCTTCCAGTGGGGCAGCCGACGCATCGGCCCGGACCTCGCTCGTGAGGGTGGCAAGCAGAGCGACCTGTGGCACTACCTGCACTTCCAGAAGCCTTCCGAGATGGTCAACGGCTCGATCATGCCGGCCTACAGCTGGCTCGAAAAGAAAGAGATCGACTTCGCGTCCATTCCCAAGCGTGTCAACGCGATCAAGCTGCTGCACTCGGGCGACACGAACTTTGCCCCCGATGCCTATCCGACGGGTGAAGCATCGGTTGCCGCAGCCAGGGACCAGGCGCTCGTCGTCGCCAAGCGTATCCAGGAGCAGGGCGGCCCGATCGCGGACCAGCTCGCGGACAAGCAGGTTGTTGCGGTCATCGCGTACCTCCAGCGCATGGGCACGGACCTGACGCGACCGGTTGAAGCCGCGCCCACGCCGGCCGCTGAACAGCCGGTCGAGTCGGCGGGGGCACCATTGCCCACAACGCTTGGAAGCCTGAACACGAACGGAGGTCGCTGATGTTTAAAGATGTCTTGCAGGCGATGGACTTCACGGCCCTTTCGCAGATCGCGCTGGTGATGTTCTTTGTCGTGTTTGTTGCGGTGGTGATCCGCACATGGCTCAGGCCTAAGGACGAGATAGAGCTGCAGGGGCGTATCCCGCTGAGCGATGAGCCGGTCGAGCCACGCTAGTTTTCGAAGATTTCGCGGGCAGTTTTGCCCGTGCATGTGAGAGGTTGAGAGTCACGATCGGCCGCGGTGTCGGCCCGACCAGAACTAAAAGGACGCCGCGATGAGCGAGCATAATCAACAAGACAGACACGCAGACCCCGGGCAGACTGACCTACTCACCGGGCACAACTATGACGGGATACAGGAGTACGACAACCCCACGCCCGCCTGGTGGACGTGGGTGTTCATTGCGTCGGTCGTGTTTGCCTTCGGCTACATGTTCCTGACGCTGGTCGCGGCGGGGGACCTCGCTCCACCGGCGGAGTACGAGCGGGCCTACCTCGCGAACCTGAAGAAGAAGTTCGGGGAGATCGGCGAACTCGAAGCCGACGCGCCGACGATCCTCAAGTACATGAAAGAGGAGCAGTGGCTGGCGCTGGGCAAGGGCGTGTTCCGCGCGAACTGCACCTCGTGTCACGGCCTGAGCGCCGAGGGCAACTCCGGGCCGAACATGACCGACGACCACTACATCCACGTGAAGTCGGTTGAAGACATCGCCAAGGTGATCAAGGAGGGCGCGAAAGCCGGCGCGATGCCCGCGTGGGGCAACCGTCTTCACCCCAACGAGATCGTGCTCGTCTCGTCCTACATCGCGTCGCTCAAAGGCACCAGGGCCCCCGGCGGCAAGGCCCCCGAGGGCGAACAGATCGCGGGCCCGTGGGCCGGCGGAGCAGAAGTAGAAAAGCCTCAAGCGAACGATACCGCCAAGTAGCTTTTTATTCAGGCGATCCGTGATGTCGTACGACACCAACAACCCGTCGCTGCTTGAGCCCGAGGAGCAGGTACTGACCACGCTCGAGCGCGATGGTTCGCGCCGCTGGCTGTACCCCAGGCTGTCGAAGGGGCGTTATCTGCTGTGGCGTCGTGTGGTGGCTTACGGCCTGATCGTGCTCTTCCACGTGCTGCCGTTTGTGAAAATCAACGGCGAGCCGGCGATGCTGCTTGATATCCTGCGCAGGCGGTTTCATCTGTTCGGCGTCACGTTCCTGCCGACGGACACGTTCTTGCTCGCGCTATTTTTGCTGAGTGTGTTCCTGACCATCTTCTTTGTGACAGCAATGCTGGGTCGCATCTGGTGCGGCTGGGGCTGCCCGCAGACGGTGTATTTTGAGTTTGTGTTCAGGCCGATCGAGCGCCTGTTTGATGGCCGATCCGGGCTGGGCGGCAAACCCGCGAAAGAGCCCTCGGTATGGCGTACGGCGGCGAAGTACCTGGTATTCCTGCTGCTTTGCGTGCACCTGACCCACGTCTTCCTCGCGTACTTTGTCGGCGTCGATCAGCTGGCCAAGTGGTCGCTGGGCTCGCCGCTGAATCACCCGACCGCGTTTGCTTTCATCCTCTTCTGCACCGCGCTGCTCATGTTCCATGCCTGCGTGTTCCGCGAGCAACTCTGCATCGTCGCCTGTCCTTACGGCCGATTGCAATCGGTCCTGCTCGACGAGTCCTCGATGATCATCAGCTACGACACCAACCGAGGCGAGACGCGAGGCAAACTCGGCAGAGAAAAACGCCTGGCATTCGAAGAAAAAAGCAAGCCCGTGGACCAGCGCACCCTCGGCCTGGACATCCTGCGGCAGAACGGCGACTGCATCGATTGCGGCGCCTGCGTCACGACTTGCCCGACCGGCATCGACATCCGCAAGGGTCTTCAGCTCGAGTGTGTCGGCTGCGCGCAGTGTATCGATGCGTGCGATGCGATCATGGATAGGGTCGGTCGGCCGCGCGGGCTGGTGCGCTACACCTCGCAAAGGGCGCTCAGGGGCGAAGCCCGGCGTATCCTTCGGCCACGGGTTGTGATCTACCCGCTGCTGATTGCCGTCTTTTTTGGTCTTTTTCTTTTCATCCTGATGAACCGCGCCCTGGCTGACATTACACCGATGCGGGGGATGGGTCGGCCCTTCATTGTGCTCGAGTCGGGGCAGATCGAGAACCAGTTGCGACTGAAGATCGTCAACCGCGACGTGCAGACGCACCGCTATTCCGTCGGGGTCGCCGGGCCGGCGGGTGTGCTGGCACGGATGCAGGGCGACAGCGTCACGATCGAGCCGACACAGTCGCTGACCGTGCCCGTTGATCTCACCGCGGCGTTTGAGATGTTCCGCGACGGACGGCTGGATGTGCAGCTACAGGTCAGCGACGAGACAGAGGTTGTTGCCCGAGAGATGTTTCAGATGAAGGGGCCGTATCAGAAGCCCGCCGCCGGCAATAACGCATCACCCACACAAGGAGCCACACCATGAGCCAGCCACAATCGATCTCACACAGTCACGCACATGACTCCATCAACCTGCTCAAGGCAGAGGGCGACAGCAATCTTCAGCAAGGCGGATGCAAAAACGGTTGTGCCCACTGCCCATGCAAGGCCAAAGCGCCATCTGCCATCTCTGATCCGCAAAAGGATATACAGAGCGAAAACTATGAAAAACACTGATATTCAAAAAATCAAGGATCCAAAAGGCAGCACAATTAAACCCGGCCGCATCTTTACGATGCCCGCGGTGGTCATCGCTCTACTGACGGGACATATCGTGTTCATCATGATCGCTATCACGCTGGCGACGGGCGATCGATCGTTTGCGGTTGTGCCCGACTACTACCGGAAGGCGGTTGAGTATGACCAGCGTAAAACTATGCTTGAAGAAAGTGATCAGGTCGGGTGGGCAGTGCATCTGGAGCCCGCGGACACGATGAACGGCACCGGAGAAAGGGAGTTGATCGTTCGGCTGACCGATCGAGATGGCGCTGCGGTGACGGGCGCGGCGCTTCACCTGTCCTGTTACCACTACGCCCGTGCCGGCGAGCCTGTGACGTTGGACCTGGTTGAGGCGCTGCCCGGGCAGTACGTCGGCGTCGCGCGGGTTGGGCGAGAAGGTTTCTGGTGGTTTGATGTGTCGGCGAATCGCGAAGGTGCGGTGTTTGTAAGAGGATTCAAGCAGTTTGTTCGGGCCGCGGAGGTCACGCGATGACAGCACTGATCGCCGCGGTTTTTGTAGCAAGCCTGATCGGATCGCTTCATTGCGCGGGGATGTGCGGGGCGTTCCTGGCGTTCGCGGTGGGTGAGGGTCGTCCGGGCGAGCGGGCGGCGCTGAGCGCGGCGTACCACGGCGGTCGGCTGCTCACGTATGCGGCGCTTGGCGCTTCGGCGGGGTCGGTGGGGGCGCTGCTTGATCTGGGCGGTGCGCTCGCGGGGATCAGCCGCGCGGCGATGGTGCTGGCGGGCGCGGTGATGGTGCTGTTTGGTGTGTCGGCGGCGATGGCCGCGGTCGGGAGTAAACCGCTCCGTATGCCGATTCCGCAGGTGATGCAGCGTGTGCTCGCGCTCGGCCATCGCGCGGCGACGAAGCTTACACCGGTCCGCCGCGCGCTCATGATCGGGCTGATTACAACGTTGCTGCCTTGTGGCTGGCTTTACGCCTTCGCTGCGGTGGCGGCGGGTACGGCCAACCCGTTGTCGGGCGTGCTGACGATGGCGGTCTTCTGGCTCGGGACGCTGCCGGTGATGGTGTCGCTTGGCGTGGGTGTGCAGCGGCTGACCGGCGTCGTTGGCCGAAAACTCCCGCATCTAGCCGCGGTGATGCTGATCGGCGCGGGGTTGTGGACACTGGCTGGTCGTAGCACGCTTGATGCAAACGCCATTGCCGCGGACCAGGCGGTTTATGAAGATTTCGAAGCCGCACGCATCGGGCTAAGCGCAGCTGGTCAGCAAACCCCAGATTGTTGCGAGGTGCACTAGTGACTGCGATGCTTAATCCATCTGCGATCGATAGGTCGGGCATTCATCGTGCAGATGTAGCGCCGGTTTGTGCGCACTGCGGCCTGCCGGTGCCACCGGGGCTGGTCGATAAATGCAGAAGTGAGCAGTTCTGCTGTGTTGCGTGTGGAACGGCATATGAAGTGATCCAAGGCTGTGGCCTGGACGCCTACTATCGAATGCGTCAGCAGAGTGAGGCGCGAAAGGCCCGGACGAAATCCGCCAACGCGGATCTTTTACTCGTGTTTGACTCGGAAAAGTTCAAGGAGCTTTATGTCCGACACTTGGAGGATGGAGCGAATTCAACGGACCTCATGCTAGAGGGGGTGCACTGTGCCGCGTGCCTGTGGCTTATTGAAAAACTGCCTCGCATCGTGCCCGGCGTCATCGAGGCTCGGCTGAGTCTGCGCCAGGCCATCGTGCGTATCGTCTGGGACCCCGAAAAAGTCCAGCTGTCGCAGATCGCGCGGTCCCTGAACACGTTGGGCTACCCGCCGCACCCGAAAAAGGGCATCGATCCGCGCGGGCTGCGCCTGGCGGAGCAGCGTGCGATGCTGGTGCGCCTCGGCGTTGCCGGTGCGCTGGCGGGCAACACGATGCTGCTGGCCTTTGCACTCTACACGGGGCTGTTTGGCGGGATGGAGCGCCAGTTTGCCGAGCTTTTCCGCTGGGTCAGCGCTGGGCTAGGAGTTCTTTCACTGGTCTGGCCCGGGCGAGTGTTTTTCCGGGGTGCATGGGCGTCGATCCGCGCACGCAGCCCGCACCTGGATCTGCCGATCGCGCTGGCGCTGGGCGTCGGCGGACTCGCGGGCACAATCAATGTCGTGCTTGGCCGGGGCGAGATCTATTTTGACTCACTGACGGTTCTGGTATTCCTGCTGCTGGTCGGCCGATTCATCCAGTATCGCCAGCAGCGACGCGCGGATGAGGCGGTCGGCCTGCTTTTCTCACTAACACCAAGCCACTGCAGGCGAGTACGGCACATCAGTGCTCACGCTCAAGAAATCGAACAAGTCCACGTCGAAGCGCTACAGGTTGGCGATCTGCTTGAGGTGCGCTGCGGCGAACTGATCCCCGCAGACGGCGTGATCGAGCGGGGCTGCGCTTCGATGATCGCGGCGCTGATCACCGGCGAGTCGCGGCCGGTGTCGGTCGGTGTCGGCGACACGCTCTGTGCGGGAGCACTGCTCAGCGGCGCGACCGTGCTGATGCGCGTCACTGCCGTTGCAGAACAGTCCCGGATTGGAAAGCTGATAGCACTAGTCCAGCGCGGAATGGCTGAGAAACCCGGCATCGTCGCGATCTCGGATCGCGTGGCCGGCTGGTTCGTGTCCGTGCTGTCAGTGATTGCCCTGGTCGTATTTTCTGCGTGGAGCATGACCAGCCTCGCCAGAGCTGTTGATCATACGGTTGCGCTTCTGATCATCGCCTGCCCATGCGCGCTCGGTCTCGCTACGCCGTTGACCCTCGCGGTCGCGATCGGGCGCGCCGCCCGCCATGACATCCTTATCAAGTCAGCATCCTCGCTCGATCGCCTTGCCCTGCCCGGCGTACTGCTGATCGACAAGACCGGCACGCTCACCCGCGGGCAGATGCGCGTCGTCTCCTGGCATGGTGATGAATCGATCACGCCTCTGATCGCAGAGGTCGAGCGGCACGCTACACACCCCATTGCTCGGGCCCTGGTTGACCGCTTCGGTGATGCTGAGTTGTCAGCTACTGAACGCGCCGCGATGGGTCGGGTCAATGTGAGGCATAATGGGATCGAGGCGATGACCGCGCGGGGCGTGATTCACATCGGCTCCATGCATTATCTTAAGTTGCAGGGAATCGACGTCGATCAGCACGGCGATACCCCCGTCGGGCCCACCTCTGAGCAGGCGTATACAACGGTGATGGCGGCGTTGAATCATCGTGTCGCTGCGGTATTTAAGATAGGCGATGAGCTGCACGATGATGCCGCACAGTCGATACTGACACTGCGGCGGTGGGGCTGGCAGATTCGTATGCTCACGGGCGATTCGGCGTGTGTCGCGCGTCACGTCGGCCGATCCATTGGTATGGGTGAGGACGAGGTCTGCGCGGGGGTCTCGCCTGAACAGAAACTCGATGCGGTGCGGCGACATGAAGGCAATCTGCCGATTGTCATGGTCGGCGATGGTGTGAATGATGCGGCGGCGCTCGCTGCTGCGGACGTCGGCGTTGCGGTCAGCGGCGGGGCGGAGGCGTCGATGGCGGCTGCGGATATCTACCTCGCGCGTCCGGGACTCAGTGGCCTGCTGGAGCTGATAGATGCTGCGCGTAACTGTCGGCGCGTTATCCGCCGGAATCTGATCGTTTCGCTGACCTACAACGCGATCGGCATCGGCCTTGCCGCGGCCGGCCTGATCACTCCGCTGCTTGGCGCGGTGCTCATGCCTGCCAGCAGCGCGCTGGTCCTGGGCTTGGCGATGCACGGGGTTTTTCTGCCGCGCAGAAGCAACGTCTTAGTCATGGAGACTCAATCATGAGTGCGCTTTTTATCGTGTTGCCCGTGGCATTGGTCCTCGCTGCGGCCGGGGTCCTGGCGTTCCTTTGGGCCGTGCGACAGGGGCAGTACGACGATCTGGACACGCCGCCATATCGTGCGATTTTTGATGATGAAGATAACGCGACCGGGAAAATGCCAATCAAATGAGAAGCATGCGATGACCACCCATCTTAAGCAAATCGGTTCGGGCCTGTGCCACGCAAACCGCAGCTGCCCGATCATCTACTCGACGACTTGTTCGTACGCGATCCGTGCGATGAGTCGGCTTGCGATGCTTAACCCACAGGGCTACGCCAGTCTGCAGGATGTCTGCCAGGGGTCGGGATTGCCATCGACTTTTGTCGCGAAAATCTTTGGTGAGCTGGTACATCACGGGCTGCTTGCAAGCGCGAAAGGGCGTGGCGGAGGCTTTGCCCTGGCCTACAAGCCCGAGCAGATCACGCTCAAAGACATCGTCGAGGTCATTGACGGAATCGAACAGTACACGCGATGTGTCGTTGGCCTGGACAAGTGTGATGACAGCCAGCCTTGTGCTCAGCATGAATATTTCAAGCCCATCCGTGCTCAGATCCTGCATTACCTTGGCAATACGACACTCGATCAGATGAGCGAGACACTGCTCAAAAAACTTGAACTAGAAAAGATCCAATCCGACATCACAAGTTAGGTAGAACTTTTCGCCCGGCATTAGCAGCCACGATTCATGCTTATGAAGGCTTTTAAGTAAACGGTCCGGGTTGTTAAACCGATTCGTGTCGGGTCTAATAATCCCAATACATTTATCCGCGACAAACCGCTTAGCTATGGAGTTATGTGCCAGGTGTTTCAGGCACATGCGTCAGTCTCGTACCATCCTGCCCCCGCACTGCATGGGACTGAAATCAGTGCCGAAGCTGGCCCCGAAGCCCGAAGTATTAAGGGGCGATCCGAATGTTTGGGCCCGCCATCCCCGGGCGATGATCGACGCATGCGAGGGCAAGAATCGGGCGGAACTGGACCGGCGTCTAGGCCTCTCGATGGCCCGGGTCACACAGATGCTCAACAGGCTGACGCTAGCGTGATCAACAAGTCGTTTGAGCTCAGATTCCGGGTTTTGCTCGGAATTTGAGGCGCTTGCAATAACCACTTGCGGGAGACGTTTTGTTTATCAGGAAGAACCTGTTAAATGGATCTTCAGCCGGAGCATTCGAATGAGCAATCCCATGGCCAGCGTGTTAGTAAAACTGTATTGCATGCAGCACAGGGTTTTGCTCGTTTTTGTGCTCAGCTCACTGGCGCTATTCTATCCCGCGCTGGCCCAGCTTCGCACCGAGCAGGGCGGCATCCGCAAGCCCACCATCGCGGATACGGTGAAGGCCAATATTTATGCCGACAACTGGTTCATGCTCTATATCAATGGTGAGCTGGTTGCCGTGGACTCGATCCGATTCCTCCCGCACAACGTCGTCAGCGTCGACATCCTTCCGCAGTATCCGATGACAATCGCGGTGATGGCCAGGGATAACGCCGACCCCAAGACCGGCATGGAGTACGCCAACACGCAGCTCGGCGACGGGGGGTTCATCCTCAAGTTGGGTGACGGGACGGTGACGGATGAGGCATGGAAAGTGCACGTGATTTCCTCCGGCCCGGTCGATCGCGACACGAACAACCCGCACGTCGAAGACAGACCCCTGCCCGAAGACTGGTATGCGGTTGATTTCGATGACAGCTCGTGGCAACAAGCGTCGACCTACACGCAGGAGCGGGTTGATCCGAAGCAGCCCTACTTCGAGCACGACTTCAATGGCGCGAAGTTCATCTGGTCCGACGACCTGGATCTAGACAACACGGTGCTCTTTAGGCGGGTTGTGCAGACGCCGCCGGACGGGACAGAGCGCCCTGACTTTTCCGGGCTTAATGACACCGTGCCGGCCGGGCGTCCAAAGGGAGGCCGACCGAAGTAGGCATCACACGAAGATCTGTAATGGAGATTACTCGTATGAATTTGATCAGATTTCTGCTCATCACTTTGCTTGCGTCGTTTGCCGTACAAGCCGGCGCTGCGGAGCCGGATCGGCGCCCGAATATCATCCTGATGCTGGCTGACGATCAGGGCTGGAACGGGCTGTCGGTAGCGATGCACCCGGACGTACCTGCCTCGCGAAGTGTGTACTTCAATACGCCGTGCCTGGAGAAGTTCGCCTCGCAGGGCATGCGATTTTCCGCCGCATACGCGCCGGCGTCGGTCTGTTCGCCGACACGCATCAGCCTGCAGACCGGGCTTTCGCCCGCGGTGCTGCACTGGACCAAGGCCGCGCCCGCGGAGTCGGGCCACAGGCTCACCGAGCCGCGATTGGTCAAGTCCATCACATCGGATCAGACGACCGTCGCCCAGGTGCTGCACGAGGCCGGCTACGCGACGGCGCACTACGGCAAGTGGCACCTCAACGGCGGGGGGCCCGAGGCGCACGGCTACGACGCTTCCGATGGTGATACGGGCAACGAACAGGCCTATCAATTCAAGGACCCCAACCCGGCGGACATCTTCGGCATGGCTGAGCGGGCCGAGGCTTTCATGGAAAAATGCTCGAAGCAAGGCAAGCCTTTTTATATTCAGCTGTCGTGGAACGCCCTGCACGCCTCCGACAACGCGCTCGCGGCGACGATGGAGAAATACAAGCAGGCGATGCCGATCGCGAACGACAAGCGTGTTTCGATTGCGGCGATGACCGAGGACCTTGATACAGCGGTCGGTCGCGTGATAGACGCGATTGACCGTCTGGGACTCGCCGAGAACACCTACGTGATCTATACCTCTGACAACGGCTCGGCAGGCGGTCGCGGGCCGCTGCGTGGCGGCAAGGGCGGCGTGTGGGAGGGCGGGATCCGTGTGCCGCTGATCGTGCGCGGGCCTGGCATCACGCCCGATTCCTGGTGCCACACACGCGTCGTTGGATATGACTTTTTCCCGACCTTCTGCGAGTGGGCGGGTGTTGACCGGGACAAACTTCCCGCCGACCTTGAGGGCGGGAGCATCGCGACGCTGCTGGCGAGCGACGGCAAGGGCGAGGTCAAGCGCCCGCGCGAGGAACTGGTCTTCCACTTCCCGCACTATCAGGGCGAGCCGCCGCACTCGGCGATCATCCTCGGCGACCTCAAGCTGATGAAGTTTTATGAGGACGATCGTGTCATGCTGTTCGATCTGTCCAAAGACCTGGACGAGAGCAGTGACCTCGCGCAGCAGATGCCTGAGAAATCGGAGCAGATGCGTGAACGCCTCGAAGCTTATCTGACGGCCGTGGACGCTCAGATGCCCACGCCGAATCCTGATTACGACCCGACCAAACCCGCGCCTCAGCAGCAGCGCGAGCGCGGCCGCAAGAGCGAGAATAAACCATGAGACCCAACTTCAGATACTCGACCTTGGCATGGGCGATGGCGCTCGCCTCGATCGGGTCACCGGCCCATGCTCACCCGGGCGGTCACTGGCCGCAAGATGATGCCGCTGCGTTTGATACGCAAACAACGCCGATATTCGTCGGCCTGTCCGCTGAATTACCACCTCCAGCAGACGCATCAACAGACAACGAGCAGAAAGAAGCGCCGGCGACCGCGCTGCCCTTCACGAAGTTCAGCGAGCAGGTCAAGCTGCGATGGGACGCGGACTACCTTTACGTCGAGTCCGACAGCATGCCCAGCCACCCGATGATGATCGGGATCACCGCTTGGCAGCAGCAGGTCCCGCTGCCTCAACGCTACACCGGCGACAATGCCTGGCAGATCCCGCTTCACCCGGTGCCTGCACGCGAGCCGATGTCCGCCAAGGAGCATTTTTTCCGCGGCGCGATTGCTCTGGCGGCGAACGGCGTCCCCATCTTTAATCCCATCAAGAACGACGGGAAGACGGACACGTTCCTCGCCGGGGAACTTGACCAATACGGCGGCCACTGCGGACGCGCCGACGACTATCACTACCACCTGCCCCCGGTGTACCTCGAAGATACCGTCGGCAAGGGCCAGCCGATCGCCATTGCACTCGATGGCTATCCGATCCTTGGCTACGTGGACCCCAACGACCCGGACCACGCCGCGCCGCTCGACGCGTTCAACGGACACCAGGACGCCAGGGGCAACTACCACTACCACGCGACCAAGGCATACCCCTACCTCAACGGCGGCTTTCATGGACAAGTTGTTGAGCGCGGCGGTCAGGTCGATCCGCAGCCGCGTGCAACGGGCCTGCGACCCGCGATGCCGCCGCTGCGCGGCGCGACGATCACCGGCTTTACGCGCAGCGAAGACCACAAGCAGATCACCGTCGACTACAGCCTGAAGGACGAGACACGCAGCGTCCGCGCCACGATCAACAACGACCGGTCGGTGACCTTCCATTACGACAACGGTTCAGAGGGAAAGAGCGACGAGACCTATCGGCCTCACGAAGAAAACAAGAATGAGAATCGCGGAGGTCAGCCGCGCGAGGGCCAGGCCCCGCGTCGTGACGGCCCGCCCCGGGACAGGCCCGAGCAGCGTGAGCCGCCGGCGGGTCAGTCGCCACGTGCACAGGAGAATGAGGGTGCACGCAAGCCGTGGGTCTTTGTCCATGCCGGCGAGATGGATGCGGATCACGACGCCATACTCACGAGCGCGGAGATGCTGGCCGAGGCGAACAGAGCCTTCGCCGGCTACGACGCGAACGAGGATGGCAAGATCTCGCGTGAAGAATTAAAGCAGTCCGTCCGCTCCGCCATGGGCGGCTTCATCCGCGAGCATGCGGATGAACTGGACAAGGACCACGACGACAGCCTCTCTCGCGAGGAAGTCGTCGACAACGCACGGCACATGTTTGACAAGGCAGACCCGGACGGCGACGGCAGGATATCCATCGCAGCGGATGACAAGCCAGAGGCCGGCAGCAAGCCAGCGGCGCCAACCAGCGCACAATCATCCTCAATCCGACCGCCCAACATCGTGTTTATCCTCGTGGACGACATGGGCTGGCGTGACGTGGGTTTCGCGGGTAACACGTTCGTTGAGACGCCCAACATCGACCATCTGGCCGGCACCGGCTTCCAGTTCACGCAGGCCTACGCCAGCGCGCCCAACTGCGCGCCGACGCGGGCCTGCTTCATGTCCGGCCAGTACACCCCGCGACACGGCATCTACACCGTCGTTGATGATCGTTACACGCCGGGCCTGCCCTGGCAGAAAATCATCCCCGCGACCAGTGCCGATACCCTGCGCGACGATGTCGTCACCCTCGCCGAGGTCTTGCATAATCGCGGCTACGCCACCGCCTGTGTGGGTATGTGGAACCTGGGTCGTGGCAAGTCTGGGCCGGGCACGCCGACGGGCCAAGGCTTTGACCGCTTCACAAGACCGCAGGACCTGGGCTTTGACCGTAACGCCTACATCGCCGAAGACGGGCGCTATCTGACCGACTCGCTCACCGAGTTCGGCCTTGACTTCGTCAACGCCAATAAGGACAAGCCGTTTTTCCTCTACCTCGCGACCCACGCCGTCCACGCGCCGCTTGACCCCAAGCCCGAGCTTCTGGAAAAGTACAAAGCCAAGGCCCTGCAACTCGGCGATCGACAAGCCGACGCCGCATACGCCGCGACCATCGAAGCGGTGGATCAGAACGTCGGCAGGATCATCCAGACGCTTCGCCAACTGGGCCTGGACCAGAACACGCTTGTCGTCCTCACCTCAGACAACGGCGGGACCCCGCAATACGTCGCGCCGCTCAACGGCAGCAAGGGCGCTCTCTACGAAGGCGGCATCCGTGTCCCCTGCGCCGTCTGGTGGACCGGCATCACCACGCCCGGTGGTAAAAGCGATGAGCCCATCCTGACCATGGACTTCTATCCAACGCTTGTCGAACTTGCCGGCGCAGCACTGCCAAAAGACCAGCCTATTGATGGCGTCAGCCTGCTCCCGATCCTTCGCGGCGAAGACCAACTTCAACGCGCCGCAGTATTCTGGCACTTCCCCTGCTACATCGGCCGAGGCGAGCCCTGCAGCGCCGTCCGCGCCGGCGACTGGAAACTGCTGGAGATGTTCGAGGGCCAGCGCCTGGAACTCTACAACCTCCGCGACGATCCCGGCGAAACAAAAAACCTCGCATCGCAGATGCCCGACAAGGCGAAGGAACTTCACGAACAACTGTTGAATTGGCAGAAGACCCTCAGCGCCCCCACGCCCAACGAGCCGAACCCGAATTACGACCCAGCAGCATCACGTCAAAGTAGAAATCGCCAAGGTGAAAGCCGATGAAACTGACCGAATGCTGCCACGGCGAAACACGCATCACAATATCGAGCGATTTGAGCTACTGGTCGCCACACTTGGCCACCAGTACGGTGTGTATGTATTGAACGAGATGGCCAAGCGGTTAAGTCAGGCCCCTTGGAATGAAATGGGTATAAAGGTCGACCGCCATCTTCCGTTTTGCTTTGGTGTTGATACATTTGCGATCGTGCTGACGGGACGCGAACTCAGGCCATTAGCAATTGCTGAAATCACACGCAAATGGCTTGGCGAGCCGCTCCCTGTGGGCGGTCAAGCATTAAGGTGTGCGGTAAATATCGGCGTGGCTTCACGTAATGAAGCAACCCCCAATGCCGCCGAGCTGCTGCGCAATGCCGAGGCAGCCCACTACCACGCCAGGCAATTGGGCGCCGGCCGAATTATTGAATTTGAGCCCGCGATGCAGCAGGCCGTATGCGAACGCGTAGGTCTTGAGCGCGACCTTTGCCACGCGCTGGATCGCAAACAGATTCAGATGGTCTTTCAACCCATCGTTTCGATGGCTGACGGGTCGACCGTCGGCGGCGAAGCGCTGATGCGTTGGCATCACCCCAAGCGTGGCCATGTAGCACCAAGCGATTTTATCGCTATAGCCGAGGAGTCTGACTTGATTATCGAGTTAGGTGAATTCGCATTGCGTGAGTCCTGCGCTCTGCTTCGCCGTCTCGATGAATTAAATATTACCGACCGGACATTCTGGCTTAGTGTGAATCTCTCTCGCCGGCAACTGTTGGTGCCCAATCTGCCCGAGCGCCTGCTCGCGATCGTAAGTGAGGCGGGTGTCGAGCCCAACCGGATCAAGCTCGAGGTGACGGAGAGCGTCATCATGACCGATGCGGGGCACGTGCCGCCACTCCTCGGACGCATCCGTGAACTTGGTTTCAAGATCGCTATGGATGATTTTGGCACAGGTCAGTCATCGCTGAGCTGCCTGCATCAATTCCCGATTGATACTTTGAAAATCGATCGTGCTTTCATCACGAAAAGCGGTGCGGATCGACAATACGCCGCCGTCGTTTACTCGATTGTCACACTCGCGCATAACATGGGCATGAACGTTGTGGCCGAGGGCATCGAAACACAAGACCAGATCGCACAGCTTCAGGCGCTTGAGTGCGACCTGGGCCAGGGCTACGTCTTTTCACGCCCCCAATCCGCCGATCACTTCATCGATTCACTGCGTCAAGACCCCGCCACACCCGAGTGATGCCCGGACAGATCCAAACCCGAAAGGCGATCGCCATGCTATCCATACAAACCACAGCCGTGGTTGCACTGACCGCTTCAATTCAGCATGTATTCGCGACGATGATGAATACGAGTGTCGATGTCGCCGCGCCCGTCAAAGATGATTCACGCGAACAGCTGTACGACATCTCTGCGATCATCGGCCTCAATGGCGTTGTCGAGGGAGCCGTGACAATCGGAATGTCGTTCGCTACCGCCAAGTCGGTCGCCCAGGCGATTCTGGGGCTTGAAGAGGACCTTAGTCAAAACGATCTCATCGATGCAATCGGCGAACTGTGCAATATGATCACGGGTAACGCAAAGGCCCGTCTCGGAACCGACGGCATCTCAATCACCGTTCCTTCTGTTGTCATTGGCTCGAATCACACGGTCGCGGGCGAGCGCCAGACGCCACTCATTGCAATACCCTGCAACTGTAAACTCGGCAATTTCGCGATTCGTTTAACTCTCCGCCCCGTGGGCGGTGCTGTGGAAGCGGCCTGAGTCACAAAATCAGCCTATTGGAGCCCTCAGATGAGAATTATGGTTATTGATGATTCGGCCACGATCCGTCGTCTTGAAAAATCCGTGCTGACTCAGCTCGGGTACAGCGATATCGTTGAAGCCGTCGACGGTATTGATGCGATCAGTAAGGTCAACGCGACCCCGCCTGACTTGGTGCTGCTCGATTGGAACATGCCCAACCTTGACGGCCTGGGTTTTCTAAAGAAATTCCGAACCATGTACACAAAGACCCCGGTGATCATGGTGACGACGGAAGCCGAAAAAGTTCGTGTCGTTGAGGCGATTAAGGCGGGCGTGACCAATTACCTGATCAAGCCCTTCACAACTGAATTACTAAAATCTCGAATTAACGAAACACTCGAGCGGAAAGCGGGCTGATGAGTTGCATCATCTGCTTCGGATATCAATGTACACCCCTAATCCTCGCCCCGGGTTTTACACATATGCGTTGCGGTACAAGCCATTGATCTCGACCAGCATTTCTTGGCCACGATCGCGTTCGGGTGTGTCGGACATGACGACGATCGCGTCGAACAGCGGTCGTTCTTATGCTCGGGCATCGGCAGAACCTAGCGTTACAAGTAGAAGACCCTTTGTTTGGGAACTATATTGCACTCGCAAGTCCTTGTTCTTTGCCATGCGTTAGACCCGCCTGGCATTGACCCTCCACCCCTCGCGTCGAAGCAGCACGTACACGTGCCGATACCCATACACATGCAACTGCCGATCATGGTGTAAGTTCAATAAATGGGCGAAGTCGCTTCAGCTGATAGGTATGATGATTTTGTCTCCTGACTGTATCTGTCATGCATAGCCCGCTACTCCCTTAGAAGCGACTGATCGGACTCCGGACATGCTCCGAATCTCAACGTGTCAGTGGGCGACCTGAAGGTACGAACTCGCCTGCTTCAGGGGTGCTCGATGCCGACGGAGTCAACGCCAGGGCCGAGCTGGCCCGGCAACTAGCGATCAGCCGAGCGAGGATGGCGCGGTTTGTAAACAATATCTGGCATAATGCCCTGAAGACTCATTTATTTTTCATGGGTGCGGTTAGCGCATCATGGCGTCGCATTAAGCCCGTATTCAGCCGCTCACTCTACTTGGATCAACATTAAACTGGCGAGTTGACAAATGACTTGTTAGACTCGGATTGGCGATGAACGCGAGACAAGACATCACGAAGTGGCTCATGCTGGTCTGGGTTTTCCTGACCTTTGGTCTGCCCGCGCAGTTTGTTTATTGTTATGGGGCCGACGGCCATGTTGCTATTGAATACGGTCACGGTTCATGTGGTACGACGGATGCCGCGGGGCCTGGCGTCGCTTCCGGTCAGACCCTCGTGTCCGTTTTGCCGACCGAAAGTCAGTGCGTTGACATCCCGCTAAGTATCCACTGCGAGCTGATTACGACGTCGAACTTGGCGAAGCGTTATGAATCGCTGCGATCCTTATCGCATAACGTTTTTCTTTCGTATTTGCTTGATCAGTCGCCCGATCCGAAGAGTTGTCTTGCCGTTTATGCAAGCTCCGGGCTCGGTTCTCACGATATTTCCAGCCGGTCGCATCTTCGCAGTGTAATTCTGCGCATCTAGCGTCCGCCCCTATCACAATTTGGTCCGCCCAAGACAGCGGTTACTGCTGTCTGGGGCGTGTGGCGTGTCTAATTGCACGCGATCCATCAACTCTCGAATCGCACTTCACTACGAACAGGAATGCTGTTATGCATTATCGCTTTCTGTGGTTTGGATTATTAATGACGCTGCTATTCGGCTGCGTCGCCATGCCGGAGCATCCCGGCTCCGGACGGGTCGCGGCTATGCGGGTGGGCGGGGTTGAACCTATCGTATTGCGAGTGGAGGGTGGGCCGATCGACGAGCCGACTGAAGCCGTCGGCGTATTGACGCTTGAATCTGTTCTACGCGATGCGCTGCATCTTGACCCGCGAATCCAGTCTGCTCTGGCCGGGGTCGATGTCGCGTATGCGCAGTCCCGTCAGACTCGGCTATTACCGAATCCTGTCTTGAGTCTGGTCTTGAAATACCCCGAGTCCGGCGGTTCTCAGGTGATTGAGGCCGGCCTGACGGGCGACCTGCTGTCATTGCTGCAGATGCGGGGGCGCTCGCGGGCGAGTGATGCCCGCTTACGCGCCGCATCCGCCGAGGTGGTGAGTGTTGTGCTCGATGTGGTTCATGAGGCGCAGCAGACGTATGTTGAAATACAGGCGCTGGACGCGCAATACCAGCTGCTTCAGGAGCGGCTTGTTCTGGTTGGTCGTCTGGAGGAGATAGCCGCGGCAAGGCTTGAAGCCGGTGAAGCGGGCCGGCTGGAACTGGTGTCGTTCAAGGCCGAGCGCATCGCGATTGAGGCCGAGCGTGATGCACTCTTGCTGGATCGACGGACACAGCGTTTGCGATTGTCCCGTCAGATTGGACGGCCGCGAGGTGATGCGAACTGGGTGCTGGATGTGTGGCAGGACCCGGCACATCAAAGCGTGGATGAGGGGCCCTGGATACAGGTGGCCCTGGAGCACCGCCCCGAAATACAAAAGATGATCTGGGAACTGGCGGCAATGGGAGAGGACGCCCGCCTGGCGCGCTGGTCATTCCTGGACGCCGCGGAGGCTGGTCTTGATGCAGAGCGTGACAGCGGTGAATGGTCACTGGGGCCGGGGGTCTCTTCTGCTTTGCCGATTTTTGATTGGGGGCAGGCGAGTCGAGCCGGTGCTAACGCCGAAGTCATACGTGTTCGGCACGATCTGGTTCAGGCACAGCGCGAGGCGATAGAAGATGTTCGTCGGTCCTCCGCTAATTTCAATGAATCTGTCCATGAATTGAAACGTGCACGCGAACAACTGCTGCCTCTTCAGCGGGAGCGTCGGGACCTTGTTGAGTCGGCCTATCAAGCAGGCCAGACCGATGTCACGGACTTGATCCTGGCGGATCAGGACCTGGCCGATACGCGTGGGCAGATTGTGGACCTGGAGAAGCGCGTCACGCTCGCGCTCATCGCGCTGCACCGTGCCGTGGGAGGGCGGAGTATCGCTGCAGAACTCACTGAGCAGGACCCCGGAGCCACTTCCAAAGAGGCTGCTCCGATCGCACGACCCGAAGACACCTTTAACACGGGGAGCCCGGAATAATGATGGTTAAACGAAATAACATTGGGTATTGGACAGCAACCGTCCTGACGATGGCCTTGGCAATCCCCGGCTGTGGACAGGCACACGATGATCATCATGATGACCACGACGGCCATGAGCACGAAGGTCATGACCACTCGGAAGATGCCCACAGTGAACACGGCGATGAAGAAGAACACGCCGATGAAGTCACCCTGACTCCTCAGGCCATCGAGCGGTGGAAGATCCTTGTAGAACCCGCGACGAAAAAAACGCTTGAGCCCTTACTGCACGCTCCAGGCAGGGTCGGCTTCAACCAGGAACACATCGCGCATGTAGGCTCGATTGTGTCCGGACGGGTCCAGGACATCCGTGTCCGTATCGGTGATCGGGTATCCAAGGGCGACCCGCTTCTGGTCGTCGCCAGCCCGGAGTTGGGGCAGGCGCAAAGCGATTATCTTCAAAAACTGACCAATGTCGCGACGGCCGGGTCATCGCAGGATGTCGCTAAAAGCCTGTACCTCAGCGCGAAGTCGCTGTATGACCAGACTAAGGGGATCGCACTCGCTGAAGTCCAGCGTCGCGAGGCTGAGTTAAAGGCTGCGCAAGGTACGCTGCTTGCGGCAGAAGGCGCGGCGACCGCTGCGGAGAACACGCTGCACCTGCTGGGGATGGATCAGGATGCGGTTGATGCCTTGGCCAAGCACGTAGAAGTCGACCCTAACTTTGTCGTCCGCGCCCCGATCGGTGGCGAGGTGATCGATCGCGAGGCGACGCTGGGTGAATCGGTTGGCCCCGAACGGGACGCCTTGCTCGTGCTGGCGGATATGACGCATCTGTGGGTGCTGGTGGATGTTCCCGAGTCATCGGTCGGTAGTGTCAAGCATGGCACCCCCGCGGTCATCCGCATCCCTTCGCTTGGCGACCAGCAAGTGTCGGGAACGGTGAGCTACTTGTCTCCGCGATTGAACACGGCAACACGGACAATCGCGGCGAGGATCGAGGTTGCTGGCGGCGAAGCGTCCCTGCTGCCGGGGATGTTCGTCGAGGTGGAATTACGTCTGCCAGCGCTTCAGACGCAGGCGGTGCTTGCAGTGCCGGAAGAAGCGGTGCAATTGGTTGAGGGCGATACCTCCGTCTTTGTGCCGGTCGAAGGCGAGCCCAATACGTTTGTCAGGCGAGTTGTCGTACTTGGTGAATCGGTCGGCGGAATGGTGCCCGTGATAGAGGGCCTTGTGGAGGGCGAGATGTATGTTGCCAAAGGCAGCTTCATCCTCAAGGCCGACCTGGGCAAGGCCGGCGCGGCACACGAGCACTGATACCTGCGATCTCGGCAAACACATTCAAAAAACCCGACTTGAAAAGGCCTCATCATGCTTGCACCGATTATCCGATTCACGATCCAACACCGCTATCTGGTTGTTTTGTTTACCCTCGCGCTGGGCGCGCTGGGGGGCTGGTCGCTGTCGGTGCTGCCGATCGACGCGGTACCCGACATCACCAACAACCAGGTGCAGATCAACACGGAGTATTCAGCGCTGGGGCCCGAGGAGATCGAGAAGCAGGTGACCTTCCCTATCGAGACCGCGCTGGCCGGGATCGATGGTTTGGAGTACACGCGCTCGCTCTCTCGCAACGGGTTCTCACAGGTTGTCGCGGTATTCCATGATGACGTGGACATCTACTACGCGCGCCAGCAAGTGCTTGAACGCATCGGCAGCGCGAAACAAGTCCTGCCCCCCGGTGCGGACCCGGCGATGGGGCCGATCAGCACGGGCCTTGGCGAGGTCTATATGTGGACCGTTGAGTTTGAGGACCCGGAGGTTGGCCAGGCGCACGACGGCAGACCGGGTTGGCAGAGCAGCGGCGCGTACCTCACGCCCGAGGCCCGGCTGCTTACTACCGAAGTCGAACGTGCCTCCTACCTGCGCGAGGTTCAGGATTGGATTATCAGTTGGCAGCTCAAGAACGTGCCCGGCGTCGCTGGGATCGACACGATCGGCGGATATGAGAAGCAGTACCACGTCCAGCCTGACCCCATGAAGCTGGTGTCATACGGACTGACTTTTCACGACGTGATCGAGGCGCTGGAGCGCAACAACGCCAGCGTCGGAGCCGGGTACATCGAACACAAGGGTGAGACGTACTCTGTCCGGGCTGGGGGATTGATTGAGAACGACGAGCAGATCAGGCAGATCGTCGTCGGCGAGTACGCTGGTACGCCTATCTATATCCGGGATGTGGCGGAGGTCGGCATCGGGCGAGAGCTGCGCACGGGCTCCGCCAGCGAGAATGGCCGCGAGGTCGTCGTCGGCACCGCGATGATGCTCATCGGCGCGAACAGCCGAACTGTGTCGCTTGAAGTCGACCGGAAAATGAAGGAGATCAACCGTTCACTGCCCCCGAGCATCACCGCCAAGACCGTCTCGAACCGCACCAAACTCGTGGACGCGACGATCAGCACCGTAAAAAAGAACCTCTTCGAAGGCGCGGTCCTGGTAATCGTCGTCCTGTTCCTGCTGCTGGGCAATGTGCGTGCCGCGCTCATCACCTCGCTGGCGATCCCTTTGTCGATGCTCATCGCCGCGATCGGCATGGTACAGACAAAAATGACCGGCAATCTGATGTCGCTCGGCGCGGTGGACTTCGGCCTGATCGTGGACGGCGCGGTGGTCGTCGTTGAGAACTGTGTCCGCCGACTGGCCGAGCGCCAGCACGAGTTGAAACGGAAGCTCACGCTCAGCGAGCGGCTTCACGAAGTCTACGAGGGGGCACGCCAGGTGCTTCCGCCAGCGGTTTATGGTCAGGTCATCATCATCGTCGTATACGTGCCGATCCTGTTTCTCACGGGCATCGAGGGGAAGATGTTCAGGCCCATGGCGATGACGGTCATCTTCGCCCTGCTCGGCGCGTTCGTCCTGTCGCTGACCTTCATCCCGGCGATGGTGGCGATCGGCCTGGGCGGCAGGGTCAAGGAGAAAGAAAGCTTCCTGATCCGCTGGTCGAAACTCATCTACGCGCCCGTCGTCGACTGGGCGGTGCGCCTGCGATGGATCACCGCCTTCACCGCGCTAGGTCTTTTTGTCGGTTCGATCGGTCTGTTCGCTTCGCTCGGCAGTGAGTTCGTACCCAAGCTCGATGAGGGCGACATCGCCATGCACGCGATGCGCATCCCCAGCACCTCATTGTCTCAGTCCCAGGAGATGCAGTTCGACGTCGAGCGATCGCTCAGCAGTTTCCCTGAGATCGCGTTTGTCTACTCCAAGACCGGCACCGCGGAGGCCGCCTCAGACCCGATGCCCCCCAATGTCTCGGACACCTTCATCATCCTCAAGCCCGAGCAAGAGTGGCGCAGCACGAGCGAACTGGACAAGGCGATTCATGAACTCGAAGAATCGTCTTCGGCCACGAATGCTCACGCGGACGAACACGGCGAGGAAGGTCACGGAGAGCATGAAGCGGTCGATGTCTCCAGCCACAAGGGCAAGCTCGTTCGGCTCATCCAGCTCACCGTCGGCCAGCTCCCCGGCAACAACTATGAGTTCACCCAGCCCATCGAGATGCGTTTCAATGAACTGATCTCCGGGGTCCGCAGCGATGTGGCAGTCAAAGTCTTCGGCGATGACTTCGAACAGCTCATTGCTACCGCGAACGCCGTCGCTGCAGCACTCGCCAAGGTCCCCGGTACCGCCGACTTGAAGGTCGAGCAGGCCGAGGGACTTCCACTGATGAACATCACGATCAACCGTGCGGCTATTGCACGCTATGACCTAAACATGGCGGACGTTCAGGACGTCATCGCCGTCGCCGTAGGCGGACGCGAGTCCGGCCTGGTGTTCGAGGGCGACCGACGTTTCGATCTGATGGTGCGCCTTCCCGAGGCGATCCGCGGCAACCCCAGTGCTCTTGGCGACCTTTACATCCCGCTGCCAAAGCACGACGATACGGGCACCAGCGATCGGCGTATCGCCTTTGTCGGCGACAACCCGCTCCAATTGACCGATCGGGACGAGCTTGGGTTTGTGCCCCTTAGTGCGCTCGCGGACATCGACATCGTCGAGGGACCCAACCAGATCAGCCGTGAGAACGGCAAGCGCCGGATCGTGGTGGGCGCTAACGTCCGCGGTCGAGACCTGGGCTCCTATGTTGCCGACGCACAGCGCCGGATTTCAGGCGATGTAGATTTGCCCGCCGGCTACTCGATCGACTGGGGTGGACAGTTCGAGAACCTGATCGCCGCACGAGAGCGGCTCAGCATCGTCGTTCCCGTCTGCTTCTTCATGATCTTCCTGCTCTTGTTCACCATGTTCAACTCCGTCCGCCAGGCACTGCTCGTCTTCACCGGCGTACCCCTTGCACTGACCGGCGGTATTGTCGCACTGTGGCTCCGTGAGATGCCATTCTCGATCTCGGCGGCGGTGGGCTTTATCGCACTCTCAGGCGTCGCCGTGCTCAACGGCCTGGTGATGATCACCTTCATCAATCAGCTGCGCGAAGAAGGTGTTGACCTGGATCAGGCCATCCGCCGTGGTGCGATCACACGTCTGAGGCCGGTGCTAATGACAGCGCTTGTCGCCTCGCTGGGCTTTATCCCGATGGCAATCGCGGCTGGCAAAGGCGCCGAGGTGCAGCGCCCGCTCGCTACGGTGGTCATCGGAGGCTTGATCACCAGTACAGTCCTCACGCTGGTAGTCCTTCCGGCCCTGTACCGTATCTTCGAACGAAATGCGGGGAAATTGGCCGACCCACTCCATGATTAAGTCCATGGATGCAGTTCACCGAGGCGCGGCTGTCCTGACTGCACCGGTGGTCACTGCATTAAACGCGGACGAGTCAATCGTGCCCGGCTGGGAGTAGCAATCGCAAAAAATACAGAGCTCGAGTTAATTAATGAAGCGCTTTGATTAACAGAGAACTTATCCTGAAGATCCTCCTGGACATCGCAGACGACATACCGATGTATCGCGATGTTCAGACTTAAATCGCCGGGTTTACTCCATGGCCTGCTCGAAAAGGAGTACGTTGTCGAAATTAAATCGCTTTGAGCCTTCTGCCTTCATGCCTAGATCAATCTTAAGGTCGCCGGGGACTTGATCTGCATGCGTAACGAGCGTGATGAGGCAGACCGAGTAGCCTGTGGTCTTGTCGGCGGGGGTGAGGTGGTATTCCGCATCACTGACATCCAGCGGTTTTCCTTCGCCGTCGCTCAGCCGCATGATGATCTCGTCGGCGGTTGCTCTTCCATAGCTCTTGCGCTTGAAGACCTCGACGAGCATGGTGTAACGGGTATTGGGTTTGAGGGCGCCCTTAATCGTCTGGAACATGCAGTACTCCGGTGCGCCTTCGGTTGAGATGGCGTAGCCGGTCGAGCCGTCGGGCTGGGTTGTGAAAAATACGGGCCGACCGGACTCCATTCCGGCGCAAATCTTTGACGTCCAGCCCTGGATCGGGTCGGTGATCTTGCCCTTGCCGGCACCGTTGATTGGAGCGGGCTGCCCTTCCTGCAGCACGATGATCCAATAGTCGCGGTCCGGCGCCGTGCCGTTGTCGTAGGTGAAATCGAATCCGGGGTTGACCACCGTGATCGGGGTTGTACCTTCGGGCATCAGGCTAAGGGGGGTGTCGTCTTCGGTATATGTCGGCTTTGTTTTAAAAACATCGAGCACCTTTTGCTTCACCGCCTGGCGGCGAAAGGTGGCCGGGTCGGACAGATACAAGGGTTTGGCCTCAGTTTCGGCGGCGGGTGATTGTGCATTGGCCTGCGGCGTATTGTTGAAGACCGACGGCAGGAGCACCGGGGCCAACAGCATTGTGAGGCAGAGGGCGCTGCCGATGGTGGCGGCAGAATATCGGCGGGAAGGCGTCTTCGGGGCAGTTTTAGACCACATCATTTGTTTCAACCCTTATTGGCACGCGGCTCGACGGTTACGATCGATCGCGTCTGGGAATGGTGTGTTTCCTGGGTTTCGGAGCACGCCAGGGCATCATAACTAATAAATTCGTAAATTAAAAGCGCTTTTTGGCCGGACGCGAAAATTTGATCAGGGCTTGACAAATTGCCGATAAAAACTAAGTTATTCGTAACGCTTCCGTCCAGCCAGTACGCATCGACTGAGAACCCGGCATGCCAAGAAAACCTGCAACACAACCAACGGAAGTCGAACTCCAGATCCTCAACGCGCTATGGGAGATCGGTCCAAGCCCGATCCGTGAGATCCACGAAGCACTCGAAGGCGAGCGAGAGGTCGCGTTTACGACAACGCAGAAGATGGTGCAGGTGATGTATGAGAAGGGGTTGTTGGTCAGGGACGACTCGGTGCGTCCGATGATTTTTACCCCGGCTATGAGCCGGGATGATGCGCAGCTGGGTCTGGTAGACGACCTGCTGCAGCGAGCTTTCGGTGGGGCGGTCAACAAACTGGTGATGCAGGCGCTACGATCCAAGGGCGTTAAAGAGAAGCAGTTGAAGAAGATTAATGACCTGCTCAATCGCATGGAGGATGCCCAATAGGAATGATGCTCGAGATGATCAATTCCGATTGGGTTTATTGCATGGGCTGGATGCTGCTGCATTCGCTCTGGCTCATTGCGTTTCCGGCATTATTCTTGATCGCTGCATTGTTCGTGATCCCCAGGCGGATGAGCGGCGCGCGTTACCTGGCGTCCTATGCCGCGTTGTTGGCGATGCTGGGGATGTTTGGTGTTGCGGCCTTTTTGGTGCCTGTGCGTACAGCCAGTACGGCGGGCGGCATTTCTCCGGAGTTAACTAGCGGGGCAAGGGTCGCCGCAGAGAATCACAGTGCGGGTGCGAACTCGGTGCCGGCATTTGGCGGTGTCATTCACGCCGAATCGGTTTTATCTGGTGCCCATGGGCGCAACGGCTTGCTGCCATTCAATCACCTGCGGGTTCCCGATCAATCGCTTGGGCCAATGGATAAGGCGGATACAGCCGTGCATCATTTGGTGCTGAAAATCCGTGCCCGGCTTGCGGAGATCGCGGCAGAGATATCCCCTTGGGCGTCCTGGGCGGTTCCGGCCTGGGTGTTGGGCGTGTTGATCTTTGGGCTCTGGCATCTCGGGGGTCTGATTGCGGTGCATCGGCTACGTACGATCGGTTGCCGGCCTGTACCGGATCGCATCGCGAAACAGCTTCATCACTTGATCCGCAGGATGAGAATCACCAAGGCGGTCACGTTGGTTGAATCGGCCGCGATCCATTCCCCGGCGGTCATCGGCTGGCTAAAGCCCGTAATCCTCTTGCCTGCAAGCGCCTTGACCGGCTTCACGCCCGATCAGCTTGAGACGATTCTCGCGCATGAACTTGCGCACATCCGTCGTCACGATTACCTGTTCAACCTGTTCCAGTCGCTCGTTGTCACGCTGCTTTTCTACCACCCCGCGGTGTGGTGGGTTTCGCGACAGATTAATGCGGAGCGTGAGTGCTGCTGCGATGACATCGTGATCCGCTTGACCGATCGCAAGCTCGCATATGCCACCGCACTGACGCAGATCGCAACGCTGCGCGGCGCCGGCCCACGCATGGCGATGGGTGCGAGCTCGGGTTCCCTGCTCGATCGTCTTCGCCGCATCTCCGGCCTGGATGAGTCGGCGGTGGTTTCCCCAAGGATCGCGATGGTGGGGCTTCTTCTGCTGCTGGTTGCTCTTTCTCTGCAGGTCGTACTGACCGCTGAGACAGGGGGGGCTGTGGATGGACGGCCGTACCGGCCAGGCCTCGAATCGACTATCCCGGCAGCGCAGACTGCTGACAAGATCATCGAGCCGGGCAGGTTAACAATCGATCCTTTGAAGCCGGAGAAGCAGGTTCGCGATGTAGTTGACGCGGGGATTCCTGACGATGCGAACACTAGCGTTTCCGACATTGGCAAAGCAGCAGAGCAAGAGCCGGCTCCTGACACAAGCGTCATCGATGTTCAGGCGAGCGAGTTAGGAGAGGGGGAGGAGCCGCATGCCGGGCCCGCCGCGGTGGCACCGCCGGAACTCGACAGTCGATCCGAGAGTCGCTCGGATTTGAATGTGTCTGCCGCGGATCATGACGACCCCGCCCAGAAAATGCTTGGTTTCTGGTATTTGGCGGAGGGTGGCCGGGAGATCGAGTCGCTCTTTGGTGATGAGCCGAAAGGCTTGAGTGGCATCCACATACGCAGCGATGGCGTGGTCACTCCGATCATTGATGGTGTATATGACGTCTCCCGCGACGCTGCATACACGATGCCGCCTGGCTTTGAAGGAAGCCTGCTCACTATCGAACGTGTCAAGATCGATGGACAGGGGCTCGCCGCCGCTGATTCAAAAAGGCATGCATGGTCAATCCAGTACGACGCTGAAACGGGCGATCTTATGATTGCCGACGGGCTTGGCAATTCTTCGCTATCGCGCTATAAGCGGATGCCGCCGAACGGCACGGCTGTTGATGGCAAGCAGGTGCTGCTGGGTAAGTGGTATATGCGGATGGAAGCTCAATCTTATCTGCCATCCGACGTGAATAAATCTGGGCAGGCCGCCATCGAGTTTCGTAGCTCCGGTGATGGGTTAGGTATTTTAATCGCTGACCCGCGAGAAGGGCGGTCCGCGCAATCCGTCGAGCCGCTTGAGCTGGTAGACAGCCCCGCAAGCATGCGCATGGTCACGGACGCCACCCCTCCGCAGCCTTCATTTTCGTACGCGGTGATAGGCGACACGCTCATTCTTGACCCGCAAGTGAGCGGCTGGAAATCAGGCCCAAGCATCTTTTTCCGTACACCTGAAGGCAGCGGCGCGAATCATGCCCGCCGTTTAGTCGATGCCCCGCCTGCGGATCAGTCTGTGTCGGAAGAAATGATGCGTGAAGAGAGCATCCGACGTCTTCGCATGCTCGGCACCGGCCTCCTGCTCTACGCATGCCAAAACGGTGGCGAGTTCCCGGAGACGTTAGGGCAGCTCTATTCCTCCGGCGTGCTGGTGCTCGATCGGGACCCGATTGCTTATTTTGTGTCGCCTTTCGATGACGCGGTGGCCGTGCCGGAAACTGAGCCCGAAGGCGGCTGGGCCAAGTGGATTGATGCTAATAACTCTTTCGCCTATCTCCCGCCGGGGCTAAAGGGCAACCAGATCGATATGCTCGCGAAGAAGGCGATGCTGATCGATCTTGCCTATGCCCAGGCTAGCGATTGCGTGCTTCAGTTCTATGGCGATGGGCACAGCCTGATATCCACTTACCAGGTGGCCGATGCAAACATCAAGGCGCAGACCGGCAGCGGTATGGCTGCACTGTTTAAGCATTTTGGACGTGAAATAAAGCCCTACGGCACCCTCAGCAAGCTAATGCATACAGCGCAGGGCATCGACGTCTCTGTCGAAGAAGTATCGTTTGAGACGCCTTTGCCATGGAGCGGGATCGATATGCCGGACTTGAATCAGGCAGAACCGAAAGTCGGCGACTTTGCTCCCGCGCTGCTCCGTGCCCGCGATCATGCGTCATGCACCCCTGGGCAGTTTGATGGTGCCGAGTTGTCGCAACGCCAAGCTTCAGCGGCTTAGAAGCGTGTTGCATTTGCTTACGTGCGGCAACCCTGTGCCGGCGCCTCTCTGTGTGCGGGTTCGGATTCTTTCTGACCTATCGGCAGGTAGGTAAATGTGAGCGTGCAGCATCCATATCACGCTGGCAAGGATCGTCGCAGTCTTTTGCAGAATAATGTAAAACACTATAACAAAATGACTTATAGAAATTATATTTGACTAAAGCAGTCGGCAATAATCTATTCGTTCATACGTTTTGCACTATACGTAACTATGCTGCGCGAAAGCAGCTACGTTTGCTTTATACCCCTCCTCCAGCGTGTGAAAACAATGAATACAGCCCTTACCCGATCGTTCCTTCTTGTGATTGTTGCCGTATGCCTGACGCTGACGCTTCCTGCGACGGCTCAAGATGGAGGTAACGGAGGCGGTGCTGGCGGTGGCGGCAACCGTGGCGGAGACCGCGGGGGCGATATTCGGCAGCGCTGGGAGGAAATGAGCGAGGAAGACCGCAACGCGCTGATCAAGCGGATGGAAGAGCGTCGTGCCGAGTTCGAAAAACAGCAGGCGACCGAGCTGCAGGAACGGCTCAAGATGACGCCGGAAGATTATGACGCGATCTCTCCGCTGATCACAAAGATTCGCAATCTCAGCCGCGAACGCGATGCTGCGTTCCGCAGTTCGGGCAGGGGCGGCTTTGGGGGTGGTGGCGGCGGCTTCGGCGGCTTTGCGGATCGCGGCGGCAGCGGCTTCGGCCCCGAGCAGTCGGAGTCATCCAAGTCAGCCAGCGAAGCCTTGGCCGAACTGCGCCAGGCGATCGAGGACAAGAATACCGGCGACATCAAGAACGCCCTGATCAAGCTGCGCAAGGCCCGCACCGCTATCGATACCGCGCTTAAGGAAGCTCGCGAGGAGCTGCGCGGCGTCTGCACGCCTCTTTGGGAAGCAGAATTTGTGGTGATGGGTCTGCTGGATTGACGAGATTCATCGCGTAGATGTGATAATTGTTCGCGTGCCTGATCGATTCGTCGCGATTCATTTCGAACGATTGAGTGACGAAATGCCCGGTCGTGGTCGACTGAAATAAGCAGCGGTCTGGAAGCCGCTGGCCTGAGCATCATGCATGACTCTTGCAATCTAAGTTACTGGAAGTTCTCAGGCGCACGATGCAGCAATTTCTGAATAAACTCAACAACATGGGCCTGCTCGATGATCGATCGGTCGCCAGCGCCATCAAGCTCATCGAGCAGGGCGAGCCCTTCGAGCGGGCAGTGCTATCGGTAGATGGCCTGACCGAGGACCGTCTTCTGCCAGTTCTTGCCAAAGAATTTGGCGTAGAAGTGGTTGATCTGGAAGCGATCAAGCCTTCGCGTGAGATGCTTTCGCGAATGCCTGCGCATGTGCTTAGCCGAAGAAAACTCCTGCCGATCGAGGAGCGCGACGGCCGGCTTCGGGTGGCGACCAGTACGATCTTTGACCTCGCGGGCATAGACGAGCTGAGAGTCGCAACGGGTATGGAGATCGAGCCGGTGCTCGCCTCTTCGGAGCAGATCGCCAAGGCCTTGGGCAAGCACCTGGGCGTCGGCGCGGCGACGATGCAGTCGCTGGTTCAGCACAGCCTCATTACGATCGTTAATGATGAGGAAGGCAGTGTCGACCTGGCCGACAGCGTAGAAGACGCGTCGATTATCCAGTTCGTGAACCAGGTGCTTGTTGAAGCGATTGAGCGGCGGGCGACGGACGTGCACTTTGAGCCTTTCGAGGGCAAGCTGACCGTTCGCTATCGCGTCGACGGTGTCTTACAGGAAGCCACGCTCCCGGCGGAAGTCCGCAGGTTCCAGGCGGCAATTGTTTCACGGCTCAAAATCCTCAGCCACCTCGACATCGCCGAGAAGCGGCTTCCGCAGGACGGGCGTATCAAGCTGATCGTTTCCGGGCGCGAAGTCGACGTTCGTGTTTCTGTCATCCCGATGCTCTACGGCGAAGCGGTGGTCTTGCGTCTGCTCGATCGATCCTCGACGCTGGTCGGGCTCGAAGGCCTGGGCATGGCGGGCGAAGACCTCAGGCAGTACAGCAAGGTGCTTGGCCTGCCTCACGGCATCATCCTGGTCACCGGGCCCACCGGCTCGGGTAAGACGACAACGCTCTACGCCTCGCTCGCTCAGATCAACGACGTACAGAGAAAGATTATTACGATCGAGGACCCGATCGAGTACCACCTCGAAGGCGTCAATCAGATCCAGGTCGACACCAAGACCGGCTTGACCTTTGCACGAGGCCTGCGCGCGATCCTCCGTCACGACCCGGACGTCGTGCTTGTCGGCGAAATCCGCGACCGGGAAACGGCAGACATCGCCGTGCAGGCATCGCTGACCGGCCACCTTGTCTTCTCCACGCTGCACACGAATGATGCCCCCGGCGCGATAACCCGACTGATCGACATGGGAGTCGAGCCGTTCCTTGTTGCATCTTCGCTTGAGACCGTCGTGGCCCAGCGCCTGGTACGCCTCATTTGTCCGAACTGCAAAGAGGCTATCGCAAGCCAGGACGCCGAGCGGATTCGCCTGGAATTTGGCGGAGACCTTCCCGATGTGATTTATCACGGCCGGGGCTGCTCGAACTGCGGTGGAACGGGCTACCGTGGGCGTAAAGGCATTTTTGAAGTCATGCCGATCACCGACGAGCTGCGTGCGCATGTGACCGAAAATGCCTCGGCCCGCGTGATACGGCATACGGCAGTCGCGCAGGGGATGAAATCGTTGCGCGAGGATGGCTGGCGTCTGGTCATGGCGGGCAGGACGACGGTCGAAGAGGTGCTGCGAGTTACCAAGGACGAGCGTGTGAGCGCGGTTAAAAACGGCGGGCGTCCGTCGGGAGGCATCTAAGCCATGCCGACGTTCGCTTACACCGCAGTAAACGCCCAGGGTAAACGTACGACCGGCTTACTCGATGCTGTAGACCGCGGCAATGCGCTTAGCTCGATCGAGTCGCTGGGGCTTATCCCGGTGGACGTCATTGCCGATGCCGGCGCAAAGCCAGCGACCTCCGGCGGATCAGGTGCGGGCAAGCCCGGCTCATTTCGCTTGCTCCCCGGCATCGGCCGAGTGCGCCAGAAGCACGTGCTCGCGTTTGTGCGTCAGCTTTCGAACTTGCTTTCTGCCGGCGTTCCGATGGCCCGGGCGCTTCAGATCCTCAGCCGCGAAACATCCCATCCTGTTGCGAAGGCGCAGTGGGATAGCGTGCGAGAGCGTGTGATCGATGGCATCTCCCTGGCCGATGCGCTTTCGCAGTTCCCCGGCTCGTTCCCGCCGATCTATGTCGCCATGGTTCGTGCGGGTGAGGCGGGGGGCTTCCTCGATGTGGTGCTCAAGCAGATCGCCGATTTCATGACCCGTGAGCGTGACCTTAAGAGTAAGGTTGGCTCGGCGCTGATCTATCCGGCCGTGCTGGCGTGCATCGCGTCTGCGGTCGTGATCTTCCTGCTGATCTGGTTCATCCCACGCTTCTCCGCGATTTTTGATGAATACGGGCAATCGCTGCCCCTGATCACTCGCGTGATCCAGGCGGCGAGTTTTGCGGTGCTGCACTACGGGCTATTTATTCTCGTCGGCGTAATAGTTGGGCTCTTCATCTTACGCAACGCTCTTGCTAGTGAGTCCGGTCGTCGTCGGCGAGATGAAATCGTGCTGCGCATGCCGGGGATCGGCCTGGTGGCGGCGCGTTTTTCGCTTGTGCGATTCTGCCGCATGCTGGGCACGCTGGTGGGGGCTGGCGTGCCACTGATTGCCTCGCTTAAAGTGGCCAGAGCAGCGATCGGTAACCAGACGCTGACCGACGCGGTGGACCAGGCCATCGCAAGTGTCCAGGAAGGTGCGCCACTCGCTGCATCTCTCGGGCAGTGCAGGCAGTTATTCCCGACATCCGTCGTCGAGATGATCTCGGTGGCTGAGGAATCCGGCCGCATCTCGGATGAACTGGTCCGCATGGCGCTTGAGTTTGAAGAAGAACTCGACCGCCAGCTTCGTACGCTTGTTTCGCTTGCCGAGCCCGCCATGCTTTTTGTCATGGCGTCCCTGGTCGGCACCATCGTGGTGGGGATGCTCCTGCCGGTCTTTAATCTCTGGGACGCGATCCAGTAAGCGTTCATCTTCTAAACAATTGAGAACTATGAAACAGACACGCAAACAATTCCAACGTTCGGCCGGCTTCAGCATCCTTGAACTGCTGTTGGTCCTTGTCATCCTCGGAATCCTCGCAGGCATCGTCGCGACACGGTTCACCGGCACAACTGAGAAGGCAAATATCGCCGCGGCTACAACACAGCTGAATAACCTCAAGGGTGCACTCACGCGCTACGAGATCGCGATCGGGAGCTTCCCAACGACTCAACAGGGCCTGGCTGCACTCAGCGAACTGCCCAGCGGTGTCGACGAAAATAAATGGGAGCGCTTCATCGAGGAGAAGGTGAAAAACGACCCGTGGGGAAACCCCTACGTCTACCGCTACCCCGGCGAGCACAACAACGACTACGACCTTTATTGCCTCGGGCCTGATGGCAAGGAAGGCAGCGATGACGACATCACCAATTGGAGTGAAGAAGACAATTGATCTGCGCCCGTAGATCATCCCGCGGTTTTACGCTGATCGAGCTTGTGCTTGTGATGCTGATTATCGCATTGCTGCTGGCGATTGTTGCGCCGTCGCTCGGCGGGCTGATGCGTTCTCAGAAGATGGACCAGTCGGCCCGCACCGTCGCTGCGATGCTGGCCGAGGCGCGTGTACGTGCTGCCTCGGATGCCAAGCCCTATCGGCTGGTCATTGAGACCCAGGACAACACCTGCTGGCTTGAGATGCTTACCCCGCAAGGGTTTCAGCGGCCCCACGCCAGCTACGGGAAAATCATCGAGCTCGACGAGGGGCTGGATCTTGAGCTGGACGGCGGCACGAGCGAGAACGGCAGGCTGATGGTACGCGTCGAGCCCGACGGCCAGGGTGAGTTGGCGCAAATCAAGCTGACTCGTGTGAAGGACGGTAAGCAGCTTGCCGTCGCGTGTAAGACGCCGCTGGAGACTTACGCAGTGGGTGATCCCGTATCGTCACAGGAGCTTGAAGCGGGAGGCAGCGATGTCAACACCGACTACTAAGCTCGCTCGCGCACGGGCCGGATTCACACTGGTCGAAGCGCTTGCCGCAATGGTACTGATCGCGGTTGTCCTGCCGCTGGTCATCAGCGGGATCAACTTCGCGGCCCGCAGCGCCACGGAAACCGATCGGCATGCGACGGCGATGATGCTCGCGCAGTCTAAGCTTGATGAGATCCTGCTGACAGGAGAATGGCAGTTTGGCGATACCGATGGCGAGTTCGATCAGACTGCTGGTGATTCTGCGGAAAACTACGCGTGGCGTTTGGCGGTCAACGACTGGCAGAGCACGGATTTTCACGAACTCACGCTGACGGTGTACTGGTCTAGAGGGATACGAGAGCGGGCGGTCGAGCTCAAAACCGTCGTCAGTGCAGCGGGTATTTAAGCCATGTCTAGAACACATGCCATCCTGAACCGCCGCAACACCGGCTTTACGCTGCTGGAGATGATCCTCGCGATTGCGGTGACGGCGATTGTCTCGGCGGCACTGTTCACAAGCCTCAGCGGCGCATTCAAGACCCGCCGCAAAGCGGAGGACGCGCTTTCGGGGCGCGAAGCCGCACGTACTGCTCTTGAGATCCTGCGAACGGATATCGAGTGTATTCCGCCAGCGGGTAGCCGTATCAGCGGAATCTTCCTTGGAGAAAACTACTCCGGGATGAATCGTGCGGACGCGGATGCGCTGACTTACGTTACTGCGAATCCAAACCTCAAGTCCGACCAGGATGTCGCAGACCTCCGGGGAATCGAGCTCAGGCTACTAGAATCTGAAGATGACCCGGACCACTATGTGCTCGCGCGCATGGTGACCGGCAACCTCCTTACGCCGGTAACGCCCGAGCCCGCGCTGCAGGTGCTTGCCCGCCGGGTGGTTTCACTCAATATCCAGTACTACGACGGCGGGGATTGGATCGATGAGTGGAATTCCATCGAGCTTGACAACGCCATGCCTCCCGCCGTGCGAATCGAGCTTGTCATCGCGCCGCAGCTCAGCCGCGAGCCCGAAGACGAAGTTGAGCTGGAAGCGAGCTATATCAGAACGGTACAGGTGGTTCGCCTGACCACAGCGGCGGGCATTGCCAGCAGCACTACCGGAGGCATCAACCTCGGCTTTTGAATTTCCCGATGAAGCTTACGCAGTTCAAAAACCCGATGCATGCACAGACGCGCTGTCGAGGCGCGGCCTATGTTATTTCGCTTTTGGTGACAACGGTGCTGGCGTCTTTGGTGCTGGTCTTTGCGCGTGAGATGCGCGTCTATACGGACAGCACTGCTAACCGTGTCAGTGCGCTGCAGGCCCGCTGGGTCGCATATGGCGCGCTCGAGGCTGTACGCGGTGATTTGGCCAATGTCATCCTGTCTGGCCGTGCGCCGCAGCTTGATCAGGTCGTTTCTACCGGGCAAGTAATTGGTGACGGCGTCTTCTGGCTGATCCGTCCCAACTCTACCGACGACACCCGGCTGTCTTACGGGCTTCAAGGCGAGGGCGGCAAGATCAATCTCGACGCATTCGGGGGCATCGATGTCCTCGAGATCACAGGCATGGACGAGAGCCTGGCCGCCTGCATCATCGACTGGCAGGACCGCAACGAGCGCATCACGCCCGGCGGTGCAGAATCAGCCTACTACCTCTCTCGCCCAACGCCTTACAACATCTCAAACCGAGCCCTCGAATCCGTCGGTGAATTGCTTTACGTCAAGGGCATGACGACCGACCTCCTGTTTGGTGAAGACGCAAACAGAAACTATATACTTGATCCAAACGAAAACGACGGTATCGCCAACCCGCCCGACGATAACGCGGATGGCAAGCTTGATCGCGGCTTTATCGACATCTTCACGATCTACAGCAGCGACCCCGGCGTTAGCAACAGCGGCATGCCGAAGATCACGCTCGACATTAAGCAGTCGCAGGAAGAGTTAGCAAAGCTTCGCAGCTTCCTAGCCTCGAAAGTCGGGGAAGAGAGGGCGAAGCAATTGGCGGCTGCAAGTTTTAATAAGACCTCGTCTGCGGGCAAAAACCAGACATATACAAGTGTGCTTGAGTTTTATACTGAAACGAAGGCGACGGACTCCGAATTTGAATTGGTTCATGATGGGCTTAAGCGACTGGATAATGAAGATGAGATGGAAGGTCTGATCGATGTTTACCAGGCATCCGAGCAGGTTCTTGCAGCGCTGCCAGGCCTGGATATCGGAGACGCCAGAGCGTTGATTAATGCCAGGCCAAAGCCTGACCCCGGGGTATCGGTGCCGAATCTTTCATGGATTATCGGTGTGCTTGGGGAAGAGAAGGCGATTGCTGCGGCTCGATATTTGACGTATCGATCATGCCAGTTTACCGCCGACATTGTCGCGCTGAGCGGAGACGGACGCGGCTTCTGTCGCATTCGGGTCGTGCTTGACTGTTCGCCGGTCCTCGTGGGAGAGGCCTCCTTACCCGAGATCCGATACGTGGAAGATCTCAGTTCGTACGGTTGGCCGATGGATGAATCGATCAGGGAACAGCTTCGTACCGGCGCATCCCCGGCTGCGGTTGCTGCAATCATTAATGAGGATCTATAAGACATGCAAAGTGGCCGTACACACCTGCTCAGCATCACGCTGACGCCAACGACTGTTGAAATCGCCGAGACTAAGCGATCAGGCGCGGTCATCCAGACGCTGCGGCAGTCGACGCTGACATTCAGCGAAAACGCAGGGCTCAATGATCCCAATGCACTTGGAAAATTGCTGGACGAGCATCTCCGTCAGCAGGGCTACACAACCCGCCACGCGGTCATTGGCCTGTCCGCCCGATGGGTACTCGCGAGGCATAAGAATCTCCCGCCGGCCGACAGCGATGCGATGCGTGGCATTGTCAGTCTGCAGATCGAACGCGAATTTGCGTCAAGTTCTGCGGAGATGTGCTTCGACTATGTATCGTCGCCCGGTGGGCCCGGCGGGGCGGCGATGTCAGTCCTTATCGCAGGCGTTCGTCGATCTGTTCTTCAGCAGGCCGAGCAATTCGCGCAGGCTGCGGGTCTGAAGACCGTAGCGATTACACCTACGTCACTGGCAGTCGCGCCGGAGCGTGACGGGGTTTACGTTCTGGTCGAAGCAGGTATCGCGACCGTGATGCGCGCCCGATCGGGGGCCTTCATAGGGCTCGCCACGTGCCCGGTGGTCCTCAGTGAGCTTGCGGACGAAGCGTCACGATCTCGCCTTACCTCCAATATTGCGCGATGCATCATGCAATTGCCCCCGGCCGAGGGTGAAGACGAAGTCACGCTTGTTCTCCCCGGTGATCTCTCAGAGAGTGATGCGAAGTCGCTTTTACAGGAGTCGTCCGCCCGATTTGGCAAAACACATGTCCATCGCTGCGCAAGTGCTTTGTTACTTGCAGAAGCGGCAAGCGATAGCGGCAGGCAGGAAATTGATTTCCTTGATTCACGCCTTAAACCGCCGCCGCAGAAAAGTCTTACGCCCGCCAAGCAGTGGTTGCTTCGCGGCGCAGCGGCAGTGCTCTTGCTCGTGGGCCTGGTCAGTTTTCTGTGGTTCAGCGCCGTAAATCGGCGGGATTCACTGCAGGCCGAATACGACGGAATACGAGAACAGGCCGAAGAGCTCGACAAGGTCCTCTCCGACATGCGTCGGGCCGAGGCCTGGTACGACAAGCGTCCGCCATCGCTTGAGTGTTTTCTCGAGTTGACGCGTACGTTCCCCAGTCAGGGCGAGATCCGTGTAGAAACGCTTACTCTGCGTGATGATATGACGGGCCAGATCGACTGCAGCGCCGCAAACCGCGAGACGATGGATGAATACTTCAAGCAGCTGCAGCTTTCAGAAGTACTCAGGGATGTAAACCCGGGCGGTGTCAGACCCACCGGCGGCAAGAGCACGTGGATCGATTTCCAGGTTTCCTTCCGCTACGTACCAAAAACCGATGGGGGGCGTTCTTAAATATGAATAAGCGCGAAAAAATACTTGCGAGTACGGTGGGGGCTTTTGTCCTCGGCTGGGCGATGCTGAACTTGGTCTACGATCCAATGATGACGGCATTTGATGCGGTCAAACAGGAATCGCAAGAGCTAGAACAGCAATTGATTCAGGCTCATGCGCTGGTCGATAGTGAGTCGACAATCCTTCGCAGATGGGCGGGGTACGAGAAATCCGGATTGTCTAGGACGCGCGACTTTGCTGACGTCGAAGCGAGTAGTTCGCTCCTTGCCTGGGCAGAGCGAGCCGGTTTTGATCCCAAAGAGGTCATTCTGACTAACGACAAGACGAAGATCGACCAGGAGCAGTTTTTTGCGCAGCTGAGCTACACCCTGAGCGCCCAAGGGAGTCTGAAACAGATTTATCAGATGCTCTGGTCGATACGTCAATCTCCGTTTCCATTGCGGCTTGAGAAGTTTGTTATCTCGATCCGTAACGACAGCAGTGAATCTCTGCAGTTCACGATGACGGTCTCGACACTCTTTACGCCAAAGGGTAAAGCGTCATGAAAAAGTTCAATCAAGCTATAGCGCTGTCTTGTGCGCGGATTTTACTGGCCGGAGTTGTGCTGTTTGATTCGGCAGGGCTGGCTTTAGCAAAAACGGACGAAAAGGCCAAGGCTCCCGCGGAGCGCGGCGCTTGGCAGCCAGCGGCCGAAGACCCTCAGGCTTTTCGTGACATCGTTGATTTCAATATTTTCATGCCGGATAGGAGGAAGATTGCCGACAAAGTAGACCGCGACCGCAACCCCCCTCCGCCGCACGCCATCACTACTAAAGTAGAAGAAGTCGCTGATGAGCCCCCGCCGCCAAGCGAGGATTCGTTCTGGCGCTTTTCTGGGACGGGTCAAGATGCAGAGGGCCTGATTGTATTTATTGAAAACATCAAGTCCGGCGAGCTGGTTCGGGTCACCGGCCCCGCCGTGATTTCACTGGGCAAAGTCACACAGATCAGTAATGACGCGATTGTCTACGTAGTTGATAGCGAGCAGCGCACGATACGAGTCGGCGAATCATTGCTTGGCGTAAGAATTACCCCGCCGGGGGCGACGCTGCGAACAACCAGCAGTTCTTCATCCGGGTCTACTTCCGGATCATCCGGCAGCGCGCTCGACCGACTTCGCGAGTTGAGGGAACGACGTGCACGCGAATTGGGCAATGCGCCGCCTGCCGAGCCCGCACCTTCAGGTGATACGCCAGCTGCACCCGCCGCAGAGTCCGATCCGCCCCAAAGTCCTTCTGATCAACCCGCAAACTAAAACAACTTCAAAGTCAACCTCGGCAAATAAAATCGCCGGCAAGAAAGAAGCATGACACGTATGAATCAGCCACGATATGCCCATCGTCTTCACCAGTCCGACCATGCATTAGTTGGTCTGCGGCGTCAGACCGCCTCGCTCCTTGCGGCTTCACTGTTGCTAGCGCCCGCGATGAGCATCATGGCACAGGAGGGCGCAGATGCAGCCGCAAGACCCGCAGCTAATGACAAGGATGATGCGCTTCTAAGTGCAACGCCGGTGGTCACCGACGGGCTGCTGATGAATTTTGATCAAGCTACGCTAAAGACCGTGCTTGATTACCTATCCGAAAAGGCGGGCCTTGTCATCATCAACGAGGTTGAACTGCAGGGCCGGATCTCGATCTTCAATAAAACGCCGATGTCATTGGATGATGCGATCGACGTGTTGAATACCGTGCTGTTTGAGTCGAAGTTCACCGCCGTGCGGCGTGGGCGAGTCTTAAAGGTCGTGACGCTGGATGTGGCTAAGAACCAGAGCATCCCTGTTTACTACGGCAGCGACCCGGACGAGATCCCCGAGACGGATACGATTGTTACGCAGGTCGTTCCGATCCGTTACGCCAGTTCGGATGAAATCAAGGAGGACCTCAACGGCCTGATTAACAGTGAGTTTGCCGACATGACCTCGAATCAGTCGGCCAACGCACTGATCATCACAGACACGCAGGCGAATATCCGCCGGCTGGCAAAGATCATTACATCGCTTGATAAGGCCGTGGAAAAGGTGACCGAGGTAAAGGTATTCAAGCTCGAATTCGCGGACGCTGATGATACGGCGCGTCTGATCGAGGGGACATTTCAGGAACTCAGCAGCGAAGACGAGATCTTTGGGCGGATGATCCAGCAGCGCTTTGGTGGCGGCGGTGGCAGCGGCGGCCGTGGCGGGCCTGGGGGGGGCGGGTTCGGCGGTTCAGGCGGCGGCAGTTCGCAGCAGCAGGCCTCGACTGCTAAATCGAAAGTCAGTGCAGAAGCCGATACACGGACAAACAGCGTGGTTGTCAGCGCCGACCCGGAGACCATGATCAAGATCACCGAGATCGTCGCACAGCTCGACTCGGACAATACGGCGAAAGATTCGGTCCTGATCTACCACGTCAAGAACATGCAGGCGACCGATCTCTCGGATATTTTCAACAACCTGTTTGTCGAAAACACGACCGTGAACGGCAGCAGCCAGCGCTTCGGTAATACGGGTTCGGGTGCTGACTCGACCGGGGGCGGCAATGGTGGCGGCAATACAGGGGGGAATAATGCCGGTAGCCGAGGGACGCGTGTCCAGTCTGCCAATGCCGTTGCCACTACGAACAATAGCGGTGCCGCTGACCTCGTCGGGCAGGTGTCTGCGGTTGCAAATGAGGATACGAACACTGTCTTGATTCTGACACCCGAGAAAAATTTCCCGCGTGTGCAGGAGATTCTTGATGAACTGGACAAGCCGGTTCCTCAGGTGCTCATCCGCGTGCTTGTTTCTGAGGTGACTTACGATGACAGTAAGGACTTTGGTGTTGAGTTCGAGGGCATCAACGTTGGTGCCGCGGGTACGGACAGCAACGTGTTGACCAACTTTGACCTCTTCGATTCGACGCTTGGCTTGAATTACCTGATGTTCGACAACACCAACTTCAAACTGGCGGTTCGGGCACTCAATGCAACAGGTCGCTTCGATGTTCTTTCGCGACCCTATGTGCTCACAAAGGACAATCAAGAAGCAACGATCAACGTCGGCCAGCGCGTGCCGATTCTTACCAACAGCCAGGTGACCGAATCGGGCAACACCATTAGCTCGATCGACTATGAAGACGTCGGCATCATCCTGACCGTCACCCCGCAGATCAATAGTGAAGGTCTTGTCGTGATGGACGTCTCGCAGGTCATCTCTTCCATCGCTGATCAGGCGATCCCTGTTGCGCCAGACCAAAACGCGGTGGTATTCAATCAGCGTGAACTGACCACTCAGGTCGCCGTAGGCCACGGCCAGACCGTAGTCATCGGCGGCTTGGTGCAGGATCAACTTACCGAGACCGTGCGCAAGGTGCCGCTGCTTGGCGATATACCGCTGCTCGGAAACCTCTTTAAGCGCACCGAGCGCAGTAAGGTCAAGACAGAGCTTCTTCTCTTCCTCACGCCTGAGGTCATCGTTACGCCGGACCAGCTCACGCCGGCGACAGACAAAATTAAATCTGAGAGCGAAACGCTTGAGAACGCCGTCGAGCCCGGCCGGATGGAGCAGCACCTTGAGAAACTAAAGTCCACGCCCAGCAACACGGGCCCCACGCCTCGGGAAGTGCCTGCGCCGCGTGACACCGTTGATCAGAAAGAGCCGGCCGAGCCCGCAGCAGATCAGCCGCAAGAGAATCCGCCATTAGATAGCACGACACGAAAATCAGATGAGGTCGACCCACTCCAGGCGCGGCTCGCGAACCTTCGTGGGCAATAGGACGATCTGGCCGCGCGGAATACATTGTTTCTCCGCAACACAATCGTGAGTAGAATCAAATCATGCGTCTTCTGACAAGCCAACTCGTTCTGTGTTTTGTAGTGTGCATACTGTTCGGGTGTGTATCGGAGACGCGCGATGTCAATCGTCAGACTCAGTCCGAGTCCGGCGGCTTACCCCCGCAAGTCCTGCGTGTGCCCCAGCAGATGCAGGAGCTATCCGGTGACCTGCTTCGGTACCAGGCTCGTAATCAAGCGTTGCCACCGACGCTCAAGACGCTTGTTGATGACAAGATTATGTCTGCGGAAAGCTTCGCGGAACTGCCTGATTACATGTATGAGCCCAGCAGCAAGTACACCCTTCGCGATGGCAGGGTAGTGATCGTCGTGGACTCTGAGGTGCGGATTGAGGGGCACGTCTGGTGTATTGTCCGTGAGGCCGCGGCTGCGCCCAGATCCATGCAGCTTAATGTGACGCCAATCGCCCTGAGCGAACTCGACTACGCAGCCAAGCGCAGATAAGTACCCGCGTTCAAGAGAAGCGTGTCTTGACGTGCTGTCGCTAACGATTGCATTTAATCAGTGCGAGATGCGGTACTGCACGCCGCGTCCCTTGCCCTGGCTTTCGACTTCGTCCTCGCCCTTGAGCAGGATGCTGATGGGTCGCTCGACGCCGGTGGTGTCCTTGATCTCGGTCGATGCGAGCCATCGTCCGCGGTTCTTACGCAGCATCGCCAGCACTGCGCTTTTTTCGCGTGCGGTGTCTTCCGGTGTCTTACGCGCGCTTTCGCTGCCTGATGAAGCAGGGGTTGCGACAGCGGGATTGACGGCAGCGGCGGCGCGCTTGAGGTCCACCTTGATGCCGGCATCACGCGCTGCGGCAACCAGGCCGACGGCTAATTCGTCGTCGATCGCGGAAAGCTGCACTTCGAGATCGGCAACGCGCTTCTGAGCGTGATCGAGTTGCAGGCGGGCTTGGTCCAGTTGTTTTTGAATAGAGGCTTTCTGACCGTCAGCTTCTTGCCGAGCCTTCTTAATCATGTCATTAAATGCATTTGCAAACAGGGCGGTACGAGACATCACGACTCCTTTGGGTGCCCGGAAACAATTATGGGTAGAATGTCAGTATAGCATGAATAATTTAGCAGATCATTTTACTGCATGAGAAATTAAAAAGAGAATAGGGCGTGAGAACGGCAGGGGTTGTGACCGCCTGAGAGTTCCCGGATCAGCCGTTTCTGGCCTTCAAAGGCGTTCTTCTGCATTTTCCTGTTCTTTTCGACTTTTACGTGACAAATTGCCGAGTGGGGTAAGTAATTTGGGCCGGATAGTCATCGTCCTTCGTAACTAATAGTGTGTAGATTCTAATCTTGGCTGGTCGGCAATGAAAACTCTTTGCTTGAAACGAGTGGTTGGAGTGGCTGTAGGCGTGGCATTACTTTGCCTGACACTGCAGCAAATCTTATGTATCCGCAACGATCGAACAGACGAGTCAGCTCGCACAACTTTCATTTCGGTCAAGCAGGATGCTGGCGAACGCAAGATCAGTTTCAACCGTGACATACGGCCGATCCTCGCGGAAAACTGCTTCGCGTGCCACGGCCCGGACGCCCATAAAGCCGAGGCAGGTGTACAACTGCACACCGCTGAAAAGGCTGTGGATGGGTTCATTATTACGGCCGGCGATCCGGACCAGAGCGAGGCCTGGCTTAGGATCAACAACGCGAAGAAGCCGATGCCGCCCAAGGACAGCCACAAGAAGCTGACCGAAGATCAGAAGCAGCTTGTCAAGCGTTGGATTGAGCAGGGGGCTGAGTACCAGCAGCACTGGGCGTACGTGAAGCCGGCCGCGACTCTCACCCCTATTGTAATGGACACTGATTGGCCTGCGCACTGGATCGACTATTACCTGCTAGCCCGTCTTGAAGATGAAGGGCTCAAGCCTGTAGCTGACGCGGACCGCGTAACGCTGATCCGCCGACTGAGTTTTGACTTGACCGGCCTGCCGCCTACTCCGCAGGAGGTCGAGGCCTTTGTCGCAGATGCTTCTGATTATGCCTACGAAAAGCTAGTGGACCGCCTGCTGGCCAGCCCGCACTTCGGTGAGCGCATGGCGAGCTACTGGCTGGATGTCGTGCGATTTGCGGACACGGTTGGATATCACGGCGACCAGACGCAGAACATCACGCCTTATCGCGACTGGGTCATCTGGGCGTTCAACGAAAACATGCCCTATAGCACGTTTGTAAAACACCAGGTGGCCGGCGACCTGATTCAATCCGGCGATGATGCGCCCTTGATCGCCAGTGCCTACAACCGACTGCAACAGACCTCTCACGAGGGAGGCATCCAGCGTAAGGAATACACCGCGATCTATGACGCCGACCGTGTGCGCAACTTCGGCGAAACATTCATGGGGGCGACGATCGGGTGCGCGCAGTGTCACGACCACAAATACGATCCGTACTCATCGAAGGATTTTTACTCCCTGGCCGCATTCTTTGGCCAGATCGATGACCAGTACCATCTTGATGCCGATGCCGTGCGGAATAAAAACCCTACACCACGCGAGCCCGAGGCGGAAGTCCTCACTCCGCTTGATCTGCAGCGCAAGAGCATCCTGAATACTCAGCTCGATGCTGCGTCGGACCCGGCCACGCGTCGGACGATCGAAAAGGAAATCAACGCAATAAAGCCACGCAAGGTGATGGTCAGTAAGCAGCTCCCGGCAGATCAATATCGCCAGGTCCGATTCCTGAGCCGTGGCAACTGGCAGGACGACACCGGCGAGGTGATGACCCCGGCGGTGCCTGCGTTCATGGGCAAGCTCAAGTCAACTGACGGAGCCATCCCCACGCGCCTGGACCTCGCGGCATGGCTGGTCACACCCGCAGATCAGGGCGGCAGCGGTGAACTGACCGCGCGCGTCATGGTCAATCGCCTTTGGTACCTGCTCTACGGTGAAGGTCTTTGCGCCTCGCTTGGCGACTTCGGCGGGCAGGGTCAGGCTCCTAATCACCCCGAGCTCCTGGACCGGCTTGCTTTGGAGCTTGTCGCCAACGGCTGGGACATCAAGGCGATGATGAAGATGATGGTCATGACGCGGGCCTATCGTCTCTCGTCCGAGCCCACGCCAGAGCTCCTACGCGCTGATCAGAACAACACCCTCTTTGCGCGGCAGAGTCAGCACCGCCTTCCAGCCGAGATGATCCGCGACAACGCGCTGCTGATCAGCGGCCTGCTGGTGGATCAGATCGGCGGCGACTCGGTGCGCCCGTATCAACCCGGGGGCTACTATCAGCACCTCAACTTCCCCACCCGTACCTACGAACCCAGCACGGACCTCAATCAGTGGCGGCGCGGCGTCTACGTCCACTGGCAGAGGCAGTTCCTGCACCCGATGCTCAAGGCCTTCGATGCGCCATCGCGTGAAGAATGCACGGCCAAGCGCCCGATCTCCAACACGCCGCTGGCCGCGCTGGTAATGCTTAACGATCCGACCTTTGTCGAGGCGTCGCGCAACTTCGCCCAGCGTGTCCTGACCCAGTCGAAGGGCAGTGAAAAGCAGCGCCTGGACTGGGCGATGACGCAGGCGCTCTCGCGTGAGGCCGGCGCAGCCGAGGCTCGGATTCTGCTCGCGTTGCTTGCAGAAAACCGCAGGGAATTCAGGCGTGAACCCAAGCGTGCTCAAGAACTGGTGGGCGTGGGGATATCGCCGCGGGATCAATCGCTGGATGTTGTCGAGCTCGCCGCGTGGACCGAGGTCTGCAGGGCGCTGCTCAATCTACATGAGACGATTACAAGGCCGTAGCCCGATGTACGGAAGGATGAACATGAACGCTCGATTGAACTATGCCGACCTGGTTCACCAGGAATACGAGCAGATGCAGCGTGTGAGCCGGCGTCAGTTCCTCGGTCACCTGTCACTGGGGATCGGTGCCGTGGCGCTGGGCAGCCTGATGCATGCCGAGAGAGCGGCGGGGGCAAGCTCGGGCCCGGCGGTCCTTGGCCCGATGCAGGGCGTGATCGACCCGCTGCACTTTGCGCCCAAGGCCAAGCGTGTGATCTTCCTCTGCATGGCCGGCGGCCCGAGTCATCTGGAGACGTTCGATTACAAGCCCAAGCTCGCGGAGATGGACGGCAAGCCGATGCCCGAGTCCTTCACCAAGGGCCAGCCGATCGCCCAGCTCCAGGGCCAGAAGCTCAAATGCATGGGCCCGCAGAAGGCGTTCAAGCGCTACGGCAAGGGCGGGATCATGATCAGCGATTGGCTCCCAAACATCGCGACGGTTGCCGACGAGATCGCGGTCGTCAAGTCGATGGTCACCGAGCAGATCAACCACGACCCGGCCCATACCTTCATGAACTGTGGCACGCAGCTCAGCGGACGACCGAGCATGGGCGCGTGGGTCAACTACGGCCTGGGCTCGCTCAGCGACAACTTGCCGGGCTTTATCGTGCTGGTTTCTGACGCCAAGAGCCGCAACCCCCAGCCCATCGCGTCACGCCAATGGTCGTCGGGGTTCCTGCCCAGCCGATACGCCGGGGTTGAACTCAATGGAACCGGAGCGCCGGTCCACTACGTCTACAGCCCGCCCGGCGTGAAGCAGACGCAGCAGGAGCACCTGATTAACGCGGTCAAGGACCTCAACCACCTGCGCGACAAGGAGCACCACGACCCTGAGATCGAATCACGTATCGCTCAGTACGAACTCGCGTTCAAGATGCAGACGGCCGTGCCTGAATTAACTGACCTCTCCGATGAGCCGGCCGATATTTTTGAGATGTACGGCTGCAGGCCCGGCGACGGATCGTTCGCCAGTAACTGCCTGCTTGCGCGTCGGCTGGCCGAGCGTGGCGTGCGCTTCATCCACCTCTACCACCGCGGATGGGACCACCACGACGGCCTGGTCAAGCACATGACCAAGTGTTGTGCGACCGCCGACCAGGCCACCGCTGCGCTGATCCGTGACCTCAAACGACGCGGCATGCTCGAAGACACGCTGATCGTCTGGGGCGGCGAGTTCGGACGAACCCCGATGTCACAGAAAGGCAGCGGACGCGACCACCACATCAAGGGCTTCTCGATGTTTATGGCCGGCGGCGGCATCCGGGGCGGCCAGACCTACGGCGAGACCGACGAGCTGGGCTACAACGCTGTAGACAACGTCGTCAACGTACGCGACCTGCACGCGACGATGCTGTACCTGCTGGGCATCGATCACCACCGCCTGAGCGTGAAGTACCAGGGCCTGGACGTAAAACTGACGGGCGTGAATCCGGCGAGGGTGGTGAAGGAAATCTTCGCTTAGCCGTGATGATCCGGCCGAGATGGCGCGGGCTATCGCTTAGCTCTGCCGCCTGTCGCGCTCGACCACCGCGTAGGCGTTGTGGTTGTGGATCGACTCGAAGTTCTCGCTGGCCACCCGGTACCACGCGATGCGCGGCTCGTCGTCCATCGCGATCGCGAGGTCACGCACGATGTCCTCGACAAACTTCGGGTTGTCGTACGCAGCCTCGGTCACGTACTTCTCGTCCGGACGCTTGAGCACGGCGAAGACCTGCGTGCTCGCGCACTTCTCGACGAGCTCAAAGAGTTCTTCGATCCACATGAACTTGCCGGGGACAAAGCGGACCTGTGCTTCCATCTCGCAGCGCTGGTTGTGCGCGCCGTAGGCGGAGATCTCCTTGGAGCAGGGGCAGAGGCTCGTCGCGGGGACTTTGATGCCGAGGATGAAGTCTTCGCTGCCGTTGGCGACGGCCTCGAAGGTGACCTGGATGTCGAGCTTGCCCGGCTGGCCGGTGACCGGGGCCTTCTTGTCGATGAAGTAGGGGAAGCTCATCTGCAGGTGGGCTTCCTCGGCTTCGAGACGCTCTTTCATGTCGCGTGCGACCTGCATCACGTCGCTGGAGTCGATGCCCTGGTGGTGGCGGTTGAGCACCTCCAGGAACCGGCTCATGTGCGTGCCCTTCTGGTAGTGCGGCAGGGCGACGTACATGTTCACCATCGCGACGGTGTGCTGCTTTTCGGTAGATTTGGGCCGCTTGAGCGTGATCGGGTAGCGGATGTCTTTGACCCCGACCTTGTTGATCGGCACCTGGCGTGAGTCGCGGCTGCCCTGGACGTCGGGCATCGCGCTCTGTTCGGTGTCGGGGCGGGGCGGCTGTGCGGTCATTTCGGATACTTTCATACAATGGGGAGGCGGGGGGAAGCGAGAGATTGTAGGCCCGCAGACCGGCCCGGACAATCGAATTGCGGATTGAACCCCGCAGGAGCACAAAGATGGCCGACAAGCCCCGATCATTACGGATCACCAAGCTCGAAACGCATGTTTTCGGCGCGGTCTCGGCCGAGCAGGCCTGGACCCCGCCGATCAACGTCTACGACTGTGGGCAGGCGCTGCACGTGTGCGTAGAACTGGCGGGTGTCCGGCGTGAGGCGATCACGGTCAGCGTCGAGCCGGGCAGGCTGATCATCGAGGGTCGGCGAGAAGTCCCTGAGCCTGAGGACAAGACCACGCTTTGCATCCGCGAGATGGAGATCGACCATGGGCTGTTCAGGCGCGTGCTTGTGCTGCCTGAACGGGTTGCGATTGATAAAGTTCAGAGCAGCTACCGCGAGGGTCTTCTCTGGATCGTGCTGCCGGTTAAATAATCCACAAACCAAAACGCGAAAGCGACGCATTGCACAAGAAGAAGAAAATACGCAAGAAACGCACAGAGACCGCCGCCGGCCCCGCGCTGCCGCCGGTGCAGGGTGCCGTTGCCGAGATCGTCGGCCAGCCCGAGATCCCCGACACGCTGCCGATCCTCCCGGTCCGCGGCACGATCGTGTTCCCCGGGACCATCATCCCGCTGGGGATCGGCAGGCCTTCAAGCAGACAACTGCTCGAAGAATCGCTGACCAAGTCCAAGATCATCGGCCTTGCCGCGCAGCTCGACGAGGAGCAGGAGGACCCCGGCTTCGACGGCGTCTACAAGACCGGCACCGCCGCCGTCGCGCTCAAACTCATCCGCCAGCAGGACGAGACGCTCACGCTCATCGTGCATGGCCTTGGACGGATCAGACTCGATACGCCCATCAGCACCAAGCCCTATCTCACCGCGAAGGTCTCGCGCCTGCGTGAGAAGCCCGGGCGTGGCCAATCATTTCAGGCCACGATCAACCAGCTGCGCGACCTGGCGATGGAGCTGATCGACCTGACCCCCAATGCGCCCGAGCAGGCGCGGACGGTGCTGATGAATATCGAGTCGCCCTCGGGCCTGATCGATTATCTGTCCGCGAACCTGGATGTCGATATCGCTGACAAGCAGAGGTTGCTCAGCGAGCTGAGCATCAGCGAGCGCGCCAGGCAGGTCCACCACCTGCTGAGCAAGCAGATCCAGCTCGCGCGCCTGCAGAACAAGATCCAGAAGGACGTCGAGGCGAGTATCGGCGAGGGCCAGCGTCGGCTGTACCTGCGCGAGCAGATGCGCGCGATCCAGGAGGAACTGGGTGAGGGCGACGGGTCGGCCGAGGTGATCGACGACCTGCACCGCAGGCTGGTCGAGGCTGCGCCGCCTCCGAAAGTGATGCAGGAAGCCGAGCGCGAGCTGGGCCGACTGGAGATGATCCCGCCCGCCAGCCCCGAGTACTCGGTGATCATGAGCTATGTCGAGCTGATTGCCGAGCTGCCCTGGAACAAGTCGAGCGAGGATCGGCTGGACCTCAAGCACGCGCGTTCGATCCTGGACCGCGACCACTTCGATCTGGACAAGGTCAAGAAGCGGCTGATCGAGTACCTGGCGGTGCGCAAACTCAATCCGGATGGGCGTGGCGCGATCCTGTGCCTGATCGGGCCGCCGGGCGTGGGCAAGACCTCGCTGGGCCAGTCGATCGCGGAAGCGCTTGGGCGCAGCTTCGCACGCATCTCGCTGGGCGGCGTGCGTGACGAGGCGGAGATCCGCGGGCACCGTCGCACCTATATCGGTGCCATGCCCGGGCGATTGATCCAGGACATCCGCCGCTGCGGCACAAACAACCCGGTGATCATGCTCGACGAACTCGACAAGCTCGGCAGCGATTTTAGAGGCGACCCGGCGTCGGCCCTGCTTGAGGTGCTGGATCCTCGGCAGAACCACGCCTTTGTCGATCGTTATCTCGATGTGCCCTTCGATCTGAGTAAGGCCATGTTCATCTGCACGGCCAACTACGTCGGGAACATCCCATCGGCGCTGCTGGACCGGCTGGAGTTGATCGAGATCCCCGGATATACCGACCACGACAAGCTCGCGATCGCAAAGAAATACCTCGTCCCGCGGCAGATGAAAGAGCACGGCCTCAAGGCGCGTAACTGCGCGTTCCAGAACACGGGTCTGCGCAAGATTATCGATGGCTATACGCGCGAGGCGGGGGTGCGCGAGCTCGAGCGCCAGATCGGCGCGATCTGTCGAGGCGTAGCGGCAAAGGTCGCGCAGTCCCGGCGTGTTCCGGCGCGGGCGGTGATCGATGAAAAAACAGTGGCCGATTATTTGGGCGCTGATAAGTACCTGCGTGACCTGGACACGCGCACGGGCGTGCCGGGTGTGGTGCTCGGGCTGGCGTACACGTCGGTCGGAGGCGAGGTGCTGTTCATCGAGGCGACACGCTACCCCGGGAAGGGCGAGGTCCGACTCACCGGGCAGATCGGTGACGTGATGAAGGAATCCGCGCAGGCGGCGCTGTCGCTCTTTAAGAGCAGGGCCGCATCGCTGGGGGTACAGGCCGAGGAACTGGCGAAGTACGACCTGCATATCCACGTGCCGGCCGGCGCGGTGCCCAAGGACGGCCCCTCGGCGGGCGTGGCGATGTACACCGCCATCACGTCGCTGGTTACCGGCAAGCCCGTGAAAAAAGGCCTGGCGATGACCGGCGAGATCACGCTGCGCGGCAAGGTGCTGCCCATCGGCGGGGTCAAGGAAAAAACGCTCGCGGCCGATCGGCTAGGCATCGACACCGTGCTATTGCCTGAGCAAAACAAACGCGACCTCGACGAGATCGACCCGGCGGTACGCAAGCGTCTGACGATCAGGTTCGTTGAAGACGTGGATCAGCTCTTGCGCCTTGCGATACCGGCGCTGAGGATCAAATGAACGGGTGCTGCAGGTCTGGAGCGAAGTTGAATTAGTTTTCAACGCTTATGCTGTACTTAGCCTGTACGGCTTCAACACGGATGCGGTAGCTGCCCGCAGGAAGCGAGAAGAGTTTTGAGCCGTTAACGCTTCGGTTTGCACGCACGACCGTGCTGACGATCAGCCATCCGCCGTTCTGTTCGCGATAGAGAAGCACTTTGACCGAGCAATCTTCTTTGGTGGCCGCGATGTCGTGGTCGACCGAGACGTCGGTCGGCTCGCCGAGCTTGAATTCGGTGAAGTCGCTTTTCTCGGTTTCGCCGGCCTCGCCAGATACCGATGCCAGCCGCGCCGCTTGCGCGCTCGACGGCCACCCTGCCATCAGGCAGAGGATCATGACCAGGGCAAAGATGCGTGGTGAAAGGTTCATGGGTTGGTTAGGGGCGGGTATTTCTAGCGGCGGGGCGGGGATTGTATCAATTCGGTCAAAAGGCGCACATCGCGGCGGGACCTATGATGTCGCTATGAAGCTCTATACCAAGCGTGGCGACGATGGCCGAACCGACCTGATCGGGGGCTCGAGGGTTCCCAAGAGCCACCAGCGGGTTTGCGCCTACGGGACGGTGGACGAACTTAATGCCACCTTGGGGCTGGTGCTTTCCGCTTGTAGTATCGACGCGGTGCGGGCCCCTCTCATTACTGCGCAGGGTCGGCTGTTCGATATCGGAGCCGATCTTGCGACAATTACGTCCGAAAAACCCTCTCCGGGGCGACTCGATGAGGCAGATGTCCTAGAGGTCGAGGCCCAGATCGACGCGGCCTGCGAGCCTCTGGCCCCGCTGCGGAACTTCATCCTGCCCGGAGGTACCGAGCTGGCCTGCCGCCTGCATCTGGCCCGGACGGTCTGTCGGCGGGCGGAGCGGGAGGTCGTTGCACTGGCCTTGGTCGAGCCGGTCAGCCCGCTGGTCACCGCCTATCTCAACCGACTGGCGGACCTGCTTTTTGCCCTGGCCCGACTGGCGAACCACGAGGCGGGCGTAGAAGATGTCCCCTGGAAGCCCGAGACACGGGGCTGAGAATTACGTCTGTCTGAATCCTAACCCCGCATAGAGGTCTCGATATGAAAAACCTGAATGTGAAGATTGGTGCCATGTTGCTGCTGCTCGCGCTGGGCCTGGGACGTGCTTTTGCGCAGGACGCACCCGCTGAGCCGATCTCTCCGGATAAGCCCATTGACCTGTTCAACGGCAAGGACCTCACGGGCTGGACCTACGACATCCTCGAAGAAGGCGTTGAGCCCGGCGCGATCTACAAGGTCGAAGAGGGCATCATCAAGAACGCCGGCAGCCCAAGGGCCGTCATGCGGACCGAGCAGAGCTACAGGGACTACGAGATCGAGGTGCAGTGGCGCTGGCCCGACAAGGGCGGTAACTCGGGGCTGCTGATCCACTGCTCAAAGCCGCGCGAGCGGAACATTTGGCCTAAGTCGCTCGAGGTTCAGCTCCAGTCCGGCGACGCCGGCGACTTCTGGATCATCGGCGAGACGATCAAGGTCAAGGACGCCGAGAGCCGCACAACCGACCGCCGGACCATCAACTACACCGACAGCTCCGAGAAGCCGCTGGGCGAGTGGAACACCGCGATCGTCCAGGTCCGCGGAAATACTCTGAAGGTCTACATCAACGGAGAACTGGTCAACGAAGCGTGGGACTGCTCGGCCAGCAGCGGGGCGATCTGCCTCCAGGCCGAGGGCACACCGGTCGAATACCGCAAGGTTCAGATCCGTCCGCTGCCGGAGCTCAAAGCGGAGTGACTGCGCGTTACGGTTTGTTCGATACAAAGGCTGACGGGATCAGATCGCATCGCCGCCGCGCTCGCCGGTGCGGATGCGGATGCAGTCTTCCAGCGGCAGCACGAAGATCTTTCCGTCGCCGATCTCGCCGCCCTCATGTCTTGCGCTGGACATGATGGCCTTGATGGTCGGCTCGGCGAACTCGTCGTTCACGGCGATCTCGAGCCGGACCTTCGGGATCAGGTTCGGCGTGACCTCCTGCCCGCGGTAGAGGTCACGGTCGGCTTGTTGTCCGTGGCCCGTGCAGCGGGAGACGGTGATGCGGAATATCTCCGCGTCGATCAGGGCCTGGTGAACGGCGTCGAGGCGGTCGGGCTGGATAATGGCGATGACGAGTTTCATGGTTGGCTCGTTTGATGTTTGTGTCGAGGGGAGTAAAGAACGTTCGGCTTAGTTGAGGTTGAGCAGGCCATAGCCGTGCTCGCCGTGCAGTGCGTGGTCCATGCCGGCCCGCTGGTCGTCGTCGCCGAGCTTGAGGCCCAAAGTCTTGTCGACCAGGACCACAAGGATGAGGGTGACCACACCGGCGTAGCCGATCGCGACGCCCACGCCGATGACCTGGTGCATGAGCTGGGTGTTCCAGTCAGCGGAGAACATGCCGCCCTTCATGTCGCGCATCACGAAGGTCAGGCCGATCGCGCCGACGATGCCCGCCACGCCGTGGATGCCAAAGACGTCCAGCGTGTCGTCGTAGCCGAGCTTGCCCTTGAGGACTACGGCGCAGTAGCAGAACAGCGAGGCGGCGATGCCCAGGACGATCGCGCCGCTGGTGGTCACGGCCCCTGCGGCGGGAGTGATCGCGACAAGACCGGCGAGAACGCCCGAAACAAATCCAAGCGAGGTGGCCTTACGCAGGTGCAGCGACTCGATGATGATCCATGTCAGCGCGCCGGTCGCGGCGGCGACCTGGGTGACGGTCAGCGCCTGGGCCGTGAGCAGGTTGGATGCGACGGATGAGCCGGCGTTAAAGCCGAACCAGCCGACCCACAAGAGGCCCGCACCCAGCAGAGTCATTGTGAGGTTGTTCGGGTGCATGGCCGTGCGTGGGTATCCTCGTCGAGCGCCCAGATAAAGCGCTGCAACCAGGCCCGCGACACCAGCGGAGATGTGGATGACCGTGCCGCCGGCGAAGTCGATCGCCTTGCCCGTAAGGAACCCGCCGCCCCAAACCCAGTGGCAAAGCGGGCAGTAGATCAAGAGCGACCAGAGCAGGATGAAGATGCAGTAACCGCGGAACTTGACGCGCTCGGCGAACGCACCGGCGATCAGGGCCGGGGTGATAATCGCGAACTTACCCTGGAACATGACGAAGACCAGGTCAGGGATCGCACCCCATGTGCCTTCGCTGCCATCAAGTCCGCTTAGAAGCAGATAGCTGCTGTCCCACCCGCACCAGCCCTTCGTGGCGCCAAAGCAAAGCGCGAACCCGACGACCGCCCAACTCACGCCGATGATCGCCATAGCAACGAAGCTGTGCATCATCGTGCCCAGCACGTTCTTGGTGCGGACCAGCCCGCCGTAGAAAAGCGCGAGCCCGGGCACCATGAGCAGCACCAGCGCGGTGGACGTGAGCATCCACGCGGTCGTGCCGGTGTCACTGACAGGCGGCATGGCGGCTTCCTGAGCATTGGCTATGCCGGATGAAAATAGAGCGAGACACAATGCGATAAACGCAACAGCGCGACGGGACATGCAGGCCTCCGATGCGAAAGGCGGACAGGATGTGACCAGTGGCGACGAAACGACGTGAGCCACCCCATGTCGGGCTGGCGGTCAACCCGACCAAGCGATCTTAACAATCGTCGCAAGTCCTTACAACGGCAATAAAACCTTATATTTTGAAGTGGCAGGGAGATAGGTGTTGGGGAAATCCTGTCGGCTATAATGCCGGGCTCATGATTTCACGGCGGCACGAGTTTGATGTCATCGTCATCGGCGCTGGCCACGCCGGCGCCGAGGCGGCCTGGGCGGCATCCAACGCGCTCATGGCCACCGGCGGCGGGCGCGTGGCGCTGATCAGCATGGACCTCGCCAAGATCGGCGCGATGTCCTGCAACCCCTGCATCGGAGGACTCGCTAAAGGGCAGATCGTGCGCGAGATCGACGCGCTCGGCGGGCTCATGGGCCTGGCCGCAGACGCCACCGGCATTCAGTTTCGCGTCCTCAACGCCAGCCGAGGCCCCGCCGTGCATGGCCCACGCTGTCAGTCCGACAAGTACGCCTACGCCCGTGAGGTTCAGCGGCTGCTGGGCACCCGTCCCAACCTCACCATCCTCGCCGGGCTGGTCGATGACTTCGTGATCGATCAGGGCCGATGCGTCGGAGTGAAGTACGTCCCCGCGCCCTCCGTCGGTCCGCAAACGCCAACCGACTCCTGCTGTGGCGAGTTTGGCTGTATCGACGACGCGGAGAAACCGATCGCCCTCAGCGCACGCGCCGTCGTCCTGACCACCGGCACGTTCATGCGGGCGATCATGCACAGCGGGCCTCAGCAGACCCCGGGCGGACGCATCGGCGAGGGCTCGGCCGACGGCATCAGCGGCGCGCTCAAACGACTGGGCTTTGAACTCGGTCGGCTCAAGACCGGCACACCGCCTCGCCTCGCGCGCGAGTCCCTTCAACTCGACGGCCTCGACCCGCAACCCGGCGACGACCCGCCCATTCCATTCAGCGACATGACCGGTGCCAAGCCACTGGATTTAATCAATAGTCAGACATCACAAGACGCCTACGCAAACGTCCGGGGCACCTTCCCGCGCATGCCGCAGACCCCGTGCTGGCTGACGCACACCAACGAACACTCGCACGCGCTGATCCGCGAAAACCTCGACAAGGCCCCGATGTACAACGGCCAGATTACAACCGCCGGGCCGCGCTACTGCCCGTCGATCGAGGACAAGGTCGTGCGCTTTGCCGATCGTTCATCGCACCATGTTTTCCTTGAGCCCGAGTCGTACGAGTCCAACGAAATCTACTGCAACGGCATCAGCACATCGCTGCCGCGCGAGGTGCAGGACGTGATCATCCGATCGCTGCCCGGCTGCGAAAACGCGGTGGTTCTCAAGTACGGCTACGCGGTGGAGTACGACACGATCATTGCCCATCAACTCGATGCGACGTGCATGACCAAGCTTGTGCCGGGACTTTTCACCGCCGGCCAGATCAACGGCACCTCCGGCTACGAAGAAGCCGCGGGCCAGGGCCTTGTCGCAGGTATCAACGCGGCGCGCTGGTCGCGTGGAGATGAGTTGGTCAGGCTCGGGCGAGAACAGGCGTACATCGGCGTGATGATGGACGACCTGGTGACGAAGGTGCCGGTGGAGCCGTACCGCATGTTCACCTCGCGGGCCGAGCATCGGTTGCTGCTGCGATCGGACAATGCTGCGACGCGCCTGACGCCACTGGGCCGAGAGCTCGGGCTTGTAGATGAGGAGCGCTGGGCGGTCTACGAAGCAAAGACTGCATTGCGTGAATCAATCGGGCAAATCCTGCGCACAAGCAAGGTCGAAGGAGAACGCCTGATCGATCGATTCCGAAAGCGCGAACACACGACCGATGAGTTCGCCAGAATCCTTCGGCAGGATGGCCTGGAGCTGGCTGGAGAATCCACCGTTTCCGCGCTAACGATGCGCAGCATCCTCAACGAACTTCTTGCCGATCTTCAATACGCCGGTTTCATCGACCGCCAGCAGCGCGAAGTCGACCGCCTGCGTGGTCAGGAAAGCAACCCGCTTCCCGCCGACCTCGATTACGCCAAAGTCTCCGGCCTGCGCCGCGAGGCCCAGCTCGTGCTCAACCGATTCAAGCCCGCCACCTTCGGCCAGGCCGGCCGACTCGAAGGCGTCAACCCGGCCGACCTTATGGTGATCAGCGTTTACCTGAATAAGCAATCCCTAATAGTGTGATCGGTTTGCCAAGGATTCGATTCCGGGTTCTACTGCTCGCATGCCAGACGTAAACAACAACACTTCCTGCCTCGTTGTCATCTTTGGTGCTTCAGGCGACCTGACCAAGCGTAAGCTTGTTCCCGCGCTCTACCACCTCTGGGACACGGGCAAGCTGCCGCAGAACATCGCCATCATGGGCGTAAGCCGCACCCACTATTCCGATGACCAGTGGCGCGATGAGCTGCACGAATTTAATTCCGGCGGCTACGAGCCCGCCAAGTGGCAGAAGTTTAAAGAGTGCATCCATTACCACGCCGGCGACGCGACCAAGGCCGCCGACTGGCCTGCGATCAAGGAGCACATGTGCCAGCTGGACAAGCAGCACAAGCTCGGCGGAAACGTGCTGTTCTACCTCTCCGTCTCGCCGCAGTTCTTTGAGCCGATCATCAGCAACATCGGCGGCGCGGATATCGTCGTCGAGGGCAGAAAGTACTGCGCGATCGATGGCAACGCGTCGTGGCAGCGCATCGTTGTCGAGAAGCCCTTCGGCTCAGACCCCTCGTCTGCAGCGCAGCTCAACCGCACGCTTGCCGGTGTCTTCGACGAAGACGGCATTTACCGCATCGACCACTACCTGGGCAAAGAGCTCGTGCAGAACATGCTCGTCCTCCGCTTTGCCAACGCGATCTTCGAGCCGCTGTGGAACCAGCGCTATGTCGATCACATCCAGATCACCGCGAGCGAGACGGTCGGCGTCGAATCGCGCGGCAGCTACTACGACGGTCCGGCCGGCGGCGCTATGCGCGACATGGTGCAGAGCCACCTGCTCCAGGTGCTCTCGGTCGTCGCGATGGAGCCGCCGGTGAGTATGGACGCGGCCGACATCCGCACCGAGAAGATCAAGGTCTTCAAGGCCCTGCGCGTGCCCAAATTGGCGGAAGTCCCGCAGCTGGCCATCCGTGGTCAGTACGGCCCGGGCGCAGTCAACGGCAAGCCCGTCATCGGCTACCGCGATACCGACGGCGTCGATCCGCACAGCCAGACCGATACCTATGCGGCGATGCGCTTCCACGTGGACACGTGGCGCTGGGGCGGCGTGCCGTTCTACCTGCGCTCGGGCAAGGCGATGGCCGCGAAGAAGACCGAGATCGTCATCTACTTCAAGCCCACCCCGCACTGCCTGTTCCGCGACCAGACCAAGAAGACCAAGCCCAACCAGATCGTCATCAACGTCCAGCCCGACGAGGGCATCCGCCTGCGTTTTGAGGGCAAGGTGCCCGGATCGGGCCTGAAGATGAAGGAAGTCGTCATGGACTTCGACTACGTCGAGCAGTGGAAGACCCAGCCGCCCGACGGCTACGCCACGCTGCTTCACGACGCGATCCGCGGCGACCAGACGCTCTTCAAGCACCGCGACGAGATCCAGTGCGCCTGGGACGCGGTCCAGCCCGTGCTCGATTTCTGGAACGAAAATCTCCAGGACGACCTGCCCAACTATTCCGCAGGCACCTGGGGCCCCTCGGCCGCGGACCTGATGATGGAACGCGACGGTAGATACTGGCGTAACGGCTAGTCTCAGCGGGATCCGGATTTCGGTGTTCGGGATTCGTGTCCAAAACTCTACTAAAGTTTCCTGTCGCATTGATACGAATCCCTGGTCCCGGAGCCCGAACCCAAATTCTTCACACCATGCTCAATCTCACCGGCTACGTCCACGTCGCGCCCGACACCGAACAACTCTTTGATGACCTGGGCAATGCACTGCTCGGCGCCGCGCAAGACGCGGTGCATCGGCGCGGTGTGTTCCATATGGCTCTGTCTGGCGGAGGTACGCCCGAGCCTTTTTATGTCAGGCTGGTCACGGACCCCAAGTTCCGTGCATTGCCCTGGGAACAGACGCACGTCTGGATCGTCGATGAGCGTTGCGTGCCCGAGGACCACGAGAAGTCGAACATCAAGATGATCCGCGAAGCGATGCTCGACCACGTGCCGATCAAACGCAGCGCCGTGCACCCGATGCCTGTGCTCGCTGCGGACCCCGCCAAGGCGTACGAAGACGAGATGTATGCCGTGTTCGGCGATGTCAGCCGCACACAGTTTCCACGCATCGATTTCATCCTTCTGGGTATGGGCGGTGATGCGCACACCGCCAGCCTGTTCCCTCAGTCGCCGGCGCTTAGTGTGTGGGACCGTTGGATCGCTACCAACGATGGCGAGCGCGTCGTTCCTCCGCCACGCGTCACGATGACCTACCCTCTGATCAACCACGGCCGTCAGGTCGCGGTGCTGCTGACAGGCAAAGGGAAATTCGCCACGCTTAAGCAGATCGAGCAGCAACTGGCCAGCACGGGTCCGGACCTCCAGGAACTGCCGATCACGGGGATCGACCCGTCACCGTCGGGTGGCGAGCTGACCTGGTATCTGGACAAAGCCGCCGCGACCGGTCAGGGCTGAGCATTCTAAAAATTTCGTCGGGAACTTTGAGAGTGTTGGCGCGTCTGATGGACGGGCCGGGCGATGCTGTCCGGCAGTTATTCATTCAGAAAAGGAGCGCGGTCATGCACAGGCATAAGCGGTATGGCGAGGTTCTGGGGTTTGCGGTCATGGCGGTGCTTTTTGTGGTGAGCCCGGCCTTAGGCGAAGCCCAGGAGGCCAAGAGCAAGCTCTCTCAGGTCACGCTCTACCGTGATCAGGCGCAGATCACGCGGCAGGTCGTCGTGCCCGCCGGCGTGGGATCCATCGAGCTAGTGGTGTCCGGGCTGCCTTCTGAAATCGAGCCGTCGAGCCTGTTCGCCGAGGGAGGCGAGGCGATCGACGTCCGCGCCGTGCGCTTCCGTCAGCGTGTCATCGGCCAGGAGCCTCGCGACGACATCCGGGCCCTGGATGAAAAGATCGCCGCCAAACAGATCGAGCTGGCCGAAGTCGAACAGTTCATGTGGCTGGTTAAAAAGCAGTTTGATTACCTGGAAAAGCTTGAAGCCTTCGCCGCCCCGGTTGCGACCGGCGACCTGTCTACCGGCAAGCTCGACGCGGCGCAGCTGCGCGAGACCACGCAGTTCGTCTTCGAGCAGCGTGCGGCCGCGACCAGGGAAAAGCTCGATCTTGACGCCAAGCAGCGCATCATCAACCGCGACCTCCAGACACTCCAGGAGCAGCGCAACCTGATCGCCGGCAAGTCCCAGACGACGGTCCGCGAGGCGGTCTTGTTCCTCGATCGTCACGACGCCAATGCCGATGCGGTCCGCCTGACGTACCTCGTGGGCAACTGCGGGTGGTCGCCGAGCTACAACGTCCGCGGCGATATCGAGAAGGGCGCGGTGCGCGTCGAGTACAACGCGCTGATCCGCCAGGTGACCGGAGAAGACTGGGACCAGGTCGAGCTCACGCTCTCCACCGCCTCGCCGATGATCAGCGCCTCCGGCCCCGCGATCGCGAGCTTCCCCGTCATGCTGCAGCAACTCAACCAGGGCGGCCGCGCGGTAAACGGCTATATGGGGAAAGACTCCAGCGGCAAGATCCTGCCCGGCGGCAAGAGTCAGGTCAGCCTGGATTTCGAGGGCATCATCAACAAGCAGACCGAGCTCAACTACCGTTTTAATCGCAACGACAACCTCGATGACAATCTCAATTTGTCATGGTCTAACAACGTCCTGGCGAATCAGCGTCAGCTGCTCGAGCTCTGTGAGCCGGTCGACAAATTGCTGGGCGTGGAAGGCATGGCGATCTCGCAGGAACACGGGCTGAGCATCAGCTACCCGATCCAAGGGCTTGTCAGCCTCCAGAGCCGATCGGATCAGCAGATGACGCGCATCATGCAGTCCGACCTCAAGGGCACGTACTACCACGTCGCCAACCCTGTGCTCACCGAGTTTGTCTATCGTGAAGCTGAGATCGTTAACGCAAGCGGGCGCGACATGCTCGCCGGGCCGGTGAGCGTGTATCTCGACGGCCGGTTCGTCGGCCGGACCGATATGGTCAGCGTGACACGCGGGCAGACATTCATCCTCGGCTTCGGTGCAGACCCGCAGCTTACCGCGTCCCGCCAACTGGTCGAGCGTGAGCAGGGCACGCAGGGCGGCAACACACGCGTGAGCTTCTCGTACCGCATGTCCATCGAAAACTTCGGCGACAAGCCCGCGATGGTACGCCTGCTTGACCGCCTGCCTCACTTCAACGGTTCCAGCCGTGAGGTCAAGCTCACCCTTGACTCGGGTTTTGAAGACCTCAGCACAGACCCGGTCTACCTCCGCCTGTCTCGGCCCAGCGGGATCCTGCGGTGGGATATCACGGTCGATGCCGGTGCGACCGGTGAGAAGGCGGCCGTGGTCCCGTACCGATACAGCATCGAGTTTGACCGCAACTTCGGGCTGGCCAGCGAGACCGACGATCGTGCAAAAGAGCAGTTCAAGCTCGATGCCTACGATCAGCGTAAGTACTAAAGGCTTAACGCCTCGTCCCACAACTCACCGCCCGGGTGCGGGTTGGACTGGTTCAGCAGATCAAGACCCTGCTGAACAACCAGCTCGCAACGGGCGGTCAGTGCGCGCACCTGCTGTCGGCCGGGACGCTGCTCGGCGACATAATCGCACAGCGGGACGGGTTCGTTGAAACGTACGTACGCGGCGCGGTCGGCCAGCGGCGGCATCATCCGACGGTGCAGGTCCTCGGCCAGCTTCTCGCTGGTTTCCTCGACACGGTCCAGCGTCGGCCGCGACGCCACGTACTGCCCCGAGTAGCTGGCCAGCCGCAGCGCCAGCATCGCCTCGTCCGCCCAGGTCGCCGCCGCGGCGTGGTCCGCTACCCGCTGCGGGTCCGTGCGTACTTCGTGTATTAATTGCCGTGCCTTTCGGATGCGATCCATCACGCTCGTGCCCGGCTTGGCGCTGCTGCCGAGCTTGGCCTCGAGCTTGTCCAGCACCGCGCCCGCGGCATGCGCGATCATCTGCGGCAGGGCGTCTGTCTCGGGAGCATCCAGCCCACGCAGCGCGAGGTTGCGATGCAGCAGCGCTACGCCGATCGAACGCATCGCCTGCACCGGCGTACTCCCGCCGGCCAGCTCAATACCGACCGCCTTCGACAGTTCAGCCAGGCGATCGCGGACCAGTGGCCGAACATCGCTGATGTGCGTAGCCTTGATCGACACCGGCACCACCAGCACGCGGTGGCCCTGCTCCTTGAGCTTGTGCGCGGCACGCAGCGCGATGAATGCCGCGCCATCGTTAAACGGGGTGACACGGTCGTTCTCGAGGTAGACGTTGCCCTCCGGGAAAATCGTCAGCGCATGCAGGCCCTTGTCCAGCACGTCGAGCGCGGTCTTCATCGCCCGTGCATCCGAGCCCTCGCGGTCTACCGAAAAAGCGCCAAGCCGTTGCATGACAAACGCATCGGCGCGTGAGCGCAGGAACACGTCATACGCGGCCATCATCTGCGTGGTCAGGCCGACGCGCTGCATGGCTTCGAGCATGATCGCCGCGTCGCCGTGTGTCGGGTGGTTGGGCACGATCACCAGCCGGTCCCCGGGCCGGCGGGACTGCCTCAGCGTGTCATCGCCGTGCACCGTCAGCGATGCGATGCGCTTGTTGCGCGGGAGGAATCGTGCGCGGTTGTAGCGGTGCAATACCGCACGCCACAGCCGGCTGTCGCAGGGCGGGAAGTCGCGGTAGGGCTCGTCGCAGAAATCGAGCATGGCTGTATATCATTATCGTCAAATCTGGAAGCATTTGCTTCATTTACCTAAGTTAGGATAATGATAGGGTTGGAGCCCTATGCTGCACTGGCTTTTCCTGGACATGGACAACTATTTCGCCTCGGTCGAGCAGCAGGCCCGGCCCGAGCTGCGTGGTAAACCCGTCGGCGTGCTGCCGGTGATGAGCGAGGGCTCGTGCTGTATCGCCGCCAGCGCCCACGCCAAACGCCGCGGGGTCAAGACCGGCACACGCGTCTACGACGCCCGCAGGCTCTGCCCGGAGATCCAGTTCGTCGAGGCCCGGCCCGCCTACTACGTCGAGATCCACAAGCAGATCCTCAAGGCGGTCGACACCGTCGTGCCCGTCGACAAGGTCTGGTCGATCGACGAGCTGGCGGTGAAGCTCATGGGCGTCGAGCGTGAGGCGGAGAACGCGCTGACGATCGCTCGCCGGGTCAAGGAGGCTGTACGTAACGCGGTCGGTGACTGCCTGACATGCAGTGTCGGCCTCGCACCCACCCGGCTGCTGGCGAAGGTCGCGTGCGAGCTGGGCAAGCCCGACGGCCTGCAGACGCTGCCGCTCGAATCCCTGCCCGACAAGATCGAGAAGCTGTCGCTGACCGACCTGCCGGGGATCAACGTCGGCGTGCGCGGCCGACTGCACCGCAAGGGCGTGTGCACGATCCGCGACCTCTGGGCGCTGAGCGCGCAGCAGGCACAGGAGGCGTGGGGCTCGATCGAGGGCCGACGCTACTGGATGGCGCTGCACGGCCAGGAGCCTGCGATGCCGGAGGTTGTTCGCCGGATGTTTACCCACGCCAACGTGCTTGCGCCCGAGCTGCGGACCGAGCACGGCGCACACGGCGTGATGACGCGCCTGCTGCATAAGGCCGCCGCGCGCCTGCGTTGCCACGGGTACGTCGCGCACACGCTCTGGGCCGGGATCAGCTACGACGACGACCGGCGGTGGGGCGACGCGATCGACCTGCCCGCGTGCCAGGACACCGTCACCGTCATCGAACACTTCGAGCGGATCTGGAAGCGTAAGCACTTCATCGGCAAGCCGGTGAAGGTGTCGATCGGCGTGGGCCGGCTCGAGCCGGTGCACTGTGCGACCGGCCGACTGTTCGACGGCGTAGACCACCGGCGTGGGCTGGGCGAGGTGATCGACAAGATCAACCTCAAGTTCGGCACTCACAGCGTGTACCTCGGCGGGATGCACGAAATCGCCGGGCGCGAGATGCACGACAAGATCGCCTTCGGCAGGGTGCCGGACGAGGCGGCGCGGATGTGACGCGTTTAGCGCACACGCTTACGCAAGTATTAAGCAGGAACCAGCAGCACCACCGCGTGGCAGGCGACCGCGCGGTTCTCGCCCAGCGCGTCGACGTTTTCGTGCGTTTTAGCCTTCACGTTGACCTGCGATACGTCGCAGCCCAGTAATCGGGCGAGGTTGGCCTTGATCGTGGGCTTGTGCGGGCCGAGCTTGGGACGCTGCAGGATCACCGTTGCGTCGAGGTTGCCGATGGCGTACCCCTGTGCCCGCATACGGATGAAAGCCTCGCGAAGGAAGATCGCCGAGTCGGCGCCGTCCCACGCCGGGTCGTTGTCAGGGAATAATTGACCGATGTCGTCCAGCCCCAGCGCCCCGAGGACCGCGTCGGTCACGGCGTGGTAAAGCACATCACCGTCGGAGTGCGCCGCGCAGCCGCGGTCGTGCATGAACGAGACCCCGCCGATGATCAGCGGCAGCCCCGGCTCAAGCCGGTGCAGATCAAAGCCATGACCGATTCGCGGTATAGACATTACTTAAGCCCGTACTCGTTGAGCTTGCGGTAGAGCGTGCGTTCGCCGATGCCCAGCATTTTAGCGGCCTTCTCGCGGTTGCCGGCGGTGACCTGCAGGGCGTTGCGGATCGCTTGCTTTTCGAGTTGGTCCAGCGACAGGCCCGCCGTGTCTACGCCCAGCGCGTCGCCGTCCACGCCGCGGGAGACTTCCGTGGGCAGGTGGCGAGGCTCGATCCGCTCACCGTCGCACACGATCACCGCGTTCTGCACGGCGTTGATGAGCTGCCGCACGTTGCCCGGCCAGGCGTACTGCATCAGCGCAATCATCGCGTCCTCGGTCACGGTCATCGCGCCGCGGTTCATCTGTGCTGCGAAATGCTGCACATAGTGCTGGACCAGCAGCGGGATGTCGTCGCGCCGCTCGCGCAGGGCGGGCAGGTGGATCTGCATGCCACGGATGCGGAAGAACAGGTCATTACGGAACGAGCCGTCCTTGATCAGTTCTTCGAGGTCGCGGTTGGTAGCGCTGACAAAGCGGACATCGACATGCCTGGCCTCGTTCGAGCCGACGCGTACGACCTCGCCCGACTCGAGCACGCGCAGCAGCTTGGGCTGCATCGTGATAGGCATATCGCCGATTTCATCGAGGAAGAGCGTGCCGCCGTTGGCGTACTCGAAGCGGCCCTCGCGGTCCTTGGCGGCGTCGGTGTAAGCGCCGCGAACGTGGCCGAAGAGCTCGTCCTCGAGCAGGTTCTCGCTGAGCCCGGCGCAGTTGAGCGGGACAAATCGCTTCTTGGCACGGGGCGAGTGGTTGTGGATCGCCTGGGCGATGAGCTCCTTGCCCGTGCCCGACTCGCCGGTGATCAGCACGGGGATGTTCGCGGGCGCGGCCTGCTTGATGCGTGCGATGACCTCGCGGATTGCCGGTGACTGCCCGATGATCCCCTCAAAGCCGAACTGCTCATCCACGCGCTGGCGCAGCTCCGTGTTCTGCGCCCTGAGAAATACCGTCTCCAGCGCGCGCGTGCAGAGTGTACGCAGCACGTCAAGATCGATCGGCTTCTCGATGAACTCATATGCGCCGCCCTTGATCGCCTGCTTGGCGGTGGGGATGTCGCCGTGCGCGGTGACCATGATCGTCTCGGCCCCGTGCTGGGACTGGCGTGCGGCGGCGAGCACTTCCATACCGTCGCTCTCGCCGGTCATCTTCAGGTCGGTGACGATCAGGTCGAACTGGCCGTGCCTGAGCTCGTCCAGCGCAGCAGGCAGGTCGTGGACCAGGGTGCAGACGTGCCCAAGCCTGCGGAGGGCCTCTGCCATGACCTCGGCGTGGTCAGGCTCGTCATCGACGATGAGCACCTGGGCGGTGGGTAGTTCGGTCTTGGGGTTTTCTCTGTTCATGGAGCAAGGCATGATCCTAAGCCCGCGTCGCTGGGTCAAACGCGATCGCTCCTGTCCCGAACCTATAATGCAAGGCATGGATCAGGCCGGACCCCAGACCCCACACCCCCAGCCCGCCACGCCCCGACTGCCCGGGGCTGCTCGCATCGGCTGCGTGAGCTATCTCAACGCCAAGCCGCTGATCGATGGGCTGGGGGATGAGCCGGGGCTGACTGTCCGAACCGATGTGCCCGGTAGGCTGCTGGAAGACCTGGAACAGGACGAAGTCGATATCGCGCTGTGCCCGGTGATCGATTTTTTTGCCAGCGAGCGCGAGCTGGTGCTCGTGCCGGTCGGCGGCATCGGGTGTGAAGGGCCGACGCTGACCGTCCGGCTCTACAGCCGGGTGCCGATTGATCAGATCACGACGCTGCACGCAGACACCGACAGCCACACGAGCGTTGCGCTGGCGCAGGTGCTGCTCAAGCACCTGTTCGGCGTGAGGCCGCGCATGATCGATTACCACGCGCGTGAGCGCGTCGCCGAGGGCAGGATAGATGAGGCCCCCGAGTCAATGCTGCTGATTGGCGACAAGGTCGTGACCGGTTCGCCTCTCGCGGTGCAGTACCCGTATCAACTGGACCTTGGCGAGGGCTGGCACGAATTAACCGGCCTGCCGTTTGTCTTTGCGACGTGGATGGCTCGGGCCGGTGAAGACCTGGGCGATCTTCCCGGAAAACTTGCCGCTCGCCTTGAAGCCAACCTGCCACAGCGCATGCTCATCGCAGAGCGTTACGCCGAGAGGCATGGGTGGCCGGTGGACCTTGCCGAACACTACCTGGTCGATGTTCTTCGGTTTAAGGTGGGCCGGCTTGAGCTTGAAGCGATATCGCGATTCGGCCGCCTGGCGAGCGAGCTCGGGCTTGTTCCGCCGGGCCGCGAGCTTCGGCTCTATCACGGGATGGCACAGCCGTGACCCGTCCGCGCCAGCAGGCCTATCTCAGCAGTGAGATGTCGGCGCTAAGCCGTCAGCTGCTCTATTCTCCGCCAGCAAAACGCGCCGAAGTTGTGCTCCGGGCCGAGCAGTTTCATGACGAGCTGGACGCGGCGAACAACTACCCGATCGATTTTGTGGTGTATCGGCTCACGCATCGCCGGGTGCCGGTGAGCGAGCGTGTCATGCTGGTCGGGGTGGCGCTGCGTTCGGACCTGCGACTGCTGATCGATGCACTGAGCCAGTCGATCGAGATGATGCCGAGTGAAGACGACCCGTGCGAGACGACCGGCGAATTAGCGAAGCGCCTGGGTGTCAGCACGAAGACGGTGGCGAGGTGGCGTGATTCGGGGCTGCGTTGGAGGTGGAGTGTAAAAGCCCCCGGCGGCAAACACGGGGTGATGTTTACCCGCTCGGCCGTCGAGGCTTTCCAGGGCCGGTCGTCGGGCCGTATCAGCTCGGCCCGACGATTTACACGACTGACCCCTGTGGAGAAAAAGCGGTTGATCAATCGTGCCCGGCGACTGTCTATCGCGACCGAGAAGCCCCCGCAGGCGATCCTGCGTCACCTGGCAAAGCGAACCGGCAGGAGCGTCGAAGCGCTCCGCCTGCTGCTCAAAAAGCACGACAGCGACCACCCCGAGTCTCGTGTCTTCACGGACCGTACCAATCCGCTCACGGATAGAGAAAAACAGCAGGCCGCCAGCGCCTACGCACAGGGCGATACTGTCGCAGCACTTTGTTTGCGCTATGGAAAATCACGCTCATCGATCTATCGTGCGATCCATGAATCGCGTGCCTCGGCCGCGATTGAGTTTGACCTGGTGTTCGTCAGCTCGCCTATGTTTGAGCGTGAGGATGCAGAGGAGGTCTTGCTGCGTCCCATCGAGCGAGCCGAGAACCCGCGATTGCCTGAACGCGCCGCGATCGAGAGCCTGCCTGTAGTCTTGCGGCCGGTCTATGACCAACCGATCGATACGGATGAGGTTACGCGCACGCTGATCGTGCGGTACAACTTCCTCAAGTTCCGTGCCGCGGTGGTTCAGCAGAGGCTGCGGGAAGGCACGCCGCGAGCAGTTGACCTCAAGCTTTTTGATGAGCTGATCACTCGTGCGACACAGACACGCCGCGAGATTCTTTCAGGGACGCTGCCGACGGTGTTGTCCGTGGTTCGCCGACAAACCGCGGCAAAAGAGCAGGAATCATCACCCGGACTGCTCACAATGCTTGACACGTGTAACGCCGTTCTGATCGAAGAGATCGAGCGTTTTGATGCTTCGCGATCGCGAGTGATTTCCTCGCTGCTAACCAACCGCATGTCGCAGGCTCTCGCGAAGCTGGCGAATTTCTGGCAGCCCGTGGAGGCTGCAGAGGTTATACGTCGCCTTGCCGATGCGGGCTTTGTGGCAACTCAAGCTGAGGCGGGGTAAAGACGTGTAAAAAAAGTATTGACGCACAGCGGCCGTGAAGAGCGGTCAAACAGTGATCCAGCGTATTCAGGCTCGGCCCGCTCCCTGACGCGTTAGGCAATCTACTTTTCATACACCCTCTGAGGATCAACCGCCGCGGTACTCCGCCGAACTGGTGCATGTCTCATGAACGCGCACGCAGGAGAGTAGCGGCAGGGCGGGCTTGAGCTTGTCCCAGACCCACTTGCACAGCAGTTCGGCCGTGGGGTTCTCAAGCCCCGCGATGTCGTTGAGTACACGGTGGTCCAGCGCATCTTCGATTGGCCGAGTCGCAGCCTTAACGTCGGCGAAATCGATCAGGTAGCCGGTCTTGTGGTCGAGTTCGCCCTCGACGACGACATCGATGCGGAACGAGTGGCCGTGCATCCGCCTGCACTTATGCCCCTCGGGGAAGCAGGGCAGGAAGTGGGCGGCCTCGAAGCCGAAGGTTTTGGTCAATGCAATCTTCATGGTTTTAGCGTCTAGCGTGTTGGGCCTGGCGTCTAGCGTCAAGCCAGAAAACAGGCTCAATGTGATTCATCCTTATCCGCGATGCACGCATCCTTCACTATACGTTAATCGTGACAAGACGTGACTCGGGTTCGGCGTTAGCCGCCAGCCCCTGGACGCTAAACACTAGACCCCCCGCGCCATCGGGTCCCAGATCAGTTTGTGAAGCTGCGTCTGGAAGCGCACCGGCAGCCGGTCGGCCAGGAGCCATTCCGCCAGGTCGCGCACCGCAAGCCCGGGCACGCCCGCGATCTCAAGGCCGGGCTTCACTTCGTTCACCGAGCTGACAAGCACCGCATTCACCTTCTCATGCAGCCTGTGCTTCTCAAGCACGCCCACCATCCAGTCGTAGTCTGCGCGATCGGTAAGTACAAATTTGACCTCGTCCCGAGGCGTGAGTTTTTCGATGTTGCTCCAGTCGTTACGATCGACTTCGCCCGAGCCCGGGGTCTTGAGGTCCATGATGCGGATGACGCGCGGGTCGCAAGGCCCGATGTCGCAGGCGCCGCTGGTCTCGATCAGGACGGTCTTACCCATGTCGCAGAGGCGGGTCATCAGCGGATGGACGTTGCGTTGAAGCAGCGGCTCTCCGCCTGTGATTTCATAGAGGTCGCAGCCCTCGGGGCCTCCGGTTAGCTCGAAACACTGGTTGAGGATATCGTCGATCGTTCGCTTGCTGCCTTCATGGAAAGCGTACTCGGTGTCGCAGTAGCGGCACCGCAGATGGCAGCCCCGCAGGCGCACAAACACACACGGCAGGCCCGCGTACGTCGACTCGCCCTGGATCGAGTAGAAGACTTCGTTGATATAGAGCGCCTGCTCGATCAAGGCTTGGCCTCCTGTGGCGTTGCCGATTCGACTTCTGCGAGTAGTGCGCTGACCTTTTTACATAGCAGCGGGTGCACCAGTGAAGGAGCGAGGTCGGCCAGCGGCCGCAGCACGAACCATCGCGTGTGCATCCCGGGGTGAGGCACGGTCAGCGTATCGGTTTGAATAATCTGGTCGCCGTAGAGCAGCAGATCAATGTCGATTTCTCTTGGACCCCAGTGACGACGTAAAGCAGGCTCTGCCCGGCCAAGGCTACGCTCGATCTTGCGGATTTGATGCATGAGTTCTACCGGCTCGATCGACGACCGCACATGCATCGCCATGTTGAGGTAAGCCCCCTGGTCCTGCGGGCCCATAGGCGGGGTCTCGTAGATTGACGACCGGGCGACAAGCTCGGTCCCGGGCAGCGCAGCGACCGCGTCCATCGCCCGCTGCAGAAAGCTCGCGCGGTCGCCGAGGTTACTGCCCAGTCCAAGGTAAACATCCGTCATTCTCGCATTCTCCGCATGCTGCCGGGGCAAGGCAATCTCCAGAACCTCTCGCAGCCGTCCACAGCCGCTCCCTGATCGCCTATGATATGCGGCTCCGATGCATACCGAGGCCCCCGTGACCGCAGGCACCGCACACAAGCTCGACGCCATCAACCCCCAGCTCGACGGCAAGTCCGCCGAGCAAATCATCCAGTGGGCGGCTCAGGCCTTTGGCAGCGGCCTGGCGATGACCTCGAGCTTCGGCGCCCAGTCCGCCGTGATGCTGCATTTGGCGCTGAAGGTCGTGCCCGATCTGCCGGTCATCCTTATCGACACCGGCTACCTCTTCCCCGAGACCTACCACTTCGTCAAGGACCTCAGCGACCGGCTCAAGATCAACCTCAAGGTCTACGGCCCGCGCATCACGCCCGCCCGCTACGAGGCGCTGCACGGCAAGACGTGGGAGTACGCCGAGGGCCTTGACCACTACCACGAGGTCTTCAAGGTCGAGCCCCTGCAGCGTGCGCTCGAAGAACTCGGCGTCACCGCCTGGCTCGCGGGCCTACGCGCCGATCAGACCGACCACCGAAAGTCGCTGCGTCCTGTCGAGATACAGGATGGCGTCTATAAGGTCCACCCTATCCTGCGGTGGAACGGCCGCGACGTCCACGAGTACCTCAAGAAGCACGACCTGCCGTACCACCCGCTTGTCGAAAAGGGCTACAAGTCCATCGGCGACACGCACTCCACACGCCCGATCACTGAGGGCATGAGCGAGCGCGACGGGCGCTTCGGCGGCATGGCGCAGGAGTGCGGCATCCACCTGCCCAAGACGAAAGAAGAAGACCAGAGCTGGGTGTCTTCGGGGCTGTAGAGGTTTTGTATATCTTGATGTAAAAAGCCCACGGATTGAATCCGTGGGCTTCAGTTTTTTATAAGTGATGAAAATGTTTACGGCACGATATCGACGTAGCTCGCGCCCTCGAAGAGGGTGTAGAACACCTGGTCGACATCTTCATCTCGCATGCGGATACAGCCCATAGAGGCCTGCCTGCCGACGGACTGGGGGTCGTTGGTCGCGTGGATGCCGTAGCCGTCCTTGCCCTTGGTGTTCTCGTCCATGCCCTCGAGCGCCATCCAGTACTCGCCGATGGGGATGTCCGGGTCGTTGCGGTCGTAGACTTGGCCGGTGCGCGGGTTGCGCCAGGAGGGGCCGCCGTTGGCCGGTCCGACTTTTGAGCCGGGCTTGATGCGCCACTGTCCGATGGGGGTCGAGTCGAACTCGCCCAGGCCGACGGTGTAGGACTTGAGGTAGATCGGCATGCCACTGGGATCAAGAACATAGAGGTCCATGCGGTACTCGGACTTGTCGATGATGGCGTGTACCGGGCCCTTGATGACCTGTAGCGACTGGCCGGCCTGCAGGCGGTTGGCGCTGACGCCATTGATGCGTTCGATGAGCTGGTAGGGGGTGCGGTAGGTGTTGGCGATGGTACTGAGGTACTCGCCGGGCTGGACCTTGTGGACCTTGAGGATCGGGTCGCTGTTGATCTGCTCGCTGGATCGCTTGGCGGCGGAGAAGACGGTCTGTTCGCTGATGAAAGCCAAACGCTCGCGCACGGCTTGCGCTTCGTGGAGCGGGAGTGAGCCCTCGCGGAACAGCAGTTCACTGAGCATCGCCCGGCCGCCGACGATATCGCCCGCTTCAAGCTTCTGCATGCCCTGTTCGTACTGATCCTTGGCCTCGCCCTGAAGCGAGGACGATGTGGTGGTGGTGCGTGTTGGCGGCGTGCTGCCGGTAGATGATGAGCCTGTGCTTGTTCCATTACCGGTCGAAGTGGTGTTGCCTGTCGATGTTGTACCGGTGTTGGTTGTGTCGGTCGCCGTTGACGAGTTGCCGGACGGCGTATTGGGCCCAAGGTTACGGGTCGGGGGCGTGACCTCGGTGACACCGGGGGTGTTGTTAGTCGTCGGGTCCTGGCCCGGTGAGCTTGCAGGATCAGCAGTAGGGTCTGCCGGGGTATTGGTGCTAGAGTTGAGGGTCGGGTCTTCGTCGCCTGAGAAGAGGACGTAGAGGCCGCAGAGGATCACGACGACACCGACCAGCGCCAGCCAGGGGGCCATGCCTTTCTTGCTTCGGCGGTTGCTGGTGGTGTAACGGCGGCTTGCGCCGGTCCGTGGGGCCTGGGATTGGAGCGCCATCCTTTGCGTCCTTTGGAGTTGGGATTAATGGGGCGGGCCGGCATGTCCGGAATAAGCCGTAGCGTTATTGTCGGCAACCGGGCCTTGTCTGCCTGAACATTATGCCCGGATCAGGCCTTCGGGTCGAAAAGCGGATAAACAGGCTTGAAAAGTTGGATCCTGAGGCTGCAGGGGCTTGAGGCGGCGTGATCGCTCGCTCCGCCCGACTTATAAGCTATTTCTTCGGATCTCGTTGACTCTCCAGCCACTCAAGGTACTCACGTATCTTCTTTTCGTAGCCGCGGTCGACGGGGCTGTAGTACCGCTTGTCGACGCCGAGGTAGGTCTGATCGACGAAGCCGGTCTCGCTGTCGTGGGCGTACTTGTAATCCGTGGCGTTGCCCAGTTCCTTGGCACCGCTGTAGGCTCCGCTGCGGAGGTGGCGGGGGACGGGGATCGTGCGGCCGGTCTTGACGTCGGTGATGGCCTGATTGATGGCCATGTAGCTGGCGTTGGATTTTGGGGCGGTGGCGAGGTAGGTCGTGGCCTGTGCGAGTGTGATGCGTGCCTCGGGCAGGCCGATGCGGTGGACGATCTCGTAGCACGCGGCGGCAACGGAGATCGCTCGCGGGTCGGCGTTGCCGATGTCTTCACTGGCCAGGATCGCGATGCGCCTTGCAATAAACATCGGGTCTTCCCCGGCCTCGAGCATCTTCGCCAGCCAGTAGATCGCCGCGTCCGGGTCGCTGCCGCGCACCGACTTGATGTAGGCCGAGATCGCGTCGTGGTGGGCGTCGCCGTCACGGTCGTAGGCGATGGCTTTCTGCTGGATCGACTGCTCGGCGATGTCGAGGGTGATTTGCAGCGGAGGGGCCGAGGGGTCAAGGGGCCGAGGGGCCAAGTGCGCCGTTTGACTTGTCCCTTGGTTCCTTTGTCCCTTGGCCCCTTCGGACAACACGGCGATCTCCAGCGCCGCCAGCGCACGACGCGCATCGCCGTCGCACATCGTCGCCCAGTGCGCGATAGCTGCTTCATCGATCGTGATCTTCAACTCGCCAAAGCCCCGATCTCGGTCGGCAATCGCCCGGCGGACCAGTGTTGCAATGTCTTCTTCGTTCAGCGGCTGGAACTGAAAGATCTGGCTGCGGCTGACCAGCGCGTTGTTCACGGCGAAGAAGGGGTTCTCCGTCGTTGCGCCGATGAGCGTGACGATACCGCGTTCCACATCGCCCAAGAGCACATCCTGCTGTGCGCGGTTGAAGCGGTGGATCTCATCGAGGAAAAAGATCGTGCGCTTGCCCTCGTACTCAAGCCGATGTCGCGCCTGGTCGAGCACGTGGCGGACATCCTTGACGCCCACGGCCGCGGCGTTGCCCCGGTCAAAGTGACGGCTGGTATAGCCGGCGATCAGCTCGGCCAGCGTGGTCTTGCCCGTGCCCGGAGGGCCGTAGAACAGGACCGAGGTGAGCTGGTCGGCCTCTAGCATCCGCCGCAGGAGCTTGCCCGGGCCCAGGAACTGAGCCTGCCCTGCAAACTCGTCCAGATTCCGGGGGCGCATACGTGCAGCAAGCGGCTCGGCGAGCTTGACCTTGGCCTCGCGTTTTTCCTGCCAGAGATCGGGCATCAGATCATTGTAGACTTAAGCGATGGACGAGCGGCTAGGACTCCCGGTGATGCTGGCGGTGGCGGGGCGGCGATGTGTTGTCGTCGGCGGGGGTGCCGTGGGCTTGCGCCGTGCGCGTTCGCTGGTGCAGGCGGGGGCGCAAGTTGCGCTGGTCGCGATCGAACTGGCAGAGCCTGCCGCGCCAGCCGGTCTGACTTACGAACAAAGAGGGTTCCTGCCGTGTGATCTTGACGGCGCGCTGCTGGTCGTGATCGCCACGGATGATCCTGCGGTGAATGATGCGGTAGCGCAGGCGGCGGCCGAGCGTGGAGTTCTGACCAATCGCGCGGACGGTGCCTCGGAGGGCGATCTTGCTTTTATGACCAGCCACCGCGAGGGCCCGCTGACGGTCGCGGTCCACAGCGGCGGGGCCTCGGCCCGGGCGGCAACCCTGATCCGCGACCAGATCGCCCAACAACTCGACCCTGACTGGGCCCGGCTGCTGACCCTTGCCCTGCCCCTGCGCAGGCAGATCCAGGCCAGGGTCCCCGACGATGCGAAACGGGCTGCACTGCTGCGTCGTCTTACGGATGAACAGGCCATGCAGGCCTTAAAGTCTGGCGGGGAATCGGCCCTCAAACGCCTTTACGCCGATATCATTCAGGACTCGGCCTGACCGCCTGAACCCGCAAACATGCCCGAACCGGCAACCAGCATCCCGCTTATCTTCGCCGCGATCGCTTCCGCAGTCGCTTTTGTGTTCGGCCTGCGCCGATTGAGGATGTCCGAGGGCCATCGCAACACGCCCGTCGTGATGATCCTGATGCTCGTGTCTATCGCCGTGATCTGCGTCACGGTGTTTGTCGGGCGCGTCGTCATGGTTCACAAGGCGTGGATCCCGGTGCAGGCCCACGTTGATGGGCTGCTGCTGATTGCTACGATGCTTTCGGTCGCGATCCTCTACATCCAGAGCAGGCCACGCCTTTTTGGCCTCTCGCTCTTTGCGCTGCCGCTGCTGCTGTTGATCCTTTCATGGGGCATATGCGCATCGCTGTGGACCTACCGGCCGTTCAACCTCGACAGCTTTGAGCCCGCCTGGCTCGTGTTCCACACGACCACGACCTACCTGGGCCTTTTGGGTTGCGGGATCGGCGCTGCCTGCGGGGCGATGTATCTGTTCGTGCAGGGAAGACTCAAATCCAAGGCTGGCCTAGACACAGCCCGACCGATGGCGTCGCTAGAAACAATTGAGACACTCATTATCCGCTCGGCAACGCTAGGCTTTGTGCTGCTCACGCTCTCACTGCTCAGCGGATTGGTCATCGTGACGCAGTCGAGCGAGACGACTTCGCTGGGCTCAAGCTGGTGGGCTTCACCCAAGGTCTGGCTGGCGAGCGCGGCATGGGTAGTTTACGCGCTGCTAATCAATATCAAGTCGTTCAGCTCTGTGCGCGGCCGACGCGCCGCGTGGCTCGCCATCGCGGGCCTGGTGCTTGTATTAGCGACCTACGGAGTCGTAGAAGTCCTCGATAAAGCCAAGGCCACCGTCTCTGCCAACACGCCTTCAACTCAGGAGGCCCGCTGATGCGACTCCTGATGCTCGGCTTTAATCACCGCACCGCGCCGCTTGAGCTGCGCGAGGCGCTGGCTTTCGATATCGAGCAGGCCGGCCACGCGATCGATGCGCTGCGCAATTCCCACCCTGCCAGCGAGTGCGTGCTGCTGTCCACCTGCAACCGCACCGAGCTCTACCTGGCCCGGCCGATCCACGACCCGCCGAACATCGAAGACCTGCGCAGCTTTTTCTCCGAACGATGCAAGGTTTCTGTGGATCGGCTGCTTGCAGCGTCGATCCACCGTGAGCAGGACGAGGCCGCGACTCACCTCTTCCGTGTCTGCACCGGCCTGGACTCGATGGTGCTAGGCGAGCCGCAGATCCTAGGCCAGGTCAAGCGTGCGTACGAACTGTCCGACCAGCGCGGCGCGGCCGGCCCGGTGATGCACCGCCTGTTCCAGGGCGCGATCGCCGCAAGTAAAGCCATCCGTCATGAGACGGGCATCGACCAGGGCCGCACGTCCGTCAGCTCGGTCGCTGTGGCCTTCGCTCGAAATATCTTCGACCACTTCCAAGACAAGACCGTGCTGGCGATCGGCGCCGGCGAGATGGTCAAGGCGGCGCTCGCATCGCTTCGTCGTGAGAACCCTAAGCGACTGCTGCTGATCAACCGTACGCTTGCTCGCGCACAGGAACTCGCCGCGAGGCTGGAACTGACCGGCGGCGAGCACGGCGCGCGGGCATGGGAAGACATGGACCGCCTGCTGGTCGAAGCCGACATCGTTGTGAGCTGCACCGCGGCGTCCGAGCCGATCGTGACCCAGGAGCGGTTCAAACCGATCTTGAAAAAGCGCAGAGGCAGGCCTCTGTTCATGCTCGACCTCGCGGTGCCTCGTGATATCGACCCGGCCGTGGGCGCGATGCGCAACGTCTACCTCTACAACCTCGATGACCTCCTGCAGGCCGTCCGTGCCACCGCACAGGACCGCACGGAGCTAGCCGACCGCTGCGAGCACCTGCTGCAGGAGCACGTCGCCCGCTGCATGGGCGAGATCCGCCACCGCGACGTCGGCCGACTGGTCCGCCAGCTACGCGAACGCCTGCACGACATCGCCAATCAGGAGCACGCCCGTACCGCCCGCAAGCTCGCCGCCCTCAACGGAGAAGCGACCGGCCAGGCCCTGAACGACCTGCTTGCCCAGCACAACCACCGGCTGGTCAACAAGATCCTGCACCTGCCCCTGAGCCAGCTCGACCGCCGAGACCCCGAGACCTCCCTGGGCTTCTATGCCGCGGCCCTCAGGCGTCTTTTCGACCTCCACGACCAGCCGGACATGCCCCCTCAGGACGATCAGGACCCTCCGGCTTGACCGGGAGGCCTGTTTAAGGCACAATACCCGGCTCGCCATTAGGCGAAGTAATCCCCTAACCCAACGACCGACACCCCCGAGGTGCCCCATGGCCGACATCACTCCCGGCACGACCGTCAACGTCAAGATCGTCAAGAAGCCCGCAAGCGAAGGCGCGCGTAAGACCCTCGTACGCCTGCTCTCCAAGGACCCCGCTGTGGTCAAGGAGAACCTGCGGCTCAAGAAGGTCCGCGCCGCCAACGAAGTCGCTACCCAGCGTGGTGGCCGTGTGCGTGTGTGGGCCGGCCGCGTGCCCAAGCAGGACGCCGTTGAAGGCATCGTCGGCGAGTCCGGCACGATCCTGGCTTCCGTCGACGTCCTGACCGACCTCAAGGGCGTTGCGAAGTACGTGCAGGTCAGCAAGGCCTGATCGGCAACGCAAATAAGAATCAAGAGCAACCCCCGCCGTCTGGTGGGGGTTGTTTGTTATATGGCCGATTGCACGTCTTCACGATAGGCCGCAGCAACAATCCATGTCAGTACGCCCTGCGCTGGCGCGCCGGCGCGATGTTCATTACCTTGCGGTACTTGGCGACGGTACGTCGGGCGATATCCAGTCCCTGCGCCTTCATCGCATCGACAAGCTCGTCGTCGGTCATCGGGTTCTTGCGGTCTTCGTTGTCGATGATTTCCTTGAGCTTGGCCTGAACCGCGCCCCAGGCCATGGACTGGCCGTCCTCGGACTCGGTGCCGCCGGAGAAAAACATGCGCAGCGGGAGGATGCCGCGCGGGGTCTGCAGATATTTTTCACTCACAGCCCGGCTCACCGTCGCGACATGGATGCCCAGCTGATCGGCGACGGTGGTCATCGGCAGGGGGCGAAGGGCCGAGGGCCCCTGATCGAAGAAGTCACGCTGGGCCTGCACGACCACGCCGATCACACGCAGCAGGGTGCTGTTGCGCTGATTGATCGCGTCGATGAGCCAGCGGGCGCTCGATAGGTTTTTTGCGACGAAATCGCGTGTTTTCTTGTCGGCATCCTTGTCCCGGGCGAGGTCTTCGTAGTCCTTGCTGATGGTCAGCGCGGGCAGCCGGCCGTGGGTGAGCTGCGCGGTGTAGGCGTCGAGCTCCTCGTCGTAGTCGATGACGGCGTCGGGCGTGATCGTGCGGACTTCGTCGGCTGCGAGCAGCCGGCCGGGGTGTGGGTGGAACTGGCGCAGGCTCATCACCGCGCGTTGCAGGTCCTCGATCGTCTTGCCGATGGACTTGGCGATCTTGGGGTAGCGGTTGGCCTCGATGTCTTTGAGGTGTTGGTCCACCAGCTCACGAGCGAGCGCGAAATCATTCTCAGGGTCTTCCGCCTGCTTCGCATCGATCTGCAGCAGCAAGCATTCACGGAAGTCACGCGCCGCCAGGCCCGGCGGGTCCAGCGTCTGCTGCAGCAGAGCGATGGCCTTGTTGATCTTGTCGGGTGTTGCGCCGGCGGGTGCCTCACGCAGCAGGTCCTGCATCGGCGTGCGCAGGTAGCCGTCGGCGTCGATAAAACCGATCAGCAGCTCGCCGATTCCCGCAAGCTCTTCGGGGACCTCCGCCAGATGCCACTGATCGATGAGCTGGTCATAGAGCGAGGCCCCGCGTGCCGCGGTGTTCGCCATCGCGTCGAGCTTCGCATCACGGTCGCCGGCATGGGCGCTGACCTGCCGCTTGGCAAACTCCGAGCCCGACTCCGAGGTGTTGTCGTCCCATGCGTCGTCGTACTGTTCGGAGAGATTGGACAGGCGCTCGAAGTCGTCGGCCGCCTCGTTGTGGTTGGGCCCTTTGTCGTCGACGACAAGTTCACGCTCGCCCTCGGCGTCATCGCGCTGGGCCTGCTCGCGTTCGGCCTGCAGCGTCTCGATGTCGTCGCCTGCCTGTGCAAGCTCAAGCGTGGGGTTGCTCGCCAGTTCCTGCTCGATCCGCTCCTCCAGTGCCGGCGTGGGCATCTGGAGGATCTCCATCGACTGGATCATGCGCGGGTCCAGCTTCATCCGCTGGTCCATGCGCATCTGTTGTCCGGTATCCAGTCTCATGAGTGCCGGCTTTCAATCAAAGCAGTAAGTGATTACTTCAGGACAGATTTGGCCCGTCTTTTGCTCTTAACGCAAATATAGTACCACTTCACCGGGTGTCAGCCAGCATCGTCGCACTTTTAAATAAAATGTTACTTCCCGCCCCGCAGTAGAACGATTCAAACTAGCCGAAAACGATTTCCCGGCTGACCGTGATGGCCGGGGGTTGCACCAGCGTCCGGTAGATCACGCAGTACCTCTCGGTCAGTTTCAGGAGTTTGTCGACCTGCTCGTCTGTCGCGTTGGTGTCGAGCACGAAATTCAAACGGATGTTCTGGATTCCCACCGGGGCCTGCTTGTCCACACCAAGCGTTCCGCGCACATCGAGATCGCCAAAGGCTTGTATCCGGGCATCGCGAAGTGGAATCTCCAGAGCGGTTGAAACCGCATTGAGCGTGACGCCCGCGCAAGCCACCAGCGCCTCGAGCAGCATGTCACCCGAGCAGGCGCTCAGGCCATCGCCGCCCGTCGCCGGGTGCAGACCTGCTTCAACCACCGCCTTGCCGGTGTCGAGTTTGCAGGTGACGCCCTGTCCAAGCCGACCTTCAGCCCGCAGTGTGATCATCGCATCGCCGGGCTTCTCGCGGTAGCGATCCTTTAGCGGGGCCTGTGCTGCGCGGAGTTGCTGTGCATCCATGTATTAGACTCCGATCATGCGTGATATTTTTATTCGGAATTAACCGACAACGTGCGCGCATGGATTGCATCGCTGAGCACGGCCTTACTCACCGTCTGCAGGCTCGAACCCACCGGCATGCCGCGCGCAAGCCGAGTCACCTTCACGCCGAGCTTGGTCAAGGCTTCCGCGAGGTAGAGCGCCGTGCCATCGCCCTCGAGCGTGGGGTTGGTGCCGAGGATGACTTCTTTAATCGCTTGTGAATCGCTGCGGCTGTCGATCCCCGCGCGGACGCGATCGATCAGGCCGTCGATGTTGAGCTCGCCCGCATCGATCGCCTCCATCGGAGACAGCCGGCCCATGAGCACGTGGTATCGCCCCTTGTACGCACCAGCCTGCTCGATCGCGACGACATCGCTGGGCTGCTCGACCACCAGCACCGTCGCCGCGTCGCGCTTGGGATCGACACAGATCGTGCACGGGTCCGACTCGGTGACGTGTCCGCACACGCTGCAGACCTTGAGGTTGGTGCGGAAGCGGGCCAGCGCCTCGCCCAGCGCGACCGCGTCACCGGCCGGGCGACGCAGCAGGTGGAACGCGATGCGTTCGGCCGAGCGCCGGCCGATCCCCGGCAGCTTCTCCAGTTCGTCCAGCAGTCGGTCGTAGGCGGAGTTTGAGGACAATTTCTAATCTCTGATTTCTGATCTTGAATCTCTAAGCCACTATAGGTGCTACAGTACTTCTTGCGTTCAGATTATCGATCCGTGATTAAAGATTAGCAATTACACGCCATGGACCCGGATGACAACGTCTGCCTTTGTTTCCACGTCAGCCAGCGGAAGATCGTGAGCTACTGCAAGCGCGAGAAGCCGGCGGTGGCGAGCCTGATCAGCGAGTGCCTGTCGGCGGGGACCGGCTGCGGGTGGTGCGTGCCGTTTCTTAAGTCGCTTCACAAGCAGGCGGTGGAGGGCGTCGAGAATCCCGACCTGCCGATGAGCCCGGAGGAGTACGCCAAGCGCCGGGCGAGCTTTAAGGCGACGGGCAAGCGGGAGGCCTGCGAAGACCAGTAGCTTTACATTTAAGTGCAGCCTCCGGCAGGCCCGCTGCGTGGCAATTCGCCAGAGGCAGTATCCGCGCAGCAGGTCTGCTGCGGGCTGATATCATGCATTAGATGACACCCAGCACCCTGATCATCCGTACCGCCGGGACCAACTGCGACGCCGAACTGAGCTACGCGTTTGAGCAGGCTGGCGCCTCGACGCAGACCATTCACCTTAGCCGACTCATCGAGCAGCCGGAGTTGATCGGCACGTTTGACCTGATCGGGTTCCCCGGCGGTTTCAGCTACGGCGACGACATCGCTGCCGGGCGTATCTTTGCCAACCGCCTGCGGCACCGCCTGCTCGAACCCCTGCAGGATGCCGCCCGGCGCGGCGTGCCGATGATCGGCATCTGCAACGGTTTTCAGGTGCTGGTCAAGCTCGGCCTGCTGCCCTTCCCCGAGCAAGCAAAACAGAGCGTCACCCTCGCGGACAACACCTCCGGCCGGTTCACCTGCAAGTGGGTGCCGATGCAGGAAGCAACCGAGTCGGTTTGTATCTGGACGCGCGGGCTGGGCGAATTTGAGCTGCCCATCGCCCACGGCGAAGGCCGATTCACCGGCCCGGCAGACGTGCTGGACCGACTGAAGGCAAACGGCCAGGTCGCCCTGCGTTATGCGACGGGTGGCAATCCCAACGGCTCGGAAGATGACATCGCCGGAGTATGCGACCCCTCGGGTGTCGTTTTCGGCCTGATGCCGCACCCCGAACGTTTTGTCACGGCTCTCCAGCACCCCCAATGGTCGCGCAAGGGCGAGGGTTTCCTACGCCAGACGATGCCGGGGCTGCGCTTCTTCCATAACGCGGTGCAGCACGTCCGCGAACGCGCGACGGCCGGGGTTTAAAGCGTGCGGTCGGAGTTGGGCGATTGTTCCAATCTATCGCGTATTTTGTTACACTATTGGGCTCCCCCCGGCCGGTGGTCGGCAGGGGTTTCGCACCAGGCGGCCTATCCGTGGGCCGCGACCCGTGGGTTTTCGGCGTGTGCCGAAGCGGGTAAATCCGTCACGAAAGGACAATTTAACTCATGGTCAATAAGACCCTCATCGCAGCACTCTCGGTCGAAGATTTCGAGGCCGAGTCGATGCTCGAAGCGGCATTCGGTTCCGCGGTCGCCGGCGGCGACATGGAAGAACTGCTGCAGGATAACATCTCCGATTTTTCCAACGGCAGCATCCTCACCGGCAAGATCATCGGCATGGCCGGTGACGACTTCATGGTCGACGTCGGTCTGAAGTCCGAAGGCATCCTGGACAAGAACGAATTTGATAACCCCGCTGACGTCGAGATCGGTGACACCGTCGACGTGCTGCTCGAATCGGTCGAAGGCGAAGGCGGGATGGTCTCCATCTCCAAGCGCAAGGCCGACCGAATCCGCGGCTGGGAAAAGCTCATCTCCGAGAAGGGCGAAGGCGACTCGATCGACGGCAAGGTCATGCGCAAGATCAAGGGCGGCCTGCTGGTGGACATCGGTGTGCCGGTGTTCCTGCCCGCGTCGCAGGTCGACATCCGCCGTCCTCCGGACATCGGCATCTTCATCGGCAAGACGATCGAGGCCCAGATCCTCAAGATCGACACCGAACGCCGCAACATCGTCATCTCGCGCCGCAAGCTCATCGAAGACCGCCGCGCGATCATGCGTAAGAAGCTGCTGGACAAGATCAAGGTCGGCGACGTCGTCACCGGCACGGTCAAGAACATCGCCGACTTCGGCGCGTTCGTCGACCTCGGCGGGATCGATGGCCTGTTGCACATCACCGACATGTCCTGGGGCAGGGTCAACCACCCCAGCGATGTCCTCCGCATCGACGACAAGATCGAAGTCAAGATCCTCAATATCGACTTCGACAAGGAAAAGATCGCACTGGGCCTCAAGCAGAAGGACGCTTCGCCCTGGGAAGATATCGAAGCGAAGTACCCGCCCAACACCCGAGTCAAGGGCACCGTCACGAACATCATGTCCTACGGCGCGTTCGTCAAGCTCGAGGACGGCGTCGAGGGCCTGGTCCACATCTCCGAGATGTCATGGACCAAGCGCATCAACCACCCGTCGGAAGTCGTTTCCATCGGCGAGGAAGTCGATGTCGTCGTGCTCGAGATCGACCAGAACAAGCAGGAAATCAGCCTCGGCATGAAGCAGACCGAGGTCAACCCCTGGGAGCTGGTCGCCGAGAAGTACCCGCCCGGAACCATCGTCGAGGGCAAGGTCCGCAACCTCGCCAGCTACGGCGCGTTCGTCGAGATCGAGCCGGGCATCGATGGTCTTCTGCACGTCAGCGACCTGTCGTGGACCAAGAAGATCAGCCACCCCAACGAGATGCTCAAGAAGGGCGACACCGTCAAGTGCGTTGTGCTCGAAGTCGACCAGCAGAAGCAGCGCGTCGCGCTGGGCCTCAAGCAGCTCGACGAAGACCCGTGGGATCAGGCGATCCCCTCGGCCTACCAGCCGGGCATGATCGTCCACGGCAAGGTCACCAAGATCACCAACTTCGGCGTGTTCGTCGAGCTGGAAGACGATCTCGAAGGCCTCTTGCACATCAGCGAACTGGCCGACCACAAGGTCGAGAACCCGCAGGACGTCGTCCAGCAGGGCCAGGACGTCGAGGTCAAGATCCTCCGCGTCGACCTGGAAGACCGCAAGATCGGCCTGTCGCTCAAGCGCGCTCAGTGGACTTCCGACCAGGAAGCCGCTGCAGACCGCAAGGACGGCAAGTCCGGCGGCGCTCAGCAGGGCGGCATGGGCGGCCTGGGCGAAGGCCTGGACCACCTGGGCACCGACAAGATCACCTTCGGCAACTAAGCCGGCGGATCAACGTCAACGTTCCAATCAAAAGCCCCCGTCGAAAGGCGGGGGTTTTTATTTTCTGCAAGGCCCGATGACGCTCAGAAGTCTGCTGATTTCTTCGTCGCTCAGGTCCGCGCGCAGCGACAGGCGTACTCGGGATTGGCCGGGCGCTACGGTGGGCGGGCGGATGGCGGGGGCGTAGATGCCTTGCGTGAGAAGGTGCTGGGCGAAGGCTAGCGCGGCGGACTCTTCACCGACAATCAGAGGAATGATGGGTGTTGCAAGGTCTGGAATTTGTTGTTGAATGGGCCAGCCATGGTTTGCCAGGGCTTGGCGGATCTGAACGCAGATCGCCGACAGCCGTGCGCGACGTACGGGCTCGTCGCATATCACATCGATCGCTGCACGGATCGTCGCGGCCTGCGCGGGGGGCACGGCGGTGGAGTAGATGAACGGCCGGGCCTTGTTGATCAGCAGGTCAATGACGGGCTGTGCGGCGGTGATGATCCCGCCCAGCGAGCCAAGGGCCTTGCTTGCCGTGGATACGACGATGCCGCCGCTGCCGCAGGTGTAGATACGCTCGGCGACACCCTGAGCGGAGGCGAGCCCCGCGCCGTTCTTGCCGAGCACGCCCGTGCCGTGAGCTTCATCGACGATGAGGACCGCGTTGGTGCGGTCGGCCAGGTCGCATAGCGATGGCAGATCGGCGTAGTCGCCGTCCATCGAGAAGACGCTGTCGGTCACCAGGAATCGCCGGCCGGTGCGGTGGCGGGTCAGCAGATGCTCGGCTCTTTCAAGGTTCAGGTGCGGGAAGGTACGCACTTCGGCTGAGCTGGCGCGTGCGGCATCGATCAGGCTTGCGTGGACAAGTTTGTCGAGGACGATGATGTCGCCGGGGCCTGCGACCGAGGTCAATGCCGCGAGATTCGCGCTGTAGCCGGTGGGCAGCAGCAGTGCTGCTTCGGCATGTTTGAAGCGTGCGAATGTACGCTCTACTTCGGTGTGCAGTGGATGTGTGCCCGAAACAAGTCGCGAGGCTCCGGCGCCGACGCCGTACTCACGTGTCGCCGATACGGCGGCGTCAATCAGCCTGGGATGTTGACTGAGCCCGAGGTAGTCATTGCTGGCAAGATTGAGCGTAACTCTCCCATCAAACTCGATCCACCTGCCACTTGTTCTTACCTCGCGGAGTTTGCGGAGTTGATTGGCCTGGGCGAGCTGTCGGATTTGCGTGTCGCAAGTAAACGACAAGCCCTCGCTCAGGGCGTGGGCTTGTTCGATATTGGGGTTAGGGCTGGGCACGGTTGGGCCGACGGATCAATCGTCGTCGTCATCATCGTCATCGGGCTCGAGATTGGCCAGGCTCCTGGCGTCGATCGGGCCATCGGTGAGCGTCTGTTTCATGAGCCGACCGACCTTGAACTTGACAGTGCGTTTGGGCGGGACCTCGACGGGCTGGAGCGTCTTGGGGTTTTGTGCCATACGAGCGCGTCGCTGTTTGATTTCAAAGACGCCGAAGTCGCGGAACTCAAGTCGGTTGCCCTTACCTAGCTCGATCACGATGGCGTCGAGAAAGCTCTGGACAATTTTCTTGACCACGACACGCTTCTCGCCGGTCGCGTCGGCGATTTGATCGATCAGTTCTTTTTTGGTGACGGTCGACATGGGTGTGGACCTTGGTCGTTACGAGTTGCTTATGATGCTGATTGGCTTGTAGTGAGGCTTGTAGATGGAATCGGCCTAATCAGGTGAGATTGGGTGCAGGCATCAGTCAAATGGAGTATGACAATCGAGTAGACCTCAGTCAAGCGGCAAGTCGTGATACAGGCATAAATTAGCAACGCATGAGCCCGAATTTTAACAAAAACACCCCCCCCGGGGGCATCGGCAGCCACTTTTTTAGGCAAGTGGGCACCATTACAGGATTTAGAGGATGTCACGGTCTGTTGCTAGGCGTAGCCGCCCGGCGTACGATCCAAGGATGGCTTTGGACCCCCAAATGCTTAAGATTGTTCACTACCCCGACTCGGTGCTGCGTGATAAGGCTGCGCCCATCGCCGCCGTGACCGACGAGGTGAAGGCTGTCGCCGCAAAGATGATCGAGCTGATGCATCTAGCGCCTGGGGTTGGGCTTGCCGCGCCTCAGGTGGGTCTGTCCTGGAGGCTGTTCGTCGCCAACCCGACAGGCGAGCCGGAGGACGATCAGGTGTATATCAACCCTGAGCTGGTTCACTTTGGCGGAGGCTACGCCGCGCGGGACGAGGGCTGCCTCTCTCTACCGGGGATCACCGTCGAGATGTCGCGTCCCGCTGAGGTGACGATCCGCGCGATGAACCTCAAAGGCGAGGTATTCGAAGAGACAGCCGACGGCCTGCTCGCACGCATCTGGCAGCACGAGTACGACCACCTCGAGGGCGTGCTGATCATCGACAAGATGTCGGCGATGGACCGTATGGCGAACCGGCGGGCGATCAAGGAACTTGAAGAGGCGTAGTCAAAACCAATAGCCCGCAGCTAACAGCTGCGCGGTTAAGTCCTATTTCACTTTGCCGCGTATCTGTTAGCTGCGGGCTACTTGGAATTTGTTCATGCGAATTCTCTTCTTTGGTTCCGGCGCGTTTGGCCTGCCGACGCTGCAAGACCTGTGCGAACACCATGAGGTGGTCGAGGTGATCTCGCAGCCGGACAAGCCTGCGGGGCGTAAGCAGGTGTTGACGCCGACGCCGATCACGCAGTGGGCGCTGGGGCGGGGTTACACGGTGCCGCGCGTGGAGAACGTTAACACGACGGAGTTTGTTGAGCAGGTACGCGGTTACAAGGCCGACGCGTCGGTCGTCATTGCGTTCGGCCAGAAGCTCGGGCCGGAGCTGATCGACGCGATGGGCAGGCTGGCGGTGAACCTGCACGCCTCACTGTTGCCCAAGTACCGCGGTGCGGCCCCGATCAACTGGGCGATGATCGACAATGAGCCGGTTACGGGTGTCAGCGTCATCGGCCTTGCCCAGCGGATGGATGCCGGGCCGGTCTATGCCACCGCTTCGACGCCGATCGATCCGAACGAAACCGCAGGCGAATTGCATGATCGACTTGCGCAGCTTGGGCCGGACGCCGTAGGGCGTGTGCTGGACCAGCTCGCAAAGAACGCTCTTTCGCCGGTGGTTCAGGACGAATCGCAGGCGACCAAGGCCCGCAAGTTCATCAAGGCGGACGGTACGGTGTCCTTCGATCAGCCCGCCGAGTTAGTGAGAGCACGTGTGCATGGCCTGACGCCGTGGCCCGGGTGCAGAGTGCAGTGGGTTGGCGAAAATGGTGAAGACAAGGGCACTCTCACGCTCAAACGCATGACCGACGAACCCGGGGCAAAGATCAAGGGCGACCCGGGCACGATCGATGCGCAGCTGCGTGTGGCCTGCGCCTCGGGTGCAGTAAAGCTCTTGGAAGTGCAGGCCCCCGGCGGCAAGGCGATGACGGCCGAAGACTTCGCGCGCGGACAGGGTCTAGGCGCCGGTCACAAACTGAACATGTTTGTTGCGGAATAAGTATCGCAGACTAAACCGCGCAAGATCACGCCTCGGCCAACTCGCCGATGTCGCGCAAACGCTTGTATCGCTTCTCGAGCAGATTATCGAGCTTAAATCGTTTCAGATCGCGCAGCGCGCCGACGAGGTACTGCTCGAGCTTGTCCGCCATCATGCCCGGTCTGCGGTACGCACTGCCCAGCGGTTCTTCGATAATGTCGTTGATCGTGCCGAGCTTGAGGTTGTCCTTGGCGGTGAGCTTGAGGGCCTCGGCGGCCTCGGCATTGTTCTGCGGGGTCGCCTGCTTCCACAGGATCGCCGCGCAGCCTTCCGGGCTGATCACGCTGTACCAGGCGTACTGCAGCATCGCGACGCGGTCGGCCACCGCGATCCCCAGTGCGCCGCCGGAGCCGCCCTCGCCCAGGATCACGCTCACGATCGGTGTCTTGAGCCGAGCCATCTCGAGCAGGTTCTTTGCGATGGCCTCGGCCTGACCGCGCTCTTCCGCCATGATGCCCGGGTAGGCGCCCGGGGTATCGACCAGCGTTACGACCGGCAGGCCGTACTTCTCCGCCAGCTTCATACATCGAAGGGCCTTGCGGTAGCCCTCGGGGTGGGGCATGCCGAAGTTGGCGGCGATCTTGTCCTTTGTGTCCTTGCCCTTGTGGTGTCCGACGACCAGGGCCTTGTGCGGGCCGATGCGACCAAAGCCGCAGATCAGGGCCTTGTCGTCGCCGGCGTGTCGGTCGCCGTGCAGTTCTGTGAAGTCCTTGACGAAGGCGCGGATGTAGTCGATGGTCTGCGGACGGTTGGGGTGGCGGGCGACCTGGACGACGTTGGCGGCCGGCAGGTTCTTGTAGATCTTCTTGAGCATCGCCGTGTGGGACTGACGGAGCTTACGGATCTCGCTGCCGAAATCGACGCTGGGATCGAAAGCGAGGCTGCTGCGTGCCGGGTCACTCTGGCGTTCGAGTTCGTTGATCTGCCGTTCGAGTGCGGTCAGGGGTCGCTCGAACTCGAGCTCGAAGGTGCCGGTGTATTCGTTGATCTGGGTCATGGTCGGTCGTCGGGTGGGTTGCGGGCCTGCCGGGGCGGCGGGGGAGTAAGCCCTTCCTGAGATCGTAAAACATGATAGTTTAGCTTGAACGATGGCTTCTGACGAGCATTTTCATACCGACCGCCTGGTGATCATCGGCCCGGGGATGCTGGGCACGAGTATCGCCCTGGGGCTCAAGCATCGCGGGTTTACCGGCCGGATCACCGCCCTGGGGCGCAATCCTGAGACCCTGGACAAGGCCCGAAAGACCGGCGGCTACGACCTTGTGACGGATGACTCGGCCCTTGCGCTAAGTGACGCGACGATGGCGGTTATCACCGTGCCGCTGTCGGGCTTCCGCAGCGTGTTTACCCAGATTGCCACCTTTGGACCGCGGGGCCTGATCGTCACCGATGCCGGCTCAACCAAGGCCAGCGTGATCGCCGATGCTCGGGCGTGCCTTTCCGACTGCTCGCGCGTGATCGGTGCGCACCCGATGGCGGGCAGTGAGTTGGCCGGGCCCGAGTCGGGTAAAGCCGATCTGTTCGTAGGTAAGCCTTGCATCCTGACGCTGTGCGAAACCGATGCCCCTGATGCGGTCGCACTTGTGCGATCACTTTGGCAATCGCTGGGCATGACGATCCTCACGATGACGCCGCAGCAGCACGACGAGCAGGTCGCGGTGATCAGCCACTTGCCCCATCTGGCCGCGGTAATGCTGGTCCAGGTTGCTCAGCAGCTCGGCGGTTTGGAGATCGCCTCGACCGGCTACCGCGACACGACCCGGCTGGCCAGCAGCAACCCGCCGATGCGGACGGACATCCTCATGGCGAATCGTGCCGCGGTACTCGAGGCGTTGTCTGCCCTGCGCGACCGATGCGAAAAAATGCACGATCTGTTGTCGGGCGGCGACCGCGAGGCGATCCTTGAAGCGCTCGATGCGGCTTGCCGGGCGCGCGACCTTTGGCTGCAAACAAACAATGCCGACGCCTGAGCGGTTAACATCTGGCTATGAAATACCGCCTTGGATTCATCGGCTGCGGGAACATGGCACAGGCGATTGCCGCCGGAGCAATCAAGGGCGGCGTTATCGACGCATCCCAGATCATCGCATCCGATCCGTCTGAAAATCACCGAGCCCTCTTTCAGTCATGGGGCTGCGTCACGACACCCTCCAACACCGAGGTCGCTGCGCAGGCCCAGCAGGTCCTGCTGGCGGTCAAGCCCCAGGTGTTCCCGAAGGTGGCGTCGGACCTGGCGGGGGTCGGCGCGGGTCAGGTGCTGATCTCCATCATGGCCGGTCTTTCATCAGCGCGGATCAGCCAGGCGATCGGCAAGCCCTGCAGAATCGTGCGCGTAATGCCCAACACGCCGGCGATGGTCGGCGCTGGCATGGCAGGTCTTGCGCTGGGCGGAGACGCGAAGGCGGGTGACGAAGCCCTGAGCATGGAGCTTTTCGCCGCGGTGGGCAAGGTCGTCATGCTTGCCGAGCCGATGATCGATGCGATCAACGCCGTGTCGGGATCGGGTCCGGGCTACCTCTTCTATTTTGCGCAGGCGATGGAACTGGCGGCGATCGAGCTAGGCCTGGGCGAGCAGTCACGGCAGATCGTCGCGCAGACCTTCTTTGGCGCAGGCAAATTGCTGCTGGAGAGCGGCGAAGACCCGGTCGAGCTGCGCCGCAAGGTCACCTCGCCCGGCGGCACGACGCAGGCGGCCTGCGAGTCGATGGACCGAGATCAGGTCATGCAGTCAATAGCCCGGGCCATGCAGGCGGCGTATGATCGTGCGATCGAACTGGGCGGGTGATCCGCGTCCGGTTTAAGGAAGTTCTGAACTAAAACGCAAGCGGTTAGCCATGAATAAAAGCCTGTATCGTCAAGACCTTGGCCTCTTCATACTCCGCTTTTCGCTAGGACTGTTCCTTTTTCTCGCCGGCGTCGGCAAGGTGCAAGGGGAGTTGCAAAACGGGCTGGGATCGTTTTATCGCAGTGCGTTTGTGATGATGCAGCCGTCCTGGATGCCCGAGTGGCTCGGGATGCCGTATGGGTATGCGCTGCCCTGGCTTGAACTCCTGGTCGGCGGGCTGCTGGTCCTTGGGCTCATGGGCCGATCGGCTGCGATCGCCGGCACACTGATGATGGCAAGCTTTACCATCGCGCACGTCCTGGTCGCCGGCAATCTGACAGGGATTGCAGACGGCGAGCAGGGCATCTTCCACACCAACTACATGCTCACAGCGGGATGGCTCACGCTGGCGCTGATCGGCTGCGGCAATTGGTCGGTTGATCATCTGGTGAGGCACAAGCAAGCTGCGTGAGTAATGCAATGACGATGCCTTCTCTTCAAGCGTTTGTCGATCAACTGGAGGCGGCCGGTGAGCTGCACCGTGTCACCGAGCCGGTGTCGTGCATGCTTGAGGTCGCGGCGATCGCCGACCGGGTCAGCAAGTCGCCCGCCGCGCGACTGTCCGATCACGCGGCCGCGACCGACCCGCTGCATCACCAGCTCGGCGGCAAGGCACTGCTATTTGAAAACGTCCTGCTGCCCAACGGATCACGCAGCGAGATCCCGCTGCTGATCAACACCTTCGGCAGCTACCGCCGCGTCGAGATGGCGCTGGGCTGCGAGAAGAACGGGCTCGAGGGCCTGGCGCATCGCGTTGAAGAACTGGTCAAGCCCGAGCCGCCGACCGGGCTGATGGAGAAGATCAGGAAGGGCCTGGAACTGGCTCGTCTTGCTCAGCTTCCGCCTAAAGTCGTCAGCAGCGGCGCTTGCCAGGAGGTCGTACTCACCGGCGACGCGATCGACCTGACCCGGCTGCCGATCATCAAGTGCTGGCCTGACGACGGCGACCCGCAAACCTGCGGCTACCCGCTTAGCCCGGAGCAGGCAGGCACTGCAGGCGGTCTTGGCCGGTACATCACGCTGGCCGGGATGTACACGATCCACCCCGACGACGCAGGAAAACCCGACGGCGAGCCGCGACCCTCGCGCAATATCGGCATGTACCGCGCCCAGCTCATCGACAAAACCCATACCGCGATGCACTGGCACATCCACCACGACGGTGCCCGCCACTGGCGCGCGTGGAAAAAGCACAATCAGGCCAGGGGCGATCACTCCAAGGGCATGCCGTGCGCGATCGTGCTCGGCGGCGAGAGCGTGCTGCCCTACGCGGCAACAGCGCCGCTGCCTCCGGGGATCAGTGAACTGCTGTTTGCGGGCTTGCTCAACGGCGGCGCGATCAGGATGGTCAAGTGCAGGTCGATTGACATGCACGTGCCCGCCAATGCGGAGATCGTCATCGAAGGCTACGTCTCTACCGAGGCGGACGGCATCGGCTACGACCCCCGCAAGCCCGAGTCGCCAAGCCTCAAGCCCGGCCAGGAAGTCTTCGAGGGCCCCTTCGGCGACCACACCGGCTTCTACTCGCTGCCCGACCGCTACCCGATCTTCACCGCCACCGCTGTCACGATGCGTGAGAAGCCGGTCTACCCTACGACGATCGTCGGCCCGCCACCGCAGGAAGACTATTACCTTGGCAAGGCGACCGAACGCATCTTCCTGCCGCTGCTAAAGACCCTTGTGCCGGACATCCTCGACTACGACCTGCCGATGTTCGGCGCGTTCCACAACTGCGCCTTCATCAAGATCGGCAAGGAATACCCGCTACAGGCACGACGCGTCATGCACGCGATATGGGGCGCGGGTCAGATGGCATGGACCAAGTTTATTGTCGTGGTTGATGAAGATGTCGATGTGCACAACCACGAGGAAGTGCTTTTTCATCTGTGCGCCAACGTCGATCCGGGCCGCGACCTCGAGATCGTGCACGGCCCGCTGGACATCCTCGATCACGCGGCGCCCCGCCTGGGCTCAGGCCAGAAGCTCGGCGTGGATGCGACGCGCAAATGGCCGGGCGAAGAAGTCAACGGCCAGCCCGTACGAGATTGGCCCAGCTATCTGGGCACACACGAAGGCATGCCCGCGTCCATCGACGCGATCGTGGAGCAGATTACCAAGCGGTCATGAACCGTATTATTGAAAAGGCCTCCTCGCAAACACAATGGAGTCGTGCTATGAATAATTGGATGAATAAAAATCGGACGCTGTGCTTGCTGACGGCATGTTTATTCTCGCTGGTGTTATCGCAGGATTGCCTTGCGAAGGAGGGCCAAGTGGACGGGCCTGAGCCGCAGCTCGTGAAATACAAGAACACGGTTGACGCAAAGCAAAAGCCTGTCGAGCTTAAGCTCCATGTCTTCAAACCCGAGGGCTGGACAGAGAATGACAGCCGCCCCGCGATCGTGTTCTTCTTTGGCGGCGGCTGGGCAAGGGGCGAACCCAGCCAGTTCTACTCACAGTGCCGCGACCTTATGCCGCTCGGTATCGTTGCGATCTCTGCCGAGTACCGCGTCAGAAGTCCGCACGGGACCAGCCCGCAGGAATCTGTTGAAGACGCAAAGTCCGCGATCCGCTACGTCCGCGCACACGCCAAGGAGCTCGGCATCAATCCTGACATGATCGCCGGCGCGGGAGGCTCGGCGGGCGGCCATGTCGCGGTGTCCACGGCCATTCTCGACGGGTTCGAGGCCAACGGCGAAGACACCTCGATCAGCTGCGTGCCGAACCTGCTGGTGCTTTTCAACCCGGTTATTGATACTTCGCCCGAAACGGGCTACGGGGCTGGCAAGATCAAGCCCGACCCGCTTGTCCTTTCTCCGTTCCATCATCTGCACAAAGATCTACCGCCGACGCTGATCATGCACGGCGATGCGGACAAGACCGTGTCGATCGATTCCGTCCGCGCCTTTGTCAAGCGAAGCAAAGAGCTCGGCAATTCATGCACGCTGGTGGAGTACGAGGGCGCGGGCCACAGCTTCTTCAACAGCTCTGAGTTTAAAAAGGCCAAGGAAGGGACGCCCGATTATTACACGCTGACGCTGAAGGAGGCGGCCAGGTTCCTGGAGCAGAGCGGGTATACCGCCAAGAAAGCTCAGTAGCTTCATCACGGGTTTAAATGGAACAGAAAACGCCGCATGTGATGTGCGGCGTTTTTAATTGATTGGATGTTCGTGCAGATCAGGCGTGCGCGAGTTTCTTGCCACCGCCACCGCCTCCGCCATTCTTGAAGCCGCCGGAATTCTTGCCCTGAAGCATGAAGCCGATCGCCGCGGGGATAATGACGAGCATCGGGATCACAATCGCGCTGCGTTTGAGTTCGCTGGCGACGGTTGCGCTGAAGGGGTCTATCGAGAGCAGTAGGGCGATGACGCCGAAGACAGCAAATGTTGAGCCGCTGACGGAGGTGAACATGTGGATCATGATCTTTGAGAGCATGAAGGCCGCGATGCCGCATGCCATCAGGCCGATCAGTGCACCGATCCAGTAGGCGTCGGCGGGAATGGCGTGGGCGACCTTGACCAGGAACAGGTCGTTGGCTTTAGCGCCTTGCTGTGCCTGGCGTGCTTCCGCAGCCGATCCCAGCGCACGCGCGATGCCCGCCCAGAGGTTGGCGCCGATAAACGCGCCGGACAGGCCGCCGAGGATTGCGATGGCGTACTTCATCAGCGGGTAAGCGAGCACGGCCATAAGCACGCCCACGCATCCGGCGATCACGAACGGCGGGCCCTTTATCGACAGGCCCATCCCGTAGCCCAGCAGCGAGCCGATCATCACAATCAACGACACCGCCAGGACCTTGTGAAACTTGTAGCCGGTCAGCATGCAGACCAGGCCCACGATCACGAAGATCACCGCCCAGATTCTTCCCAGGTTCTGGAGTTCGGGGATCAACTGCTCGGGCGAAGCGAGCGTGTCGCCACGAGAGAAGATCTGGACATTTGTCTGGAAGAAGCGGTTGACTTCATCCCAGGCGGTTTGGGCGCCGCTGTTGGCAGATGCGGACTGGGAATTTTGTGCGAGCAGGGTGAACATGGTGTGGCTCCTTGAAAGGCCGGCAAGTGTGCACCTGCGCGAAAGGCCGGCAGCCATGTTCATTTATCGTCGCGTCGTAGATACAGCGTCCATTGCAGCGCGAGGCCGACGAGGGTTATCAGACCCGTAGTGAGCAGTATTCCCTGTGCAGTCGTTGGAATCAGGCTTTTAGCGTCGGGCAGGTGTGTCAAAACAAGCTCGCGACCGGGGACGACGATCAGCACCGCCCCCACGATCGCCGATTGCACGGCCGCGGCATAGTTTGGCGCCATCAATCCCAGCAGGAACCCGATCCCGGCCCCAATCAGCATCGCTATGCCGACGGTTCGCTGCGCCTCCGTGCTGTGTTCGCGCCACCAGGCCTGCATCGATTCGAGGTTGCGGAAGATAACGCCGCGCGCGTTGGACGCCGCCTCGACGCCCTGTTCGGCAAGCACCTGGTCAGCCTGCACCAGTGACGTACGGTCGCCCTGATCGATGAGCGAACGCACCTGGTTGCGTGCCTCATCGCTGAGCTGCTCGGCCGTCTGGTTGTAGCGCGTTTCAAGCTGCTCTGCAGCTAATTTGGTGTCCTGCGCGAGCGTGTCGGTTGGCGTGCCCTGCCAGACGATCATCGCAGCGGGTGCCGCGATCGCCAGCACCAGCGCCGCCGCCATCGCCACCCACGCGCGGAACATCAGCCACGCGCCCAGCGCCCCAATCAGACCCAAACCGATCATGCTCGCGATCGCGATGCCCGCCGAATCCACAAACGCCATCACCAGCCCGCCGAGGATCATCCCCAGCATCGCGCCGCCGAAGATGCACGCGGCCTTAAGCAGCCTCCCGCCCGCAAGCCACAGCACCAGCCCAAGCCCGACCACAGCCACCCGCGCCGATTGGGTCAGCACGGGAAGGGCGTTGTCCGCCTGTTCAAACCATTGCTCGAGGGTTTGTGTCGCTTCCAAGGCTGCCTCAACTACCGGGCCTGTTATACCTCAGTACGTGTAAAACACCAGACCACCTCATTATCGCCGATCCGACGCGTCCTCCGCTACAATGGCCGCGTGAGTTCAACACCCGATCAAACAGGCCCCAACCCCACCAGTGACGAACAGGCGCTTGCGCCTCTGCGTGCACGGATCGACGAGCTGGACCAGCAGATCATCCGGCTACTCAACGAGCGGGCCAAGGTCGTCGTCGAGGTCGGCCAGGTCAAGCGAGCCAGCAACAGCCCGATCTACGTCCCCGACCGTGAACGACGAGTCCTCGAACAGGTCCGAAGCTACAACCAGGGCCCCTTGCCCAACAAGTGCATCGACGCGATCTACCGTGAGCTGATGTCAGGCAGCTTCGCACTCGAAAGGCCGCTGCGCATCGGGTACCTCGGCCCGCCGGGCTCCTACTCCCACCTGGCCGCGACTTGTAAATTCGGCCAGTCCGTCGAGTACGACCGCCTGGCGGACATCCCACTCATCTTCTCCGCGGTCGACCGGCGCGACTGTGACTACGGCCTGGTCCCGATCGAGAACTCGACCGAGGGCTCGGTATCCGCCTCACTCGACGCGCTCTCCGACACGCACGCCAAGGTCTGCGCCGAGGTGCTCATCGCCATCCATCACAACCTGATGTCCAACTGCGATGCCCCGCAGATCAAACGCATCTACTCGCACCCCCAGGCGCTGGCGCAGTGCCGCAACTGGCTCTCCGCCCAGTTCCCCAACGTCGAGCGAGTCCCCGCCGCATCGACCTCGCGCGCCGCAGAACTCGCGGCTACCGAGCCCGGCAGCGCCGCGATCGCCTCCGCCCTGGCCGCGAAACTCAATAACCTCCATGTCCAGTTCGAGAACATCGAGGACAACCCCAACAACACTACGCGCTTCTACGTCATCGGACACCAGACCACCAAGCCCACCGGCGACGACAAGACCGCCATCATGTTCACCACCGAGCACAAGGCCGGCGCACTGACCGAGGTGCTCAACGTCTTCCGCGACTTCGGGCTCAACCTCACGCACATCGACAAACGCCCAAGCCTCCGCGTCAACTGGGAGTACAGCTTCTTCGTGGACCTGCTCGCGCACCAGGAAGACGCGAACTTCCAGAAGGCCGTCGCCGAGGCGAAGAAGCACTGCCTGCAGCTGGTCGTGCTGGGCTCGTTCCCGCGCGCCAGTGAAGTGATCTGACTCATCCGTGAGATTCGCCCCTTCCCTCCTATTCCACAGGACGAAGTCATGGCCAATTCCTACCTCTTCGGCTTCGACAGCGACCCGCCCCTGGGCATGACGAACAACCACACCCTCGCCGGCGGCTCGAACTCCACAGCCCGTCCCGACTTTAAGCTGCGCTACCTCGAAGAACGGGTCGACCGCCTCTCGCTCATCTGCATGGCCATGTGGTCGCTCATCCAGGACAAGACCAAGCTCGCCGAAGAAGACCTCATCGAGCGCGTCAGGCTCATTGACCTCATGGATGGCAGGGACGACGGCAAGGCCAGCACCACTGTCAGCAAGTGCGTCGCCTGCAATCGCCCAATGAACCCCCGGCACAAGAAGTGCATCTACTGCGGCAACGAGAAGCTGATCCAGAGCGCGTTTGATGCGATTTGATGCGGCGAGGTGATTGATTCTTTATGAAGTCCACCGCATCGGCGCAGCCGAGGCCGTGGTGTCGCCGTGTGATGATTTCAAAATAAGTCCGACCCCACGGCTTGCTGCTTCGCAACACGCCGTGGGCTTGAAGACGCAATAAAACGCTAAGCGCTCGGGCTTGTCGCTGCCTCGAGCCGGCCCTTGAGATTGTCCAGCACGTTCATGTAGTTGATGTACGCGTCGTAGGGCGATTCGTAGGGGTTGAAGTACGCGTGCACGGCGGCGTCGGCGTAGTACTTGGTGCACATGTAGTAGAAGTGGTCGGAGGTCGAGAGCGCGTGCCAGTCCTTGATCAGGTCCGGGTCGCGCGTGGCCTTGATAGCCGACTCGATCGCGTACAGTTCCTGCAGCGCAGCGGACTGCATCGCGTTGCCCTGCCAGGCGCTGATGTCGCGCTCGGTGTCGGCCCAGCTGGTGACCTGCGGGGCGTCGTACGTGCCGGCCGGGTCGTGACGCTCGATCGCCTGGCTGGGCGTGAGGAACCGGCTGCCTGTGGAGAGTATCGCGTCGGGCAGGTGCTCCAGGAAGCCGAAGATCCCCGTCTGTTCCCACTGGTGCTCGCCGAAGGTCTCAAAGTCGATGAAGAGGTTGACGATGTTGCCCGACGCTTCGGCCAGCCAGTGCGCGTAGGTGCCGGGCTTGAGCGGGTAGTGAGGCCAGGACGAGTCGGAGAAGCGGAACGCCAGGTCGTCGCTGAGCCGATGGTTTTTAAGAAGGATCGGCAGGGGCGGGGTGGTCGGAGAGAGGTAGACGTGGTTGGGGCTTCGGCCCTTGAGTAGCGCATCCACCCCCTCGGCAAGCACGCCGCGGAACCGGCCGAAGTGCGTGAGGGTATTGACCAGGTCGTTGTTGTAGATCAGCTCGGTGTTACGGAAAACCGTGGGCGTCTGGCCGAAGAGATCGTCGATCAGCTCGTCGTGCCTGCGGACCTGGTGCTCGAAGTCCTCGGGGCTGTAGAGCGAAGCGAGCGAATGGTCATAGGTCTCGGAGAGGAATTCTACGCAGCCGGTCTGAGCGAGTTTGCGGAACTGGTCGATCACCTCGGGCGTCCATCGCATCATCTGCTCGATGACCTGACCGGTGAGCGAGAAGGCGATGACGAAGCGGTCGCCGTGTCGCTCGATCTGTCGCATCAGCAGCGCGGTGGCGGGCATGTAGCACTTCTGTGCGACGCGGCGGAGGATCCGGCTGTTCGTTTCATCATCGAAGTAGGTCGGCTCGGTCTCGAACACGCTGTACCGACGCAGCCGACGCGGCTGATGAACCTGAAAGTAGAAACAAACGTCCGGCATCCGGCGGGGCTCCTCGAGCGGGACATGCATTGTCCCCGCTTTATGCGGTTCTGTAAAACTTCACCGCCACGAATCTCTGAGCATCCGGCCGATGCCCCCCGCTCGGGTATACTGCCGGGTCCGAAAACGAACACCCACCCAACGGCAAAACGACCCGAAGAACCCCGGAACGCCTCGAGCAATGTCTACCGGAAATCCCCCCACCAGCTCTCAGATCCGCCGACAGTTCATCGACTTTTTTGTTGAGAAAGCCGGCCACACCGAAGTGCCTTCCTCGCCCGTCGTCCCGCACGATGACCCGACGCTGCTGTTCACCAACGCCGGCATGAACCAGTTCAAGGACGTGTTCCTGGGCACCGGCAAACGCCCCTACACCCGCGCGGTCGATACCCAGAAGTGCATCCGCGCCGGCGGCAAGCACAACGACCTCGACGACGTGGGCAAGGACACCTACCACCACACCTTCTTCGAGATGTTGGGCAACTGGTCCTTCGGCGACTACTTCAAGAAGGAGTCGATCAGTTGGGCCTGGGAACTGCTTACCAAGGTCTGGGGCATCGACCCCCAGCGCCTCCACGCGACCTACTTCGAGGGCGACGCCAGCGAAGGCCTCGAACCCGACCTCGAAGCCAAAGAACTCTGGCTCCAGTTCCTCCCGCCCGACCACGTCCACCCCGGCAACAAGAAAGACAACTTCTGGGAGATGGGCGACACCGGCCCGTGCGGACCCTGCACCGAGATCCACTACGACCGAAGCCCCGGCAAGAACGCCGGCCACATGGTCAACGCCGACGCGCAGGACACCGTCGTCGAGGTCTGGAACCTCGTCTTCATCCAGTACAACCGCCAGCAGTCGGGCCAACTGGTCACACTGCCCGCCAAGCATGTGGACACGGGCATGGGCTTTGAGCGCATCGTCCGCGTCCTGCAGGGCAAGGTCAGCAACTACGACACCGACGTGTTCCAGCCGATCTTTAAAGCGATCGAAACCGTGACGCGAGCCCGACCGTACCGGGGCGGTGGATCAAAAGAAGCCCTCGAAGACCCGATCAACATCGCCTACCGCGTGATCGCCGACCACATCCGCACGCTGACCTTCGCGCTCAGCGACGGGGCGCACTGCACCAATGAAGGCCGGGGCTACGTGCTGCGCTCGATCCTCCGCCGCGCGGTCCGCTACGGCAAGCAGACCCTGGGCGTCGAGGAGCCGTTCTTCTACAAGCTCGTCGGCGCGGTCGTCGAGAACTTCGGCGACGTCTTCCCCGAGATCATCAAGAAGCAGGCGGATGTCGAGAAGGAACTGCGTGAAGAGGAAGTGAGTTTCCGGCGAACGCTTGATCGCGGAATTGAACTTGTTTCTGAAGAAGCTTCGCGAATTACAAATGGTGTATTCCCGGGTGATGTGGCCTTCAAACTCCACGACACCTACGGATTCCCGATCGGGCTGACGAGACTCATGGCCGAGGAACGCGGGCTGAAGGTCGATCTCGAGGGCTTCGAGCGCGAGATGGAAGCGGCGCGCGTGCGCTCACGCGGCGAGGCCGGCGGGGCGGACGCGAAACAGTCGCTGCTGGAACTGGTGCAGAAGGGCCTGGACGCCGGGTGGTTCGCCGAGACGAAGTTTGTCGGCTACGGTGCAACCGAGATGCCCGAGCAACCGAACGTCATGACACTCTTTAAGAAGGTCGACGAGGTGTTCGAGTCTGCGGTCGACGCGCAGCCGGGCGACGCCGTCGCGCTGGTCTTTGAGACCACTCCGTTCTATGCCGAGTCGGGCGGGCAGGTCGGCGACACCGGCGAGATCATGATCCGCCACAGCGTCTCGCCCACCGGCGGCCAGATCATCAAGTGCTGCGTGCGCGACACGGTCAAGATCGGCGGCGTACACCTGCACCTGGGCACGGTCGAGACGGGCCGGCTTCAACTTCACGCCAGCGACCCTAAGGTTTCCGCCTCGCTCCATGTAGATGCGGACCGCCGCGCGAAGATCGCCGCGAATCACACGATCACGCACGTGATGAACCGTGCGCTGCGCGACCTGGTCAACAAGGACGCGATGCAGAAGGGCTCGCTTGTCGATGACGAGAAGACGCGTTTCGACTTTAGCAACGACGTTGCGCTGACGACCGAGCAGATCGAGGCGGTCGAGCGCCAGGTCAACGCCGACATCGCCGCCGACCTCGAGGTCTACACCGACTACGCCCCGCAGACCGAGGCGATCAAGATCAGCGGCCTGCGTGCGGTGTTCGGCGAGAAGTACCCGCCGGTGGTGCGCGTGGTGTCGGTCGGTGCGCCGATCCACGACCTGCTGGCCGAGCCGGGCAGCAGGAAGTGGGCGGACAAGTCGATCGAGTTCTGCGGCGGCACGCACCTGGTTAAGACCGGCGACGCCGAGGGGTTTGTGATCGTCGGCCAGGACGCGGTGAGTAAGGGTGTGCGGCGTTTGACGGCGATCACCGGCGCCGCTGCGCATCAGGCCACCGCGCAGGCCGAGGCGCTCTTGCACCGTGCTCAGTCGCTGGCCAGTGCGCCTGCGGAGAAGCTGGGCGATGCGATCGAGGCGATCACCAAGGCGCTGGCCGAGCAGCAGGCGCCGCTGGTGCTGCGTGCGAAGATCCAGTCTGCGTTGGCAGTACTCAGCGAGAAGCTCAAGCAGCACCAGAAGGAACAGAAGAGCCAGCAGGGCGAAGCGGTCGTCGAAGCCGCCCGCGCGATCGCGGAGCGCGTCGCGGAGGATGCAACATTCCTTGTGGCCTGCGTGCCCGGTGCTGATGCGCAGTCGCTGCGTGTGGCGATGGACGTGATCCGCGCCAAGCGGCCCAATGCCGCGATGATGCTCGCGGCCGATGCGAGCGAGGGCAAAGTCGCTTTGCTCGCGTCGGTGCCCGATGCGCTGATCAAGAAGGGCCTCAAGGCCGGAGACTGGGTCAAGCACACGGCCCCGTTCGTTGGCGGCGGCGGGGGCGGTCGGCCCGACATGGCCCAGGCCGGCGGCAAGGACCCCAGCAAGATCGAAGAAGCGTTAGTGGCTGCGAAAGAGTTCGCGGAAAGTAAGTTTTGATCCACCGATCCATCACAATGATCAAGCCCAAATGACCAATGCCCCAACATTGCTGTCTTGACATTGGTCATTTGGGCCTGGTCATTGGTCATTGCTTCCCGCACACATCGTTTCGCAGTCACCTGTAAAATCGGTGTCTACAGGATAAAACAACGAAAGTTAACACCATGCCCACCATCAACAGCAACTACCTCAACCTCAAGGCCGGCTACCTGTTCCCCGAGATCGGCCGCCGCGTCAGCGCCTTTGCTCAGGCCAACCCCGATGCGAAGATCATCCGCCTGGGGATCGGCGACGTCACCGAGCCGCTGCCCGAGGCCTGCCGCGTCGCGATGCTCAAGGCGGTGGACGACCAGGGCAAGCACGAGACGTTCCACGGCTACGGCCCGGAGCAGGGCTACGGCTGGCTGCGCGAAGCGATCGCCGAGAACGACTTCAAGGCCCGCGGCTGCGATATTGCTGCCGATGAGATCTTTGTCTCCGACGGCAGCAAGTGCGACACGGGCAACATCCTCGACATCTTCGGCGTGGGCCAGAATACGATCGCGGTGACCGACCCGGTGTATCCGGTGTACGTGGACACGAACGTGATGATCGGCAACGCCGGCCCTGCGGATGCAAACGGCGAGTACAGCGGGCTTGTTTATCTGCGTTCGACGGCGGAGAACAACTTCACGCCCGCGCTCCCCGACAAAAAGGTGGACCTCATCTACCTCTGCTACCCCAACAACCCCACGGGCGCGGTGGCGAGCAAGGACTACCTCAAGAAGTGGGTCGACTACGCCAACGCACACGGCAGCGTGATCCTCTTTGACGCGGCCTACGAAGCGTTCATCACCGACTCGACGATCCCGCATTCGATCTACGAGATCGAGGGCGCTCGAAAGTGCGCGATCGAGTTCCGCAGCTTCTCCAAGAACGCGGGATTCACCGGCACACGCTGCGGCTTTGTGGTCGTGCCCAAGGGCCTGGTCGGTCGGGACAATTCGGGCGGCGAGATCGAGCTGCACAAGCTCTGGAGCCGACGCCACACGACCAAGTTCAACGGCGCGTCGTACATCATCCAGCGCGGCGCCGCGGCCGTGTACACCGAGGCCGGCCAGGAACAGGTCAAGGGCCTGGTGAGCTTCTACATGGAGAACGCGAAGCTGATCCGCGAGGGCCTGGGCGAGTGCGGGCTGTCGTGCTACGGCGGGGTCAACGCGCCTTATGTGTGGATCAAGACGCCGCAGGGCCTGAGCAGCTGGGAGTTCTTCGATAAGCTCCTGAGTGAGGCCCACGTCGTCGGCACCCCCGGCAGCGGGTTCGGCCGATCGGGCGAAGGCTACTTCCGCCTCAGCGCGTTCAACAGTCGGGCGAACGTGCTCGAGGCGATCGAGCGCGTGGCAGCGAAGGTGTCGGTGTGATTTAATGAACCCGACGTTTAGCGTCGCCGCTCGCGGCGATTCATACAATGACAGAATTCTCGAAAGACCAGCAAATCGCCGCGTTCCTCGCGGTCTGTCGCACGGCCTCGCTCGCGACGGTTGACCATCACGGCGCACCGTACGCGGCCAATATCCAATACGTCAGCGACGACGCCTGGCGGCTTTACTGGGTCAGCAGCGCCTCGGCCAAGCACTCGCAGAATCTCGACGCCGACCCGCGCGCCGCGGTCACGATCTACGCCCACCAGGACAGCCCCGAACTGATCCACGGTCTGCAGATGCGTGGACGTGCCGAGGTCCTCGACCCCAGCAAGGTCGACCAGGCGCTCACGCTCTACGCGCAGAAATACCCGTTCGTCAGCGGCCCGCCTTACGACGCTGCGATGCGGATGCAACTGTTTTATCGCTTCACACCGGCCTGGCTGAGGTGGATCGACAACCGCGAGGGCTTCGGGCGGAAGTTCGAGAAGACGCTGTGATGCAGTGCGGGGCCGCGGTCAAGGCACAGCCAAAATTCTTACGAACGCACAAGCTCGGCGATTTTGTCGCGTATCGCCTCGGGCTCACTCATGCGTCCGCCGCCCATGGTGCGGCAGGCCTGCCAGCCTTCGTCGGGACCGACTTCGCTGAGGTTGGGTAATAGTTCGCGGAGCAGCGACAGATTGCGCTGGCAGATCGGGCTCTGCCACATGTCGGCGTTCATCGCGGGGGCCAGCAGCAGCGGGGTTGTTGAGGGCAGCGCACTGGCGGTGAGCGAGACGAGGTCGGGCGTCAGGCCGTGCGCGATCTTGGCGATCATGTCGGCCGAGCAGGGCGCGATGCACATGACGTCGCACCAGCGCGCGAGGCCGACGTGCTGAGAGTCGGGCCGATCGTCGTGGTCCCACATGCTGGTGAGGACGGGGTGGCCCGAGAGCGACTGTAGCGTGAGCGGGGTGATAAATTTCGTAGCGGCGTCGGTCATGATGACGCGGACATCCGCGCCGGCCTGGACCAGCCGGCTGACGAGGGTGGCGACCTTGTAGCAAGCGATGCCGCCGCTGAGCGCGACGAGGACTTTCTTGCCCGAGATGGTGCTGTGATCAGCCATATCTAAAGTTTAGCCCACGGCCTTAGCGAAAACCGAATCCTGCCCGGCGCTATGAAAAACCGCCGACAGTTCGCGGCGGTTTAGTGGGGGTTTCGATCTGAAGCCGATCACGCCTTCTCGGCGGAATCGGGCAACTCGAGCGTGATCTTGCCCTCGACGATTTCCTGGACGGCGATCTCGAAGTTGCTGCGTCCCTTGCGGTCGACCAGCGGACGGGCGTCTTCCATGAGCTGGCGGACGCGGTGCTGGACCAGGGCGGTAAACTTGAATCGGCCGCCAAGTTCGTTGATGACACGGTCGTCTTTGAGTGCTTCGATCATGGACTAGGGCTCCGGTCGTTCCGGGTGCGGGAGTGGGTGGCGGAAGTACCGCCGAGCACAATAGTTTACGCTCGGCGACGTGTTCGGGCAAGCCGGGTAAACTCTCGCTTAAAGCCCCAGGAGCCCCCCTTGGCCAAGCCCGGCCCAGCCTTAATGTGGACCCAGTACCTCGCGGCCCGGACGATCTCGACGGCCCTGACGAGCTTTGACATCGACCCGAACCTCCGGACTGCCGAAATCATCGGCTCTCTGCTGCATCGCTTTAACAAAAAGCACGCCGACCGCTCCCGGGCCAATCTCCGCCGCAGCTTCCCCGATTGGTCCGAGCAGCAGGTGGATGAGGTCGCCTGCAAGTCGATGCAGCACATGATCCGATTCGTCATCGAGACGCTGTTTACCCCGAGACTGATCCACGAATACAACTGGCCTTTGCGGCTGGAGACGAGCAACCTGGGCGAAGCGATCGGCGTACTCAATACCGGCCGGCCGGTCATCCTCGTGACCGGGCACCTGGGCAATTTTGAATTGGTCGGCTACGGCCTTGCGACGCTAGGCTACAAAATCGCCGCCCTGGCTCGGCCTCTGGACAACCCGCTGGTTTACAAGTGGCTGCTGGGTATCCGTGAGCGCAAGGGCATGCGGGTTATCACCAAGTGGGATGCGACCGACCAGATGCTTGAGGTGTTGCAGGGTGGCGGGGCGTTGGCTTTCATCGCCGATCAAAACGCCGGGGGCAAGGGCATGTTCGTGCCGTTCATGAACCGCCTGGCCAGCGCTTATAAGTCGATCGGGCTGCTCGCGCGCCGGTACAACGCCGTGGTCGTCTGTGGTTACGGCCTGCGTCGCGGCGATACGTTCAACTACGAAATCGGCACCACAGACATCATCTACCCCGAGGACTGGGCGGACAAGCAGGACCCGCTTTTTTATATCACCGCCCGATACACCCGCGCCCTGGAGACCGCCGTCCGCATGCAGCCGGACCAGTACTGGTGGATGCACCGTCGCTGGAAGAGCCGGCCTCGCCATGAGATCGAGGGGACTGCCATGCCCCGGGTGCTGCGTCGTAACCTCGAGGCCCTGCCGTGGATGACCGAGGCTTTAATGTCCGAGCTGGAGAAACCGGACTGAATTCGGTAAATCCACACGCATGCTTGACCGTTTGTGCGGGTAGGGTGACAATAGCCAATCGAGCCGCGTCAAGCCCGGCTAAATGATTCAAACCTAGGAAATGCAGCCATGACCGAACAGGCCGAAGACCTGCGCTTACGTGACGCCAAGGTCCTTATCGTTGACGATGACGTGGAGGTCCGATCTGCGATTGACCACGCGCTTCAGGCCGAGGGCGCCCTGACTCAGACCTGTGGGGACGGGAACACCGCGGTCCGGATCATTGAAACCGATCCGCCGGACCTGGTCATCCTGGACATGATGCTGCCCAAGCGATCGGGCTTCCTTGTTCTAGAGAAGATTAAGACGTTTGATCGCTGCCCGCACGTGATCATGGTGACAGCCAATGAAGGCAAGCGCCACCAGGTTTATGCCGAGGCCCTGGGGGTCGACGGCTACCTGCTTAAGCCCGTCCGGCTGGAACGGCTGATCGCGATGGCAGAAGACCTGGTTGGGCCCGACGCGGGTTGATGGGGTATTTGCGGGCGTGGCGTACGCAGCACCTTTTGCCAGCGTCTTTCATCCTGTCCGGAGGGTTTCGTCCGGGCCGGTGTTCCCCTATAATGCATATGCGCCGAAGCCCGCTCTTGGCAAGGGTTTGCGAGCGGACCAAGGCGCCTAGAGACACGGAGTGCCTCATGACAAGACCGCTTAACGCCTGCATGCAGATGAAACTCGTGCTGAACATCGCGGTCGCGATGATTCTGGCCTATATGCCTGCAGCCGCCCGGGCCCAGGCTGATCAAGACAAGCCGGAATTACTTACCGACGATCAGATCAACCTCATCCAGGTATACGAAGTCCATATCGACTCCGACCCGCCGCCCAAGATCACGATTTCGCGTGACGCCCTGCGGGAGTTCCTCAAGGACTACCAGGAAGACAACCGTATCCCGCGTGGCAAGACCGATCAGGACGCGTACCTCCGTGCCGATGGCTATAAGCAGCTCTCCCTGATCTTCGACCTGCGTGCGCGTGAGTATTACAAGCACGTCCAGGTCCGAAGCCCCATCGATTCGCTGCGCAACTGGAGCACCCAGCACCGCCGTTATGTGCACGGCTTCTTCCAGGAAACATTTGGCAGCGGCGCTGTTCCGGGAGTCTTTCTGTTCCCCCGAGACAAAGACTCGGCGCGTATTGAGATGACTAATTTCTTCATCCTCACGCAGACGCAAGTCGACGGCAAGCCGATGATCGACCGTAACAGTCCAGAAGATTCGCTGCTGCTCCAGTGGGGCCTTCCCCGTGAAGACGCAAAGTACGCCGCGCCGGAAGTCGAGGGCTGGAGGCCGTTCTTCAAGGGCACCGATGACCCGCGGTTTAATGAACTGGCCGACTGGATCCGCTCGCTGGTCCGCGGCAACCAAGAGACGAACTACGGCATCGATTACAAAATCCCCAAGCAAGAACCCGCGCCTCAGCCCGCACCACAGCCCTGACGCTCGCAGTACCCCCCAAGGAAACCCGCCGTGCAAAAACGCCTGATCGCCTGCCTGTCCGCCAGCCTGCTGACGACCTGCCTCGTCGGCTGCGGTCAAAAGTCCAACAGCGCCCAGTACTCGGAGAAGCTTGAAGCCCTGCTCGACGACATGAGCCGGCTCAAGTACGCCGACGCCCCCGCCTCGGGCAATAAGCGCGTCTACACCGCCGGCACCGAGATTCAGGGTGTGCTGATCCCCGGCGAGTTCACCGCTGACGCGGCCTACATCGACCAGACCCTCGCGCTGCTGCCCCAGGCCAAGGACATCGCGGCCAACGGCAATACGAAGCAGAAAGAAGCGGCCAATACCCTCATCGCCTCGATCCTCGCGGACGAAGGTGCTTACCTCATCGGCGTGTCCGAGCAGGCGTTCCAAGAGGGCTCGGTCCAACTGACCTCACTTCGCAGTACGCTGGGCATGCTGCAGGACATCCGGCTGGCAAACGACACGCTGTCGGGCGATGCCGAGGATGTGATCCAGACGATCCAGACCGGTGCCGTGGGCGACGGTACGCAGATCGACGGTATCGATCAGCGTGAGTTGCAGATCGCTCAGGCCGACAAGCAGATCGCCCAGGCCAAGGCGACACTGGAAGATCTCAACGCCAAGATCACAGCCCTCAAAGAGAAGACCGCCGAGTATGAGGCGATCGAACTCAAGCTCAGCAGTGACGCCCGCGGCTCGCTCGCTGCGGTGAAGTACGAAAAGCTCGACAAAGCCACCACCGCCGCTCTTGAAGCAGAGACCGCGCAGGCCGAGGCAGAGGCGCTGGTGCTGAACGTGGAAATCGCGGAAGGCTCGCTTGATCTTGCCCAGAGTTCCAAGCAGGACTCCGAAGACGTCATCGCAGAACTAAAGGCCAAGATCGCTGCGATCAAGGAAGAACGTCGGCAGGTCTCGAACACACTTGCACAACTGGATCAGGCCCGTCAGAAAGCTTTATCGGCGATGACCAGCGCCTTTGATCGTATCGACGCCTACACAAGGATTGCCGGCCTGGACCGCATGGCCGCCGCGGTAGAACGCTTTGAGGGCGCCGCTGAAGCCTTTGCTCAGTCCGGCGTCGGTTTCTCCGGCCAGCTCCAGGAGATGAGCATCTACACCCTGCACGCCCGCGTGCTTCACCAGCAGGCAATCTCGGCCCGCAACTACAAGGCCATTCTCAAGTCGCTCGCGGCTGCCGGGCCAGAAGTGATCGGCCAGCAGCTTCACCAGACCCTGACCACTCGTATCTCCGAGATGGAATCGCTCGAACAAACGGTCAGCGCCGCGGTTAAGGAACTGAATGAAAAGGCCAATGCAGCCGTCAGCGCTCTTCAAGGCTCAACCCCGGACACCCCGGAAGGCGCGATCGCGGTTGAGCAGCTCAAGCTGTTCCAATCGCTGATCAGCTCGGCGGGCTAAGACATCCCAAATAGAATGAAAAGGCGGGCCGCTGAGCCCGCTTTTTTATTTCATACATGCACGATACCGCCATGCATCGGTTGGAGGACATGGATGCGGGCTGTGACGTAGAGGGCGGTTCAACGCCCGCCGAGTTGCAGGTCCGCCAGCGCCGTCGCGGTGTCCTGAGCGAAGGGGAAAACCTTGTCCAGACCCGTCATTAAAAACACAGACCACACCGCATTGGTCGGGCTGGTCAAGCGTAACGCGACGCTGTGATCGGCGGCCGTCTTCCGCAGCTTGAGTAGCTGGGAGAGATTCGAGCTATTGATCTGCGTCACTTCGCTCATATCAAGGATGATGCCGGGCGGCGCGTCGTCCCTGCCCATGCGCTGCAGAAGAGGGTGAAGCTCATCCGAGAACGCGGGCTCGTTCTGCAGACGCAGGATCCAGATCTGATCGGACCATCGCTCGGCAGGCATCTGCTACTCCTCAAAAACAAGTTACGGCTGATTATCGGCCGGGGCGTCGTTCGCTCCCTCTTCGCCGTCACCGTCGCTGTCCGCCACACGGGCCACCGCGACGAGCTTGTCGCCGTCCTTGATATTCACCACGCGCACGCCCTGTGTGTTTCGGCCGGTCTGTCGCACCGTGTCGGCGGCGATGCGGACGATCATCCCGTTCTGCGTTATGAGCATGAGGTCGTCGCCGGGCTGGATCAGCTTGATCATGACCACCGAACCCTTGGTCGTCTTCATGTCGCGTCGGCCCTTGCCGCCACGGCCCTGCGGACGCATGCTGCCGTCCTCGCTGTGGACCAGGTACTCGGCCGTGGGCGTGCGCTTGCCGTAGCCGCCCTCGGTGCAGGTCAGCAGGTCGGACTCCTGACCCTCGGGGATGCGCACCATGCCGACAACGCTGTCGCTCTCGGCCAGATCGATTCCCTTGACGCCCGATGCGTTTCGGCCCATGACACGTGCGTCGTTCTCGTCAAAGCGGATCGCCATGCCGCTAGCCGTACCCAGCAGGATGTGGTCCTTGCCGGAGGTCGCGGTGACACCGACCAGCGAGTCGCCCTCGCGCAGGCTCAGGGCGATGATGCCCGAGGCGTTGACGTTGCGGTAGTCCTTCAGGGCCGTGCGCTTGACCAGGCCGTTGGACGTGGAGAACAGCAGGTAGTCCTCGCTGCGCTCGAAGTCCGCGATCGGCATGAAGGTGCAGATGCGTTCGCCGTCCTTGAGGTTGATCAGGTTGATGATCGCCCGGCCCTTGGTTGTACGTGCAGCCTCGGGGATCTCGAAGACCTTGATCAGGAAGACCCGGCCCGTATCCGTGAAGCACAAGAGGTCGTCGTGCGTCGATGCAACGAACAGGTGCTCGATGAAGTCGTCGTCGTTGGACTTCGCGCCGATGATGCCCTTGCCGCCACGTCCCTGCACCTTGTATTGCTCGACCGGCAGACGCTTGACGTAGCCCGCGTGGCTGATCGTCACCACGACCTGCTCGACCGGCGTGAGGTCCGCGATATTCAGTTCGCCCACCTCGCCCGCCTGGATCTCCGTGCGGCGGTCGTCGGCGTACTTGGCCTTGAGTTCGGTCAGGTCCGCCTTGATCAGGTCCAGCACGCGCTGGTGGCTGGCGAGGATCGACTCGTATTCTTCGATCTGCGACAGCAGCTTCGCGTAGTTGGCCACGAGCGTCTCGATCTCGAGCCCGACCAGCTGGATGAGCTGCAGGCGGCCGATCGCCTCGGCCTGGGTGCGCGAGAGGTGCACGGCGCCTTCCGCCGACTGCGCCATGAAACGGGCTGGGATGTGCGAGGCCTGCGGGTGGTCCGCAGCGATGCGGAAACCACGCTTCATCAATCGCTCGATCGCCTCGTCACGCGTACGGCTTGCGCGGATGAGCTTGATCACTTCGTCGATGTCGCACACCGCGTAGATCAGGCCTTCGATGCGGTGAGCTTCCTGCTGCGCCTGGTGAAGGCGGTAGGCGGTCCGCCGACGGATCACATCAACGCGGTGGTCGATGTAGAGGTCGATCAGCTCCTTGAGCGAGAGCGTGCGAGGCTGGCCCTTGACCAGTGCGATATTGATAATCGAGAACGTCGACTGCAGCGGAGTGAGCTGATAAAGCTGGTTCTCAACCACGTCCGGGTCAGAACCTCGCTTGAGCTCGATGACCAATCGCATCCCGCCGCGGTTGCTCGATTCGTCAGTCACATTAGAGATGTCCGTCAGCTTTTCGGCCTTGCGCTGCTGCTTGATCTTCTCGATGACCGAGTCGTTTTTGCTCACCTGGTAGGGCAGCTGACGAACGACCAGCAGGTCGCGCCCGCCTCGCGTTTCGTGCTCGATCCTTGCGCGGACGGTCACTCGGCCTCGTCCGGTGGCGTAGGCCTGCACGATGCCCGCGCGGCCGCAGATGATCCCGCCGGTGGGGAAGTCCGGGCCGGGGATGAGTTCCATCAGTTCCCGCAACTCGATCTGCGGGTTGTCGATCGTTGCGGTGATCGCGTCGCAGACCTCGCCCAGCGCGTGCGGCGCCATCGACGAAGCCATGCCCACCGCGATCCCCGTCGACCCGTTTACGAGCAGGTTTGGGAGCTTGCCCGGCAGGTACTTGGGCTCGTTCACCGTCTCATCGAAGTTCGGCTGCCAGTCGACGGTGTCGAGTTTGAGGTCTTCGAGCAGTTCGATCGCGTGGCGGTGCAGGCGAGCCTCGGTGTAACGCATCGCCGCCGGCGGGTCGGGGTCGATCGAGCCGAAGTTGCCCTGCTTGTCGATGAGCAGGGAGCGGGTCTTCCACTCCTGGGCCATGTTGACCAGGGTCGGGTAGATCGCGCCGTCGCCGTGGGGGTGGTACTTCTTCATCGTCTCGCCGACGATGCCCGCGCACTTGGAGTGCTTTCGGCCCGGCGAGAGGTTGAGGTCGTTCATCGCGACGAGGATGCGACGTTGCGAGGGTTTGAGCCCGTCACGCACATCCGGCAGCGCACGATCAACGATCGTGCTCATCGCGTAGGTCAGGTAGCTGTCCGCAAGCTCGCGCTCGATCGCCAGATCCACCACCTGTCCGACCACAGGGACGGGGTTCGGCGCGCTCTCGGGGGCGCCTTCCGGGGTGTTGCTGGGGTCGTTGTCGGCAGGGGAATTAGGGTCTTCAGCCATGGCCAAATTGTACCCGAATCGCCCTTCGTATGCTGACCGTCAAGCAACCGGTTTGCCTTAGAAAAACAAGCAAAAAATGCCACGGCTGACAAGCCTTAATCGGCTCAATTTCAGCAGCCAAGTGAACCGCTTTCGGGGCTGTGCGTCCAATCGCTGGCCTGAGGTTTTGCCCGTGCAAGACTTCCACTTCGGTTGATTAATACATTGAAAGTATTGTGCAACACAGGCAACATCCTTACGATTGCCTCAGCCCCTCAATAAGGTCCGCATCATGCAAACAACTCGATGGAATATGGTCTTCAAAGCCCTTGCCCTGATCTCTGCTCTCACGATTACGGGGGTCTATGTCTCCTGCGAGGCTCGCAAGGAAAGCGACAAGTTAGACATTGTGCCCGACGAGAGCGAGTCTCCCGCGGACGTGGGCGCCGCCGACCCCCAGTCCCAGACCAAGCCCGATGAGCCCGAGCCCAAATTCGACCTTAACGATGCGCTTTCCAAATCGGGCACCATCCGAATCGATAGTGTGATCGGCGAGGAGAACGAAGGTGGCGGCGGAGGCGGCCTCTTGGGCGATGGCGATTCCGAGTAATCAGAGCAAACCCAGCCAATGACTTGGTCCCTCACCATCCTGTCCAGCGGGTTCGCGCTGCTGCTGCTCGGCGTGATCTTCCGTCCGCTCGAGATGGCCTTCCCGGCAAGGCGCGGACAGAAACTCCTGAGGCCGGCGTGGGGGATGGACCTCGCCTTCTTCCTCGGCCAATACCTGCTTTGGAACGGGGCCGTGCTGGCCGCTGCCGGCTACTGCGCTGTTGGGCTTTTCAAACTCATACCCGATGGGCTTCACACCGCTGTCGCTTCGCAGCCGTGGTGGATTCAGGCGGTTGAGGTCATCGTCATCGGCGACTTGTGCGTCTACTGGGGCCACCGCCTTCAACATAACAACAAACTCCTCTGGCGCTTCCACAGAGTTCACCACTCGGCCAAGCATCTGGACTGGCTTGCCGCACACCGCGAACACCCGGTCGACACGATCTACACGATGCTGCTGACCAATATCCCAGTAATCCTCATGGGCTTCCCGATGGCGACCCTCTCTGGCGTCGTTGCCTTCCGCGCAATCTGGGCGGTCTATATCCACTCCAACGTGCGCCTGCCGATCGGCCCGCTCCGATGGCTTATCGGCGCGCCAGAGCTTCACCACTGGCACCACGACCGTAACCGCCATGCCGGCAACTACGCCAACCTTTCGCCGCTCATGGACATCCTCTTTGGAACCTATGCCTGCCCCGACCATGAGCCCGAATCCTTCGGCATCGACGAGCCGACATCCGACAGCTACTTCGGGCAGCTGCTCGTCGACCCCTTCAAGCCTGAGCGTTCCAGTACAGACTGACCGGCGGGCTACATACACGAATCGATCACACCGCGCACCGCCCCCGCACTCTCTCGGAAGAGGTTGAATTCACGCTCGTTCAGTGTGGGTCGAAGCACGCGGTGGATACCCCGTTCGCCCACGACGCACGGCAGGGACAGGCAGACATCGTCCACGCCGTACTCGCCCTGCAACAGCGTCGATACCGGCAGGGTGTGGCACGCGTCATGGCTGATCGACCTTACCAACAGGCACACCGCCTTGGCCACGCCGTAGTTCGTGTAGCCGCGGGTATGGAAAATCGTGTCGGCGGAGGCGATGGCCTCCTTGAGCAGGTCCCAGTTGGTGAACTGCGACTGGGCGTACTCGCCGCCTATGGACGCGATGGAGTTGGCCAGGATCTGGCTCTCGCCGTGCTCGCCGATGATGTAGGCCCGGATGTCCGTGGGGTTCACACCGGTCTCGCGTGCGATGAGCTTGCGGTATCGCGCCGAGTCGATCAGTGTGCCGGTGCCGATGACGCGAGAAGGGTCGAGCCCGCTGACCATGATCGTGCGGTAGGTCAGCACATCCACGGGGTTGGCCACGACGATATAGATCGCGTCGGGCGCGTGCTTGACAATCTCGGGGAGCAACTCGCCGTAGAGCCGCCAGTTGTCCCGCGCCAGGTCCTTACGCGTCCATTTGGGGTGAAGCTGCACCGGCACCGAGGAGCAGAGCACGACGATCTGCGAGCCCTTGATGTCCGGCAAGTCCCCGGCCCGAACCCGCATCATCGTCTCGCTCAGCGCCGTTGAGTGCGACAGATCCAACGCCTCGGCCTCGGCAACCTTCCGCGTCCGATTCACCAGCACCAATTCCCGGCACATCTCCTTGAGGGTCAAGGCATGCCCGACACACGCGCCCACTCTGCCGATACCGACGATGCTGATCTTCATGCCTAAAATGTATCACAGCATGCGGGAAAATGAATTTAATGGAGAAGCTCAAGCTATCTCTGAGTATCGTTCTGATCGTGCTCACGGTGCTGAGCCTGAGCTTTGCACATTTGATGGGCGCGGCTACGGTATTGGCCTTCCTCGGGGTCTTGGCCGACGTTAGTTATGCCGAGAACCAAGATATGGCCAAAGAAGCTGCGGTGTATTGCGCGATCGCTTACGGTGCCGGGCTGGTGCTGTTGACGGGCAGCTTGCTTCTGATGCGAGCCAGACGTAAGCCGCCCAGCTAATCTCATCCTGCGGATGCACTGCAAGCCGGGAGGGAAAGCGTAGCCGCGGCATTGTCACTATGGAAAATGCGGCGAACGGTCTTCCGTTGCATACGCCCGGGACTGCGAGATTGACCACGTCAAGTTGCCTGCGAGGCTGCCGGGGCCGTCAATAACGGCCTTGCATACGTTGGAGTTGAGCAAGTCAATACCGCCGAAGGCATAGGCGGCTTTATGCGCCTGTCAGGAAGTGGCAGATGTCGCCGTCTTTCATCACGTACTCTTTGCCTTCGACGCGCAGTTTGCCCGCGTCTCGAATGCCCTTTTCCGTCTTGTACTGTTCGAGCACATCCAGCGTGTAGACCTCGGCCCGGATGAACTTCTTCTCAAAGTCGGTGTGGATCACGCCCGCGGCCTGCGGCGCAGTCGCGCCGACGGAGACGGTCCATGCACGCACTTCTTTTTCGCCGGCGGTGAAGTAGCTCTGCAGGCCTAAAAGCGAGTACGCCGCGCGGGCCAAAGTCGCGAGCGCGGGCTCTTCAAGTCCCGCAGCCTCGAGCATTTCCTTGCGGTCGGCCATATCCAACTCGGCCAGCTCCGACTCGAGCTTGGCGCACACCGGCACCACGGCGCCGCCCTCGGCGTCGGCGCGCTGACGCACTTTTTTCACCAGGTCGCTTTCGCCGTGCACGTCGCTCTCATCGACGTTCGCGACGTAAAGGACTTTCTTGGCGGTAATAAAGCCGAAGGATTTGAGGGCCTTGGAATCTTCGGGCGCAAGATCGAGCTGACGCAGGGGCTTTCCCTCTGCCAGCATCGCCTGGGCGCGTTCGAGCACGGCGACACGTAGCTTGGCGTCCTTGTCGCCGGACTTGGCGGATCGCGCAGCCTTGGGCAGGGCGGTCTCGATAGTCTGCATGTCGCTGAGCATCAGCTCGGTGTCAATGACTTCGATATCACGGATCGGGTCGACCTCGCCGCTGACGTGGGTGATATCGTTGTTGATAAAGCATCGGACAACGTGAAGGATCGCATCGACGTTGCGGATGTGGCTGAGGAACTTGTTGCCCAGGCCCTCACCCTCGCTTGCGCCCTTGACGATGCCGGCGATGTCCACGAGGCGCAGGGCGGCGGGGATCACCTTCTGCGGGGGGATGTAGCGGGTGATGCGTTCAAGCCGAGGGTCGGGGACCGCGACGACGCCGACATTGGGCTCGATGGTGCAGAAGGGATAGTTGGCCGCTTCGGCGCCCTGTGACTCGGTGAGGGCGTTAAAGAGGGTGGACTTTCCGACGTTAGGTAGACCGACAATGCCTGCTTCCATAGGGCAAGGATTGTAGCGTCTGGCGTTTAGCGTGCAGCCCCTGGGCCTAGTGCCTTGCGTCGATCCGACCCTATACGTTGCCCTCTTCCGGAACTAAGCGCTTCGAACTGGACGCTGCACAACCGCCTATACTTGCAAGTCTGCGGAAAACCCCTTGCGAGATTCGAGCCCATGAACACGCTGGACGCCATCTACGCCCGCCGCGCGGTCAAGCAGTACGACCCGACGCACGAGCTGTCAGCCGAAGAGGAGCGGACGCTTCTTCAGGCCGCGATGCAGTCGCCAACTTCGTTCAATATGCAGCACTGGCGCTTTGTGCTGGTGAAGGATAAAGCCCTGCGAGCGCAGGTTCGCGAGGCGGCGTGGGGACAGCCGCAGATCACCGACGCCTCGCTTCTGATTGTGCTCACAGCCGAGCTGCGCCCCTGGTCCCAGCCCGACAGCCACGCGGCCCGTGACATGATCATTAGCTTCTACGAAGGCAACCCCCAGCTGCAACGCGACGAGGTTATGCGCTCGGTCGGCATCGCCGGCCAAACCCTGATGCTCGCCGCCAAGGCCATGGGCTATGACTCCTGCCCGATGATCGGCTTTGAAGCAGACAAAGTCGCCCGGCTGATCAACCTGCCCGCGGACCACGCAATCGGAATGATCGTCGTCGTCGGCAAAGCTGTCCAAGAGCCCACCCCGAAGCGCGACAAGCTCACGCTGGACGAGGTGGTGGTTGTCGACCGTTTTGCATGAGGGTTCAGCCTCCGCTTGAGCCCGCGTAGTTACCTGGTCGCTGATTTAATTTCATTCGTCCAGCAGCAGTCGCTCTCGCTGGAGCATCACCGTCAGCGTGTGGCAGACCAGGTCGATCTGCGTGTCATCCAGGCGGTTATAAAACGGCAGGGCGAGGGTGCGGTCGCTGATGGACTCGGTGATGGGGAAGTCGCCCTCGCGGTAGCCGTGGTGGGCCTTGTAGAACGGCTGTAGATGGATGGGCGGGAAGTAGTTCGATGCTCCGATCTCGTGTCGGCGAAGCCCCGCGATCACACGGTCCCTCGCGGCGCGGTCATACTCGGGTGCCAAGCGGATCACGTAGACAAACCACGACATGTCCGCTTCGCTGCCGGTGGGCGAGGGGAGGATGAGGTCGGGCTGATCGAGCAGCCGCTGCGTGTATGCGTTGGCGACACGGCGTCGCTGGGTGAGCATCTCGTCAAGCCGGTCCATCTGTACGCAGCCCAGCGCAGCATTGATCTCACAAAGGCGGTAGTTGTAGCCCAGGCGCGGGTGTGACAGCCAGCTCCCGGTCTCCGGCGAGCCGACGCGGTCGGCGTTGTCCAGGTTCACTGCGCGGCCCTGGTTGCGCAGTGATCGGCACATGTCGGCCAGGCGGTCGTCGTCGGTGACGATCATGCCGCCCTCGCCGGTGGTGATCTGTTTGTTGGGATAGAAGCCGAAGACACTTGCTCGGCCGAAGTTGCCGATGGGCCTTCCGTTGTGATAGCCGCCCAGGCCCTCGCAGGAGTCTTCGATCATCGGGATCTCGTGCCGGCGTGCGACAGACTCGATGGCGTCCATGTGCTTGGGGTTGCCGAAGACTTCGACGGCGATAATGGCCTTGGTCCGATCAGTGATCGCATTCTCGACGCGGCGGGGGTCGAGGTTCAGCGACTGCGGGCAGATGTCAACGAAGACCGGCGTGGCACCGACCATGAGGATGCAGTTGGACGAGGCGATGAAAGAGAAGGGCGTGGTGATCACTTCGTCGCCCGGGCCGATGCCCAGCGCTAGAAGAACCAGGTGAAGGCCGGTCGTGCCGGAGGACACAGCCACCCCCACGCGCCGGTCGCATCGCGCCGCGACCTGCTGCTCGAACAGGTCCTGCTTAGGCCCGATGCTCAGTCGGCCCGAGCGCATCACGTCGGCAACCGCGTTGATCTCGGCATCAGTGATATCGGGGCTGCTCAGTGGGATTTCTGACATGGTGGTTTTAGGAGCGGGTGAGGATTAATGGGTACAGCGGTCGCGACGATTAAAACACGGACCGATCGGATTTCAAACGATGTTCTTTATATCGTCCGGACGATCGCCTCGCCCTTCAGGATTTGATTGCGGTGCCTGATCGGGAAGTCAGCCGCTCAGCGCAGCGGCCGCCGCCTGGTCTGCCTTTCCGAGGTGCTTCAGATACATCCACGCGAGTTGGATACGAAAGGCCGGCTCAAGATCGCCCGCCCCCTGGACCAGGTCGCTGATGCGTTGCCACTGCCTGGGCGTCAGCGGCGCGTTGTGTTTGGCGCTGAGGATGAGTTGGAGGGTGGTGATGGACGTGTCGCCTTTGTCCACCTGACCGATCGCTGCTGCCATGCGAGACAGGTCCACCCCACGCGCGGCGTTTGCACCACGCAGCACGATCGCCCAACGCATCAGGTCGGCATCGCCTGATGATGCGGGCTCCTTGAGGAATGCCGGGAGCATCTCCGTCGCACGCTGCGGGAAACGCTCGCACAGTCGCTGGACCGAGTCCATGGCGGCGATACGGATACTGTTCTGCTGGTAGCGATCACCATTGTTGCAGTTGCGAATGACAAGCTCCAATAACTCAGGCGACTGTGGCGGCTTGACCGTGTCGCAGTACGACATCAGCCACATCGCCGGCATCGCCTGCCCCGTCTCAATCAGCGGCCTGCACATGCCAGCCAGGTCCGCGTGATTCTCCCTGATCGCACGAGCAACCACGCCCATGAGCTTCACGACACGCTCGCTATTGTTCTCCATAAGCGAGATATCTACGTCCGTCAGACTCTTCGCTCCGTCCATAGCGATGAGCGACAACCGCAAAAGCGTGGGATAATCTTCAGCAGCTTTAAACCGGCTCCGCCAGATGTTGGACGCACCCGCAGCATTCATCCTCAGCGCGGCACGCAGCGCACGCGACTGGACCTCCCACGGCTGCTTGCTGTCGCCCGCCAGCATCGTCATCATTTCTGCTGTGCCGTACAGGTCGTAGCGCTCGACATATTGAAGCAGCTTGACGATGGCGAATTGGCTGCGATCTCCCAAATCTACTATGCGTTTGAGCGCAGCCTTACCCGCAGGGTCTTTCTGTTCCGCAAAGAGCAGGCCCGCAAACGCGTACTCGGCTATCTGCGCGTTCGTCGCATCCTCAGGCAAGCCCCGATCGAGGTGCCGGCGGTATGGCGCCGGATCCACCTGCTGGCCCTGGCCGACCATCGCCACCGCCATCGCGATACGGATTGCATCGTCAAGATCTTCCCAGCTCAGCATGGCCTGGATCTGTTCTTTATCCAGCAGATTGTCGTCCAGCGCAGTCGAGAGGTAAGCGACAAGCTCAGTCCTATTGGTGATTTCCGCCAGCTCGGCCAGATCGATCCGTTTCTTGGGGCTGATCGCAGCCAGACCGAGCCTGGCATGGATTCGATGCGCGGCCGAAGGCGAACCCGTCAGACCCTGAAAAAAGGGCTTAAGCGTCGGGTCGTCGAGTTTTCGCAGGCCGAGCAAAAGCTGGTCGTTCAGGCCGTTGTCGTAGACATTCGTCGATTGGCTGAGCAGATGGACGGCGGCGATATAGCCCGCATCCTGGACCTCTGCCGCACGTGAGGTAGCTGTGAATTGCACGCAAACCAGTGAAACCAGCGCCAGCGTTAGACGGCGTAAACCCATCGCGACAGTTTAGCATTTTGAGGATATGACCCGCCCTGCGAACGCTAAACTATCAGCCCATGCCAAACCCCCGTGACAATATCCGCAAGCTCGCTCCCTACACGCCCGGCGAGCAGTTCGATACCTCAATCGTCACCAAACTGAACACGAACGAGAATCCCTACCCGCCTTCGCCCGGGGTCATGCAGGCCATCCGTGAACTCCCCGCAGAGAAACTGCGTGTCTACCCGCCGCCGCTCGCTCAGCCCTTCCGACTGGCCGCCGCTCAACTGCACGGGCTCACGCCGGCCAATGCTATCGCAACCAACGGCGGCGATGAACTGCTGCGCCTCATCCTCACGTGCTACTGCGAACCGGGCAAAGAGCAGGGAGGCATCGGTGTGACGGACCCGACCTACTCACTCTACCCCGTGCTCGCCGCGATCCAGAACACGCCGGTCGTGACGGTCAACCGCAAGACTGACTTCGCGCTGGCCGATGACACCGTGAAGCAATGGAACGACGCCGGCTGCCGGGTGGGCATGATCGTCAACCCGCACGCGCCGACCGGCCGGTTTGAGACAGCCGACACGCTGCGCAGAATGGCGGGCGAGTTCCGTGGCCTGCTGCTGATTGACGAGGCGTACGTCAACTTCGCGCCCGCCGACGCGCTGGAGCTTGTACGCGGCGGGGTAGACAACGTGATCCTGCTGCGCTCGCTGAGCAAGGGCTACTCGCTCGCGGGCCTGCGCTTCGGCTACGGGCTCGCTCACGCGGACATCATCGCGACACTCGACAAGGCGCGCGACAGCTACAACACCGATGCGATCGCTCAGGCCGCCGCCGTCGCCGCGATCACCGACCAGGACTACGCCCGTCAGACCTGGGCGAAAGTCATCGCCCAGCGTGCCCGGCTCATCGCCGAACTGCGTAAGCGCGGGTTTGTCGTGCTCGATAGCCACAGCAACTTCGTCCTGGCGACCCCGCCCGATAAATATGTCGCGGCCGAGCTTTATGCAGCACTCAAGCAGCGCAATATCCTCGTTCGCTATTTCAACCTCAGAATGTTGGACGATAAGCTACGCATCACGATCGGCACCGAGCAGCAGGTCACCTCGCTGCTCGCCGCCATCGACCAGCTTTAACATCATGCGAAAAGCCACGATCCAGCGCAACACCAACGAGACCAAGATCAACCTCGATCTCAACCTCGACCCGGCCAAGACCGGCGACTACACGCACACCACCGGCGTGGGCTTCTTCGACCACATGCTTGACCACGTCGCCCGTCACGGCCGTGTCGCGATGCACATCACCTGCGACGGCGACACCCACGTCGATGACCACCACACCGTCGAGGACGTCGGCATCGCGATGGGGGAGGCCATCCTCAAAGCCATCGGAAACAAGAAGGGCATCGAACGCTACGGCAACGCCACCGTGCCCATGGACGAGTCGCTGGCCCGCGTCGCGCTCGACCTCTCGGGCCGGCCCGCACTGGTCTTCAATATCAATTCCAAGAGCTTCAACGACCCCGCCGGCAAGATCGGCAGCTTCGACACGCAGCTCGTCAAAGAATTCTTCAACGCGGTAGCCAACAACGCGAAGATGAACCTGCACATCGAAGTCCCCTGGGGCGAGAACAACCACCACATCGCCGAGGCCATCTTCAAGGCTTTCGGACGTGCCCTGCGCGACGCGGTGAAGATCACCGGCGACGACGTGCCGAGCACGAAGGGCACGCTGTAGTCATTTTGTGCTGTGGACAAGTGCAAGACGATGAATCGCTTAGCGAAGCGGCCAGCCGCGCTAAGCCATTCTTATCTTGATCTGCTCCGCCAACTTCGCCGCCTCCGTGTGGTCCACCTGTTGCGCAGGCCAGCGCCGCTTCGGCAGTCCGTTGCCCGGGGTTGCATCGTTGAGGTCAGTGCCCTTGGCACGCGGGATGATGTGGAAATGCGCGTGCAGGACTTCCTGGCCTGCGGGCTCGCCATTGTTTTGTAAGAGGTTCCAATCGGTTGAGCCGGTAGCTTGCAGGATCGCCTTGCTGAGTTTGGGCAGGCATCGTCCGACCGACGATGCGACCTCGTCGGGCATCACGTCGACAGTCTTATAGTGACCCTTCGGGATGATCAGGGCATGACCCGCGCTCAACGGACCGACATCGAGGAATGCCAGCACGTGTTCGTCTTCGTACAGCCTGTGGCAGGGGATCTGCCCGGCAATGATCTTGCAGAAGATGCACGTTGGGTCGGAAGGTTGGATCGACATGCCACACATCTTATCAGCGAAGCGACACGGCTTGGCGCGTAATCCAACGAACGCAAGCGCGTTACGCACAAGCCGCGTCGCTGCAGTTTGTCGCCCTCTACAATAGACCCGTGACCCTCGACCTCTCCCATATCCTCGGCCCCGAAGGCCCGATCGCCGACCGCCTCGGCGAAGACTTCGAAGACCGCCCGCAGCAGCGACAGATGATCGCCGCGGTAGGTGCTGCGCTGGGCAAGGGCAAGAAGCTCGTCGTCGAGGCCGGCACAGGCGTGGGCAAATCGTTTGGCTACCTGATCCCCGCGATCGAGCACATCGCGCACTATCTTGAAGATAAAGATCAAAAGCGCAGGATCATCATCTCCACGCACACCATCGCGCTGCAGGAGCAGATCGTCGACAAGGACATCCCGCTGCTGCAGGCGGTGTTGCCTGTCGAGTTCAGCGCGGTGCTCGTCAAGGGCCGGGGCAACTACCTCTCGCTGCGGCGGGCCAAGCGCGCGTGGGACCGTCAGGCGATGCTCTTCAACGAGTCCAAGGAGTTCACCGCGATCGAGCAGGTGCTGGAGTGGTCCAAGCGCACCGACGACGGCTCGCTCGCGACGCTGCCCCAGCTCGAGAGCCCGAGCGTCTGGAGCGAGGTGCAGTCCGACAGCGAGGACTGCATGGGCAAGCGCTGCCCGACGTTTAATAAGTGCTTCTACCAGTCTGCGCGACGGCGAATGCAAAACGCCGACATCCTCGTGGTCAACCACGCGTTGTTTTTTGCCGACCTCGCGCTGCGCGCTCAGGGCTACGGGCTGCTGCCGCCCTACGACGCGGTCATTCTTGACGAGGCGCACACGATCGAAGACGTCGCCAGCGAGCACTTTGGCCTGAGCGCCAGCCGGTACCAGGCGGCGTACCTGGTCAGCCGGCTGTACCAGGCGAGGAGGCAGAAGGGCCTCCTGGTTTCCCTGCAAAATAAGGTCGATTCGGAGCTCTGGCACCGTGCGCTGCACATGGCCGAGACCGCGCGGACGGTGGCCGAGCAGTTCTTCGATGATGTCGTGGCATGGAACGAGCAGTACGGCGCGAACAACGGCCGGGTACGTGGGCCGCTGGAAATCCAAAACGCACTGACCCCCGCGTTCAACGACCTCTCGCTCATCCTCAAACGCATCAAGGACGTACTCGACAGCGAAGAGGACCGCATGGAGATCGGCAGCTACGCCGACCGCGCGGGCGCACTGGCCCAGACGGTGAAGGCCCTGGTCGAGCAGTCGGTCACCGACAGCGTCTACTGGGTCGAGGTCACCAAGAGCGGCCGGTTCCAGCGCGTCAAACTCTGCAGCAGCCCGGTCGAGGTCGGCGGGCTGCTGCGCGAGCGACTCTTCGAGGCGACGACGTCGCGGCAGGAAGCGATGCCGGTCATCCTTACCTCAGCCACGCTAGCGACGGGCCGCGCGAAGGTGGAGCCCGCCAACACAGACATCTCAGACAACCAACCCGCTTCAGCCTTCAATCATTTCATCGGCCGCGTCGGCTGCGATGACCCGCAGACACTACTGCTTGGCTCGCCATTTGACTATCTGCGACAGGCCGAGCTGATCGTCTGCCCCTCGCTGCCAGAGCCCAGCGAGCAGGCGTACACCACGCAGGCGGTGCAGACGCTTCTGCGACATCTCGACGAGTCGGACGGCGGGGCGTTCGTACTCTTCACCAGCTATAAACAGCTGCGAGAGATGGCAGATCTGCTGCGTCAACCTCTTGAAAACCGCAGCATGCCGATGCTCGTACAGGGCGACGGGGTGCAGCGCAGCGAGTTGCTAGCACGTTTTCGGCACAACCACCGCAGCGTCCTGCTCGGTGCGGACAGTTTCTGGCAGGGTGTGGATGTGCGGGGCGAGGCGTTGCGACTGGTCGCGATTACACGCCTGCCCTTTGCCGTGCCTGATCGCCCGATCATCGAGGCCCGCAACGAGCGCATCAAGGCCCGCGGCGGCAGCCCTTTCGGTGAGTACGCGCTGCCCGAGGCGGTACTGAAATTCAAGCAGGGCTTCGGCAGGCTCATACGATCCAAACGTGATCGCGGTAGAATCCTCGTGCTCGACCGCCGGATCGTCAGCAAGCCCTACGGCCGCCGGTTCATCGCCGCGCTGCCGCCCCTGCCGATTATCGACGACAACGCAGCGGCCGGCCTGCAACCCGACCCTCGCGACACGGACCCCGACTATGAGTTCTGAACCGACCCCGCGCAAACGCTATCTGATCGTCTGCACCGGCAACTACTGCCGCTCTCAAATGGCCGAGGGCTGGATGCGGATGATCGGCAAGGACCGTGTCGAGGTCTTCTCCGCCGGCTCGCACCCCAAGGGCGGCATCCACCCGATGGCGGTGCAGGTCATGAAAGAACGCGGCGTCGACCTGACCCGGCAGACATCCAACTTGATCAGTGACTACATCGATCAGAGCTTCGACTGCGTGCTGACGGTCTGCGACTCGGCGCGTGAGGCATGCCCGTTCTTCCCCGGCGCGACACGCGTGCTGCACCACAGCTTCGAAGATCCCGACCACCCCAGCGACCCCGCTGAAGACCCGATCAAAGTATTCCGCCGCGTGCGCGACCAGATCGGCAACTGGATCAGCGGCTTCCTGACCGCCGAACTGAGCGGGCACGCGGCCGGGCGTGTTAATCCCAACAAGCAACAGCAATCCGCCTGAGAATTTCAAGCTTTCTTAGAACAGGCCCGATGGCTTGCCCCATGCGTCGCCGAAGACGAAATCATTGAAGGCCTTGCGTGTCCGCGTTGCGGTTTCCATATCACGGAGTTTGCCCGCGGGCAGTGCGTCTGGCGAACCGGGGTAGCCGATGGCGATGCCGGTCTGAGCGGTGAATCCTTCCGGCAAGCCATAAACCTTGGCGACCTTTTCGGTATCGACGCCCGCCATCTGGTGGATGACCAGGCCCAGGTTCGTCGCCTCGATCGCGAGGTTTGCCGCCGCCTGACCCAGATCGTGCAGCGCAACGCGGTTTGCGCTGCCGTTGTAGGCGAAGTTGTGGCTTACGGCTGTGAGCACAAGCACCGGCGCAGACTTCGCCCAGGCCTGGTTGGCTTCGACCAGGCAGCCTAGAGCCTTCTCGTAGGCAGCGGGGTTGTCCTTTGTGGCGACAATAAAGCGCCAGGGCTGCTCGTTGAACGCCGACGCCGCCCACCGGGCAGCTTCAAATAGCGAACGGAGTTTCTCAGCCTCTACGGGCTTATCGGCGATCGCACGCGGGCTCCAGCGTCTGGCGATCACATCGAGAACGGGGTACTGGGTCTTCGCGGGGTTTTTCATAAGAATGCTCGCATCTTCCGTTGTTGCATTGAAAGTGATCCGCCTATCAACCATCATCCATCTGCATTTATTTCAGGCCACCAGCCGCGATCAATCTTCCAGCGGTTGACCGCGTACCACTGCCGCATCGCCTCGAACTGGAACGCCTGTGCATCGTTGTCGCCCCACAGCCAGAGCTTGAGGTTGGTCGTGTCGACAAATCTTCGAAATACATGCCAGAACCGCTGCTGGATAAATAGCTCGTTCAGGTTGACAGGCACATCAGCTTCATCGCCGAACAAATACGCCAGCGCGATCGAGCGCTTCATATGCAGCAGGCACATCAGCACCGTCGAAATCGGCAGGTCCTCGTCGTAGAGCATCGCCTCGGCGGCGGGGGTGAAGTCGTCGCCAAGGTCGCCACGCATCCAGAGTGCGAGTTTGAAAATCTTGATTGTTGTCCGACGCTTAGCAGAGAACGAGGCGGATTCAGCCGCATCGAGAAGTGAATTGATCGCGTCGACACGCCGAAGACCGAAGCCCGCGAGTTCTTCGTCAGTCATCGCGTGTATCTGCTCGCTGGTGACGTCCGGCTGCGCTTTGAGCAGGGGCTTGTAATCGCCATAAATGAGCGCTGGTTTTAACTTCAGAATCCCCGAGATCAAAACGCCGAGTTTCTGCGCTAAGGGCTGCGGCATCCGAACCAGTTTTACGGCAAGCTCATTGGCTTGCGCGGGATTGGACATCACAGAAACACAGGTAATCGCCAGAAACTCAGGATCGAGGTCGGCAGAAGCATTAATAAGCCCTATCAATCGGCCGGGGTCGATTTCGATCTTTTCGTCTTCATGCGTACCGACAATCGTTTCCAGCCTGGATACTGATGCGTCATCGTCAAGTTCGGCAAGCGCATACCGGGACAGTTTTCGTGTCTCTTCGTTCTCATAGGCCTGCAAGACTGCATCAGGGTTTTCCGGGCTCGTCTTCGCGGCCGCCCAGAGCATCGCCTCGGCGACAGAAGTTTCGGCCCTCTTCCAGTCCACCGCGTAACCGCTGGCGGGCTTGAGGTGACCGACGGCCATCCACGCGTGGCGGGCGATAACGGGGTTCGTATCTCCGCCCAGACGGAAGATGATCTGCTCGTAGTCGGTCGGGTCGGTCGCTATAGCGGCATAGCCGGCGCTGGCCTTTAGTACCTCGGCCCGTACTATCGCATGGCTGCTAACTGATAGCTGATCGAGCGATGCTGCGATGCGTGGGTCGTTGACTTCATCGGGCAGTTCACCGAGTAATCTCGCGGCTTTCTGCTGTGCGACTTCATCACTGTCGCCGGCCAGCTGGGTGAGCCAGCGGACCCAAAGCGGGATCGGTACCTGCTCGCGCGACCAGAGCAGGCGTGCCTCTAGCAGCTCCACGGCAAAATAAAGCTCAGCTTCTTCTGAAGGCGAGAGCTTTTCCAACAGCGCGCGTGACAAAGCCGCCGGCTCTAGGGTTCCCGTCGCGAGCAGGCTGTCATACAGGCCCACCGCCTGAGCGACAGACATACGATGAATCAGCTCGCCCGCTTCAGTAAGAACTCTATCGGGTGCGCGTCTGCCCGCGGTACTGTAGGACGTCGCGACTGTAAGCAGCAGGTCGCCCGATCGCTTTGCGTCGAGCCTGCGTACTTTCTCCAAGGACTCATGCTGGACGACGGCATCGCTCGCGGCGTGGGTGAGTACGAAAACCATGCCCTCTTGAAAGACCTCTGCGTCCTGATTTTCGAGCTTGCCGAGCTCTAGATGGCGATAGACTCGCGTGCCGATAAGGTACGAAAGCGGAAGCGCAACCGCGAAGATCACGGCCAGAGAGATCGCATGCCGAGCAAGAATCGGTAAGCGTCTCGTATTCATGTCGGGTTGTGGTGTGATGGGGACGCCGGCCATGCCGGTATATGTTAGCCGATAAAAAAGACACCCCGCGTCAAAAGCGGGGTGTCTTTGTATGAACATATTACGCGGGGTGAATTACATCAGCGATTCCATCAGCCTGATCATCGGCAGGAACAGCGAGACGACGATGCCGCCGACGATCAGGCCCAGCACGATAACCATGATCGGTTCGAGCAGCGAGACCAGGCCCGCAACCGCGTTGTCGACTTCTTCGTCGTAGTTGTCGGCGATCTTCTCGAGCATCTTATCGAGGTCGCCGGTCTCTTCGCCGACGTCGATCATGTTGATGACCAGCGGGTCGCATACCTTGGCCTTGCGGAGGGGCTCGGCGAAGCTATCGCCCTGTCGGACCGAGTCGTGTACGTCCATGAGGGCGTTGGCGTAGACGCTGTTGCCGGTGGTTTCGGAGGAGATCTTGATGGCGTCGAGGATGGGTACACCGGCGCTGATCAGGGTGCCGAGGGTACGGGTGAACTTGGCGATGGTGGACTTACGCACCAGCGAGCCGAGCACGGGAGTGATCAGGGTCAGCCGGTCGAAGAAGGACTTGCCGGCCTTGGTTTTGCGTGCGAATTTCACGAAGAAAAACAGCATGAAGGGGATCAGCAGGACCAGCACGAAGCCGGGGAACCATGAGCCGTTGCCGCCGTTTTCTTCGGGCAGGATCGGCCCGGCGAGCCACTTCGCAGCATTGATCAGGAGGATGGTGGGCAGGGGCAGCTTGGTGTCGAAGTCTTCGAAGATTTCGACGAACTTGGGCACGATGAAGATCATGATGCCCAGCACGATCAGGGTCGCGATCGAGATGACGGCGACGGGGTAGATCATCGCGGAGATGATGCGCTTCTTGAGCTTCTCGGCTTTTTCGAGGAAGTCTGAAAGGCGCTGGAGGATCAGGTCGAGCACGCCGCCGACCTCACCCGCCGCGATCATCTTGGTGTAGAGGACGTTGAAGGCCTTGGGGTGCTTAGCCATGGAGTCGGAGAGCGATGCGCCGCTGGAGACGTCTTCGTGGACGCCGACCAGCGTGGTCTTCATCAGGCCCGGCTTCTGCTGCTGTTCGAGGATGGCCAGCGAGCGGAGGATGGGCAGGCCCGCGTCTTGGAGGGTCGAGAGCTGACGGGTGAAGAGCATCAACTGCTTTTGGCTTACGCCGCCGATGTTGATGCTGATCTCCCCCATCTTCTTCTTCTGACCCGAGCCCTTGGCGGCAGCGGCACCGGCTGTCGTCGTCGCCTTTTTCTTGGTCTTCTGCTCGCGGACAGAGGTGGGGAAGAACCCCTGGCTGCGGATGCGGGCGATCGCCTCGTCGCTGTTCGCGGCGTTGATCGTCCCCTTCTGCGGCTTTCCCGCGTCGTTGAGTGCTTCGAACTGATAGGTTGGCATAACTGGTTTCCTTGAGCCCACCCAGGCTTCGGGAAGAGGTCCACCAACGCTGGCTTAATCCGCCACCAGCGTTTCACGCACGACTTCGTCGATCGTCGTTAATCCATCATACAACGCCAGCAGCCCGGACTGTCGGAGCGTCCTCATGCCCGAACGCCGGGCCTTGATCATGAGTTGCTGCGAAGAAGCGTTGTTCATGATCATGTCACGCAACTCGTCGTTGAGCACCATGATCTCAAAAATACCCAATCGGCCTTTGTAGCCCGAGCCGTTGCAGAAGTCGCAGCCCCTGCCTCGGTAGAGCGTTCGGCCCTTGAGGTCGTCCGGCGTCAGCTCCAGGCGGAGAAGTTCTTCTTCCGTCGGATGGTATTCCTGGCGGCAACGCATGCAGATCTTTCGGACCAGCCGCTGGGCGATGATGCCCTCGAGCGTAGCGGTCACCAGGAAGTTTTCCAGCCCCAGGTCGACCAGTCGGGCGATCGAGCTGGGCGCGTCGTTGGTGTGCAGCGTGGTGAACACCAGGTGGCCGGTGAGCGAGGCCTGCACCGCGATCTGTGCGGTCTCGAGGTCGCGCGTCTCGCCGACGAGGATGATGTCCGGGTCCTGACGGAGGAAGCTCTTGAGCGCCTTGGCGAAGGTCAGCCCCTGGGCGAGGTTGATCTGCACCTGGCAGAGCCCGTCGATGTCGTATTCAACCGGGTCCTCGGCGGTGAGGATCTTCTCGCTGATCTTGTTGAGTTCGGCCAGGGCGGAGTAGAGCGTGGTGGTTTTGCCCGAGCCGGTGGGCCCGGTGACGATGACAATTCCGTTGGGCTTGTGGATGAGCTGGCGGACGATGTCCAGGTCGTCTTCGCGCAGGCCGACCTGCTCGAGGTTGAGGTTGACGTTGGCGCGGTCCAGCACACGCATGACGCAGGATTCGCCGAACATCGTCGGCAGAACTGCGACGCGCAGGTCCACCGGCATGCCGTTGACTGAGAGCTCGATGCGCCCGTCCTGAGGCATGCGACGCTCCGAGATGTCGAGGTCGGACATGACCTTGATACGGCTGACGATCGCATTGGCCAAGTGCTTTGGCGGCGGCATCATCTCGTATAGAACGCCGTCGATGCGGTAGCGCATCTTGAATTCGTCTTCGAACGGCTCGAAGTGGATGTCCGAGGCCTTGTCCTTGATCGCCTGCAGCAGCACCAGGTTCAGTAATCGCTTGACGCGGTTGTCCTCGGCGGCCTGCACCAGCACTTCAAGGTCGATCGATTCGCCATCTTCAATGATCTCAAGGTCCTCGGCGTCCGCCAGCTCGCCGATCAGACCGGCAAGCGACTCTTCATCGTCGCCGTAGTTCTGCTTGATTCTTCTTGTAACCTGCTCCGCAGGAGCGACCATCGCTTCAACCTGGAAGCCCATCAGCAGGCGGAGGTCGTCAACCGCACGGAAGTTGTCGGCGGTCTTGATCGCAACGGTGAGCTTGTTCGAGGGCTTGTCGAAGCTGACCGGCAAAACCTGATAGGCGTTGGCCATCTCCGCGGGGATCATCTTCAGGACATCCTGCGGGATGTCGAAGTCGTCCAGGTCGATGATCTGCATGCCATCCTGCGCCGCGCGGGCGAGGGTGACATCGTTTTCATTCACGTATCCCAGTTCGATCAGGATCTGGCCGAGGGGTCTGCGCCGCTGCTTCTGCAGTTCCAGTGCCTCGTGCACCTGCTCGCGCGAAACCTTCCCCATCTTCGTGAGGATTCGGCCGATGCGTCGGCCCTTGAATTGGGCGGGGTCCAGTTCTGCCATAGGGTAGTCGCGGTCTAGTCGATCGGGTCCGGTTTATTCTAGCTCAGATACCCTCTCGGGCCTGATTCAATCTGCTGTTATCCGTTTTCAACTTCATCCAGTTCAGCGCGGCCGACACGCCCGCCAGAGCGGTGAACCTTCTCGGCCAACTGCTCAGGGATGCGTGACTTATCGATCATGTCTTCGGCCGAGATGATGCCCCGCTCGTAGAGGCTCCAGAGGTGGTCATCGAGCAGCTGCATGCCGAACTTCTTACCGGTCTGGATGCTCGAGTCGATCTTGAACGACTTGTTGTCGCGGATCATGTTGGCGATGCCGGGCGTCACGACCATGAACTCGTAGGCCGCGACCATGCCCTTCTTGTCGATGCGTTTGAGCAGCTGCTGCGAGAGCACGGCCATGAGGGCGGTCGAGAGCTGGATTCGGATCTGCGCCTGCTGGTTGGTCGGGAAGGCGTCGATGAGCCGGTTGATGGTCGAGGCGGCACCCGAGGTGTGCAGGGTCCCGAAGACCAGGTGGCCTGTCTCTGCGGCGGTGATGGCGGCCTCGATGGTTTCCAGGTCGCGCATCTCACCGACGAGCATGCAGTCGGGGTCTTGCCGCAGGGCGCGGCGGAGGGCTTCGGAGAAGGAGGGCACGTCCACGCCGACTTCGCGCTGGTTGACGATCGACTGCTTGTGGGGCTGGTAATACTCGACCGGGTCTTCGATGGTGATGATGTGCCGGTCGAGGTTGATGTTGATGTAGTCGATCATCGACGCGAGGGTGGTCGTTTTACCCGAGCCGGTGGGGCCGGTGACCAGGAAAAGCCCGCGTGGACGGCGGATCAACTCTTTAACGATCAGGGGCATGCCGATGGTTTCGATATCCAGCAGTCTGTTGGGGATACGCCGCAGCACCAGCGCGACGCTTCCCTTTTGCTTGAAGATCGAGACGCGGAAACGTGCGGAGTTGTCCGGGTCGTCCTGGTCGCCGTAGGCAAAGCCGAAGTCTGATCCGCCTTCTTCCTGCAGTTCGTTTTGTGATCGCTCCGGGCTGATCGCCTTCATGAGAGCGATGGTGTCCGGGGGTTCGAGCTTGCGGGTCTTGAGTTCGATGAGCTTTCCACGCATGCGAACCGAAGGGGGCTTACCCACGGTCAGGTGCAGGTCGCTTGCTTCCTGCTTGATCACGGTATCGAGGAGTCGGTCGATGTGAAAGGTGGACATAATCGCGGCTCGTGTTCACGCCAGCCATGTGGCCGGGGTCGGGTTCCATGCTTGATTGCGGTTGGTTCGCTATTTCTTAGGCGTTGACCGCCTGTTCGATGCCTTCTTCGTTCTGATCTTCGACAATGCCTTCGATCTGGGCGATGCGTGCGATCTCGCTGAGCGTGGTCTTGCCTTCGAGGATCTTGAGTTTGCCATCGCCCAGCAGGTTGCGCATGCCCGCAGCCTGAGCCGCCTTTCGGATATCCGAGACCGTCGCACGGTTGAAGGCCATTTCGCGGATCTCGCCGTTCATCTTCATCAGCTCGTACACGCCGCGCCGACCGCGGAAGCCCGTATTGCTGCATCGCTTGCAGCCCACCGGCTTGTAGATCTTCTTGCCCTGCAGGTCCGCCTTGGTCATGCCGCAAAGCGCCATGAGTCGGGGGTTGGGGTCGTCTTCAGGAGCTTTGCAGTGCTCGCAGAGGATACGCACCAGCCGCTGGGCCAGAATCGCCTGGATCGAACTGGCGACGAGGAAGGGCTTGAGTCCCATGTCCAGCAGACGGGTAATCGCCGAGGGCGCGTCGTTGGTGTGCAGCGTTGAGAACACCATGTGGCCGGTAAGGGCCGCCTGCACCGCGACCTCACCGACTTCAAGGTCGCGGATTTCACCGACGAGGATGATGTTGGGTGCCTGACGGAGCATAGACTTGAGGATGATCGGGAAGCTCAGCGGCGGGTCCATGTTCATGTTGACCTGGCACTGATTGATCCCTTTGAAGTTGTATTCGATGGGGTCTTCGGCGGTGATGATCTTGCGGTCGGGGCGGTTGAGTTCCTGCAGCGCGGAGTAGAGCGTGGTCGTTTTACCCGAGCCGGTGGGGCCGGTGACCAGGAAGATGCCGTTGGGGCGATTGATGATTTCCTGGAAGGTGTCCAGGGTGTCCTGCTGCATGCCGAGGTTGATCAGGCCGATCTTCGCGGCATCGGGCCGGAGGATACGCAGCACGATCGATTCGCCGTGATACACCGGGCAGAAGGAAACGCGGAAGTCGATCGCTTCGCCGGCGATTCGCATCTTGATGCGGCCGTCCTGCGGGACTCGCCTTTCTTCTACCTTGACGCCGGCGAGGATCTTCATACGTGCGGTCACCGCGCCCTGGACACGCTTGGGGATCTTGTTGCGTTCGTGACACACGCCGTCGATACGGTAGCGCAGGCGTACGCGGTCCTCGAAAGGCTCGATATGGATGTCCGAAGCCCGGCTTGTCACCGCTTCGGAAATAATCTGATTCACGAGCTTGATGACCGGCCCTTGGGCGACTTCGTCTTCTTCTTCTTTCTTCGCATCGACGTCGATCGACCTGTCCAGCGACATGTCCAGCGAGCTGTCGATCGACATGTCCACGGTCAGCTGGTCGATTGATTTCTGGTACTCGCTGCTCAGGACGTTATCGATGAATTCTTTGATCTTGGACTTCGAGGCCAAGGCCATGTCGATGTCCGAGCCCAGGCGGAATCGAAGGTCGTCGACCAGCGCAAGGTTCATCGGATCGTGGACAAGCACCTTGATGGTGTTGCCCTCTTTGCCCAGAGGCAGGATGGTGTACTTGCGGATGATGTCTTCGGGGATCAGCGTCATCTGAGTCTTGTCGATGACGTCGGGCTGATCGAGGTCGACAAACTCCATGCCCATCTGTGAAGCGACAGCCTTGGCGACTTCGTTTTCCGAAGCGTAGCCAAGCTGGACCAGCACCTCGCCGATCTTCTTGCGCGAGCCCTCTGCGGCCCGAGCAGCTTCTTCGAGGTTCTGGTCGTTGACCACGCCCCATTTTTTCAGAATTTCACCGACTTGATCGCGCCGTCGAGCCATCCACGCCTCGTCTCTGAAGGGAGCTTACTGAGCACCGCGGGGGATCGGTGCATTTATGAATTATCACCCAACGACAAACCCTTGGCAAGTAGAGAGATGCGATTATAAAACTTTGTATTAGTAAAACTTTCAATAGAATCGCTTTAGGGCCCCTTTGAGCTTATCCTCTGTGCTTCGGATACCGGGTGTTCATCCATGCATAAACGACGGTCGGTTTGTAATTCCGGACTGTGTTGGGGCTGCCCGTTTCACGCAATAGTGGCCGTCTACGCCGCCGTGGTCTTGATTTTGTGCGCGATGGCGTCATCTGCGGCTGTCCCGGGCCGTCAGCCTGCCGAGGGAAAAATCGTTCGCCTGACACTACCCGTTGAAGGCAAGCAAATTACCGGCGAAATCATCACCTACGACAGCCTCCTGTTTACGCTGGGGACCGAATCGGGCGAGTTAATCGATGTCCTCTGGGACTCGATCCCCGCCGCCAATGTCGACCGGTACTGGCGATACCTCGAAGAACCCGATGGCGACCCGGCCAAGCTATTCGAACTTGGTGCACTGCTGGCACGCCACCCGCAGGGCAAGACTCTCTCCGAGAAAGCCTTCGCTTCTGCCCTCGAACTCGACGCCGGCCTGGCGGACAAGATCGAGGCCGCCAGGTCGGATGCCGATGCCTCGCCCCGACATGTCGGCCAGGCCGATCCGGCCCGGTGGGGGCCTCAGTCTGACCAGGCCATGCAGGACGCCACAAATCAGATCATCGATTTCTGCAAACGCGCACAGGAATCACTGCAGCTCGAACTCAACCTATACCAGTCCGACCGCTTCATCATCCTCACCGATGCGGATGAAGATGAAGTTCGATCGGTCACCCAAAAGCTCGTCGAGGGCTACCGCGCCTCCGCAGAACTTCTTGGCGAAGACCCGGACGCGAACGCGTTCATGGGAAAGTGCCTCGTTGTGCTGCTGAAAAAACGCGTGGACTATATGCGCTTCCAGCAGCAGATGCACGATACCGATGCCCGCGGCACGGGGGGTCTGTGCCACGGGTTTGGCGATGGACAAACGCATGTCGCCCTGTATAGCCGGGGGAACCCGCGCCAGACCAGCCACATCGCTGTGCACGAACTGGTCCACGCGTTCTTGCACCGATACCAGGCGCCTCATCCGCTGCCCGACTGGGTGGACGAGGGCCTTGCCGAACACCTTGCACATCAGATCGAGCCTGCGCCGGGCAGCAACCCGATGCTCAAGACGCGCCTGCTCCTGGAAGGCAAGAAGGGGCTGGGCGAGGGGTTTTATGACGGCGAGAAACTCGCTTCCTGGCAGTACGACACCGCAGGGGCATTGACCGGGTTCCTGATCGAACGCAGCCGGTTGGCTTACCCCAAAATGATCCGATCGCTCAAACAGGGGGACGACACACGCAAGGCCCTCGAAACGGTCTACCGTATGTCGCCCGAGCTGCTCACCCAGCGCTTCAAACAGCGCCTGGACCGCGAACTCACCACGAAGCTGGGCGAGTAAGATCTGCTTTACATTGGCCGCCATGACTCCGACCGAAACTCAAGCTGATCGCAAGCCCGTGATCGGGCTGCTGGGCGCGCCGGGCTCGGGCAAGAGCACGGTCGCGGGCCTGTTTGGGGAGTTAGGCTGCGGCGTGATCGACGCCGACAAACTTGCACACGATGCGATCCAATTGCCAGAGGTGCGCGATCAGTTGCGGCGGTGGTGGGGGGACAGTGTTTTAGACAGTGGCGGCAGGGTGGACCGCGCAGCAGTTGGCCGCATCGTATTCGCGGACCCGTCTGCGTTAAGGATGTTAGAGGCCCTTCTTCATCCGATGGTCCATGCCGGTCGAGATGCCCAGCACAAGCGGATGCAGGCTGACCCTGAAATGAGCTGCATCATCGAGGACACGCCTCTGCTTATGGAGAGCGGGCTGGCCGAGACATGTGATGTACTGATTTTTGTGGCTTGCCCGTACGAGGTTCGCCTCGAGCGTGTAGCCAAATCACGGGGCTGGACGCCGGATCAGCTCCAAAAGCGGGAAGAAAAGCAGTTGCCCCTTGACAGCAAGCGCCAATCAGCCGATTATGTGATTAGCACTGATGTGGACCAGGTAGCCGTGCGTCGGCAGGTCGAGCAAGTGCTAAACCAAATAACCGAGCAATTTCCGCATCACCGTCAGGCCTGACGGACCCCGTTTGATTACAATGTTTACGTACGTGGTGCCTGCCCGTACCCGACCTCCCCGGATAGATAAGTTCGAGCCCCATCCCCAGGCCCGGCAGCCCGCCGGGCCGACTCACTCCCCCTAAAAACCTGTCCGTTGCTTTGCAACCAAAGCGGGCACGGCCACCATTTGCATCAGGAGCGCCATCCTCATGGCTACCAAATCCACTAAGAAGAAAAAGTCCAGCAAGTCCTCCGCCGCTGTGGACAACGACGAATACGTCGCCCCAGTCATCCCGCAGACCGACGAGGAACTCGACGCCGAGGCCCAGTCGCGCTACGACGCCGCCAAGCACAGCGACCTCACCGTCAAAGACCTCCAGAAGATGGACGTCGAAGAACTGCACGAAGTCGCTCAGATCGAGGGCATCACTGAATACGCCGGCATGTCCAAGCAGGAACTGATCTTTAAGATCCTGCAGACCCACATCGCCGGCCAGGGGCTCATGTACGGCGAAGGCGTGCTCGAAATCCTGCCCGACGGCTTTGGCTTCCTCCGCAGCCCCGAGTACTCCTACCTCGCCTGCCCGGACGACATCTACGTCAGCCCATCGCAGATCCGCCGCTTCGGGCTCAAGGTCGGCCACGTCGTCCAGGGCACGATCCGCCCGCCCAAGGAAAGCGAACGCTACTTCGCGCTGCTGCGTGTTGATGCGATCAACGGGCAGTCGCCAGAGAAACTCAACGACATCACGCCGTTTGAAGACCTCACGCCGCTGCACCCCAAGGACCGTTTCATCATGGAAACGGAACCGGACAACATCGATATGCGCGTGGTCGACCTGGTCGCGCCCGTCGGCAAGGGGCAGCGCGCTCTGATCGTCGCGCCCCCGCGCACCGGCAAGACCGTCCTGCTTCAAAAGATGGCCAAGTCCATCATCACCAACTTCCCTCTGTGCAAGGTATTCGTCCTCCTGATCGACGAACGCCCCGAGGAAGTCACCGACTTCAAGGCCAACGTCCCGCCCGAGGTCGAAGTCGTCGCATCGACCTTCGACGAGAACAGCACCCGCCACGTCCAGGTCTGCGAGATGGTCATGGAGAAGGCCCGCCGCGCCGTCGAGTACGGCGACGACGTGGTCATCCTCATGGACTCGATCACCCGGATGGCCCGCGCCTACAACGCCGAGATGCCACACTCGGGCAAGATCCTCACCGGCGGCCTGGACTCCAACGCGCTGCAGCGCCCCAAGAAGTTCTTCGGCAGCGCCCGCGCGATCGAGAACGGCGGCTCGCTGACCATCATCGCCACCGCGCTGGTCGACACCGGCTCCAAGGCCGACGACATCATCTTTGAAGAATTCAAGGGCACCGGCAACAGCGAACTGCACCTGGACCGCCGGCTCGTGGAAAAGCGCGTCTACCCGGCGATCGACATCGCCGCCTCCGGCACGCGCCGCGAGGAACTGCTCATGGACGCGATGGAACTCAAGCTCGTCTACCGCCTGCGCAAGGTGCTTGCCGACATGAACGTCGTCGAAGCGATGGAGCTTCTCAAGTCCCGCCTGGGCAAGACGCGCACCAACGCCGAGTTCCTGCTGACGATGTCGATGGACGGCTGACCGATTATTTCTTAAAAATCTTCGCCGGTTGAGTCGGGATTGACTTCGCCATCTCATCCATCAGCGTGCGGTACTGCGGGTCGCTGGCGAGGTTGTACCACTGATGCGGGTCGTTGATGCGGCTGTAAAGTTCTTCGCCGTCTTGCCTGTGGATGTAGGTCCATTCCTCGTCGCGAACCGCGTAGCCGTTGGCCCAGTCATCGACGGTAACGACGCGCTCGTCGCTCTTGGTTGTTGGATCGCGCAGCTGCGGGACCAGCGATTGTCCATCGAGTTCTTGGGGCGGCTTGAGCCCGGCGAGTTCCATGAGTGTCGGGTAGAGGTCCTGCAGGCTCACGGCTTCACGGCAGGGCTCTCCCTTTGCCCATTTGCCGCGCATGGCGGGAGGGATGCGGATAATCATCGGGACGTGAGTGGAATTATCCCAGAGCGTGAATTTGCGGTAGCGCTCTTTTTCGCCGAGGTGATAGCCGTGGTCGGACCAGAAGACGACGATGGTGTTGTCTGCGTGCGGGCTCTTGTCAAGCGCATCGAGGACCTGGCCAACCATCGTGTCCATGTAGAGAATGCTGGCGAGGTAGGCCTGGACGGCTTCACGATGAACGCCTGCTTTTTCCAGGGCGGCGTAGTAGGGGTCTCGATCGATCTGCTTGTTTGCGCTCGTCGGCAGGTCGTCGCGATCGTTCGGCAGGGTTTCAGGCAGCTGCACAAGATCGAGCGGGTAGGCGTCGAAGTATTCCTTGGGTACGTACCACGGGACATGCGGGCGGTAGATCCCGCAATTCATGAAGAAAGGTTTTTCGGCGGGGATCTCGTTAAGTAGCCCGATGATGTGGTTGACCGTCGCCTGGTCTCCGACTTTTTGGGGATCGTGCTGTGGGAAGTAAGGGCCCCAGACAAACTCGCGGTACCAGTTTTTGGTGGTTGGCTCGTAGTGATAAGTCAGTTCTTCAGGCGCGAACGAGGCTTCGGGGAACTCGAACTGCACTTTGGGGAAATAGGTGTCCCAGCCTCGTACATCGTTCTGGAAGTGGTGGAAGAACTTGCCCCCGCCGCGGCAGACGTAGCCGTTCTGACGAAAGGCTGCGGGCAGCGTGACGACATCGGGCAATGCGTCTCGCCACGTCACGCTGTTGTTGTAGACCCCGCTGCGCCAGGGCGAGACGCCGGTGAGCACGGCCGTGCGGCAGGGGTTGCACGATGGCGCCGGGCAGTGCGCGTTCGTGAAGAGCACGCCCTGGGTTGCCAGCCGATCAACATTTGGAGTGCGTGCCTGCGGGTGCCCGCCGAGACAGCCGACCCAGTCGTTGAGGTCGTCGATCGAGATCATCAGCACGTTGACCGGCTTATCAGAGAGGGGTGCCTCATCCTCGCAGGTGCCGGCATTCGCGCGAGCGGCACTGCTGATGATCAAATTTAGACCCGAGATAAGTACGACATTCAAAAAAATGCATCGCTTCATGCTCCTGAGTGTACATATTGAACGACAGAATCGGAAGCAATTGACCTGACGCCAAGCTGAATGTTGACTCGTTTTTGCTTTTCACTCCCGCATCTGCGATATTGCCTCCACGAATTCTCTGCTCTTAGACCCAATATCTGTCATGATTTACGCCTTGCCCAAGGCTGCACAAACTTCCTCACAAGAAAGGGGCTACAAGCATGCCGGCCTTACTCGCACTGGGTGTATTCATCCTGATCATCGTGGTGATCGTGCTCTGGGTCATCGCGATCTACAACACGCTCGTCAAGTTACGTGAGCGCTGCCGCAACGCTTTCGCGCAGATCGACGTGCAGCTCAAGCGCCGGCACGACCTGATCCCGAACCTGGTCGAGACCGCCAAGGGCTACATGGCGCATGAAAAGGACACGCTCGAGGCGGTGCTCAAGGCGCGTGCCTCCGCGACACAGGCACAGATCACGGTCAACGGGGACCCGACCAACGGCGCGGCGATGAAAGAACTCTCCCAGGCCGAGGGCATGCTGACCGGGGCACTGGGCCGACTGATGGCCGTGGCGGAAGCCTACCCCGACCTCAAGGCCAATCAGAACATGATGCAGCTGAGCGAGGAACTGACAACGACAGAGAACAAGGTCTCCTTCTCGCGCCAGTCGCTCAACGACTCGGTGCTGCGTTATAACGAGTACAAGCAGACCTTCCCGCCCGTGATGTTTGCGAACATGTTTGGCTTTGACGACGCGGCGTATTTCGAGATCGAGCAGCCGCAGGAGCGCGAAGTGCCCAGGGTCTCGTTCTCCTGATACGCCAGGACCCGCACCTGGTCTGAGCAAACATGTCCTCTAACTTTTTCGAACAACAGGACATCGCACGCAGGCGTACCGGCTACCTCGTCGCGCTGTTTATCGCCGCGGTGCTGGGCATCTCGCTTCTGCTCTACGGGCTGGTGCTCGCGGTTTATTTCTACACCCGAACAAAGCTGGGACAGAGCGGCGCGGCACCGCCGTATTTCGAAGCACTCGCAGTGACGGTGCTCGGGGTGCTGGCCGTGGTCGGCTCGTGCTCGATCTACAAAATACTTTCGCTGCGTAGCGGCGGGGGCCAGGCGGTAGCGCAGATGATGGGCGGGCGGCTGCTGGTGCGCGAGACCGCAGACGCCAACGAGCGAAAGGTCCTCAATGTTGTTGAAGAGATGGCGCTGGCCTCGGGCACGGCGGTCCCGCCGGTGTACCTGATGGACAACGAGGGTGGCATCAACGCCTTCGCCGCCGGTTACACTCCCGACAGCGCGGTCATCGGCGTTACACGCGGCGCGATTGAGCAGCTCTCCCGCAATGAACTACAGGGGGTCATCGCGCACGAGTTCAGCCACATCTTTAACGGCGACATGCGGCTGAATATCCGGCTGATGGGCGTCATCTTCGGGCTTATCGCCATCGCGATCATCGGCCGGGTCATGTTCCGTATGGCGCTGCACTCGGGCGGCAGCCACCGCCGAAGCAGCGGCAACAAACGCGACGGCAGCGGGGTCATGGTCTTCCTCGCGGTAGGGCTTGGGCTGATGATCATCGGCGGGCTTGGCGTGTTGTTTGGCCAGCTCATCCAGGCCGCGGTTTCGCGCCAGCGTGAGTACCTGGCCGACGCCTCGGCGGTGCAGTTCACGCGCAACCCCGAATCGATCGGCGGGGCGCTCAAACGCATCGGCGGCTACAGCTCGTTCGTCAGCGGCTCAGGACACGCCGGCGAGATCGGGCACATGTTTATCGCCAAGCACGGCAACGCATGGACGTTCGGCCCCTTCGCCACGCACCCACCGATTGAGGATCGCATCCGACGGATCGACCCCAGCTGGGACGGTAAATTTCCAGAGCCTCGCCAGGCCCCGCCCCCACGCTATATGCGTCGTGAGCTAGAGCCGCCATCTCCGCCGATCCCGCTGGTGGGCGATGAGCGAAGCCCGCTGGGCGGATTCACCGGCGCCGTGGTAGGCACCGCGATTGCCGCGGAGGCCGCAAAGCTGAAATCACAGCCCGCGATTGATTCGATCGGCACCGTCAGCGCGACGCACATCGATTACATGCGCAGCCTGCTTGCAGAAATCCCCGCTGCACTACGCAGCGCAGCCCACGAGGCCTACGGCGCTCGCGCGGTGGTTTATGTTGTCCTGCTCGACAAGCAAGCCGCTGTACGGGAAAAGCAGCTTGCCTACATCGACGCCAACACAGACAGCGCCGTCGCCAAGCTCACCCGTGGTTTGGCTGTGCATATTCAGCATCTCGCAAAAGAGGCGCGCCTGCCGCTGGTCGATATGGCGGTGCCTGCGCTTCGTCAGATGTCGGATGCACAGTACGGCGATTTCAAGCGTAACGTCCTGGACCTGATCAAGGCCGATGGCAGGGTGGACCTGTTCGAGTGGGCGCTCCAGCGTCTGCTGCTGCGTCACCTGGATTCGCACTATTTACCTGGCCCGGACCCTTCGGTGCGCTACTACAGCCTCAAGCCCGTTGCGGGGCCCTGTGCCGTGGTGCTCTCGGCGCTGGCGCACCTGGGGCATCGGGATGAGAACGAGTCACGGTCTGCCTTCTCTGCAGGAGCCTCGGAGCTCGGCATTGACGGCCTGAGCCAGCAGGCACGCGACACGGTCAAGTTTGAGGCTTTGGGCCAGGCGCTGGACGATCTCGCCCAGGTGAGCCCGAGGGAGAAGCGCAAGCTGGTGCGCGCCTGTGCCCGGTCGATCGCGGCGGATGGCAAGGTCACGCGAGGCGAAGGCGAGCTGATGCGGGCCGTGGCGGACTCGCTGGGCGTGCCGATGCCGCCGCTACTCCCCGGCCAAGTCCTGGTTTGATCTTCCGTGTTAAACTAGGAGGGACAGGGAGGCTGGTCTGGTGCATAATACGCACCCAGTACCCCCAAGCAGGAGCACAAACCAATGAACAAGGCATGGATCGCAATTGCAATGACCCCGGCAATCTTGCTGGTTGGATGTAAATCGAAGCCCGAGGCCGCCGCCCCGGTTCCCCCGCCCAACTACTCGACCGCTGAGCCCGAGGCGCTGCCGCCGCTGTCGATCAGCCAGGGCCCGGTCGCTGGTCCGGGGGCTACCCCGCCCGCCAGCTACGAGCCCGCGCCGATCCCCGTCGAGCCCACGGGAAGCCGAAGCTACACCATCCGCAAGGGTGACACCCTCTGGTCTATCGCGACCCGAGAGTACGGCAACGGCCAGAAGTGGAAAGACATTGCTCAGGCAAACCCCTCGATTGATCCGAAGAAGCTTCTGATTGGTACTGAGATCACACTACCCTGATCTGCTGCCAATCTCGGCCGGACCCCGCTAGCCAAGGATGGTGACCGCCTTGATCTCACGCTCTTTCGTCATGTTGCTGCTCGCGCTGACCGCGTTTGGCTGTAAAGAGGCCCAGCCTGTTGTCGCACCCCCGCCAGCACCGGACTACACCCGACCGCTTGGGCCGGGCGAGCGTGGACTTCGGCTCGTCACTAACCCCGCCGAGAAGCCAAGCATTGCTGAGTTGGCGACGCAGCTTGGCGATCCGGCGTTCATGAACTCGCTCCGCCGAAGCGCGGCATGGTACGACAAGCCATCAAGCAAGAAGTACTTCAACCCCGACGTCAGCGGCATCAGCCACATCCACGCCGGGGTCAGCGCCCAGGCGCTCCTGCAAATCATCGAGAGCGCCAGTTCGCCCGACCAGGCCGCCTCGCAAATCGAACAGGCCTTCGATACCTATCAGACCGTCGGATGGAACAAGCAGGGCGATGTGCTCTTCACCGGCTACTACTCTCCGCAGTTCAGCGCATCGATCCAGCCAACCGGCCCATTTCAGTTCCCCTTGTACACCCGGCCGGCGGACCTGCGATCCGACCCGGTCACCGGAGAGGTCTTCGGCCGTGACGTCGGCGACGGCAGGACGGTCCCGTACTACACCCGCAGCGAGATCGAGTCCCAGGGCATCCTCAAGGGCAGCGAGTTGGTTTATCTCCCGCAACGCCTGGATGCCTACACCATCGAGGTCAACGGCAGCGCCAAGCTCGACCTTGCCGACGGCAAAATCATGTACATCGGCCACGCCGGCACCAACGGGCTGAACTACACGTCCATCGGCCGAGAACTGGTCAAGGACGGCAAGATCGACAAGAACACCGTCTCGATGCCCACGATCCGCAAATTCTTCCTCGAGCACCCCAACGAACTTGAGCAGTACATCTCGCGCAACGCTCGGTTTGTGTTCTTCAAGGAGTACGAAAACGCCGACCAGTGGCCCGGCGGGTCGATCGGCGTGAAGGTCGAGCCGATGCGGTCGCTGGCGACAGACAAGACCGTCTACCCGCCCGGCGCGATGGTGCTGGTCAAGACCTCCAGCCGAAACCGCACCGGGACGATCATGCCCATCACCCGTCTCGTCTTTGATCAGGACACCGGCGGGGCGATCCGAGCCCCCGGCCGCGCGGACATCTATTTCGGTATCGGCCCCTCCGCCGAGTCCGAGGCCGGAAACCTCGCCGTCGAGGGCACGCTCTACTACTTCTTCCTCAAGCGCGAGCTGGTGCAGGGCTGGTACGACCGCCTACATGGTCAACGCTGAATCCGGTATCCTCCCGCCGTGAGTAACGCGCGATTGAATAGCCCGGCCACGCAGAGACTGATCGTCACCATCGACGGCCCGGCCGGCTCGGGAAAGTCTTCCATCGCACGCCGATTGGCCAAGCGTCTGGGGCTGGACTTCCTGGACACCGGGGCGATGTACCGCGCCGTCGCGGCCAAGGCGCTCGATCGAGGCATCCGCTTTGACGAGGAACCGTTCTACGTCGTCGAGCTCGCTCGCAACTGCCCGCTGGAATTTGACTGGACGACCGACCCGCCCCGGCTCTTTGCAAGGGGCGTCGACATCACCGACCGCCTGCGTGACGCCGACGTCACCGCTGCGGCCAGCGAAGTCGCCGCCATCGGGGCCGTGCGGAGCGTACTCGTCGATAACCAGAAGTTGATAGGCCAGCAGCACCCGCGCCTGGTCACGGAGGGGCGGGACCAGGGCTCGATCGTGTTCCCCGATGCGCAGGTGAAGTTCTATCTCGACGCCTCGCCCGCCGTGCGTGCACAGCGTCGGGCCGACCAGCTCCGCGCGATGGGCAAGCCCGTCAGGCTCGACGAGATCCACCACAGCATCGTGCAGCGCGATCACAAAGACACCACCCGCGCCGACGGCCCGCTGATCTGCCCCGACGACGCGATCCGCATCGATACCTCCGACCTCACACTCGATCAGGTGCTCGACCTGCTGGAGCAGAACGTACGGGTCAAGGTCGGCTTACAACTCTGATTCTTATCCATGCTTAGCGAACTTCGTCAACGACAACCCGCCGAACCTCTCTACCGCATCATCTGGTGGCACTTCTGCCACATGCTCTGCGTCGTCTGGTTCGCGTTCAGCTACCGCTTCCGTTTCTTCGGCCAGCAGAATATCCCGCACACCGGGCCGGTCCTTTTTGTCTCCAACCACCAGTCGATGCTTGATCCGATCATCGTCGGCATCGGCAGCTCGCACCGGCAGTTCTACGCCATGGCCCGCGCGACGCTGTGGAACAGCAAGGCGCTGGGCTGGCTGATGGACTCGCTTAACGCCATCCCCGTCGACCAGGACAACCCCGACGCGTCAACGATGAAACGCTGCATCGAGGTCCTCAAGCAAAACCATGCGCTGCTTATCTTCCCCGAGGGCGCTCGCACGCTCAGCGGGCACACCGAGGCCTTCCAGCCCGGCACGATGCTGATCATCAAGCGTGCCAAGCCGATCATCGTCCCGGTCGCCCTCGACGGCGCGTTCGATGTCTGGCCTCGAACCAAGAAAGCGCCCAAGCCCTTTGGCAGAATCGCCTGCATCTATGGCAAGCCGATCGACTCAGAACAGCTATTGAAGATGAAACCCAAGGAAGCCTTGGAACAACTGCAGAACACCGTCGAAACGCTCAGGCTCGAACTGGCTGAATCCCTGCGCAATTAAACGATAGTTTTTACACAGAGGACACGCAGACACAGAGGCCACATAGAAAGGCAACAAGGCCAGCTTCTCTTGCTCCGTGCACTTCGTGTCTCCGCGGCCTCTGTGATATAACCTGTTCCGTATGAATCCGTGTACATCCCTGTACGTCTGTGGTTCCCAGCCCGACACGCCAGTAAACTAGTCCCATGCAAGTCCTGCTCATCGCTGTCGCCGTCGGCGTGGCCTATCTCGTGGCTTACTTCACTTACGGCCGGTGGCTGGGGCGCAAGGTCTTCAATCTCGCCGCGCATGTCGTCTGCCCGTCGGTCCGGCTGCGCGACGACGACGACTACGTGCCCACGGATAAGTCTGTCGTGTTCGGCCACCACTTCACGTCCATCGCCGGCACAGGCCCGATCGTCGGGCCCGCCATCGCGGTCATGTGGGGCTGGCTGCCTGCGCTGCTCTGGGTCGTTCTCGGGTCGATCTTCATCGGCGCGGTCCACGATTTTGGCGCTCTGGTCGTGTCCCTGCGCAACCACGGCCAGACCGTCGGCGAAATCTCCGGCAGGCTGCTCAACCACCGTGTCCGCCTGCTGTTCCTCTTTGTCCTCTTCCTCGCGCTGACGATCGTGCTCGCCATCTTCGGCCTGGTCATCGCCAAGGTGTTTCAGCAGTACCCCGCATCAATCTTCCCGTGCCTGGTGCAGATACCGATTGCCGTAGGCATCGGCGTCTACCTGCACCGCAAGGGCGTCGGGCTCCTGATCCCCTCGATCATCGCGCTGGTGGTGATGTACGTGACGGTGGTCTTTGGCGACTGGGGTTTCCTGCATACGTTTAATACGTACTGCGCGTCGCTGAGCACGATCACCTGGGTGGCGCTGCTACTGATTTATTCGTATGTCGCAAGTGTCCTGCCGGTTTGGTCGCTGCTCCAGCCGCGAGACTACATCAACTCGCTGCAGCTCGTCTCGGCGCTGGGCCTGATCGTCGTCGGCCTGTGCGTCGCCGCGTTCATCGGCGGCGCACCGCCGGTCGAGGGCGCCACGCGCCAGCCGCTGACCATGGCCGCGCCGATGATCCAGTGGCACCCCAAGGATGCGCCTCTGATCTTCCCGTTTCTCTTTATCACCGTCGCCTGCGGCGCGATCTCCGGCTTCCACTGCCTGGTCAGCTCCGGCACCTCCAGCAAACAACTCAAAAACGAAAAAGACGCCCAGTTCGTCGGCTACGGCTCGATGCTGACCGAGGGGTTTTTAGCAACGCTCGTCATTCTCGCCTGCGCAGCGGGAATAGGTTTGGGAGTTCAGGAAACATTCACCATTCATACAAACGACGATAATCCTTACGCCACCGCGGTGAATGTCGGATCGGTAGCATGGGAAACTCACTACTCCTCATGGTCCGCCGCCGGTGGCCTTGCCAAAACGGTCGCCGCTTTCGTCGATGGCTCGGCCAACTTCCTCAAGGCGATGGGCATCCCGGGGGACATCGCCGTCGCGCTGATGGGCGTGCTTGTTGCTTCGTTCGCGGGGACGACGATGGACACCGCCTGCCGTCTGCAGCGCTATGTCATCCAGGAACTTGCGCGTGTGCTTCTGAAGCCCACGACCTCAGGGCGTGGGCTTCCGTGCTGCCATGCGTGTGGATACAACCTAACCGGCAACACGACCGGCACGTGCCCGGAGTGCAGCGAAGATACCATCGGAATCGCAGCGGAGGCGATCCCGACCCCGATGCAACTGCACAACCCGCTGACCTGGCTGGCGAACAAGCACGGAGCGACAATCTTCGCGATCGTGCTTGCGGGGCTGATCGCTGGGATGCCTGCGCCGGGTAAGGAGTGGTCGGTGGCGAACGCGGGGCAGGGCGGGATGATCCTCTGGCCGATGTTCGGCGCGACCAATCAACTACTTGGCGGGCTGGCGTTCATGGTGATCGCGTTCTATCTCTGGCGGCGCGGCAAGGCGATCTGGTTCATCGTGATCCCGCTGGTGTTCATGCTGATCATGCCGGCCTGGGCGATGGTGCTGCAGCTACAGCAGTGGCTGGCGGAGGATGCAAAAAATTGGCCGCTGATCGGGATGGCGGTGGCGACGCTGGCATTGGAAGGGTGGATGCTGGTCGAGGCGCTGCTGCTGTTCCCGCGGGTGCGTGGGGTGCTGGAGCCCGACGGCGAGCCGATCCCCCAGCCGGTCAGTGTCGACTAAGGGGTTTGGCGTATCATGTGGGGATGATGCGAATCGGTTTTATCACGGGCTGCCTGCTGGTGCTCTGCGGTTGTATCGGGATCGATCGGCCGGAGGTCCAAGTGACAGACGTTCGCCTGGACGGCCTGACGTCGGGCGGGGCCCGTATCCTTGTTGACCTGTTGGTATCGAACCCGAATGCGGAGGAGCTGCCGATCCCGTCGGTGAACCTGCAGGTGGATGTGCTGGGCGCGGGGTCGTTTGAATTTACGGATCGGCCATACGCCGCGCTTCCGCAGAACGGCGTGACGACGCTGACACTCGCTGCGGCGGTGCGTGGCGCTTCGCTGGCGGGTAAGTCGTACCGGGTCGCCGGCGATGTGGTATTCGAGCCACGAGGCGAGCTTCGCCGGGTGTTTTATGACAACAACGTGCCGCTGCCGCGGTCGAGTTTTTCAGCCGAGGGGGTGTTGGAGTAGCGTCTATCGTTTAGGGCCTGGCGTCTACCGTCAGCATGTGCCTAAACACATTGAATTGATATGAAGCACTTACGGACACGTCATACGCCCACCAACCTGAACCCAACATCAACTGAATCAAAATGCCCGACGCTAAACGCCGGGCCCTAGACCCCAGACGCTAAACCATGGCTTTCTCCGACCGCCGATACCTGATCCCCTTCCGCGCGACGCTGTTGCCGCAGATCTTTACAGACGTGCTGGTAGTCGGCTCGGGCGTGGCGGGCTGCAGCGCGGCGCTGTCGGCGGTGAAGCACAGCAGCACTGCCGACGTGATCATCGCGAGCAAGGGTAAGCTGCAGGACTCGAGCACGTACTGGGCGCAGGGCGGGATCGCCGCGGTCCTGGAAAACGGCAAGGATGACACGGGCCAGCACCTGCAGGACACGCTGATCGCAGGCGCCGGGCTGTGCGACGAGGCAATCGCGCGGCGGGTTGTTGAAGAGGGCCCGCAGCGTGTGCGCGAGCTGATCGAAGAAGGGCTTGAGCTCGACCGCGATAACAACGGCCAACTCAAGCTCGGCCGCGAGGGCGGGCACAGTCAGTTCCGCATCGTCCATGCCGACGGCGACGCGACGGGCAAGGCGCTCGCGACTTCCTTGTTCGGCCGTGTGCACAAGCACGATCGCATCCGCCTGTTCGAAGACTGCTTTGTGCTCGACCTGATCACCACAGGCGACAAGCCCGGGCCCAATTCCGGCGGGGGCGAGTGCGTCGGCGCGATCACGCACCACCCCAAGTACGGGCTGCAGGTCATCTGGGCGAGGGCGACGATCCTCGCCGCCGGCGGCTGCGGCAAGGTCTACCGCGAGACGACCAACCCCGGCTCGGCAACCGGCGACGGCCTGGCGATGGCGTACCGCGCGGGCGCGGTGCTGCAGGACATGGCCTTCGTGCAGTTCCACCCGACGACGCTCTACATCGCCGGCGCTTCCCGCGCGCTGATCACAGAGGCGGTCCGCGGCGAGGGCGGCATCCTCGTCGATAAGGCCGGCCACCGGTTCATGCCCGACTACGACGACCGCGCCGAGCTCGCGCCGCGCGACATCGTCTCTCGCAGCATCCTCCAGCAGATGGTCAAGACCGGACACAGCCACGTCTACCTCGACATCCGGCCCATCGGCATCCAGCGCTTCAACGAGCGATTCCCCGGCATCGCCAAACTCCTGAGACAGTTCGACATCGACCCCGCGATCACGCCGATCCCCGTGCACCCCTCGGCCCACTACATGATCGGCGGTCTCGCGGTCGATCCGCAGACCCGCACCACGCTGGCCGGGCTCTACGCCTGCGGCGAAGCAAGCTGCTCAGGGCTCAACGGCGCGAACCGTCTTGCAAGCAACTCCCTGCTCGAAGGCCTGGTCTACGGCGAGGTCGCGGGGCGTACGAGCCTGGAACGCATGGAGGGAGTCGGCGTCGAGAACGGCACGAGCCTCACCGCCCGGCCCTACAAGATCGTCTCGGACATCAGACCCAGCGACCGCAGCGAACTGGACCTCGCAGACGTCCGATCTTCACTGCGCAGCGTCATGTGGCGACACGTCGGCATCGAACGCGACGGCGCACAGCTCAAAGACGTGCTGGATATGTTCGACTTCTGGGCCCGCTACACGCTGGACAAGATCTTCGACGAACGCCTGGGCTGGGAGGTGCAGAACCTTTTAACCGTCGGCTCGCTGATCACGCGCTCCGCCCTGTGGCGCAAGGAAAGCCGGGGCACGCAGTTCCGCCTGGACTACCCCGAGCAGGACGAGGCCTACCGCGTCCACGACCGCTGGCAGATCGGAAGCGACAAGCCCGAGACGGCGGCGGTGGTGGAGGCGGTGGCCAAGTCATAGCGCCATGCCACGACCACCGCCGTGAAATGGATAAATTAAATAGCCCTATTGTTCACTACAAGCAAAGTGAGGTTTTTATGGAATGGCCTGATGCGGTATTACCCTTGGCAGGGATCATAGTTGGGTGGGGGTTGAGCGAATTATCGAGAATGTTTTCTTGGAAGCGTGAGTGGAAAAGGAAGCTTAAAGAAATCAAGATAGAGACATATGCGGAGTGGACAGCAGGCGTAGAGGCGAACTTTAAGTCCTATGCGCATCAAGCGATTGGACAATCCAGTTACGACACCCCTATTTGTGAGAAACGCCTTCAAATTATTGAACGTGACCCAGTCGCACTTAAGCTAATACTTGATATCAATCGATCTATTCCTAATCCATTGAGTGAGGATTTTGAAGAACTACGAATGCTAGTGCATACCGATCCCGAGTGGGAATGGCCTCCATTTCGCGATAAAATGAACGAACTATTAGACCACCTACGGCGACAACTTCTGTAATGCGTGACTTTCTACTGCGACTGGTGCCGTGCCATGGCGTAGCCATCTCACGGACAAACTTTTCTGTAGTATGTTCCGTGGGATTGCTGCGCGATGCGACAGCTACCTGACGTGGCGGAGATCAGAAATTAGTCTGGAGATTTATTGCGATAGCTCTGACCTGCGGACTGTTTTCTAATCGACTTACCCAACCTTTCAGAACTATTCATAACGAACGCTCCTGCTATGAAGAGCGATCCAATTAAGTAGTTTATCGATGTTTGTATGTCTCTAACGGCGTTGCGCGTGGCTTCGGCTTGTTCTTGCCTTAACAATTTGAGTTGATCTTCTAGGCTTGTTATTTTATTAGTGCCAAAAGAATCTAGTAATTCTTGGCTTGCGAATTTAACGGGTGCGTCTGGCTGACTGTTTATAAAATTGAAGCCAATGATCGTGAGACCCAAGAGAAATAAGAGTACAGGCATTTAAAACTCCTTAGGTGGTATTTCTAATATGAAGCAGCACCAAGCCGCCCCGTTGTTTACTTGGTGTCTTTAAGATAACATCTATCACCATCAAACGGCGGGTGGTAGGGGCAGGCGGCTTGGGGAAGCCCCGGAACGGGTTGTCTGTGATGCGTGAATGCCGGTTTGTTCCGGGTCTTCGCAGGCTAAGACGCCGGCCACCCAGCGCTCTACAGGCAGGAACGCCTGTTCTACATTTCGTTCGACTCAGCCAGCACCTGGTCCGTGCTCTGCGCATCCACCACTCGGCAGCACCGGGTCAGCCGATCCGCCCAGTCGCGCAGCCGATCGCGCCACACGTCGGCCAGCAGACCCGAGGGCGTGAGCTGGATGAACTCTTCGCAGAGCAGGATCATACGCAGCAGGTGCCGGAAGACCACGCCCTCCTGCTGGGCGAGTTCTTTGGCGCTGATGAACTTGTAGAAGTCGCCGTGGTAGCTTTCGAGCAGTTCCCCGGCGCACCAGACCGCAGTGATCGGGTTGTGCCCGGTGCAGTCGACCGAGGCATCGAAGAGCATCGCGAGTTTCTCTGCGATCGGCGGGGCAAATTTCCGCTCGGCGGGCATGAGGTCGTCCGGCGCTGAAGGGTAGAGCTCGTCCTGCGTGGCGATGCCTCGCTGAATCAGCTCGGGGTCAACGACATCGAGCGCAAGAGTGCCGGGCGGCATCCGGTCGGGCTGGGGCACGCGCACGCGACGCGCGACCGAGCCGGGCATCTCGAGCAGGCTCTCGAGTACTTGCATCTGCTCGATTTCATCGGCGAGCCCGAGGTGGTCCAGCAGGAACGCGCCGTAGAGCGGGTTGACCGCGCGGAAGATCAGGAGCTGGTCGAGCTTGTCGGTCGCCTTGCCGATTTGAGGTTGGTAGCCCCCTAGGCGCAGCGAGGGCCCGTCGTCGCCGGGCTCGCTGGGCTTGGGCTGCTGCTTCACGGGCTTGTCTTTCTTAGGCTCTTTGACGGAGAATCCCGAGCCGATGCCCGTACCAAGTGAAAGGCCGGCGAGCAGGTCGGCGGGACTCCTCGCTTGCTGCGACTGGTCATCGCTGCTTGTACTGCGCCCTAGCGAAGTCGGTGAAGGCGGCGGGGGTTCCAGATCGACGAATCCACCGTCATGCAGCGTCACCAGCATGCGCGTGAGCAGCTGCTGCTGAGCTTCGATCTGACTGGGAGGCAGCAGCCGTTTGCCTACTGCATCGCGCAGGCGCGAGAGGTCGTCGTCTGCATCGAGCATGTATGCAAGCAATCGCCAGGGCAGCCGGCCCTTGCTCTCGAGCTTGCCCGGCGGGGCGTCGCGCAGCTTCTCCAGCTGCGCCTGCGTCCAGTACGTGATGCCCTCCCGGCGGCGGGGTGCTTTCTTCTCGAGCTGCTTGCGCTTTTTCATCAGCACCGGGTCTTTGGTGTCGGCCGGGATCTGCTCGACCTTCAGCTTGTGCTTGGCGATACGCACATCGTCCTCGTGGGCGAGCGCAAAGACGTGGCCCTGCGTGTCGAACTGAGGACGGCCAGCGCGGCCGAACATCTGGTGCGCACTGCTGGGGTCGATGAGCTTCTTTTTCATCGGCGGGCCCTTGACCAGCGACGTGAGCACGACCGACCGCGCCGGGAGGTTCATCCCCGCAGCGAGCGTCTCGGTACACACGCAGACCGACAGCAGCTTTTCCTGGAACAGATCTTCCACCATCCGCCGGTGCTTGGGCAGCAGACCCGCGTGGTGCACGCCGACGCCACGCAGAAGAAGCCGCTTGAGACGGTTGCCCGCGCCCTGCGAGAGATCGTAGGCCTCGACGCGCTGAGCCAGTTCCGCCTGCTGACCCTCGCGCAGCATGTCGCGACCGCGCAGCTGCTCAGCCACCTCCCAACACATTGCGCGGTCAAAGCAGAACACAAGGGCCGGTATCTTCACCGTCTCGCTCGTGCCCTGGCACATCGCGGCAAGCTGGTCGGGCAGGAACTCATCGCCGACCCAGTGAAATTCGAGCGGCACCTTGCGATCATCGGACTGCACCAGCCTGATGTCACGCCCGTGTGCGTTGCGAAGCCAGCTCACAAATTCGTACGCATTGCCGACGGTCGCCGACAGCAGCATCAGCCGGACGTGCCGCGGCAGCAGGCCCAGGCTCAGTTCCCACACGACGCCCCGCTCAGGATCGTTGAACGAGTGGAACTCGTCCATCACCACCGCGCCAACATCCCGAAAGCCAAAGTCGTCCGGGTGAAGCAGGCGGTTGAACAGGATCTCGGCAACAACGACGCGAACCACCGCGTCGGGGTTGACGCTTCGGTTGCCGGTCACCAGCCCGACGCTGGAGCGCGGGAAGCCCCACCGCTCGGCGGACTGCGACAGTTCCTCAAACTTCTGCTCGGTCAGCGCAATCAGCGGTGTGGTGTAGTACATCGGTCGACCGGTCTTGAGCGCCTCGTAGACCGCCGCCTCAGCGACCAGGGTCTTGCCCGTCCCCGTCGGCGCACAGAGCAGCACGCCCTGGTCCGACTCCCCCCAGGCCATCAGCGCCCGCTCCTGAACCGGGTAGGGCTCGTAGGGCAGTTGGTCGAGGTATTCCAGCAGCAGGGTCTCGCGGTCGGCCATGCTCCGAGCATAGCGGGATTCATTCAACCCGTTTGAAGCGCCAAGACGCCCAGTTCGCCTTGGAGTTCTGACGGCTCAATAAAACAGCCCAACGAAAAATAAAGCTTGGACCGATCAAAACCCGAACTATGATATACGTAAATTGTTAGGGTACTTCCATGCTGCGCGAACTACACATCCACAACCTCGCGGTCATCGAAAAAGTCTCGATCGAGCTGGGCCCCGGGCTCAATGTCTTCACCGGCCAGACCGGCGCGGGCAAAAGCCTGGTCCTGGGCGCCATCGAGGCACTGCTGGGCCTCAAGAAAACGGCAACCAAGATGGTGCGCCCCGGCAGCGAGCAGGCCCGCATCAGCGGCGTGTTCGAGATCGCAGACCCCGATGCCGCTGAATGCGTCGGCCTCGCACTGGACCTCGACCTCATGCCCGGCGACGAACTGGTCCTTACCCGCAAGATCTGCGCGAGCGGCCGATCGTCCCTGTCCGCTAACGGCCAGCCGGTCAGTGCAGCCATGGCCAAGCGCGCGGCAGAGGGGCTGATCGATATCCACGGCCAGCACGACCACCAGACACTCCTGCGCCCCAGCAAACAGCTTGATCTGATCGACGCCTTTGCGAACACGACCGACCTGCGACGCAGCTTTGCCGAGCGTTACCGCACATGGTCTTCCCTGCGCGAAGAGCGAGAGCGACTGCAGACCTCCAGTTCACTGCGTGATCAGCAACTCGACCTTTATCGTTTTCAGGCTGACGAGATCGACGCGGTTGAGCCGGTCACTGATGAGATGATCGAGCTGCAGGCGCGTGAGCGTCTGCTGGGCAATCTCTGCCGGATCAAGCAGGACGCGGGCGCGGTCTACAACGCGCTCTACGATTGCGACGGGTCGGTGGCCGAGCGGCTGCAGGCGATGACGCACCTGCTGTTGGATTTGGCGGAGCTTGACGTCAGTCTTTCGCCCGTTGCCGAGCAGGTACGTACCGCAACACTGACGCTGCAGGAGTCCGCGTACGAAATATCTCGATACACCGAACGCCTGGACCTTGACCCCGAGGAGCTGGCCGAGGTCGAGTCTCGCCTCAATTCGCTTAACCGACTCATTCAGAAATACGGCGACGGCCGGCGCAGCGCCGGCGATGACGACCCGATCACGCCGGTGCTGCAACACCGAGCATACCTGGGCGAGCAGATCGACCAGCTCTCGGGCGAAGTAAACATCGCGACACAGATCGATGCTCAGATCGCTGCTCTAGAGAAAGAACTGCTATTACTCGGAGCCGATTTGTCGGACAAACGTCGCGTCGCGGCACAGAAGATCGGACCAAGAGTGCAGAAGCAGCTTGCCGAACTGGGGATGAAGGAAGCGACGCTGCGCGTGCTGGTTGAGCCGGTCGATCTGGAAGACGGCGGGGTATCGGGCCTGGACCGCGTGGAATTTGCCGCACGCACCAACCCCGGGCAGGACGAGCGGCCGCTGCGAGAGATCGCTTCCGGCGGAGAATTATCGCGCGTCATGCTGGCGATCAAATCGGTATTAAGCACCAAGATCGGGGCAAAAAGTTCCGGGGGGAGCGGCGTGGATGTGCTGGTGTTTGACGAGATCGACGCGAACATCGGCGGCCGGCTGGGCGACGTCATCGGCCGAAAGCTGCGTCAACTCGCCTCGTCCGAGTCCGGCGACCGCCAGGTCCTTTGTATCACGCACCTGCCGCAGATCGCCGCCTTCGCCGACCGGCACTTCCACATCGTCAAGGAGGTTGCCGGCAGCGGCAAGGCCAAGCACACCGAAACGAGGGTACGAGAACTCCAAGGCCCGCAGCGCGTCACAGAGCTGGCCGAGATGCTTGCCGGCAGCAAGGCCACGCCGACCAGCCGCAAGCAGGCCGAAGAGTTGCTTTCTGCAGCTTTTGCATAAATATACCTCTTGGGGTTATATCAGCAGCGATGAGATGCCCCTAGTATTGTGGCTGTCGCTTTCTCAATTCGGAGGTGTAATGCGTTTACTCACTGGGTGCTTAATGTCGATGTGCTTGTGTTCTATCGCGCAAGCAGATTCAATCGCTATCTACAACGCAGATTTTGAAGCCAACAGCTACGCCGATGGTGATGCAGCTATTGGCTTTTACCCCGGCGGGATTGAAATTGACGGCTGGTCTATCTCAGGCGGCGTGGGTTTTGGCGCTGGCATAGTGAATCCTACCGCGGGTCATTTCTCGGGCCCGGTACCCAGCGGTAACAATATCGGATTCGTAGTTTCTTTTAACTCCGCCTGGCTGAGCCAGACCTTGGCCGCAACATACATCGAAGGTGAAACCTACACGCTCACGGCTATGGTGGGCAACGGAAACCTCAACGATTTCTGCAGTTACACGATCGGCCTTTTTGCGGGGGGTGCGGAGAAGTCATCACCCGACGCACTGCCCGTCCCGTCAGATGGCGAATTTATTCTCGCCAGCGCATCAGTTATCGCTGATGAATCGATGCATGGCATGCCGATCCAGATCGGTTTAGGCGGATTCAGTTTATTGCTGGAAGACGACCCGGACTCGACGGAGCGTGCCGTTTACTTCGACAATATCTCACTGTCCACCACTGCGCCAACACCATCAACGATTGCTTATGTTGTGCCCGGCGTACTGCTGCTGGTACGACGCAACCGGGTCAAACGGCTGTAAACAATATGATTCTCACTTGAATTGATTCCGGGGAATCTTGTACAAGGGATAGGTCATTGCCATTCAGCTTTGCCCGATACTCACAGGAATGGGTTGGGGCCGCGGCGCGGCGTTGGGCTGGACGACGAGGTTCAGGGGCAGGCGCTTGCCATCCGGGCCCTTGGGGATATTGTCGTTGTCGATGATGCGCTGGATGGCCATGACGCCCTCGATGAGCGTCTCGGGCCGCGGCGGGCAGCCGGGCACGTAGACGTCCACGGGAATGAACTGGTCGATGCCTTGAACGACGGCGTAGGTGTCAAACACGCCGCCGGTGCTTGCGCAGGCCCCCATCGAGATCACCCACTTGGGTTCGGTCATCTGCTGGTAGATCCGCTGCAGGACGGGCATCATCTTCACGCTCACCCGGCCGGCGACGAGCATCAGGTCGGCCTGACGCGGGCTGAAGCGCATCACCTCGGCCCCGAACCTCGCCAGGTCGTAGCGCGAAGAAGCGGTCGCCATCAGCTCGATCCCGCAGCACGCCGTAGCAAAGGGCATCGGCCAAACCGACGAGCGGCGGGCCCAGTTGATGACCTTCTGCAACTGCGTCGTGAAAACGCCCTCGGCGGGTAGTGCGGCTTCAATGCCCATAGGAAACTCCCAATCAGTACATCAGCATAGTAGCGTTAGCCGGCGGGCTTGTCCCGGTGATGGTATTGAGCAATTTATCGTCAACGAGTTCAAGGCCATTGGCGGGACAAGCCCGCCGGCTAACGCGACCTCCACTAAACTCACGCCATGCCAGTGATCCCGCCGCCCCCGATGCCGACGCAACTGATCGTCTTTGCCGACGACTGGGGCCGGCATCCCTCGTCCAGCCAGCACCTGGTGCGCGAGCTCTTGCCGCAGTACCCGACGCTGTGGGTGAACACGGTAGGGACGCGCAGGCCGAGGCTCAATTGGTCGGACATCAAACGCGGCGTCCGCAAGCTCTGCCATGTACTGGCCGCATCAGACGCGATCATCGACCATATGGACCCCGATCTGCCGGAGAATCTTTACGTCATCGAGCCGTTGATGTACCCGGGTTTTCGCAGCCACTGGCAGCGCCGTTTCAACCGCCGCAAACTCACGCGCGCAATCCACGGCTGTTTCGGCCAAACGCTTGCCACCATGCCGCTTTTCTCAGCAAAGAACTCACCCACTCCACGTCGAGTTGTCGTCACGACCCTGCCGATCACCGCGGACCTGGTCGGCCAACTCAACGTAGACCGCTGGATCTACTACTGCGTGGATGACTACTCGCAGTGGCCGGGCGCGGACCATGCGGTAATGGACGCGATGGAGCGTGAGCTGGTTGCCAAAGTGGACACGGTGGTTTGTGTCAGCGAAACGCTGCAGAAACGTGCCATGCAGATCGGGGCAGAAGATACTGTTTTAATGACTCACGGGGTCGACATGTCTCGGTGGAAGAAACCCGATCCCAGAACAAAAATTGCGGATCAGTGGCCCGGCGAGGATCGCCCGATTGCATTGTTCTGGGGGCTGATCGATGAGCGACTTGATGATGACTGGTGCTCAAGGCTTAGCTATCAAGGTCGAGTGAGCGTTGTCTATGCAGGGCCGGTTGACGGCAATCCACAACTGGATGCTGATGCGTGCCGACTAGGCCCGATCGCTCACCACGACCTGCCCGCCCATGCCGCAGCGTCGAGCGTCCTCATCATGCCCTACATCGATGCGCCGGTCACACGGGCGATGCAGCCGCTCAAGCTGCTGGAGTACCTGGCGACGATGAAGCCGGTGGTCGTGCGTGACCTGCCCTCAACGCGGGCCTGGGCCGACTGCTGCGATCTGGCAAGCGATGCTCAGGCTTTTGTTCGACTCGTACAGGAGCGAGTGAAGACCGGCACACCGCCCGAGCAGATCGCAGCACGCCAGCGCCGGCTGCCCGGCGAGACGTGGTCGGCCAAGGCCGCTCAGCTCGCAGCGATCATCAATGCCAAATAACAGCAGAACCCGGTTCGCTGCGGCGGGGCAATCAACTCGGCCGATACAGTTGTTGATGCTTAAAAGCCTCGGTCAAACCATTGGGACCTTATTCGCGATGCCGTGCCTGCTGAGGTTCGCGGTTCTGCGTCGATTCGTCGGCGAAGAGCGGGCTATGAGCCTTGTCAGTGAGCGCGCCGCACGCTGTCCGGGTTTATCAGGCCTTTACCTGCGTCAGGCGCTTTATCACCGACTGCTCGCGCGCATGGGACGCGACATCCACTTTGGATACCAAACCCTGCTGAGTAAACCTGCTGCAAAGATCGGCGACCGGGTGTACCTCGGCCGGTTCTGCACCGTCGGCTGGGTCGAGATCGCTGACGATGTCCGCATCGCCGACGGCGTGCAGCTTCTGTCGGGCGCCCATCATCACGGCAGCAGCGAGCAAGGCATCGACCTGCAAAAGATCACACACCGCCCGATCCGTATCGGCAAAGGCGCCTGGATCGGAGCGAACGCGGTTGTCATGGCCGATGTAGGCGAAGGCGCGATCGTCGGGGCCGGCGCTGTTGTGACCCGACCCGTGCCAGCACACGCGACCGTCGTGGGTGTTCCCGCCAGGTCAATCGACAAGCAACTCACGACGAGATCGGCCGCTTGATCGAGCACGTTCAACAACTCGACAGCCGTCGGCGCAACGCGATCCGCGCACTCATGCAAGACCCGAGATGCGCCGACTACGCCTGCGGCGAGCACGACCCCTCCTGGCTGGACGTGCTTCGCATCGCGATGAGGCATGAAACATCGGTGCTGCTTTCGTGGCGCGGCAGTGAATTGATCGGCGCGTTGCCGCTGGCGCTCACGCGTAGCCCGCTTTTTGGCCGACACCTGGTGAGCCTTCCCTACCTCAACCGCGCGGGGCTTTTGCTTGCAGAGCCGAGCGCCGCAGAGCCGCTCATCGACTACGCAGCGACACTCGCCGACGATGCCGACGTGCGTTACCTCGAATTACGTCATCACGGCATCGCAACGAACTCAGGCTTCTTCACGCACTGCCAGAACCAGAAGGTCCGCATGGTGCTCGACCTGCCCGCGACCGTCGAACTCTTATGGGATGGGCTCAAGGCCAAGGTCCGCAACCAGGTCCGCAAGGGGGATCAGAACGCGCTCAAGATTCACTTTGGACGCGAGGCATTAATCACTGGTTTTTACAGTGTTTTTGCGACAAATATGCGGGACCTGGGCACGCCGGTCTATCCCAGCAAGCTGTTCCGCGCGATGCTGCACTGCCTGGGCGAGCGGTGCGAGATCGCGCTGGTCACGATCGAATCGGCGCCTATCGCCGGTGCGGTGCTGGTCCACGACCGAATTGGCGAACAGGCCATGTCTCAGGTCCCCTCCGCCAGCTGCCTGCGAAGCTTCAACGATCTCTGCGCGAATATGTGGATGTATCACAAGCTGATCGAGCGAGCGATCGAGCGTGGCGCAAATCAGTTTGACTTCGGCCGATCCAGCGAAGGCTCGGGCACTTATCAGTTCAAAAAACAGTGGGGTGCTCAGCCTCAGCCCACGCCCTGGCAGATCAGGCTTCGCAAGGGGGCGCTTGATGATGCTCGGCCTGACAACCCGCGAAACCGTAAACGCATCGAGCGATGGCAGAAATTGCCGGTGTGGGTTACCAAAGCGATAGGCCCGACGATTGTGCGCGGGATACCTTAAGTTCCAGGCTTCGATTCTTAATGTGCAACTGCAGACGCTCACGCCTCGGGCATCAGCGGCGCCGCGGGGGGTTGATAGATCAGCGGGATGATGAGCGAGAACGTCGCGCCCTCGCCGAGCCTGCTGCTGAGTAGGATCTCACCGCCCAGCAGTTGAGCGAGCTCGCGGGAGATCGTCAGGCCCAGGCCCGTGCCGCTGTGCTCTCGCGTTTCGGACGGCGCAAGCTGCGAGAATTTTTCGAATACTCGCTCATGATCCGCGGGGGCGATACCCGGTCCCTCATCCGCAACCGAAAGCCTAAGCCGAGCGACACCTTTGCCCGGCGTCGGCTCCAGCAGCTCGCCCGAGAGCGTGACCGTCCCTTGCGTCGGACTGAACTTGATCGCATTGGATAGGAAATTGAAGATGATCTGCTGGAGCTTGCCCGCGTCGGTCTCGGCCGGAGGCAGGTTGGGCTGAACCTTGACGCGCAGATCGATATTTCGGGCCTCGGCCTGCGGGCGGATCAGGTTGACCAGGCCCTCGGCCGTATCCTGAATCGAGACGGTCGACAGCCGAAGCTCGGCGCGCCCGGCCTCGATCTTCGCCAGGTCTAAAAGGTCGTTGATCAATTCGAGAAGCCGGCGGCTCGAGAGGATGATGTTGTTGGCATATCGCTTGTGCTTCTCGGCCTTGGGGTTGTCGCTCTCGGTAAGCGTTTCATGCAGCACCTCCGCGAACCCGATGATCGAGTTCAGCGGCGTGCGGAGCTCGTGAGAGACGTTCGCGAGGAACTCACCCTTGATCTGGTTGGCCTCGTAGAGCGCGACGTTGGACTCGGCCAGCTCGCCGAGCTTGAGGTCCAGCGATTTGTTGGCGCTGGTCAGGCGTTCTTGTGTCGAGCGGACGTTGTCAAGCATCGCGTTGAACATGTCCGAGAGCTGCTCGAACTCGTCGCCGGTGTTGATGTCGCTGCGGATATTGAGATCGCCGCCCGACACCTTCTCGGCGTAGACACGAAGAACACGCACGGGCGACAGGATCAATCTCGTCGTGAGGAACCAGAACGCCCCGACCGCGAGCAGGCCCGCCGTCAATCCCGCGGCGATCAGGTAGATCCAGTTGAGCGTACGCTGCTTGTTGACTTCCGTGTCGATCATGTCGATGAGGATCAATTTTTCGATCGGATCGCGGCTGGGGTCCTGCGCAACCTGGGTCACCGGCTCGCTCGATCCGATATTGCTGTGACGGACCGCGCGAATAAAGCGATAGGTACGCTTGCCGTCGATCGGCTCGACCTCAATGAAATATTCCGAAGTGTCCTCGGCGCCGGAAAAAAGATTCAGTGCATCGGCGATAGCCGGGTCGGTCTCTCGTCGGTCCTCGGCCTGATAAAAGCTGACGAGCTCTACACGCACACCCGGATCGGTCTCGGAGTCGCCGCCTGATGATCCGTTAAGCGAGCGATCTTCGCGCAGTTCGACGATACCGCTGACCCAAAGCGAGGCGATGTCGCGCGCTCGTTGGCGAGGCCCCTCCTCAGCCAGGAGGTTCATGCGCATCGCCACCACGCTCAGCGCCGCTGAGACGATGAGAACCACACCCAGGCCGAACAGCAGTTGGCACTTGTTGGCCAGGCTGATGCGGATGCGTTTGCGCATGGTTTAAGTCTATAGAGTCGGGCGACAAGTGTCGCGGCGAAGGTGAACAAACTCAGCCGGGGGGCAGGTCGCCCGGGTCGATCGCGTCATCGTTGGACGGCATGTCCGTAATCCGGACCAGGCCACTCTTAACCACACGACGCGTACCGTCGGCGGTGTTGCCGCGCGGCATCGCGATCACGCCCGTGCGTGCAAGCTCGATCAGACCGAAGGGCTTGACCATCTCAACAAAGGCTTCGAGCTTTTCTTCCGTTCCGCCGAGTTCAAGCATCATGCGGTCGGAGGAGAGGTCGACAACCTTGGCGCGGAAGATTTCAACCACCTGCAGGACCGCAGCGCGGTGAGCCGTGGGGTTATCGCCGTCACGCGTGTTGATCTGCACGATCACCAGGTCGCGCTCGACAAAAGGGACGTCCTGATAGTCCACGACCTTCACGACCGGGACAAGCTTTTGAAGCTGCTTGCGGACCTGCTCGAGGATGCCGTCGTCGCCGATGACCACGATCGTCATGCGGGACAGTTCGGGGTTTTCGGTCCGTCCGACGACCAGCGAATCGATATTAAACCCGCGGGCAGCAAACATGCCGGCGACTTGGGCGAGGACCCCGGGCTCATTGGTCACCAGAGCGGCGATAACGTGGCGCATGACGCTAGTGGTCGGTGCTTTCATAGTCGAGCCATGATAGTGGTTTCGGTGCTTTCGGGCGTCTGAACGGCTGAAAATAAAGGTCCGATGAGAGTGATCGCTGTTCTGCACAAAATGTGGATATTTGCCGCCGCGCGACTCATGCCTCTCAAATTCGCGATAGCGAAATAGCATGTCGTGGAGCGATAAATAATGTGATGGATCATTAATCTATTTATTTCAATGACTTACATCTCAAGGCTTGTGTTTGCGAATTTAACCGATCCACAAAACCCCCGGCCTTTTGCTTGCTGAGAATCAATACTCGGCCGGACAAGATTGTGGATGAGTCGATTTATGCAACGGCGTTAATGCGACGCACAGCCTGCTTGGAGAGCGAAAATAGGTGCTCAGTGCACGAAGCGCATCCGCCCGAAATCCGGCAGAAAACCACTTCCGTAAGGCGTCCTAGCCAGAGGCGCGGGGTAGTAAACCATGAAAGCCCGACCGACCAGCAGGCTTGTAGGCACTACGCCAGGCCGGGACTGCCCATCGAAGTAGCGTTCGCGCACCCAACCATCAACATCATTCCAGCCGCGGCCGTCCTCACTCGCAGGCTGATTGTCTCCGAGTACGAACATCTCGGCGTCGCGCCGATCCGTAGCGATACTCAGGTCCAGCGGCTTTGGTCCCAGCGCGATACTGCCATCACGACGCCGAGCCTCGGCACGCGTAATGCTGTAGCTGCTGTAGAGCTGCGCGTAGTAGTAAAGGTCCCGATCAAGCTCGACGCGTCTGAGCTGGACCGGGTCTTTCGATGCGATGCCGATCCTGACCTGAGGTTTTTGCAATTGCGCGACACGATCGGCAACTTGTGACCAGCTCAGCTCGATGCGATAGGTCAAGACCTGCTCGCCGTTGATCCAGACGCTTATATCATCATCGACCAGCCAGAGCTCGATATCAGTAGCGATGCCGGGTTTGAGCGGGCCAATACTCGCTACAGCACCCAACGACCGCTCTTCTCCCGCCACGGATATCGCGTGCAGCGAGACTTCGCCTTCGCTTGAGATTCTCGCTTCTAGGGTTTCGATACCCAGGCTGGGATGATCCAGCCGCGCAGTCGTCTCGAGCTTGATCTGCATCGGGCTTGCCCCTGGCGTCACCGCACAGGCGAGCCTGATGTCCTCGATCGGGAAATCATCGCCCATCGATGATGCTTTGTTGTAGGGGAACATGGAGTAGTAGGCATCGTAGCGCGGGGTACCAGAGTCGCCCGCGAACTGGAATTGGATCTCGCCTTCGCCACCGGCAAATAGATAGACACGGCTTGGGCGGTGGGGCGTACCCAGATCCCATTCTCCGGTGACGGCCTGCCAGGGGACACGCCATGCGTGCTGATCATCCCGGTCGGGGGCCGATGCGGTGGCGTCCTGTATCGGCACAAACTCACTGTGAAAGATCGGCTGCCAGACTGAGCGTTGGATCGATTGCCAGTGCAGGTTCTGCTTGGGATCGGTTTTACGGGCGATAGTAAAGTCTTCCGTCCCGGCCGGTGCGGTATAGATGTTGCCGTCAAGGATGGCGATGCGTTCGCCGGGTAGGCCGACGAGGCGTTTGATGAAATTGGTACGAGGCGCCGGCTCACCGCCAATCATCTGCCCCTTGGGTGCCTTGAATACCACGACGTCCCAGCGCGAGGGCGGCTGGATGTGGTAGCTGAATTTATCCACGAGGATGCGGTCGCCGGCACGGACGCGTGTCCCGGGTTCTGCGACGATCTGCAGGTTGCACATTGGACAGTCGAAGTACTCGGAGTCGCGCAACGAGCCGCCCTCGGGAGCGATGCCGCTGTCGATCCCGACGTCAAATCCATAGCCGCATGACGGGCAGTTCAGCGGCAGATGCGCCCCCAGCAGGGTCGGCGCCATCGAGCCGGTGGGGATGATGAACGGCTCAACCACAAACGCGCGGAAGATAAAGGCGAGGATGAAGGCGATCACGATCGACTCGATCGTCTCCTTCACGGTCTCATCCGTTGCCATCTCGCGCGGCACCTCCGGCGTCGGGGTCGGCAGCGGAGTTGCGGCGGGTTGTGCAGGGGTGTCGACTTCCACGGGATTATGCCGATCCATCCTTAGTCGGCCGGCGCAGTTTGCCGGTCCGGCGGCTTGCGTGATAATGTAGTCAAAACCGGCCGTGCGATGCGGCCGCTCCCCTGCGATCGGGCCGATCATGATCTCTGCTCAATTCTTTGTCAGCCTCTGCGTCATCCTGGTCGTGGTCCACGCGATCCTGGGAGCCACGGCCTACCTGATCTTCCTGGAGCGCAAGGTCGCGTCCTGGGCGCAGGACCGCATCGGGCCTAACCGCGTAGGCTTTGGCCTGCTCGTCGCTGCCGATGGATTATTGGATCGAATCGGGCTGGGCTGGTTGTACAAGAAATCCTTTGGCGGTTTCGGGCAGGCACTGGCCGACGGCATCAAGCTGCTGCTCAAGGAAGACTACACACCGCCGCACGTCGACCGCATCCTGTTTTTCTTAGGTCCGATCCTGGCAGTCATCCCCGCACTGATCGGTTGGGCGGTGATCCCGTGGGGCGGGACATGGGACTTCCCCGGGCTGACGCTGTTCGGCCGCGAGCTGGTCGAGCCGGGCCGCGCGGTCGTTGCGGTTGCACCCCTGAATATCGGCGTGGTGTACCTCCTGGCGATCGGCTCGATCGCGGTCTATGGCCTGGTGCTCGGCGCTTACGCCTCGAACAACAAGTACTCGTTCCTCGGCGGGCTCCGCGCGACGGCACAGATGCTCAGCTACGAGATCCCGATGGGTATCTGTGTGCTCATCATGATCCTGTTCTACAAGACCACCGATGCAGGGGTCATGAGCAACAGCCAGGCGTCGGGCCTGGGCGTGGGTATGTGGGGCATCTTCGCGCACCCGCTGCTGGCGATCATCTTCTTCATCTGCATTTTGGCCGAGGCCAACCGTGCACCGTTTGACCTGGCCGAGGCCGAGCAGGAGCTGGTCGGCGGGTTCCACACCGAGTACTCGTCGATGAAGTGGGCGCTGTTTTTCCTTGGCGAATACATGCACATGATCACGGGCTGCGCGTTTTTTACGGTGCTGTTCCTGGGCGGGTGGGATCTGTTTCCGTACTTTGATGAGACGCCGCTGATTGCCGGGCAGGGGGGCTGGCTGTCGGGCGTGTTCGGGGGCCTGCTGCTGGTGCTGATCAAGTTTGGCGTGTTCAGCGGCAAGGTGTTCATCCTGCTGTTCGTTCAGATGTGGGTGCGGTGGACGCTGCCGCGGTTCCGGTTTGACCAGTTGATGAAGCTGGCCTGGCGCGGGCTGATCCCGCTGATGATCGTGATGATGGTCGTGGTCGGCGTGATGACCGCGCTGGATCACCGATATCCGTGGATCACCCAATGGTGGGCTTTCTTGATCGTCAACATGGTGGTCACGGTCTGCGCAGCGATCATCGGACCGATGCTGCCGTCGGGCCCGCCGGTCAACCGCCGCGTACCGCTCGCCGGATCACGCTTCAGCCCTATGGAACAGCCCGAGTCGGCTTGAGATTTTTCCGGCTGAGGATTTACGGGATCCCGAAATTTCAATTCAGCGAAGGCTTATGAGCCGGGGGCGATTTCGTCATCGTCCTTGCTGCGGTAGAGGTCGAAATAGAACTCGAGCAACTGCTTGCCGGGAGTTGAGCGTGTGCGGGTGTGTTGAAAACCGACGCGATCGAACAGGCCCACCGCCTCGTCTTTTTCAAAGCGGGTATCCAGGCGGATCTTGAGGTAGCCGTGATGCTTGCAGTGGGCGATAGCGGTTTCCAGGAGACGCGCCGCGATCCCGGTGTTCTGCAGATCACGTGCGACGCGGAGCCTGCGGATCTCGGCCGTGTGGTCCTCGTCGCTTGCCACGCCGATCATCCCCACGCATCGGCCGCCGATCTCAGCGACCCAGAGGTGGTTACGTTCATCCTCAAAATAGGCTTCCCGGACATAATCGAGGTCGGCCCCGGAGTCGTTGGGCGCGATCTGCCCGGCCAGAAGACCTTCGTTGTAAAGACCAACAACCTGCTCATGGTCTGCATCGCTGTAAGACCGAACAACCAGCCCAGCCACAACTTCATCTTGGAATTGGTTGGACATGAATCCAAATTTCCTACAGACCTGACATGAATCAACAGCAGAATCCTATTTTATCAACCCAGCCGTGACACGCTCGCAACCTCAAGCACCTCGAGCTTTCCGCTCGACGGCGTAAGCAGGGCAAAAGTAAGCCTGCTGGCTCGGAAAAGGGCCCCGGGGTTAATCAGCCTGGTCTTACCGATCCGGCGGTCGGCCTGGATGTGCGTGTGGCCTTGGAGCAGGTAATCCACTTCTGCGTCGATGAGATCCTGCACGGCTGAGCCGAGATGGCCGTGCGTGATCCCCACCTGCTTCTGGTCGATCACCAGCAGGCCCGTGATATCGTGTACTTCGATTCCCAGGTCCGTGGCGTAACGCGTCAGGATGCCCGCGTCCCAGTCGGTATTGCCCAGCACGATGTGCGCCTGAATCTGCTCGCCGGTCTTGGGGTTAACCGCCGCAAGCGCGTCGAGCACGCCCGTCGATCCAATATCGCCCAGGTGAACAAGCATGTCCGCGCCATGATCCAGGAGCGCTTGTACCGCCGTCTGGGTGGTGTCGGCTCGTCCGTGAGAATCTGATAGGAGCCCCAGCGTTGTCAAGGAAGGAATTGTCCTGGGCGGGGTTTAGGCAGGTCTATGGATTCTAATTGCAACCGCTCAAGAATGCGAGCGGCCGTTCGATACCCGCCCCGAACGCGGATAGACTGAACGCAAAGGCCCTGTCATGGCCTCTGGAGCAAGCCACTTGACCGATGTATTGGCACAGATCGTCGCACACAAAAAGCTGGAGATCCGTGCCGCCCAGGAAGCCGCCCCGCTAAGTGAAGTCAAGGCTCGCGCGGCCGACACCCCCCAGCCCCGCAACTTCTTCACCGCCTTGACCCGGCCCGAAGGCACCCTGCGCGTCATCGCCGAGGTTAAACGCGCCAGCCCCTCCGCAGGCCTGATCCGCCCGGACTTCGACCCCGTCGCCATCGCCAGGGCCTACGAGCAGGCCGGGGCCTCAGCGATCTCCTGCCTGACGGATGTCAAATACTTCCAGGGCTCGCTGGACTACCTCACGCAGATCAAGCAAGCGGTGCAGATCCCCGTTCTGCGCAAGGACTTCATCATCGACCCGTACCAGGTCTACGAAGCCCGTGCGGCGGGTGCCGACGCGATCCTGCTGATCGCCGAGTGCCTGACCGAACCGGTGCTGATGGACCTGCTGATCCTTGCAACAGAACTCAAGCTGTCAATCTTGCTGGAGGTGCATGACCTCGAGTCGCTGGTCCAGGTCAAGCAGCACCTGCGTTTCCCCAAGCCCGGCTACACCCTGCTTGGGATCAACAACCGCGACCTCAAGTCGATGACCACCGACCTCAACCACACCATCAACCTGCTCAATGAAGTGCCGGACCGCTCAGTGCTCGTCAGCGAGTCGGGCATCCGCACCCGCGAAGACATCAAGCGCCTGGCGCAGCACGGCGTGCACCGCGTGCTCGTCGGCGAGCACCTGATGAAGCAGCCGGACGTCGGCGCGGCGCTGAGCACCTTGATGGGCCGCTGAACGACTGAAAACAACTACGCCATGCCCATCAACTGGTTCCCAGGCCACATGAACAAGACCCGGCAACAGCTCCACGAGCTGATGCCCCAGTGCGATGTCGTGGTCGAGCTGCTCGATGCGCGCCTCCCGGCCTCGTCGAGTAATCCGCTGCTCGACGAGCTGCGACGCGATGTTCAAGGCAAGGGCGAACAGGGCCGGCCCGGCGACCTGCCGTGCGTCACCGTATTCAATAAGACCGACCTGGCCGACCCGTCGGTGACGAGGCAGTGGCGTGAGCTGTTCGAGCGCGAGAGGGGCGTAAAAACATTAGCGCTCAGCGTCAACCAGCCCGGCGAGGCCGACCAGGTCATCCGGCTGATCCGCAAACTCGCGCCGCGCCGCGTCGAGAAGGGCCAGAGGGTCCGCGTGGTCATCGTCGGTATCCCTAACGTCGGCAAGTCAACCCTCCTCAACGCACTGCGGGGCAAGCGCGTGGCCAACGTCGGCGACGAGCCCGCGGTGACCAAGGGTAAACAGGAGATCGACCTCAAGAACGGCGTGGTCCTCATCGACACGCCCGGAATCCTCTGGCCCAAGTTCGATGAAGACGAGGTGGGCTACCGCCTGGCCGCAAGCGGAGCGATCCGTGACACCGTGATCGACTATGACGAGATCGCCGTGTATGCCGCACGCTATCTGACCAAGGCGTATCCGAACGAGCTGCGTGCCCGATACAACATCGAGTCGCTGCCCGACGAGCCGATCCAACTGCTGACCGAGATCGGAAGGCGTCGCGGTTGCCTGATCGGCGGGGGCGAGGTGGATCTCAATCGCGCTGGCGAGCTGCTGCTGCGCGAGATGCGCTCGGGCAAGCTCGGGCGCATCAGCCTTGAGAGACCTTGATCGAAAGCTCGCTTGCCGAGAGCGTCAAAGTCAGCCCGTCGAACGCCGGCTCGATACCCTCGGGCAGGCGATCGAGCAGTTCCTGGTGCGAGTGGTAGTGGGCGATGTGCGTGAAGTAGGTCCGAGTTGCGCCGATCTGCTGGGCGTAGGCACAGGCCTGGTCGATGGTCAGGTGCGTAGGGTGGTGGCGATCGCGCAGGGCGTCGAGGATCAGCACGTCCAGGCCTTCGAGCTGCGGGAATGTTTCAGGCGGGATCGAGGAACAGTCCGTGCAGTAGGCGATGGAGCGACCGCACCAGTCGATGCGGTAGCCCAGGATCGGCAGCCGGCCGTGCATCAGCCGGATCGGCAACCACTTCGCATCGCCGACGTTAATCACATGGCCCGGTCCGGTGGGCAGGGCGATGAGCTGCGCGATGTAGCTGGAGTTGACGTTGCTAGCGCTGTCGAAGATGTAGCGGAACATCCGCTGCAGGTCGCGCAGGACCTCGGGCTCGGCATACACGTCCAGGGGCAGGCCGGTCACGCTGTTAAACCGCCGCAGGTCATCCAGGCCCAGCACGTGGTCCGCATGGGAGTGGGTGAGCATCAAGGCGTCAAGCCAGTTGACCCGGTTGCGGATTGACTGGTGCCTAAGATCCGGAGAAGCATCGATCAGGACGGTGGTCTGATCGGGAGCGGCGGGGGAGACCGACGAGCCATTACGCGGGTAGCGGACCACGACGCTGGGCCTGTCCCTGCGGTCGCGGGGGTCGCTGGAGGTGCAAACGGCACAATCGCAGCCGATCATGGGTACCCCGGCGCTGGTACCGGAGCCTAAAAATGTCAACTGCAGACTCATGCACGCGATGATAGGCGGGTATGCTGATAGGGTCCATACAGGCCTCTTCGTGCGGACCCTTGTGTATGGGTTTAGAGTCTTGGACGTTACTGAAAGAGCAAGGACACGTATATGCCCAATTTCCCTAAAGCGTTGTTTAGCCTGGCCCTGATCGCGATGTCTGTGGCGAACGCCGCAGTTGCGGGCGAGTTCCCCGACGACTGGTACTGGGAGCGCCCCGAGGACTATACGAAGTTTGAAGGACGCGAGGCGCCGGCGCTGACGGTCGGTCAATGGGTTGGTGGCGAGTTCAAGGCTGAGGACATGAAGGGCCAGATCGTCGTGGTTGACCTCTGGGCGACCTGGTGCGGGCCCTGCATCGCCGCGATGCCGCACAATACCGAGCTTGCCAAGAAGTACAAAGACAACGGCGTACTGGTCATCGGCGTGTGCGCCAGCGGCGACGCCACGCTCATGCCCAAGATCGTCAAGGACAACGGAGCGGAATACCCCAACGCCTTCATCGAAGGCGAACAGGTCACCAAGGACTGGCCGATCAAGTGGTACCCGACTTATGCGGTGATCGACCGAGCGGGCATCGTCCGCGCGATCGGCCTGAAGCCCGACAGCGTCGAGTCGGTTATCGAGAGCCTCTTGGCCGACGAAGACCCTTCGGGCAAAGTGCGTATCCGCCCGGCCTGGCTCGAGGGTGATGCCGAGAAACGCTCGCGCCTCGCGCAGCTCGAAGAGAAATCCGACAACCCCCCGGACCTGGAAGTTAATAACTGGATCAACTCCGAGGCACTCGCGCTCAAGGACCTCAAGGGCAAGGTGGTCGTCCTCGATTTCTGGGCGACCTGGTGCGGGCCCTGCATCCGCGCGATCCCCGAGCACAACGCGATGATGGAAAAGTACGGCGAAAAGGGCCTGGTCATCATCGGCGTCACCGCGACACACGGCGGGGACAAAGTCGAGGAAATCGTCAAAGCACACGGCATCAAATACCCCATCTGTGTCGATGACGAGGACAAGACCAACACCACCTACGCGCCCAACGGCTTCCCCGACTACTACATCATCGACCGCAACGGCAAGCTGCGTATCGCCGACTGCGCAAACGATAAGCTCGAAGAAGCGGTCAAGGCCCTGCTCGAAGAAAAACAGGAAGAAACGCCCACTGCACAGGCATCAGCAGAACTCGTCACCGAGTAAGCCCGAGGCTTTACTTCAATTCGCGGCGGTCGTTGCAATCACCGGCAGCGAGAGGTCGTCCACTTCACCTTGAATAAGCCGATGGTGGGCCAGCCCCGCGATCATCGCCGCGTTGTCTACACACAGCGACATCCCCGGGATGTGGAGACTCAACCCAAGCTTGTCTGCCAACTCGGCTAGTTTCTTGCGCAGCAGAGAGTTCGCGCTGACCCCGCCGCCTACGATCAGCGAACGCACCGGCGTGCCGGTCTCGCGCAGCTGTTTCTCCGCCCGCTTGATCTTGCTCGCCAGGGTCTGCACGATCGCAAGCTGAAAACTCGCAGCAAGGTCGGCCCGCTGTGAGTCCGTCAGATCGCAGGCGTTACGCTCGAACGTCGCCTGACTGCCCCGGCCCACCGGCGTGCCACGCACCGCATAGAGTAGCGCCGTCTTCAAGCCGCTGAATGAAAAGTCCAACGACTCGGGCCCAAGCATCGGCCGAGGAAGTTCATATGCACCCGCATCGCCTTGCTGTGCGAGTTTGTCGACATTGGGCCCGCCGGGGTACCCGGCCCTAAGCATGACGGCGGCCTTGTCGTACGCCTCGCCGACCGCGTCATCGATCGTTTTACCCAGCAGCGCGATCCGGTCCGGAGCATCTACACGGTACAGCGACGTGTGCCCGCCAGAGACGACCAGCCCCAGCGCGGGGTAGCGGGGCGGCTGTGATCTGTCCTGAGCGTCCTGAGTCAGCACCGGCGCGTAGAGGTGGGCAAGGACGTGGTCGACACCGATCAGCGGCTTACCCAGCGACCAAGAGAGCGCCTTGGCTGCGCTCGCGCCAACGATCAGCGACCCGACCAGGCCCGGACGATTGCCCACCGCGATCGCGTCGAGATCTTCCGGCCTGATGCCCGCTTCATCTAGCGACGACATAACCGCCGGCAGCAGACGCTCAAGGTGCGCCCGGCTTGCGATCTCCGGCACGACCCCGCCGTATCGCTGGTGCAGGTCGTGCTGTGTGCTTACGACATTGCTGCGTACCACGCGGCCGTCCTGCACCACCGCCGCAGCGGTCTCGTCACAGCTTGTTTCCAGGCCAAGGATCAGCGTCATCTTCGTGTTCACGGCTTCTGCGCAGGCTCCAGAGCTTTGAGCTGCTCGTTCACCTGCTCAAGCAGTTCCTGCAGTTCATCGCGTCGACGGGTCAGGCGATCTTTCTCTGTCGGTTGGGCGAGGGCCTGCTCCTGATCAACCCCAACCTTGGGCCAGGTCCCCGTCGCCAACATCCCGTTTGCCGCATCAAGCGCCGCGGCTAACTGGTCATCCAGAAGTGTTTCACGGATCCACTGTGGCGTCACCGGCCCGCTGAGCCGCGCATACGGATCGTCCGACTCGGCATCGCGCCGCTTGATCAGCATCTGGCGCACTTTTGTCTCATCCATCGGCACATAGCAGCCCGGCGAAGGGTCCACGCCCCACTGGGTCGCGCCGGGCTGTTTGTGGATCAATCGGCCTGACGGCATGTACCAGTGCGCGGTGGTCAGCTTGATCGCTTGGTAACCTTCACCCAGGTCAATGAGCTGCTGTACGCTGCCCTTGCCATAGCTGCGCGTGCCAACGAGCAGGGCGCGTTGATTATCAAGCATCGCGCCGGAGACGACCTCGGATGCCGAGGCGCTGTTTTCATTGATCAGAACAACCAGCGGAGTATCGGGCAGCAGGGTGCGCACGGAAGAGATCGCGGTTTCGCCGGCCTGATCCCGCCCGCGTGTACTCACGATGGTCTTGCCCTCGGTCAGAAACAGATCAGAGATCTTGATCGCGCCATCGAGTAAGCCGCCGGGGTTGTCGCGCAGGTCGAAGATGAGCGTCTTCATCCCCTCGCCCTTGAGCTTCTCAAGGGTGCGCGCCATGTCATCGTGTGAATTCTCGCCGAACTGGGTCAGACGCACGTAAGCGATTTTCTGCTGCGGGTCGATGAAGTAGTCGTAGCCGTTGCCCGGGATACGCCGGTAACCGCGAACGGTGGCGACGTCGATCTTGTCGCGGGTGACGGTGATGTCCCGGAATGCGCCGTCGCGGTGCTGGACCTTGAGCCTGACCTGAGTGCCGGCCTTGCCCTTGATCCGCTTGATCGCGTCGTAGAGATCGATACCCAGCGTATCAAACCCATCGATCTCATAAACGATATCACCCGGCATGACTCCGCTCTTCCATGCCGGCGAGTCATCCATCGGCGTGACGATACGCAGTCGGTCCTCGTGGATATCGATCTCAGCGCCGATCCCTTCAAACTGCCCTCCAAACTGCTCACGGAAGGACGCGTACTCCTCGGCACTGAAATATTGGGTGTGGGCGTCGCCCAGTCCGTCGGCCATCCCGTGCAGGGCCGAATCGATCAGCTTCTGATTGTCAACCTCATCGACGAAGCTGGTCAGAATAAGTTCGCGCGCCTGAGCCAGCTCGCCCAGGTCACGCAGGATGCTGTACGGCCGAAGCCATGCAAACGCCGCGACATTAACGATCAGCGCAATAACAACCAGCAGCAGGGCGATGCGGCCAACCAACTGTTGGGAAGCGGAAATCGGTCGGTGGTGTGAAGACATGCGGTAATGATACGTCGAGCCCAGCAAAGCGGCATGGGCTTGTGCGCCGTATGCTGTGACGCATGGCGAAAACCAGGACACGGTTTATGTGTAAGAGCTGCGGGGCGGTGCACGCCAAGTGGATGGGCAAGTGCCCCGACTGCGGGGCATGGGATTCTCTGGATGAGTTCCGCGATGCAGGCGCTGCAGCGAACAGCGACCCGTTCACGTCGATTGCGCCGCCGACCGCCTCGGCGCACAAGGCCGCGCCGATCGCGCTGGTCACTGATACGAACCAGCCGATCACCCGCATCGCAACGGGGATCGGCGAGCTGGACCGCGTTCTAGGTGGGGCGAGCAGCCCCGGCGAGCCGGCGGCGGGCAGGGGGCTGGTGCCCGGCTCGGCGGTGCTCATCGGCGGGGACCCGGGCATCGGCAAATCCACACTGATGCTGCAGGCGGCGGCAAGCCTGGCACATACCGGGCAACGCGTGCTCTACGTCACCAGCGAAGAATCCGCGCACCAGCTCCGCCTGCGCGCCGACCGACTGACCGGCGACGCGCCGCTGCCAAATGAACTTTATGTGCTGGCGGATACCAACCTCGCACGCATCCTCGAGCAGTCGCGGCAGTCCGACCCGGCCGTGCTCGTCATCGACTCGATCCAGATGATCTATAAGGGCGACCTGCCCGCGGCACCCGGCAGCGTCACGCAGCTCCGCGCCTGCTGCATGGAACTGGTCCACCACGCCAAGCTCACCGATACCACGCTGCTGATGGTCGGCCACGTCACCAAGCAGGGCGCGCTCGCGGGCCCGCGCCTGCTCGAGCACATGGTCGATGCGGTGCTCTACTTCGAGGGCGATCGCTACCACAGCCACCGCATCATCCGCGGGATCAAGAATCGTTTCGGCACAACGCTGGAAGTCGGCCTTTTCGAGATGACCGGTCGCGGGCTTGAAGAGATTGCCGATGGACGCGGGCTGCTCGCTAAGGAATACGCCACACGCGCCGGAAGCGTCGTATGCCCGGTATTGCAGGGCAGCCGGTGTTTGCTCGTCGAAGTGCAGGCGCTCACCGCCTCGGGCTTCCTGGGTAACGCCAAGCGGAAAGTCAGCGGACTGGACGGTTCACGTCTTGCGATGCTGATTGCGGTGCTGGAAAAACGCGGCGGCCTACGCCTGGCGGATCAGGATATTTTCGCCAGCTCGGTCGGCGGGATGAAAGTTGTCGAGCCCGCGTCCGACCTGGCGCTGGCTCTTGCGATAGCAGGGGCGTTCTCGGACCGCGCGCTTGAGGCGGGCACCTGTGCCGTAGGCGAGATCGGTCTGGGAGGCGAGGTGCGCTACTGCCAACAGATGGAGCAGCGTGTCCGTGAGGCGGCGCGCCTGGGATTTACCCGCATCCTTTGTCCGCCCGGTGAGCCGATCGACCTGCCCGGGGCCCAGCGCATCGCGGTAAAGACGCTTGACCAGGCCCTCGAGCACCTGACTTAGCCCGCCCAGGCATTCACCCGCACCACGCGATCCTGCCGATGATCCGGGGGTGACAGCTCCCTTCAACAGTGCCCGCAAGCTGGCCTGCGCCATGACCATGGCATGGGTGCCTCTGTTTTCGATTGCACTAGCTACAAATCCCGCAGCCGGTCAGGTCCAGCAGGGCCCCTGGGTCGATGACAACGAGCAGGAAGTCGATCGGGCACGCAAAACCAACGTGGCCGTGATCGTTCTCGATCAGAAGAACCGGGCGATCCAGGGGGCACAGGTTCAACTCGAACAGCAGCGCCACGACTTTGTCATCGGCCTGACCCTGCCGGTCAATCAGCAGGTGCCGCAGTCGCCGGATCAGAAGCCGGTCTATCGCATCTTCAACGCCTTGTCCTTCGAGCGCTACACCGACTGGGCGAGCATGGCCGACGGTATCGATGCGAAACAGGAGAAGCTGATCAAAGACTGGGTCGACGCGGTCAAGCCAATCTCGACAAACTACGGCAGGGTGGTCTCCGACGATCCGGCCCACAACCTCGACCAGCTCTCGCTTTACAACCCGCTGCAGCTGCGCGACGCAGTCCTGGCACGGATCGAAAACGCCTGTCGATTTACACCGGCGCCCGATACGTACGATCTCTACGCCGACATCATTGGCCAGGACATGATCGAGCGCAAGATCGGCCGCGGCCTGGTCCATCGCATGTTCGAGATGGCCCGCGCGAAGTCGCCTCACGCCAAGCTCAATCTGCGCATCTATGACGCGATCTCGCTGCAACGCGGGCGAGACCTGATAGACCTCATGCAGCGTATGGAGGTCCTGCAGATTCCTTTCGACGGTGTCACGCTCGAGCAGCGCTTCGGGGGCCAGGTCCAGCCGATCCCGCTGAACCGCATGCTGCGTGATTATGTTGAGAAAGTCCCTGTGCCTGTGACGATCACGGGCCTGGAGGTCGGCGGGCCCAGCGAAGTCGCGGCGGGACTTAACATCGAGACGGTGATCCGCCTGCTGTTTGCGCAGCCCAATGTCGCGGGGATTTACTTCAGCGGACTGACCCCGGCCCATACACTTGAGGAAAACGGAGAACTGCTAAATCGAAACGGCGAACCTTCTGCCGCGGGCTCTACGCTCGATGCTTTGTTCTCAAATCACTGGCACAGCAGCGTCACAGGAACCACCGACGAACGCGGGAACATCCAGGCGCGTGTGTTTACAGGCTGGTACAAGGTCGATGCGACGCTGCCCAGCGGCGCGACAATGACCGTCGATGCGTATATCCCACGCTCCGACCGCACCAAATTGATTGTGCTGCAAACGACTGCGGCCGAGAGCACTCCGCAGGGTCAGTGAATGAACAGGACGCTATCGCGAACTTTCGCTGTAGGACCGGCGATAGGTCGTTTCGTCGAAACGGTCATAGACCCTGCCGTGGGAATGGTACTGACGGTCGCGGGTGTAAGTGAAAACCTGCTCGCGTCGGCTGGATTCATAGCCCACGATGACTGACGGGCCAATATCTCTGCGGCCGGCGTACCAGGGCTCATAGCCCGGTTCACTCATCGCCAACTCCCTGATCGGCGGCGTGCTCAGGGCCAGAGACCGCGCATATCCCGCTTCGTCGTAAAGCGATTGGACGTCTTTCGTGGTCCATTTCGGTGCGCCATGACAACCCACCAGCATGAACGCGGCGAGAGCTAAAGCAAGACTGGACCCATTCAAACGCATAACCAACCATACACCGCAGCGTGGAGCAGGCCAACGATTTTTGCCTTCAATCCCGTTGTAATTGATGCTATTGGCAATAACCACGTTCTAATAGCCCGCCGTAGATACACTCTGGGTAATCTGCGGTAGCATGAGCGGCAATTCCGATGAAGAGGTCGGCTTTCGATGCGATTGGCCGGGCCTTGGCCAGGGCCAAAACAACACTTATCAAGCCCGCCCAAGCACCCTTTCCGAAGTCCGATAATGCATGTTATGTATAACTAGATCGGCGATTTCGGGGTTTTAAGGGGGTTTGTGGCTCATGAATCAAAACGGCGATCGCAATGCGGCTGAGCCGAAAAAAGCCCCGATCCATGCAGGCTCGGCGGCTGGCGTTCTCGACCAGGACGTCAACTGTCCGGGATGCGGATACAACCTCCGCGGACTGGCGCAGGACATCGCGACCTGCCCGGAGTGTGGCCTGACCAGCGATATCGCCAGGCTGTTGACCCGGAGATGGGATAAGCCCTGGTACCGGGCGCCGAAGTTCAACCTGCTTTGCCTGCCGGCGGCGGTACCGTTGCTGACGGGCCTGGCGCTTTTGATTACGGTCGGGGTGCTGGATCTGTCCCCGAACAACGCCTCTAAAAGAGCCGTCGTCCTGACTTTCTGTGTCGGCGGGATGGCTTTCTGGGGATGCCTGATGGCGTGGATCTTTCGAAAAATGGACGGCCTGGTCAGCGCGGGTTTTGCGCTGCTGGCTCACGCGGCGATTGTCGGATATTTCGCCAGTATCCCGATGTTCATCGGCGGGCTCGTGATGACGTTCGTCTGGCTTGCCGACCGCAGCGGATACCCTAGGCCCAGCGTCGGCGATTTGCTGATCTCGCTGGCGTTTTTGGTCGGCGGCGTCGTGGCGTATACTCTGGCGCGATGGTTTGAGCGGATGATTGCCGCGCACTGCATCCGGTTGTATCTGCGTCAGCCGACGAAGATAGACCGCCGGAGATGAGGTCTTCGGCGGCGGGATCACATGAGACTTAGAAAAGTTTGAATGCCCGGGAGAGGATTCGAACCTCCAAGGGATTTCACTCCCACAACGACCTCAACGTTGCGCGTCTGCCAGTTTCGCCACCCGGGCGTGGGTGCGGTCCGAAAGTATAGCGTAGTCGCCGTGGCTGTCGAGTCGGCCGGGGTTTGAGCTCTGTGGACGCAGGCGAAAAAGGTTATCCAACGTACTGGGTGAGCATGAACCGGTTGCCCTCGGTGTCAGCCAAGGTCGCCAGTCGGATCGGCTCGCCGGGGCGCGAAATCGGCGGCTGGATGAGTTTGCCGCCTATTGAGACGGCATGCTCGCAGGCGCTGTCGAGGTCCTGAACCTGGATGCTCAGCCCGGTTTCGCGAGCAGAGCCATCGCCCCCGCCGTGCAGCGCGATGATGGCATTGCCCCAGCTCAGCTCGCTCCAGTGCGGCGAGGTGAATCGCTCCAGGAGGCCAAGTGCCCGGGTGTAGAACGCGACGGCCCTGTCCATGTCCTGCGCCCAGAGGACGTATTTGATTGCAGTGATGGTTACAGAGGGTTGAGTTTCTGCCACGGCCGGCTTCCGGGAAAATGAATGCGGGTGATAGGAATCGAACCTACACGGGTTTTACCCCACCAGAACCTAAATCTGGCGCGTCTGCCAATTTCGCCACACCCGCGGCCAGGGGGCCGATGCCCTGCTGATAACATTGTAGCGATACCGCCCCGCTGCGGTTTGCGTCCGCAGACTTTAGACTGATCGTATGACCAACGACCCTTTCAAGGCGATGGGGATCGCGCCGCGCTTCGCGCTGGACGAGCAAGATCTGCGTAAGCGTTTTCTCGCCGCCTCTGCGCAGATGCACCCGGACCGATTCCCTGATCCGCTGGAGCAGGCCGAGGCGGTCGAGCAGATGTCGCAACTGACTGATGCGTACCGAGTGCTGTGCGACCCAGAATCTCGTGCACGCGCGATGATCGAACTCTCGGGCCTTGAGTCCGTGGGTGACAAGGACAAGCTGCCACCGGACCTGCTGATGGAGGTCATGGAGGTACGCGAGGAGCTTGAGTCTGCAATCGAGAACAACAGTCGGGGCGAATTGGATCGGCTGCGTCAGTGGGCGAGCGATCAGCGGGCCCATTATTTAGCTCAGCTTGGCCGGATCCTCGACAGCGGTCCGCTGGACCCCTCGAAGGCGTCGCAGGCGCGTCTGGAGCTCAACGCCCTGCGCTACATGCAGCGGATGCTCGAGCAGATGCCGGAATAAAACAGAATATGTACGAGATTCTCAGGCAATGCCCGCGATCCTCGCCGCCTGCTTGAGCGTTGCACGCGTGATGGTCATCATCAGTTCCGGGCTCCACTGCAGCGATGCATCGTGCTTGTACTTCTCTGGCAGCACGCCGAGCGTCAACGCGCGTACCTCATCCTCGACCTGATGTCGTCGCTGGTGGTGCGCCTCGTCGTCGTCGCCGGGGATGGGGTTGACCAGGTCATGAGCCAGCATCAGCGTGGTGACCTGCCAATCGAAGTATCCCTGTAGCGGGTTGTCGTCGTCGTGGTTGTGTTCGTGATGGGCCATGGTTTGTGTAGTGATCCCCGCCGGTGCTGCGCATCGGCGGGGCTTGGGATTATTGCATGGTTAGCGTTCGAATGCGGCGAGCGCCTGGCTGATCGTGAATCGGTTCTCGTAGAGCGACTTGCCGATGATCGCGCCCTGGATCGGCAGCTTGCGCAGCTCGCGCAGGTGTTCGAGCGTGCCCACCCCGCCGCTGGCGACGATCGGAACGTCGGTGGCCTTCGCCATCTCTGCGGTCGCTGTGACATTAGGCCCGGTGAGCATGCCATCGACCGCGATGTCGGTATAGACGATCGCTGCGAGAGGCCAGCCGCTGACCAGCTTTGCAATCTCCAGCGCGCTGCGGTCGGTGGTCTGTTCCCAGCCCGCGACGGCGGCCATGCCATCTTTTGCATCCAGCCCGAGCACAACGCGGTGGCGATACGCCTGACGCTGGACTAGATCGCTGAACCAGTCCCAGTTGCGCAGCGCCGCGGTGCCGACGACCACGCGCTCGACGCCCGCGCCAAGCAGCTGGTCGATGGCTTTCTCTGATCGCACCCCCCCGCCGACCTCAACCTTCAGTCCTGTGTTCTTGCAGACCGAGCGGATGTGTTCCAGGTGCTCCATCTCGCCGCTGCGTGCGCCGTCGAGGTCCACGACGTGCAGCCAGGTGCTGCCGGCCTGCTCAAAGACGCGGGCCTGGTCCAGCGGGCTATCACCGTAGGTCGTCTGGCGGTCGTAATCGCCCTGGGTCAGTCGGACGACCTTGCCGCCACGCAGGTCGATGGCGGGGAAGAGGAACGGGGATGGGTGCGTAGTCGGATTCATGCGGGGCGGAGATTGTAGGCTCTCCGGGCGGATCGTGAGCCGGGGGACGGGAATAGGCCGAGGGAGGGTTATTCATGCAAAGTGAACCGTGCAATGACACACCCGGGCCTGCCATGCGTCATAAAATAAAATGCCGCGAAACACGCCTGAATGAAGTAAAGAGAGTCTATCGATGGCCCTGAACCGCCGCCTATTCCTGACCCAAGCCGCCGCCGTGACCGCGGGTTTTGCCGGCCTACGCAACTTCGCCTTCGCCGCCGGCCCCGTTGCCCACGCAATGAGCTGCGACCAAGCGGGCTACGGCCCCCTGCTTCCGGACCCCGCGGGCCTGCTCGACCTGCCCAGTGGCTTTTCCTACACCGTATTTTCACGCACCGGCGCGACGATGGACGACGGCCTGTTGGTCCCCGGCCAGCACGACGGCATGGCCACCTTCGCCGGACCCGACGGGCTCACACTCCTGGTACGCAATCACGAACTGGAAGGACCCGGCCGAAAGTCCGGACCCTTCGGAAAAGACAACGAACTTTTCTCACGTCTGCCCGAAGGCATCGCCTACGACGCGGGCTACGGCAAGACGCCCATGCTCGGCGGCACAACCACACTCCTGTTCGATACAAGAGAGCAGAAGCTTGTGCGTCACTACCTCTCGCTGGCCTGCACCGAGCGTAACTGCGCCGGCGGGCCGACGCCCTGGGGCTCGTGGATCAGCTGTGAGGAAACCGTCGAGCGAAAGGGCGATGTCCGCGAAGTCGACCACGGCTACAACTTTGAGGTGCCCGCATCGGCCGACATCAGCCTCACCAAAGCGGTCCCGCTCAAGGCCATGGGCAGGTTCAATCACGAAGCCGTCGCCGTCGATCCGGTCACCGGCATCGTCTACCAGACCGAGGACCGGCAGGACGGCGTGATTTACCGGTTCATTCCCAACATGCCCGGCAAGCTGGCCGAGGGCGGCAAGCTCCAGGTTCTCGCGCTCGTTGATAAGCAGCCGGCCGACCTGCGCAACTGGAACAAGATCCCGCCCAAGGAACTTCAGACCGGCGGCTCGCACGACATCCCCTTTGAGCACCAGCTCGAGGCCGTCCTGAAGGTTGAAGTCGGCACATCGCTTGCGGTGAAGTGGCTTGATATCGATGACGTCGAATCGCCCAACGACGATCTGCGCTATCGTGCATTCAAGATGGGCGCGGCACGCTTCGCACGGGCCGAGGGCATGTGGCACGGCAAAGACGCGATCTACTTCGCCTGCACCACCGGCGGCTCAGCGGGACAGGGACAGATCTGGCGCTATGTGCCCAGCAAACACGAGGGCACGCCTGAGGAAGCCAACGAGCCCGGACAACTCGATCTCTTTATCGAACCCAACGACGCGACGATCCTCCAGCACGCGGACAACCTCTGCATGGCCCCGACCGGCGACCTGATCGTGTGCGAAGACACGGCGCCCGTCAGCCACCTGCTCGGTGTCACGCCGCAGGGCAGCGTCTACAAGTTCGGCCGCAACGCGCTCAACGGCACCGAGTTCGCCGGAAGCTGCTTCAGTCCCGACGGCTCAACGTTGTTCGTCAACATCCAGAAGCCGGGCCTGACCCTGGCGATCACCGGTCCTTGGAACGGACTCTGAGAGGATCGTTGATCTTCTCGCGACCCCACACTATTGTTTAGAGCTATATGCGTTCGCTGATGCATTCCAGCTCATTTCGCGTACTTGTGATGCTGTGGTTTTCCGGCTGGCTGGTAGTGGTCATGCCCGGCCACACGCGCGGCATCGTGCAATTGCCCGACGCAAAGGGTGGCGAGCAGGACTCGTGCTGCCAAGCCAAGCCGCCGAGCTGCTGCCAGGGCCGGCCTAGCCAAACCGACAATGCTGGTCCAAGCGACACGTCGCGCGGCGGTGACAAGCCGACCGACCCGGCCAGGCACTGCGCAATCTGCTTCCTCAAGGCACACCTGACCACCCCACCGCCGCTGACGCTGTACACGCCCTATCTCGGCGAACTCGATGAGCTTGGCTTCATGGTCGAAAGCTCTATCGCGGACGATCTTGCCGCTCCTGCTTTGATGCGCGGACGCGCACCGCCGCAGGCCTGACCGCTCTGGCAATCTTTTTTCAATTCATTCTGCCGACTTCAACTGACTCGGCCGCACTGTTGTTGTGGCCGTTGGAGTATTTATTTCATGCGAACAAAAGCTTTTACTTTGATTGAGTTGCTCGTGGTGATCTCGATCATCGCGCTGCTCATGGCGTTGTTGTTGCCCGCTCTTGGGGCGGCACGACGCAGCGCACAGCGCGCCGCTTGTCTGTCAAACATACGCCAGCTCGAAACCGCTCACTGGGCCTACCTGATCGATCACAAGGGCCAGATGCTCGGCCTGTCACACACGGGCACGGGAACATCTTGGTTCAACCAGTTGCGTCAATATGACGAGAACCTGCTCGCCCGGTCCCCGCTGGATACCAGCCCGCATTTTGAGGGCGGCACACCGGTAATGGGCAAGTATCGCCAATCCAGTTATGCGATAAACCAATACCTCTCACCCGACACGATGCCGACGATGCTGCCCGGCGCGGTTGGGAACATCGACAAGTTGAGGGTGCCCGGCCGACTGATCCATTTTGTGATCAAGGCTTACGAAGGAAGCTCCGCAACTTCAGACCATGTCCACCCGGCAAAATGGGACGCTCCGGATGCGATGACGCAGGCCGGCAAAGCTGCCGCTGAAATGCAGATTAATGCGCATGGCGGGGACGCAGCAACGCCTTCTGCAGTCAGCGCCTACGGCTTTCTTGACGGCCATGTAGAACCGCTGACTTTTGAACAGGTCTACCAGGGCTTGGCTTCAAATCTTTTTAATCCTGCTATAGCGAACTGACCCCCGGCGGATGCCTTGCTGATTGGGTTGGTATTTTGGCCGGGCTTGTCCACGGGGGGGGATGGGCCCGGCTATTTTCGTTGGGTTACACTCTGGTCATGCAGGTCCGCGCCCATGATATCTACAGGCCCTCGTTGTACGTTGGGATCCTCATCACCCTTTTCGCGTTCCTTCTCTGGCCGATTCTCCTGACCGTCAAGGGCGGGTTCGTTGAAGAAGTCAATGCAGATGGTCAGTCGCACTCGTCATTGACGCTGCGCTACTTCCTGGACCCCGAAGTCGGCGTGCTGCGCGACCCCCTGTACCTGCGTGGGCTGCTCAACGCCCTGCTCATCGCGGTGTGCACGACGCTGCTGTGCCTGCTGATGACGCTGCCGATGGCGGCGATCTCGGCGAGGCGTGAGTTCTTTGGCAAGCCGCTGCTGAACGCGCTGGTGCTCGTACCGCTGATCCTCCCGCCCTTTGTCGGCGCGATCGGGATGCGAGCGATCCTCGGCCGAGCGGGCTCACTCAACGCGATGCTCAAGTCCGTCGGCATCCTCGGCAGCGACCACCCGGGGATCGACTTCCTGGCCGGGCAGTATGTCTTGCCGGGGCTGGGCGAGGTCAACGCGGTGTTCTTCGCCGTGGTCGTGATGGAGGCGCTTCACCTGTACCCGATCCTGTACCTCAACATCACCGCGGCGATGGCGAACCTCGACCCGTCGCTGGACGAGGCGGCGGTGAACCTGGGCGCGGGCCGCTGGCGTAGGTTCAGGCGATGCACGCTTCCGCTGATTTTGCCCGGCGTTTTTGCCGGCGCGACGATCGTGTTCATCTGGTCGTTCACCGAGCTGGGCACGCCGCTGATGTTTGAATACACGCAGGTCACACCTGTGCAGGTGTTTTATGGCCTGACGGAAATTCAGACCAGCCACAGGCCGTATGCGCTGGTGGTGGTGATGCTGGTCTCGGCGGTGCTCTTGTATCTGATGGGCAAGTTCGCGTTCGGCGGCCGGGGCTACGCGATGCAGGCCAAGGCCCAGCACGCCCAGTCGCTCAAGCGGCTGACCGGAGGCAGGGCCATGCTCGCCGCCCTGCCTTTCCTTGCCGTCACCGCCCTCGCGGTGCTGCCGCACATCGGCGTGGTCCTCAACGCGCTCTCGGGCACGCACGCCGGGGCGGACTGGTACCGCACGGTCCTGCCCCGTTCGTTCACTGCCGAGCACTTCGAGGGCATGCTGCGTCACAGTCTCGCCGTTCCGTCGATCATCAACTCGCTGATCTACGCGCTGCTTGCGATGGTGCTGGCGATCGCGCTCGGGCTGGCGATCGCTTACCTCACCGTGCGCGCCAAGGTGCGCGGCGGCTGGCTGCTGGACACGCTGGGCATGCTGCCGCTGGCCGTGCCCGGGCTGGTGATGGCGTTTGGCTACGTCGCGATGTCGCTGGAGTGGCCTTTCCCTCAACTTCGCGCACTCTTTCAGGACAGCTTCGCCGGCGGCGACCGCGACAGCACGTGGTACACGCTCGGCTCACTCTTTGCAGTGCGCGGCGAGGCGCCCAACCCGCTGATTTTCCTCATCATCGCGTACACGATCCGCCGGCTGCCCTACATCCTTCGCTCTGCATCCGCGGGCCTGGAGCAGACCTCGGGCGAGCTCGAAGACGCTGCGCTCAACCTCGGCGCCTCGCGCGGCACGGCCATTCGTCGCGTCGTTGTGCCACTGATCTACGCCAACCTCATCGCCGGGGGCATCCTCGTGTTCGCGTTTGCGATGCTCGAGGTCAGCGACTCGCTGATCCTGGCCGAGCGGTCCGAGCACTTCCCGGTGACCAAGGCGATCTGGGTCTTGTACAACCGCCTGGGCGACGGGCCTTACATCGCCAGCGCGATGGGCGTGTGGGGGATGGCGCTGTTGACGGTAACGCTGGTGGGCGCGAGCGTGATGATGGGCCGAAAGCTCGGTGCGATTTTCAGGGTATGAAGTTTTTAGCGCACGCTTGACGACCTTTGCCATGACTAAAACCCGACGCCGCATCATGACCTGGCTGATCCTTCTCCTCTCGCTGTACGTGATCTACTGCGGGCTGCTGTACTTCTCTCAGACCCATCTGATGTTCCCCGCCCAGTTCGCGGGCCGGCCGGGGGGCGGGCTCCCGACGGCTGATACGCAGCTGATCGAACTTACGACCGACGAGGGCAAGACGACCGCGTGGTATGTCCCCGCACCGGGCGCATCCACAGAAACCCCATCCCCGCTCACGGTTTTCTTCCACGGCAACGCCGAGCTGATCGACCATCAGGAATCGATCCTGCGGATTTACCTCTCGCGCGGCATCTCGGTGCTGCTGGTGGAGTACCGCGGCTATGGCACCAGCGATGGCACACCCTCGGAAAAGCACATCGTGGCCGATGCGCTGGCCATCATGAAAGATGTGCTCCGGCGGGCCGAGGTCGACGCGTCGAGGCTGGTACTGCACGGCCGATCGATCGGCGGCGGCATGGCGGCGCAGGTCGCGCTGCAGGTCACGCCCCGCGCGATGATCGTCGAGAGCACCTTCAAGAACATGTCGGGCATGGCCTGGCGCTACGGGGTCCCGCCTCTGCTGGTGACCAATCCCCTGCGATCGGACAAGGCGTTTAAGCAGCTCGACCTGCCGATCCTCATCATGCACGGCAGCCACGACGAGATCGTGCCGGTGGAACAGGCCTATGCATTGGATCGCATTGCAAGTGACTCGACACTGGTGATCTTTGATGCAGGGCACAACGATCTGCCAGGCCCGAGCGAGGTCGGTGTATACGAGCAGCAAATCGAGGCGCTGTTAACCAAGGCCGGCGTACTACGTTAGTCCCGTTAGCCGTCGCCTGAAAGGCGACGTACGCTTCTTCATCCAAACACGCCATGCATACCTCGTCGCCTTCTCAGGCGACGGCTAACACACGGTCACGCGGGCTCGATGGTGACCTTCAGGCCCTTACTCTGGAACTGCTCTCGGTAGAGCTCGGCCCGCTCCTTGTGCGTGGTCAGCAGCAGCGTCAGGCCCTTGCGGTGGGCTTCATACATCCGGCGGATCGCCTCGAACTCCTTGAGCGGCGTGAGCTGCAGGATCGTCAGAACGACGTACTCCATCGCGTTGTGCTCGTCGTTGTGTAAGAGCACCCTGTACGGGGGGAGCTTGTCGGCCTTTGGTGGAGCAGGCTTGGGATCGCGCTTGGGCGGGGCCTGGGTAGCGGCGGCGGGCTCATCGGCCTGCTCCAGCAGGTTGTCTGCTTCATCAGCCATGCTCACATTATCTGAAACCGGCGGCGTTCAGACAAGAAAAAACCCGAGCGCTGGGCTCGGGTTTTGAGATTTTGGGTTTGATTAAAACAGGCCGGATGCCTGAATCGCGTCTTACCACGCGAAGTGGGCGAAGGCCTTGTTGGCTTCGGCCATGCGGTGGGTCTGCTCGCGCTGGTTGACCGACTTGCCCTCGTTGCGGGCGGCGTCGGAGAGTTCCTTTGCCAGGCGGAGGTACATCGGCTTACCGCGTTCGCCGCGGGCCGAGGCGATGATCCAGCGGAAGGCCAGCGACTGCTGACGCTTCTTGTTCACCTGCATGGGGACCTGGTAGTTGGCACCGCCGACGCGCTTGGAGCGGACTTCGACGCTGGGTCGGACGTTCTCGATGGCCTTGTGGAAGATCTCGAGCGCGGTCTGCTCACCCTTATTGCGCTTTTCGATTTCATCGAAGGCGTCGTAGATGATGCGCTGAGCGACGGACTTCTTGCCATCAACCATGATGCAGTTGATAAAGCGGGCGAGGGTCTTATCGCCGAACTTGGGATCGGGCTTGAGCTGGTCTTCGGAGGCGGTGAACTTGCCCATGGCGGGTTCCTTTGTGTCGGGCGGCTGTCGGCTCTCAGGTGGCCGGTTGTTCACCGCTGTGCGACGTGCTCAGCGATTACTGCCGCGGGACGAAATCTAATGAATCGATCGTTGTTTATCTCTGATCTCAAATCTGAGAATGAGAGATTAAAAACGCGAAATCAGAAACTGTATTAGCCCTTGGGCTTCTTGACGCCGTACTTCGAGCGACCACGCTTGCGGCCGTCGACGCCGAGGGTGTCCAGAGCGCCGCGGACGATGTGGTAACGCACACCGGGCAGGTCGCGTACACGGCCGCCGCGGACGAGCACGATGCTGTGCTCCTGGAGGTTGTGGCCTTCGCCGCCGATGTAGGCGGTGACTTCTTTGCCGTTGGAAAGGCGAACACGCGCGACCTTACGGAGCGCCGAGTTGGGCTTCTTCGGGGTCACGGTCTTGACCTGCAAGCAGACGCCGCGGCGCTGGGGGCACTGTTCAAGGTCTTTGACCTTGGACTTGATCTGCGGGGAGCGGCGGGGTTTCTTGACCAGTTGGTTGATCGTCGGAGTCATGCGTCGTCTCGTGGCGCAAAAGCGGTATTCGGACCAGGTTCGGTTTGAAGCGAGCCGAGAAGTTTAGAGTAAATGCTCTGACGATGCAAGCGCCAGGCGCCCAACACCGGTTTAAGGGTCCGCGGGCCTGTTCAGGGCGGCCTCGACTGCATCCGCCAGCCTGCCGGAGGGGGTTTGTAGATGCACATGAGCCTTTATTTCAGGCTCCGGTCCAGCAATAAGGCGTTCAAGGGCCGCCAGGAGGGCGTTAGGGTCGGCTGGGGAGTCAAGGACCGCCCCGCCCTGCTGCCGGACCCTCTCGGCCAGCCCGCAGGCGGTCGTCGTGATAACCCGTTTGCCGCACTCCAGGGCCGTCAGTACCCGCCAGCCCAGGGGGTCATAATCGGTCGGCAGCACGAATACGTCGGCGACGGCGGCGAGTTGTTCGAGGTGGTCCGGCACACCCACAAACCTCACCCGCTCACGCAGCCCCAGGTGCGCCACCCACGCCATGTACGTGTATTTACATTCACCGGCCAGGAGCAGCACCGCATCCGACCCGCGATCGATCAGCGCCTTAAAGGCAAGCATCATCGGCTCAAATCCATCCACCCAGGCCGACCTGAACGGGTAGACCAGCCATTGGGTGTTGGGGCCGATGTTAAGCGCCCTCGCAAGTGATGCACGCAGAGACTGCCTCATTGAATCGGAGGCCTGCTCAAGTGTTTCTAAATGAAGCACCGCCTGAATCCTTTCACGCCGCTCCGGGACGATCCGCCCGAGTTCGGCACGAAGCGTATCGGTGAGCGTAAGCAAGCGGCGCGAAGCATTTACCGCTCGCTTCTCAAGCCAGCGCCTACAAAGTATGGATGGCGCAGCCGATTGGATCGACGACCGGACACGCACCGGCAGCGGTGCATTTACTCTGCAGAGCGAGCGTGCCTGTCCCGCGATTGTGCCCTGCATCGGCAGGACAACATCACCCCTGGCAAGTGTCGTCAGCGAGATGACGTGATCGGGCGAGAGCCTGGCGAGCTGCTGATTTTTCCAGCGATCAAATGCGAGCACTTCGAATGCGAAACGGGGTGCGCGGCTGCCTTTTGCGACGACCCGCACCTTGTCGCCCCATGCCCCGCCTTCCGCCGCACAGACAACGCTGACGTTGTGCTTGCGGTTGGCAAGTTCTATGGCGAGCCTGCGCGCGAGTGCGCCATCGATTTCATTGACGTAAGACGTCTCGCTGACCAGCGCAAGCTTCATGGGCCTCACGCCTGGGCTCCGGCGAGGGGTGAGGGCGGGGCCGCGCAAAGCGTACGCGCGTATTCGATCCATCCGCCGGCCGGCCCCGACTCGGGCTGCCCCTTCAACAGCAGCCGGCCCGCGCCAAGGGCACGCGCCAATTCGTCGGCCTCGTTGTGACCCGTAATGACAAGCCGGCTGCTGGCGATCACGGCTTTCATGAGGTGCAGGTCACGGTTCAGGTTTGGCAGAGCATGGACCGCAGGGCTGAAAATATCCGCGAAGCCAGTGACGATCGGCAGAAGCCCAAGCGGAGTGCTCAGCGCGTCGCAAATGGGTTTCATGAGTCGGGCGTCTTCCGGCGTGGCCGGGTCAAGCAGCAGGATCCCGCGGTGGTCGGAAACGCCCTGCTCGCTGAGCCAGTGCACGAGTTTGAGCTGCGCATCGGAATGGACACGCTGGGACGGCGACGACGGATTCGTTGCGCCCAGGTAGCGAGCGATGCCGAGGTACGAATCCAGCGAAGAGGTTGCCGGCTTGCCGCCGCGGTGCTTGCGCACGACGAGTCGGTCGGTCAGCAGCACACCCCGCCCATCGCATTCGTAGCCGACGCGGCGAGGGACGCCCGTAACTGCAGCCAATGCCGCCGCCCCGAATGAGGTCGGCAGGATGATCGCGGTGTCAAACCGACCACGCGATAGACGCCGGCCCAGTCCGACGACAGAATGGCGTGCGCGCCTGCTGCGCTTGCCGGGCTTGCTAGATTTCTTGCGCTTTCGTGTGCGGATCGAGAGCACACGGTCAACCGAGCCCAGTCCCCATAGCAGCGGACGCAGGCGGTGCTTGATAAGCGCGGTGATATGCGATTGAGGCCAGGTCTGCCTCAGAGACTGCAGCATGGCCGTCGCCTGCACGCACTCATCGACATGCCCCGGCATGATGACCAGCACGCGTTTGCCCGGGTTGTCTTGGTGTGTGTCCGTCATCTGTTAATCAGTCCCTCATCGCCCTACCATCAGCGTCGCGATCGCGATTAGTTGTGCAAACAAGCCCGTGCTTATCCAGCGTAGAAACAGTCCGTCATCCGCGCCGCCCATGAACAGCCCCCCGAGTAGACAGATGATCGCAACCAGCTGCAACGCCACCGCGATGATCGTCAGGAACGAAAACTCCGTCGCCCCGCCACGCTGCGAGCGCAGCTCCTGAAGGATCAGACGCAGCGTCTTGTCTACGCCCTCGGGGACCGCCTCGCCGCGTGCCTCGGCCTGCTTCTTCTTATCGATGGCGTCGCGGATTGTCTGGGGGATATCTCGCTCTACAGGCTCGGGCTTGACCTGCGTGGCTGCGTTTGCTTGAGTGGTCGCAGGCGCTTGCGTAGCTTGCTCAGGCTTTTCCGCCGCGGCCTGCTGACGCTTGCGGAACGGCTTGGCGACGATCGGCTTGTCATCGGCCTCGTTCTCGGGCTGCGGCGCGCCCCAAGGCCTGAACGTACGCCCACTCTGCTTCAGAGGCTCGCTCGCGGCTGCCTTCATCGAGCTTGGACGCGGCACCTGGATCTGCGCAATCTTCTCCGCGTCCCACTTGCGGCCGGGCACCGATCGCTTGGCCTCGGCCGTCTCAACGCGAGGATGCTGCGCGATCAGGCGCGCCGCATCGATCAGGTCCACCGCAAAAAAGCCCGGACCCACCGGCCGGTCGTCGTCCGGCTCTTCGCTGGTAATGCCATCGATCTGCGACGGATCAACCGGACGAAGCCGATCCGCGTCAGGGCGCAGCATGATCGTCCTCGTGCCCGCCGCGTGTCCCGCCTGGATGTCCGCCAGTTCGTCGCCAATCGTCCAGCTCGAGTTGAGCTCCAGCGACATCTCCGCCGCGGCCTGGGTCAACATCCCCGGTTTGGGCTTACGGTTAGGGTGGTCGTGCTGGTAGTCCTTAACGGTGCCTTTCGGGTGGAACGGGCAATAGTAGAACGCATCGATCACCGCGCCGTTGGCCGTCTGTCGCACCAACTCCGCAACGCGCGTGTGCAGCGCCTGCACGCCGTCCTCGGTCATCGTCCCCCGCGCAACGTCTTCGTGATTTGCGACGACCACGATCCGGTAGCCCAGCCCGCGCAGCGATGCGATCGCCGGGGCGGCGCCCTTGATCAGCGTCACCGAGTCGGCACTGCTCGAGTCAGTCGCAATCGTGTTCTGCAGGTCAAGGAAGACGGCCGGGTTCATGGCGATATTGTAGTGTTGGCGGCAGACGCCTGGGTTTGGGCCTGCACCCCTGCCTACGCCCCCTGCTCGGCCCGGATCAATTCCACAGCCTGATCAATCGCATGGTCCAGGCTGTCATTGACCACCGTGTACTTGTACACCCCCGACTCCCGCGCCAGCCGGATCTCATCGCGGGCACGAGAAAAACGCTTCTGGATCGTCGCCTCGTCCTCACGCTTGCGTCCACGCAGTCTCTCGAGCAATACATCTTCGCCGGGTGGCTCGATGAAGATGCCCACGGCCTGCGGCATCCGGTGCTTGACCTGCCGAGCGCCCTGCACGTCGATCTCGAGGATCACCGTCTCGCCGTCCGCCAGCGCATCGGCGACCGGCTCGGCGGGCGTCCCGTAGTAGTTGTCATAGACCTGCGCGTACTCAAGCATCTGGCCGAGCTTGACCATGTCCTTGAACTCTCGCTCGCTGACGAAGATGTAGTCTTCGCCATCGACATCATTGGGTCCCATCGGACGTGTGGTCATGGAGATGCTCAGCACCGCGTCGAGCTTTTGCACCAGCGACTGGACGATCGTGCTCTTGCCGACGCCTGAGGGCCCGGACACGATGACTAACAGACCGTCATGATTTTCTTGCGTGTCGGGCATGCGTTGAGAGTATCGCGGGTAAACATCAGAGCCCGGCGACAAGCGCGAGCGTGGCCATCCGCACCGCCAGGCCGTTGGCGACCTGATCGAGGATGACGGAGTTGGGGCCGTCGGCGACGGCGGACTCGATCTCGAGCCCGCGGTTCATCGGGCCGGGGTGCATGACCACGAGGTTCTGCCTTGCTTTTTTCATACGAGCCGCGGTCAGGCCGAAGAGCGTGGTGTACTCGCGCTGACTGGGGAACGCTGGGCCCGAGAGCCTTTCGAACTGGACGCGCAGCATGTTGATCACATCGATGCGAGGCAGCACACGGTCGAGGCTGTGGCTGATCTCGCAGTCCAGGCCCTGCAGCGAACCGGGCACGAGTGTCGGCGGGCCGACGAGGATCACTTTCGCGCCCAGCTTGGTCAGGCAGTGGGCGTTAGAGCGCGCCACGCGGCTGTGGTTGATGTCGCCGACGATCGCCACGGTCAGCCCCGTGAAGTCGAACTTGTCGTCCCGGCCCAATCGCTTGGCAATGGTGAAGGCATCCAGAAGGGCCTGCGTCGGGTGCTCGTGTTGGCCGTCGCCGGCGTTGACGATCGCGCAGCGGGTGTGCTGTGCGAGCTGGATCGCGGCGCCGCTCTGGTTGTGCCGGCAGACAATGATATCCACGCCCATCGCCTCGATGTTGCGCGCGGTATCGACGAGGGTCTCGCCCTTACTCACGCTCGAGCCCGACGCCGACATATCCAGCACGTCGGCAGAGAGCCGGCTGGCGGCGAGCCGGAAGCTGGCGCGTGTACGGGTCGAGTCTTCATAGAACAGATTGACCACGACCTTGCCGTGCAGGTCCTGATTCTTGGGCAGCGATCGGCTGGTTGAAACGCCCTCATAGCTCTGAGCCTTACGCAGCAGGACTCGGATCTCATCGGCCGTAAGCGGCTCGATCCCCACCAGGTGGCGATGAGGCCAGTGGGAGCTGGGCGGGTTCGACGCGGGCTTGTCGGCTTGCTGCGTGGGCATCGCAGATATTGTAACCCATACACACGCGTCTGGACGTCTCGTGTTTTACGGAGCGGGGGCTTCTTGCTTCTGCCCTTGGTCTTCTTTTCCGGCCTTTACAGGACGCAGCCTGAGGGTCAGCTTCGTGCCGACCTTTGGCAGGTGGGTCGGGTCGACTTCCCACTCGAGTGCTTCGTTCGCACTGCTGAGTTCAAAAGGCAGGCAGAGCATGTCGTCGCCGAAGGTCGAGATGGTTATCACGTCGCCGCTCTCGTCCGCGAGATACTGCGGCTTGCCAGAATCAGGCTCGTAGATGATCGAGCCTGCGAAAACGAAGCTGTCCGTCAAGCGTTCCTCGGCCTTGGGATCGGCCTCTTTACCAGGCTCAGCTCGCGCATCCACTTCGCCATCTGCATTTTCCTTCCTGGCGTGACGGATGAAATCACTGACGGACCGCTCCACTGCCTTGCCCTCTGCATCCTCATAAACAAGCGAGACTTTGACAAGGTCACCCTTCGCCGGGACCTCAACCATGCGCCTGCCGTCTGCGTCTTCGATCTCTTTACGCATGAAGGGGTTTCCACATTCCGCTCCGAGCATCACTAGGCCCGTATGGATGTGCATCGGTGCCGCCTTGACGGTGACAAGCGATTCATGCTCCTTCGTGTCCGGCGTGCAAGCGACCACTTCAAGCAGCCCCTTTTCCATGCATACCGTGGCCTCGACATCAACATACTGATGCTCAAAATCGACGAGCAACCCAGGGAGCTTGACCGGCTCTCTCGGGGGCTCATCTTCTGCATAAGCGAAGCGGCTTACACACAGAACAAACACCCCGACACATACAACAAGAAGCTGAAAGACTTGTTTTGACCGCATGATTGAACTCCTGCTTGTTGACGTTACGACGCTAAGCCTTTTAATAGAATACTCGCCGGGCTGTGTCGTGGAGTATCTTTCGCCGTTCATCGCTTGAGAGTAGTGCCTCATCGTCGCGCATCAGGGCTACAGCATCGGAATAGGTGTTGCCGTCATTCAGTTGAAACGGGCAGTCGCTGCCCCACATCAGCCGGTCGGGGCCGAATGCATCGATGACAAGTCGAATCATGGGCTTAATGTCATCGTATGGCGGCTTCTTGTCGCCGAACTTGTAAAAGCCCGAAAGCTTGACGTGGACATTTCGGTGCTGCGCCAGATCGGTGAGCCACTTGACCTGCTCGGCGTTGGCCGGATCGATATGGCCAAAGTGATCGATAACGACCGTCGTATCGGGGTACTGAGCGCACATCGGCTGCAGCGTAGGCAGAAACTCCGCACCGACCAGCGGGCACAAGGCCACGCCAAGCTCTGCCGCGTATTGCCACAGCGCCTGCTGGCCTGAAGCCTTGAGCCAATTTGGCGGGTCAACATTGAGCGTGCGGTCGGCATGCTTTGTCGGCCCGATGCGGATTCCCCGGGCCCCCTGATCACGCAGGTCGCGCAGGCGCTCCTTCAAATGTGACTCGCGTTCATTGATCATCGCGACCACGCTGAACGTGCCGGGGTGCATTCGGGCGCAGTCGAGGATGTAAGAGTTGTCATAGCCATGAAGCGGCGCATGTTGGATGAGGACAACGCGTTCAACACCCTGCGGCCTGGCGATCACGAGAAGCTCTTCAGCGCTAAACGTCGCGGGCTGCATGCTGTCACGCGTCGCCCACGGCCCGAGCGGGTAGGCCTTGAGATCATCGGACCAAACATGCGAGTGAGCGTCGATAAAGCCGCCGTTATTGATGCGGTCGGCTTTGAGCAAAACGCAGCCATGAAGCAGTGACAAGGCCACAGCCCCCGCCCCCGACTTCAATGCATCACGCCGCGTCAGGTTCATGAACTGCTCCCGATCAGCTTGGTGATGAACTGGGAGTAGAAAGCCCAGCCGCCGGCGATGAACAGGCCTACAACGCTCAGCCATAGCAGCAATTCCCAGAGTGGGCTGGGCTGGAGCCGCTCGTCACATCGCTGGTATCGGAAGTAAAGCGCCGTCAAACCTAGCAGCGGCAGCATGAGTGCGCCCATGAATCCTCCTGCCAGGACAAGGATCGCCGGGTCCCGGCTGATGAACGCGTAGCAGCCCAGGAAAAGCAGCGGCAGCGTGCCACAAAATACGCGCGTCCAGAACACGTACGCCTTCTCTGACCCCGAAGACAGACCGAACACCCGCAGCGCATCGGCCAAGGTGCGCGAATGGCTCGCGGTGGCAACAAAGAACGTCGAGTACAGCACCGCAAACGCGCCGAAGAGGAACACCGCCTGCGCCCAGTCGCCGAAAACCGGCACATACATCTCACTGAGCGTACGTACCAGGTTTGAGCCCTCAGGCTTGAGCCCAGCGCGGCCGAGGATCGCAGCCCCCAGCAGATAAAACGCTACAGTCGCGAACGTATAAACCACCATCGAGCACCACGCGTCCCACCTGAGAACACGCAGCCAGCCCCGCGCACGGATCGCCCATGCCTCGCTGTCTTCCCTCGGTCCGGTCCACTTGCCGTAGCCTTTCTCCGCACACCAGTACGGGTACTGGATCAACTCCGTAGCGCCGACGCCGATGATCCCAAACGCCGCGAGCGCCGTCATCAGTCCCTGCCCCTGAGGAACCTGAAAGGTCAGGCCCGATGCAATCTCCGCCCAGCTCACCCGCCAGCCCGCTTTCGATTGCAGCATGATGAGATTGACCACCGTCACGAACGTAAACGCCGCGACCAGCGCAGTCGATACGTTCTGGATCAGTCGGTAGCGACCGATGACCAGCAGCACGATTGAAACGGCAGTAATGAGGGTCGCCCAGATCAGCGCGTCATGCGCGACAGGCGACTCGCCCGCAGGATCGGCAGATCCCGAAAGCTGCGCCTGGATCTTCGCGTTCTGAAAATCATTAAGCGCCGTACCCTGATCGGTAAGCGGGAACTGGATCGACATCGCCTGCCCGACCCCGCCGATGATCCCGCCGAGCTGCGCCAGCGCGACGATGATAAAGATAAGCCAGAACCAGCAGACCCAGTTGACAGGGCTTTGTGTCGATCCCCCGACGCGAGGGCCGGGCACCTCGTTCATGCCATCAAGCGTCGTCTTGCCATGCGTGATCGTGTACTTGCCGAACTCTACCTGCACAAACACCTTGATCAGGCAGCCGAGGATGATCAGCCACAGCAACACGAACCCCGCCTTGGCTCCCACGAGCGTCGTCGCGATCAACTCACCCGACCCGACGATCGAGCCGGCGATAATCAGGCCCGGGCCAAGCTGCTTAAGGATCCCGCCCAGGGTCGTCGGCGGTTCGAGAGTAGACACCGCTTCCGCGGCAGGATCATGCGTGGCCGATGATGTCATGAAGCAAGCTCCTAAGAAATGAATCGAGCGTGCGGTCTACGCTCCGACCAATCTGATTGTAAACCAATCTATAGGACAGGGCACTGCCCGGGATTAAGAGCATTTCCCCGAACCGTATTACCGCGAACTGCGCTGCTACAAAAGAAAAGACGCCATGCCCCTCTCGGAACATGGCATCACTTGAAAGAGTATGTTGATTTCTTTGAACCCGAAGGGGCATCTGCCCGATCGATCTCAGCAGCCTGCTTCCACGGCTCTTCTGAACCGTTTCATCCTGAGTCTCTGGCTTCGTTAATTTCCGATCACGGTCGATGCCCCTTGCGCTTCTTCGCTTCAACCCGCAGAGGCCGAGGCTTAATACGAATATCTTCGTTATTTGCGGCACCCTGTCAACTAATATTTTCATATTTCTCAATCACCTTCTAAAATAAGCAGATATATTTATATGTTCATTCATTCCATGCGCTTACAAGATTCCGAATGCTTCGCCCGGGGCCGCCCTCTTTGCGAGCAAGTCAGCGCGACCGCAAACGGGCGGCGAACTCTTTCAACGCTTCGCCGTAGTCTTTAAGAAAACTCGGGCCAGCACATAAAGAATCACCCCGATGATGAAGCCCTGAAGTGTCTGCAGGATCACGATCGACAGCGCAGCGGCAAGGGTGACAAACCATTCCCACGCGTGCTGCTTCTGGATACCCGCCCGCGCCAGCGCGAATCCTGCGAGGCCGATCAGCGGTGACAGCGCAGCCTTGGGATAGACGGCGAGCAGAGGCAATAGCGAAGCGCCGAATGCCAGGCCGACGATGACTTTTATCGCGCCGAGCATGACCACACTTCCCCCGGTCCGTGCTCCAGCGCGATACTGCCCAGCCAGGCCCCCTGAGCCGTGACACATTGGCAGCCCGGACCATGCGATACAAAATAAGTTCATCAAACCGACGCTCAGCGCGATCCTTCGTGCGCTTAGCTGCCTTTTGGGAAAATAATCAGAAGACAGTGCGCAGACAGCGATGACCGAGTTAAGCAAGGTGAGCGGTAGCTGCGGCAACGCGGCATCCAACACACCCGCTCTCCACTCTTCAGGCTTTGGCGTGAGCCAGTCCAAATGCGGCAGGTCCAGCGCAAGCGAGCTATAGCTTGAGTGATCATGGATGGCCAGAAGAACAAACCCCGCAAGAAAGATCGGCAATACGATCGGCAAGTTTCGCATCAAGCCAAAGATAAGGATCAAGGCGATGATGGCTGCGGCCGTAATGCTGTCTATACCAACCCAGGGGAGGCCGGAAACCGACTCCCATGCGGCAATCAGGAGCTTTATTCCGAGCCCAAGCTGGATCGCGCGAACGACGGGTCGCGGGACAGCGCGATCAATGATCGGGATCAGCCCTGTCAGAGAAAGGAGAATCATCGAGACTCCCATGACCCACCCCGCCGCAACGACCTCGCCGCGGCTCAGGCCTTCTGCGATCGCGACGGTGGCAATCGCCTTCATGGGCTGAACCGGCAAGGGCATACGGAAGATAAATCCGCTGGCGATATTCATGGACCCCGCCGCGACAAGCATCCACCCGAAATCAAGATCTGCAGCGAGCGCCAAGGCGACGGCGAGCGGAATAAACGTGCCCAAGTCGCCGAGCGAGCCGGCCAACTCGCGCAGGTCGAATCGCATCGCAGCTGCAGGCTCAGACGGCGTGTTCATCTTTAGGAGTCTTCGGCTTTGACTTGGCGAGAGGATGGTCGTCTTTGACCTCACCGCGTAGTGACGCGATCGCGTGCGGCAGGACATCGGCCAACGCCTCGATCATCTGCACCGCAGCGCGCGGCGAGCCGGGGAGATTAATGATGAGCGTGCCACCCGCCATTCCCGCTACGCCGCGAGAGAGGTAGGTCATCGGCGTGATCTCGAAGCATCTTCTGCGCGCAAGTTCAAGCAGGCCGTCGTGTCTGCGCTCAATCACTTTGAGCGTAGCTTCCGGCGTCACATCACGCGGCGCCAGGCCAGTGCCACCCGTTGTAACGATCAGATCAGCCGCTTCGGGATCAGCGGCCCATCGACGCAATTGGCTTGCAATATCGTGCAGATCGTCGGGAACAATCGCGGTTTGTATGCAAACGCCACCGAGCAGACGCCCGGCCGCATCAACCACCGCCGGCCCGCTCAGATCATCTCGCAGGCCAGCGCTGCTGCGGTCACTGACCGTCAACACGTTGAATCGGATCTGCTCACTCATTGCGGGAGGACCGGATTGTTTTCGTCACGCAGCCATGTGCCGTGCTTGCCGCCTGTCTTCTTGATTAGACGGACATGCCTGATCGTCATCGATGGGTCGATCGCCTTGCCCATGTCGATGACGGTCAGCGCGGCGACGGACACCGCAGTGAGCGCTTCCATCTCTACGCCGGTCTTCCAACTCGTACTCGCCTCGGCGGTGATGGACACGCCCGCGTCGTCAAGCTCAAGCTGCACTTTCACCGCGTCCAGCGGCAGCGAGTGGCACAGCGGGATCAATTCGTCCGTACGCTTTGCCGCCTGTATTCCCGCCAACCGGGCAACCTGCAGCACCGAGCCCTTCGCAACACGATCCTCACGAATCGCGGCAAGTAGCTGCTCGCTCATGCAGACAAAGCCCTCCGCGATCGCGGTGCGGCGCGTCACCGCCTTGTCGCCGATATCGACCATGCTTGGCTGGCCTGTGCTGTCGAGGTGGGAGAAATCTTCATTCATAGTGTTGCATCATAAAACAGCCAGGGGCCTCTGCCCTGCGCCCCTGGCGGTATTTCAACAAATCCGTCTGCCGTCGCAGCGCCGACAAGGTCGCCCGACCCAAGGGTTTTTATCACTTCCGCCCTGCCCGGCTCGATCAGTTTTGCCGGTAGATAGTGCCAGAGATTGAGGCTGCTCACCGGCGGATTGATGATTTCTACACGCGGACGCACGGCTACTGACTGTCGATGGCCTGCTAGCGCCCGTGCTACGGGGCTCACAAATAACGAAAGTCCGACCACCACCGCGACGGGGTTGCCCGGTAGCGCGAGCACCGGCACATCGCATGCATCGGTGTTATTTCGGATCAGCCCGCCGAGGCTGGGCTTGCCCGGGCGGATAGGCAATTTGTGATAGATCACCTGTCCGCCGCGGTTGATTAAAGCGGGCCTGAGGTAATCGTGATCGCCCATCGAGACGCCGCCGGTGGTGATGATCAGGTCGGCGACCTGCGCCTGCGTGGCCAGCGCGTCGCTAATCGCGTCCAGGTCATCCGATATACGTTGGATGGATGTCATAGCGATCCAAGGTACTGCAGAAAGACCCGTCTGCAATGCCGCAGAGTTCGAGTCTCTGATCTGCCACTCTGCGGGATTGCTATCAACGGGCATGAGTTCATTGCCGGTGGTCAGCAGCGCCACGCGGACCGGGCGGTGGACCCATACATGCTTGTGTCCGAAGGCCGCGAGCGCTGACGCTGCCGGCCCGGTGATGGGCGTGCCCTGCGTAAGAACGGCAGAGCCACGGCGGATGTTTTCGCCTCGACGCCGAATGTGCTGCCCCTGCTTAAAGGACAGACCAGCGGGAATGACGATCCTGCCTTGCTTTTCGTCCACTTTCTCGCGCGGGACAATGCCGTCGCAACCACCAGGGACACATGCGCCGGTACTGATCTTAAGACAACCCGTTCGCGGCATCGGCTTGGCGGGCTGACCGATCGCAATCTCATCAATGACTTCAAGTACGGTACCCGTAGCATCGATCTGATCCATCCTGATTGCGTAGCCGTCCATGGCCGATACATCATGAGGCGGACTATCACGATCGGCACCAACGGACCTGCTCAGGATCAAGCCCGAAGCGCGCTCAAGCGGCACCTGCACTTCATCAACCGGCTTAAGTTTCGCAATAAATGCCTGCACCGCGTCTTGCGGGCACGTGTAGGTAAACGACGTACTGGTGGCGGCAATATTCATCATCCCACGCCTTGCGTATCAGCGAACACCGGAAGCTTCCAGATAGGGACGTCTCGCTTAAGCGCATCAAGGATCTCATCAAGCGCTTTGAACGCCGGCTTGCGGTGCGAGGCAGCAACTAGGATTCGCAGCGAGAGCTCACCCGATAGCACCAGGCCCCGGCTGTGAACAATCGCAACATACAAAAGGTCATGGCGAACGATAGCATCAACCGCGATACGCCTGAGCTCATTCTCCGCCATCGGGTCATAGCTTGTGTAATGCAAGCCAAGCAGCAGCCTGCCGTCTTCGTTCGGGCGGACGACACCGTCGAAGGTGACGACCGCTCCTGCACCTGAAAATGGTACGTCAACGCTTTCCGTGACCGGCCCGGCCGCCAGCTCAATCTGCACCCTGCTCGTATTGGTCATTGACTCAGCCACCGGACACCATCCCGATCAGCGCGACCTCATCGGACTCACTCAGCACATCATCAGACGCAGCATAAGTATGATTTACCGCAAGACGGCTATTCGGCAGGCTCGGCCCTAACCCCGGCGCCGCAACACCTAATGCAGCCATGACCGATCCTACCGACGCACGATCAGTCTCGACCTCGACAGTCAGGATATTCGCCTTCGCCATCTCCGCTTGTGGGCCAAAGAGCAGGACATTGATTCGCATCGCTATCCTCCGATCGTGGTCATGATGCCCGCGCCCAGCAACGGGTGTTCTGATTGTTTTTGCGTAAGGGCATTCGCCAGGCAATGATCCACGAGTTTAGCGTCGAATGCTGGGCGTATCGCATCAAGCAAAGAACCGGCCGGGCGGTCCATCAGGCAAGGGTATATGCGCCCATCGGCGGCCAAACGAATACGGTTGCAGTTGGAGCAGAAGTTGCAACTCATCGGCGTGATGAAGCCGACCGTTGCGGGAGTCCCGTCATCCAACGTGACGCGGTACCGTCGCGCAGCGTCGTGCCCCTGCGTAATCACGCCTTCAAAAAACATCGCCTTGCTTAGTTTTTGCCGCGTCTCATTCTCCGGCATATACCGCTCTGCCCAAGAGTCGGCGAGCGGGCCCATCGGCATCAGCTCAATAAAACGCATCTCAAGCCTACGCTGCGCCGCGAACCGAACGAGATCGACGAGGTCGCCATCGTTTTGCCCACGAACTACAACGCAGTTAAGTTTCACCGGGCTCAGGCCTGCGGCGATCGCCGCGTCAATGCCACGGAGAACTTTCGTTAATCCATCGACGTCTGTCAGTTGCGTAAAGCGGCCGGGGTCGAGCGTATCGAGACTGATGTTGACGCGCATCAATCCCGCATCGCGATAGCGCTTGGCCATATGCTCCAGCGTCAGTCCGTTGGTGGTCATCGCGAGATCGCTGATGCTTTTGATTGAGGCAATTCGCTCGATGATCTGTACAAGCTCGGGCCTGCTGGTGGGGTCGCCACCGGTGAGCCTGACCTTGGTCAGGCCGTGATGTTGTGCGAGATGCGTAACAAGTTTCTCGATCTCGACTGGGCTCAGGCGTAGTTCGTTGCGGGGGTTGTTGTATGTTTCTGGCCGGCAATAAGTGCACCGCATCGAGCACGCTTTGGTAAGCGACAGCCTGAGGTAGCCGATGCCACGGCCCAGCGGGTCCTCCAGCCTGTCGCCGGATCGCAAGCGAGTATCCGATTTCGGATCCAGACGTAGGACAGGAAGATGCATCGCGGCATTCATGGTCATACGGAGTGCCGATCAAGCAGAGCTTCCTCAAGCTGCTGGGGTGTATTAGCCTGCGGAATCGTAGGGATTCCGGGCGGTAGTGGGACACGCAAGGCCTGCGCCTCCGTCAGCAGGTACTGCAGCGAGTACTGCTTCCTGCTGATCTGCGTCTCGACGATCGGGAAGAGGTCGGTATGATAAAGAGCGAGCATCGGCTCCCAGCGATCCGCATAAAAAGCAACGGCCGTAACCTTCTTGCCTCGGGTTTCGTGCACCAGCGCGTCGATCCAACTCGCCTGTGGCCGTACCAGATCGCAGCTGGCGAGCAGTAACCAACCTGGGCCGTGCTGGATCAGGCGATCAATCAATGCAGCGTTGAGCCCGCCGATCGGTCCGACACCCTCGGGGCGATCGGTAATCACACGATGACCCAGGCTTTGAAAGCGCTGCGAAGTGCCGGTGACCAGCGTGATCTTACCCATTCGGCCCCGGTGCTTGCGCACAATCGCCGGCTTGATCGCTGTGATCACACCTTCGAGCATCGTAGTGCCGTCAACAACCGCCAGCGCTTTTTCAGCGCCGAATCGACTGCTCATGCCCCCGGCCAATACATACAAATGAAGTAAGCCGTCCTGGATCATGATCCGTGCCCGTCTTCGTCGCTTCTCTTTTCATCTACTCCACGATGGATCTGTTCCTGCACCCAAGCCCAAGCAGCTACAGTGCGTGGGAACCCGCAGGTCGTCATGCCCAGCATCACAGCCTGTTCCAACTCGGCCTCAGTAGCGCCGGCCTGGATCGCGCGGCGGGTATGACTCCGCATCGCGCTCTCCAGGCCGGCACCCAGGCAGATCCCGATCTTGATCAGGTGCTGCGTCTTTTTGTCCAGAGGCCCCTCGGATGCGGCCAGGCCCATTGTCTGGTGCGCCGAGGCAAGCTTAGGGAACCGCTCAGCGAAACGCACAAAGGTTTTCGGCAACTGATCAGCGTTAGGTTTCGCCGGGCCGGGGTTTTTGGCGTTCATATCAGGCTCCTTTTGTGGAACCAAAGTCTACTAGAACTTGAGGTCCATTTGCAGCCAGAAGCGTTCGATATCTGCACGGCCGTTGTCGCCGTCGAAAATCGCATACTTTGCCAGCAGCGTGGCGACTTCGTTGAGCTTCTTAGCCAGTACCAGGTCGAGTTCAGACCCCAGCGCGGCATCGTTGTCGTCGCCGGTGAAGTAGTGATAAGTCGCCGAGAACTTGGCCTTGATACCCGGCACATCGAAACCGCCGGTCAGGTAGTAGTCACGCAGCCCCACAGCAGGCGTGGCCAGGAACGAATCGGCAAAGCCGTTGAACTTATGCAGGGTTGCCAGTGGCGTGGAGAACGCGATCGCACCGTCGTCACTGCCAAGCAGTTCAAAGCCCGCGCCGGCAAACCCGCCGGCAGTCTTCTTGAACTTGAGCTTGGCCTCGGCCAGAGCGTACATCGCGTTGTAGCTCGTGGCGTTGTCGCCGTAGTCGGACTGAGTTGCGAGGCTGGCCACGTAGTCCAGACCGAGCTCTTCGTTCAGGCTCTTGGAGCCATCGAGCCGAACGCCGTAGGTCTGGCTGCTGAGCGCGGCGCCGGGGCTGCCGGTCTTGCCCAGGTCCAGGAGGTAGGCGAAGCCAACGACTTTGCCGATGTCCAGGCCGGTGTAAGCGACGTTGAACAGGTGGCTTTCAGAGTCGAAGTCCAGGCCGGAGCTCGCGCCGAAGATACGGTTCACTTCATCGATGTAGATGTAGCTGGCCGTAAGCTTGTCCATGGGCTTGACAGTGACGAGCAGCGAGTCCATGGTCTGGTCGAGCTGACGCCATCCGACGCTGCCGACAAATCGTTCGTCATCAAGATTGATGCGCTGCCGACCGAGCTTGGCATAGAGGGGGACGTCGCTGGAGAGCGCGGAGAAGTCATAGTCCACCCAGAGCTGGTTGAGCTCGGAGTCTTCGGGGTCGGCGATCACCGAGCGAGTGCCTTGGCCGTTGAGGCCCGCGGCGTTGTAGGCGGTGTAGTCTGCCGCGCGGTTGTCTTCGAGCTCGATCATCGCCTGGAAGCCTTCGAACTTCTTGGTGGTGTAGCCAAGGCGGTTACGCATGGTGAATGCGTTGGACTGCTTGGCCGAGCCGACCTCGGCGTACTCATAACGAAGACGCATATCAAAGTTGAGCTTGCCTTCCTTGAAGAAGGAAACGAACGGGCTCACTGCGGGCTCGGCCACAGGTGCCGGAGTTGGTGCCGGCGCGGCAGCGGCTTCGCCCTCAGCAAAAGCACAAACGCCCGGCAGCAGTGATGCGGCCAGCAGGCACGAGAGCAAACGGGAACGACGTGGTGGGTAACAATTCATAAATAAACTCCTGGATGCATGCACCAAACGCGCAACAGGCCATAGCCCGTCTGGTGCGGTTGCCGCAACGTTGCGGCGCGGGGTTAGTAGTCAATACGGCACGGTGCCGTCAATCATGAGCGCGGTGCAGACACTCCCTGCGTTTGTTTTGCAGGCGTATCAATCAATCCGAGGTAGCCGATCGGATCAGTCGGATCAAAGCGGTTGTTGTCAATCAGCAGGTCACTTCCCATCTTGATAGCGAGATCGGCATGCTCAAGGACCCAGGGAGCGTCATGCACGCCCTCGGTTTTTTCGTCGATCGTCGGAGCCGGTACGCCAAGTTCACGGGCCGCGAGACGGTAAAGATCTGTCAGCATCACCTCACGCGAAACCTTATCGAAATCAGGCGCCGCATCGATCTGATTCCATCGCAGCATCTGCGTCATAAACCACTTTGCGTGCGAGCGCCATGGGAAGTTCGCTGCATAGCGGTGGAAGTTGACAAAGTCGGGGTGCGGCTCGGGTGACTGGTCCAGATCGAATCGGTACTGACCGAGCATAGACATGCGAACGACATTGACAGGCGCATCGATATAACGCGGCTGAGCGATGAGAGCAGCTAGTTCTTCGCGGTTTTCCTGCTGATCCGCCCATGCACAAGCCTCAAGGACCGCACGCACCAGGGCCAGGTGGGTGTTCGGATGCGTCTGCGACCAAGCCTTTGTGACACCAAGCACTTTCTCGGGCCCGCTGTTCCAAAGCCCCTGCTTGGTGATCAAGGTCTTGCCCCAGCCTCGCTCGACGACATAACTGTTCCACGGCTCACCGACGCAGTAACCATCAATCCGACCCTGACGCAATGCGTCGGGCATCTCCGGCGGCGGTACAGTCATCAACCGCACATCATTATCCGGGTCGATCCCCGCAGCCGCCATCCAGAAGCGTAGTTCGTAGTGATGCGTGCTCGTCGGGAAAACAACGCCGAAGCGAAGGGGCTCAGTGTTGAGGACCTTACGCCTTGCGATGGCTTCACGCAGCGCGGCCGCAGATGTCTTTCGGCTAATCATGGACTGCGGCGCAGCATGGATCATCTCGGCATGTAGCGCATTACTCACCGTGATCGCATTACCTCCGAGGCTCAGGCAAAGGGCCGTCACCATCGGGCACTTCACCCCGCCGACACCCAGTGTCATCGCGATCGGCATCGGGTAGAGCATGTGCGCCGCATCGAACAGGCCGAACATCGTCTTGTCGCGAATACTGGCCCACGACGCCTCACGGTGCAAAGTGACACGCAGGCCGTGCCGCTCAAAAAAGCCTTTTTCATAAGCAACCACTAGCGGGGCACAGTCCGAGAGCGCGATGAAGCCGAGGTCGAGCCTCGTCTTTTCGAGGCCCTCAGAACCGGCGACCCATGACGGCTGGTGGATAAGCGGGGTTTGAGGTGCAGACATGATCAAGACCCAACCTCCTTTCTTGGGCGTTCTTCCGTGAATAGACCGGCGAGCTGTACGATCTCTGCCGCGACCTGGCCGATACGTTTTTTCTGATCCATGGCGATCTTGCGGAGCATCGCGAATGCCTCGTCCTCGCCGCAGTCCTTCTTTTTCATGATGATGCCCTTGGCACGATCGATGGTCTTGCGTTCATCCAGCGAGATACGTGTGCGCTCAAGTTCATCACGGATCAACTGATGCTGTTGGAAGTGAGCAATCGCAACATCAATAATCGGCTTGACCTTGCTGTTGCTGAGACCATCAACGATGTAGGCAGATACGCCTGCAGATACCGCTGCGCGAATGGTATCCAACGCCTCGTCCGTTGAGAACATCACGACGGGGCGTGGCATGTCATTCTTTATCTGTGTGAGCTGCTCGAGTGTGTCGCGTGTCGGTGAGTCGGTATCCACCAGGATCAGGTCGGGCTTGGCGTCGGCAACATGAGTCGGTAGGTAGCTGCCCGGACCGGCGAGGCCAACGACTTCATATCCGTTCTCGACGAGCACCTGCGCCAGGAGTTGGCCGCGGGTTTCGTTGTCGTCAGCGACCATGATGCGTATCCGCTTTTCTTTCGAGCTCATGACGCCACCCCCTTGAGCTGCGGAGCGGGCGCCGGTTCCAGCCTTGCGGCAGAGAATTTGAGTTCGGGCTGAAGCGATACGGGGTCGAATGCGTCGTTGGTCAGCGCATTCGCAGCGGTTTCGGGGTGATAGGTGTCGCCCCAGTGGAAGGGAAGGAATACCGTGCCGCGCCGTACCGCCTCTGTAACCTGAACACGAGCAAGCGCGCGACCTCGCCGGCCGATCACATAAGCCCAATTCCCGTGCTCAACTTTGAATGCTGCCGCGTCGTCGGGGTGGATATCTACGAACGGCTCTGGCGCCTGCCTCACCAACTCGGGTACGTTTCCTGTCCGGGCACGTGTGTGCCACTGCGCCGCAACCCGGCCGGTTAGCACACCAAGCGGGTATTGATCGTCCGTAGCCTCATCTGTTGTGCCCGCTGGTTTCGCATTGAAATATGCGCGGCCCGAGGGTGTATAAAACTTTAGATCGGTGTAACGCCTGGACGTGCCGGGGTGCTGCTCATCGGGACAAGGCCAGTGAATCCCGGCGGTGTCAAGACGCGCGTTAGTCATGCCCGACATATCGCATGGCGTGCCTGCGGTAGTCAGTCGGTACTCATCCCACACCTGATCAGCCGTCATGAAATCAAACCCATCAAAGCCCATCTCGCGGCCAACCGCCGCGGCGATCTGCCAGTCAGGAACCGCCTTGCCCGGCGCACTTCGCACCGGCCTGCTACGCGTCACGAGGCGCTCGCTGTTGGTCATCGTGCCGCTTTTCTCACCCCATGTCGCGGCGGGAAGAAGAACATCGGCGTATTTCGCTGTCTCGGTGTCAGCGAAGCAATCCTGCACAATCACCAGACCCGTACGCTCAAGCCCCGTCTTCGTGACCGCGAGATTAGGCATGCTTACCGCGGGGTTCGTGCATGCGATCCACATCGCATCAATCTCTCCGTCGGCCGCTGCTTGGAACATCGGCACCGCCGAACGCCCGGGGATTGCATTGATCGAACCCGGCGTGATACCCCAGATCCGTTCCATCGCGTCGCGGTCCTCTGCATCCGAAACCTTGCGATACCCAGGCAGTTGATGGCAGAGGTAGCCCACCTCACGCCCGCCCATCGCATTGGGCTGACCCGTCAGCGAGAACGGGCCGCTGCCGGGCTTGCCGATTTCGCCGAGCATCAGGTGCAGATTGATGATCGCGGTATTGTTGTCTACGCCGTGCGTACTCTGGTTTGCGCCCATGCAGTACAGGCTCAGCAGTCGTCGGTCCCCGCAGAGCATCTGCACAAACGCATCGACCTGGCTGGCGTTGATGCCAGAGAGTTTATGCAGATCGACCGGGTCGGAATGATCGAGCAGGGCCAGCATCTCCGCAAAACCCTCGGTGTGGTTCTGGATGAATGCAGGGTCTGTCTGACCGAGTTCCGCAAGACGCCTCATCACCAGCAGCATCAGGGCAACATCCCCGCCCGGCCTCACGGGCAGGTGCAGGTCTGCATACTCAGCGGTCTTACTGCGCCGAGGATCGATCACTACAATGCGAGCGTCTTCGTCTGTCGCGCGGCGGCGACGTATGCGGTTAAATAGCACCGGGTGGTTGGCGGTCATGTTCGCGCCGAGGATGAGGAACGTATCAGCCAACTCGATATCGTCGTAGCAGGTCGGCGGACCATCACTACCGAATGCCGCAACATAGCCCGCGACGGCGCTACTCATGCACAGCCGGCTGTTCGTGTCCATCTGGTTCGAACGCAGATAGCCCTTAAACAGCTTGGTAAAAACGTAAGACGCCTCACTATCAAGCTGGCCGGATCCATAAAATGCCAGCGCCTCTGGACCGCGCTGTTCAAGGATCTGCTTAAAGCGACCGGCAATAAAACGTAGGACACGCTGCCAGGACACCTCACGCAGAGGCTCATCCTTACTTTCACGCATCATCGGCGAGGTGAGCCGACGCTGGGGACTGTCGGACTTAAAGAGCAGTGCGCCTTTGGGACAGATCATGCCGAAGTTCGGCGCAGTCATCGGGTCGGCGGTAATCGATAAAAAGGATTCACCCTGAGCAGTGACATCAACCACACAGCCCACCCCGCAGTAGGGGCAAGTCGCCTTGGACTGGCGTAGCTGGACGGTTCTGTCCATCTCCACCTTCAGGCTTTCTGTCGTGTTGGGCTGTGCCAGTGAAGTCACTACTACTTATTCCTGCGGCTAGGCCGCAACGGGATTACCACATCATCACTGCTACTGCGGCGACGTCATCGAGCACGATGATCGGAATGGCCAGGCCTTGAGTCAGTCCATCTTCAGCAGCGCCACGGCGTGACAGTGATGCCGAGCTGCTATCGCACACGACCACAGGCTGACGAGTCGCCCACGCCATGCCGATCCACGTGTCGCCGGCAGGAAGATGCAGGCTCTCGGAAGCCTTTTGAACCGTTGGTGCATCGACATAGGCACCTGCATTGCGCGCCAGACGGATTGATCCCGACTGATTCATCGGGCACCAGGTTTCGATCGCTCGGGCAACGGGGTCGCGCTGGCCCGACAACAGCAGAGCGACAGCATGGAGCGTGCCGCCGTTCACGCATGGCATTCCAAAGCCAAGATCAAGCCCTTCCGATGCGGCGCCGGTTGCACGCATGAAGCGATGCGACTGCGACAGGCCGTCGATGATCTGCGGGATATTTGTTTCCCAGACCATCCCCGGAAGGCCCGAGCCCTTGGGGAAGCTGATGTAGGGGCTGAGTTTGGCAAAGCGGTCGAGCCCGGTATAGCTCGAGGCACTGAGGCATAGCTCGCTTCGACCCTCACGGCCTGTCCATAGCTCCGCCGCCAGCGCCGCACCATCACGACGGGCAAAGTAAACCACGACGATAGAGCTGACCTGATCACGGTCATTGACCGGCCAAATCATCGCGGTTAACGAACCGGCCTCGAGCTCTAACAGCCGCGGTGAGCGTGATGCATAAACCCGATCAATCACTTCTGCGATCGCTCGCTCGTGCTGCTTGCCGATGATCGCGTCCAAATCGCCGATCGATGGCGTCGCGGCCTGCCGGACCAGAGAGTCATTAACCTCAGCCCAGACCTCCGCCCCGATCGTCAAGGCGATTGTTCTCGTGCCTGGCATCGTATTGTTGTCGGTCATCGTCATCGTGTATTCAAGCGGCCGCGTACACTTCGGCAGGTGTCATGAGCATCAGGTCTTTTGCCTGAGCCTTATCCGTCTCGCGTTTATCCTCGAGCTTCTCTGGTTTGGCATGCTTGCGGTGGTCCTGGCCCTCGAGGAAGTCAATCAGGCAGCCTCGGAAGTCGTAGTACATATCGCAGGCGAGCACATCGGGGCGATGGCGAGGACGCTCGAAGGGGATATCAAGCACCTGGCCGACCTTCGCATGCGGGCCATTGGTCATCATGATCACGCGGTCGGACATAAAGATCGCCTCGTCGACATCGTGGGTGATCATCATCGTGGTAATGCGGTGCTGGTCGAGGAGCTTGAGCACGGTCTCCTGAAGGTCCATGCGGGTAAGCGAGTCGAGTTTGCCGAAGGGCTCGTCGAGCAGCAGCATCTTGGGGCGAAGCGCGATAGCGCGTGCGATCCCGACGCGCTGCTGCATCCCGCCCGAAAGTTCTTTGGGTCGCTTGTACATCGCATCGCCCAGCCCGACGATGCTGAGGTAGTACTCGACGAGCTGCTTGCGTTCGAGGCGCGAGGCCTTGGGGTAGCATCGCTTGACGCCGAGCATCACATTCTCAAACGCGGTCATCCATGGCAGCAGGCAAGGCGACTGGAACACCACCGCGCGGTCCGGGCCGGCGCCGCGGATTTCCCGTCCGGCCAGAACGATGTTGCCGCTGGTCACATCATTGAGCCCGGCCAGCATCGTCAGTACCGTGCTCTTGCCACAGCCCGAGTGCCCGATGATCGAGACAAACTCGCCCTCGGCAATCTTAGTCGAGAACCCATCGACAACGCGTATCGCCTCGCCCCTTGGGTTGGGGTAGGCCTTCACAAGCCGGTCGAGTTCGACAAAGTTGTTTCCAAACTTACTCAAGGGTTTGCCCTCGTGGATGAATGACGTTGTCTTTACGCCGCAAAGTGAGCTGGCTTAATATCCGGCAGCGGCAGGTCTTTTGCCGGCGCAAGCCGCTTGGCTTCCTCGTTGAGGTCCAAGAGATATTTGGTCACGGTATTGCGGATGCGCTTGAAGTCCGGGTTGAAGTTCAACGTCGTACGATCACGCGGACGATCGAGGTCGACACGGAACTCACGGCTGAGTGTCGCACGAGGGCCCGGTGTCAGCGGGATAATCCGATCGGCCATGAGCACCGCTTCATCGACGTCATTAGTAATCAGCACGACGGTCTTCTTTTCCCTGCCCCAGATGTTGAGGATCTCGTCCTGAAGCTGCGCTCTCGTGAGTGCGTCCAGGGCGCCCAGTGGTTCGTCGAGCAGCAGCAGCTTGGGCTGCATCGCGAGAGTGCGTGCGACCGAGACACGCTGGCGCATGCCGCCAGAGAGTTCTTTCGGGCGCTTCCAACTCGCTGGCGTGAGATTGACCATCTCGATGTACCGAGCAACATGCTTTTTACGCTCAGCCTTGGACATCTTTGGGAAGACCTGCTTCACCGCGAGATCGACGTTTCCGGTGACGGTCAGCCAGGGCAGGAGCGAGTAGTTCTGGAACACGATGCCGCGGTCAGAATGCGGGCCGGTGACGATCTTTTCTTCAAACATGACGGACCCGGTATCGGGTGTTTCGAGCCCGGCCAGGAGGTTGATGAGTGTGCTCTTGCCCGAGCCGGAGAACCCGACGATCGCAACGAACTCGTTTTCCTCTATCGACAGGTTGATGTCTCTGAGGACTTCGGAGCGTTTATTCGACGGGCCAAAGCCCTTGTTCACATTTTTGATTTCGACAATCGGCATGATGTACTGGATCGCTAGTGGTTTATGCGGTCACCGGGGCGTCGAAGCTGACCAAACGCTGGAGCACAATCATGCTGCGGTCCAGGAGGAATCCGATGATGCCGATGATGAACACGGCGACAAAGATCTGGCCGAACGATGTCGTCGAGTTATCCTGGAAGCGGTCCCACACGAACTGGCCCAGTCCCGGGTTCTGCACAAGCAGTTCCGCGGCGATGAGCACCATCCAGCCCACGCCCAGCGAGATGCGCAGACCCGCGAAGATAAGCGGCAGCGATGAGGGAATCACGATCTTAAACAGCCGTGTCCACCAGCCCAGACGCAGCACTCGCGCGACGTTCATGTGGTCCTTGTCGATCGACGCGACGCCCAGCGCAGAGTTGACCAGCGTCGGCCAAAGCGAGCACATCGCGACGACGATCGCCGAGCTGAGCATCGCGGGAGAGAGGTCCGTCAGGTGTTCCAAGCTCATGAGGAACTTTTGGGTGCTTTCGGATTCAGTGTTGTACAGTGCGCCAACAAGGATCATTGCTATCGGCACCCACGCGACGGGCGAGACGGGCTTAAAGATCTGGATCAGCGGGCTTGCCGCGGCCATGAAAACCGGGCTCAGCCCGCAGAGGATGCCGATCGGCAGCGCGATGACCGTTGCGAGCACGAAGCCCAGGAAGACCGTCTTAAGACTGTGGATCACGCGGAAGACGATGGACGGCGTTCCCGCAAAGGTGGCGGCGCGGGCGTTGACTGCGAGGTCGGCCTGTGCACGCGATTCGGCGAGGAATGACTCTTTACGAGCGGCGTTCTTGGGAAGCTCAGCCGCCGCCGCGTACTGCTCGGACTTGATCTCATGCTCGACCGCCAGCGCTTCCTTCTCGGCGTAAAAATCACTCCTGGCACGCCGGTTCTCAAAGACCTGATTCACCATGACCCTTGTCTGTTCCCAGACGATCGGCGGCGTGGGCATCTTGCCGAACTTCGTCACGATGTTGCTTGCGGTCACTTGCCACAGCAGGAGGAACACGATGAATGCGATGATCGGCACGAGGATGAACTTCGCGATCTTGTTCAGCTGGGTCTTGGGGTCTTCGCCAAAGCACAGGCGGACGACGGGTTCAAAGACCGAGAGCGCGGCGATGTCCAGGGCCTTGAGCAGGATGAGTTTGAATTTCTTCATCGATGTATCGCTCTGAGGGTTTCGATTCAAATGCTGCGGGGGAAACCGGTACTGGCCGTTAAGCCAGCACCAGTGAAGACCTTGCGGTTAAGTTAGTCCTTGTTGCCGATCTTGAAGCTGGCGATGTAGCCCAGCGGGTCCTTGCCGTCGTAGAGGTTGCCGTCGATGAAGTCTGTAGAAGGCGGGCGGTAGCCGTCGGTCGTGGCCGGGGGGACCAGCGAGGCGTCGAGCTTGCCCTCTGCGATCAATATGTCGGCCGCTTCACGGTAGATCTCGGGCTTATAGACCTTCTTCGCGATGTCGGCGTACCACTCGGCGGGCTTGGTTTCGCCGATCTGGCCCCAGCGACGCATCTGGGTAAGGAACCACACGCAGTCGCTGTACCAGGGGTAGCTGGCGTAGCCTTTGAAGAACGTGTTGAACTCGGGCATGTCGCGCTTGTCCGTCTTCTGGAAGTAGAAGAACCCGGTCATCGAGTTGCGGATCACGTCCGCGTCGGCGCCTACATACTCGGGCTTGGAGAGGATGACCGCGGCTTCTTCGCGGTTGATGAGCTTGCCCGATTCGTCGGTCGCGTCCAGCCACATGCCGGCACGGATCAGCGCCTTGGTGACCGCAAGCACGGTCTGGGGGTTTTTCTCGGCAAACTCAGCGGTGATACCGAAGACCTTCTCGGGATTGTTCTTCCAGATGTCGTAGTTGGTGGTGACGGGCACGCCGATCTCCTGCTTGACGGCGACCTGGTTCCAGGGCTCGCCGACGCAGTAGCCATCAATCGTGCCCGCCTCAAGGGTTGCGGGCATCTGGGGGGGCGGGGTCACCGAAAGCAGGACATCGGCGTTGGTCTGGCCGGTCGGGTCCGACTCGGTATAGAGTCCGGGGTTGATGCCTGAAGCTGCCAGCCAGTAACGCAGTTCATAGTTGTGGGTCGAAACGGGGAACACCATGCCCATCTTCATGGGGGCGCCGGCGGCCTTCTTGCTCTCAACCAGTGGCTTGAGTGAATCAGCAGAGATGGGGTGCTTGGGGGTGGGGGTGTTGAGCGAGGGATCGTTTTTCTGCATCTCGGCCCATACGGCGGGGCTGACGGTGATGCCGTTGCCGTTGTAGTCCAGGGAGTATGGCGTGATGACGTGGGCGTTTGAACCGACGCCGATCGACGCGGCGATGGGCTGACCGGCGAGCATGTGGGCGCCGTCGATTTCGGCGGAGATCACGCGCTCAAGAAGGATCTTCCAGTTCGCCTGGGCGGTGAGCTTGACGTTGAGGCCTTCCTCAGCGAAGTAGCCCTTTTCCTTGGCGATCACCAGCGGGGCGCAGTCGGTGAGCTTGATGAAGCCAAACTCGAGGTCGGTCTTCTCGGGTACAAGGGTCCGTGCACCCAGTTCGATGTCGGCAATGTCGGTGATATCCGTCGTGCCCGTAGCGGGCTGGGTGGGCTTAGAAGATGCGCTGCTCTCACCGCAGCCGGTAACTGCAGCTGCGGATAATAGAAGCATCATGCTAAAAGATTGGGTCAGTCGTCCGAGCGGGAAAGTTAAAGCGGGGAACATTGTCGGGTACTCCATTTGGGTGGTCGATCCACCTACGGGGGTTGCTGGTCGACGGCCGAGTGGTCGAAACACAATAAAAGGTGTCACGATGACGAGCCGTCGTCATCAGGACACCTTTGTCCTGTCGTATTCATTTGCAGGTTTGCGTAGTCGTCAGCAGGGACGATCACGCACGATGGAATGTAGCTATGCAATGTCAGTGCCAAAAATTTGCCAGCGGCTTATTTTTTGATTTGGACTGTACAATTCCTGTGTAGTCACTCCGGGAAATGCGTGAAACAATGCATCATTGCGGTTCGGGAGGGGGTAGCGGCCTCGCCGACAGGCCAGAGTTCAGGGAGTACCAGATCAGTTTTCTACGCACACGAGTTGAGCAAGCGGCACATTATTGATTAATAAATCAGCAGCAGGTCCGTTCGTAATTCATGCGATCGGCGATTTCAGAGCGCCAGGCCATCAGATCATTTTGTTGGCATCGGCTTTGCATTAACAGGCGTGAGGTCAAGCCTCCAGTTCAGTAAACGCACGAAAAAAATAGAAGCAACGGACAGCGCCGTCCGACCCGGAGTTGATCTGTGGTCGGTTTTTTTATGCAAACCCCTTTCGCTGGAGCAAGCGGAGACATCAGCATGGCATGTGGTGGCAAATCAACTCTCGACGGCGCCCCGCTGGACGGCTTCACCGATTCGCAGCGCGACTACCTCCAGCAGTTGATCAGCCAGCTCGATCTTGCAGCCGTTTACAAGGCACCGGAGCCCTCAACCGCCGGCACACCCCTGACCGTTTTCGGTACGCAGATCGAAGACTTGTCTAAAGAAGAGCGGCTTAAGCTCGATCAGCACCCCTGGGAGATATTTCCGCAACTTCAGCAGCACGCCGCCGAGGACCGGATGCCAGAGGGCGGCGACGTCTTCATGTTCAAGCATCACGGTCTATTTAATGTCGCGCCGGCGATGCCCGGGTTCATGTGCCGACTGCGAATCCCCGCCTGCAAGATGCGAGGCGACCAGCTCATCGGCCTCGCCGGGATCGCCGAGTCCCTTGCCGGCGGGTACGCACACGTCACCACACGCGGCAACCTCCAGCTGCGCGAAATCCCAGCACGCCATATTCTGAACCTGATCACCGGGCTTTATGACATCGGCCTGACCAGCAAGGGCTCGGGCGCAGACAGCGTCCGCAACATCACCTGCAACCCCACCGCAGGCTTCGACCCGCAGGAAATCATCGACCTCAGCCCTTACGCCATCCAACTGCATCAGCACATCCTGCACACGCCTTCGCTGCACGGCATCCCACGCAAGTTCAATGTCGCCTTTGACGGCGGCGGCATTGTCTCGGCCGTCGCGGATACCAACGACATCGGCTTTGTCGCTACTGTCGCTCACGTCGATGGGCAGGAAAAGGTGCTCTGCAAAATCCTGCTCGGCGGGATCACCGGCCACCTCGATTTCGCACGTGACAGCGGATTTGCCTGCACCCCCGAACAGACCGTCGAAGTGTCCGTCGCCATGATCCGCGTTTTTATCGAGCACGGCGACCGTACCAACCGCAAAAAAGCACGGCTTAAGTACCTGCTCGACGAATGGGGACTGGAAAAGTTCACACTCGAAGCTGAAAAACGCCTTGGCTTCAAACTGGTACGCACCTCGCAGATGGAGATGTCGCCTCGCCCAGCCGTGGATCGTCAGGCGCATATCGGCGTGCACCCACAAGTCGGCGAACATCGCAACTTCATCGGCGTCGCCCTGCCGATCGGCCGGCTCATCCCCGAGCAGATGCGCGAGCTGGGCAGGATTGCACAAGTCTATGGCAACAACGACGTCAGACTCACCGTCTGGCAGAACATCATCATCCCCGGCGTGCGCACCCGCGATGTCGATGATGTCGTCGCGAAGGTTCGCTCGATCGGGCTGGATGTCTCGGCCTCGTCTTTTGCCAGCGGAGTGGTGGCCTGCACCGGCAAGTTCGGCTGCAAGTACGCCTCCGCCCACACCAAGGAGAGCGCAATCGAGCTCGTCGCATACCTCCAGAAACGTATCGAACTCGACCAGCCCATCAACATCCACCTTACCGGCTGCGCGCACTCCTGTGCTCAGCATTACATCGGGGACATCGGCCTGCTCGGAGCCTCAACCGCGGATGGACGCGATGCCTTCCAGGTTTTTCTCGGCGGAGGCAGCGACCACGATCAGGGCCTCGCGCGCCACCTCTGTGGCCCCGTCGCGGTGCAGGATCTTGCTCCGCTCATTGAATCGGTGCTCCGTAACTACCTCAACCTGCGCAAGCCGGAAGAATCGTTCCTCGCTTTTACTCGGCGGCACGACGAAGCCGAGCTCAAGCAACTGCTACTTAGCCAGTCATCGTCCTACCTTAACGCAAGCGTGATGGAGGTCGCCTGATGACCAGCACCCTGATCCCTGTAGATGCGCCGTTCGACCGGGACCAGCGTAAATTCGCCGAGGGCTTTATCGCGGGCTTGATGTCTGTTCGGCATGCGCATTCCGTTAAACCCGCTGATGACACGGCGGGTACGCCGCTGACCATCGCCTACGGTTCACAGTCGGGTAACTGCGAAGCGCTCTCGAAACAACTTCGAAACGTCAGCCGAGCCAGCGGCTTCAAGCCCACGGTGACCGAGCTCAATAAGCTCGATCGCGATGCGCTTTCTGAGGTTCGACATCTGCTGATCGTGTGCAGCACCTTCGGCGAGGGCGATCCGCCTGACAACGCCGCCGCCTTCTATAAGATGATCCACGCTGACGACGCACCTAAGCTGCAGGAACTGAACTTCGCGGTCTGCGCGATGGGCGACCGCAGCTACACGCACTTCTGCAAGGCCGGCATCGATATCGATCAGCGACTGGGTGATCTGGGCGCCGCCCGCATGGTCGACCGAATCGACTGCGATGTCGCATTCGAAGAGGCATGGGCGAATTGGACACAGGGCGTTTTTGACTCCGAAGCGATGCAGTCTGTTGCCGGTGAAGCCGTCGAAATCGAGCAAGAAGCCGACAACACACCAGCGGCAAAGTGGGACAAGCACAACCCTTACTTCGCGCCCGTCGTCAAGGTCCAGAACCTCAGCGGTGAAGGCTCAGCCAAGGAAGTCAACCACGTCGAGATCCTGCTCTCTGGATCGGGCCTGACGTATGAGGTCGGCGACGCGCTCGGCTTCTGGCCCACCAACCACCCGGGGCTTGTCGAAGAGATCCTCGTCCTCACTGGCATCACCGGCACCGACCGGGTTCTCATCAAAGGCGAGACCTTCCCCATCCGGCTCGCCCTGCAGAGCAAGCTCGATATCGTCACACTCACCCACAACACACTGGAAGCGCTGGGCATCGGCGACGCCATCGATGAAGTCAAGGGCCTGCACCTGCTCGACGCCATCCGTAAATGGGAGCCCAAGCTAACCGCACAGGCACTCACCGATGCGCTCAGGCCGCTGCAACCACGACTGTACTCCATCGCCTCCAGCCCCAAGGCACACCCTGGGGAAGTCCACCTGACCGTCGGGGCTCTGCGATACAAACTCAACGGCACCGCACGTAATGGCGTGGCCTCAACCTACCTCGCAGACCGCTGCGGCTTTGGTGGACGCGTTGGCGTCTACATCCACAGAGCGCCGCACTTCCACCTCACCCACGACGATCAGGCCCCGATCATCATGTGCGGCCCGGGCACGGGTATCGCTCCGTTCAGAGCCTTCCTCGAAGAACGCCAGTCACGCAAGGCCGCGGGTAAACTGGTCGGCGATAGCTGGCTCTTCTTCGGCGATCAGCACCAAAAGACCGATTTCCTCTACCGTGACCAGCTCGCGGCGATGCAAGCCGACGGCACACTGACCCGGCTTAGCCTCGCCTGGTCACGCGATGGGGACCAGAAGTTCTATGTTCAGGACCGCATGCGACAGGAAGGCGCCGAACTCTTTGCATGGTTTAAGCGCGGCGCATACTTCTATATCTGCGGAGACGCATCACGCATGGCCGGCGATGTCGACAAGGCGCTGCGCGAAATCGTTGCGCAGCATGGGAATATGGATCAAGCCGCGGCATCAGAATGGGTCGATGCCATGGCACGCGAAGGACGTTACCAGCGTGACGTCTATTGATACAAACCCCACCACCAGCGGCACGGCAATGAGGCCTCGGCCTGCGGTCGTCCCTGAGCGCGATGCGCTACTTCGACTCAACGACTTCTACGAGTTCTACGAGAAAGCAGACCCATACGCTGCAAAGCAAGAGGGCGCACGGTGCATGAAGTGCGGCGCCGCGTTCTGCATGCCCGACTCCGGCTACGGCCAGGGCTGCCCGATCTACAACAAAATCCCCGAATGGAACGAGCTTGTCCGCCTGGACCGCTGGCGCGAGGCGTACGAGCGATTAAGCCAGACCAACCCCTTCCCCGAATTCACCTCGCGCGTCTGCCCCGCGCCGTGCCAGGACGCGTGCATCCTCGGCATCAATGAGCAGTCGGTGCAGATCAAAGGGATCGAACGCGCGATTGCCGACCGCGCCTTTGACCAAGGATGGGTTGTCCCGCAACGAACAGCTCCGCGCACCGGCAAACGCATCGCTGTCGTCGGCTCGGGTCCGGCCGGCCTCTCTGCCGCGCACCACCTCAACGCGCTCGGCCACGAAGTGACCGTCTACGAACGCAACGATGTGCCCGGCGGCCTTCTCCGCTACGGCGTGCCCAATATGAAGCTCGACAAAGGCGTGCTCGACCGACGCATCGATCTCATGCGCGCCGCAGGCATTGGCTTCGAGCTCAACTGCTCTATCGGAGAAAACATCACCGCAGAGTATTTGTCCGAAAATCACGACGCGATCATCCTTGCCTGCGGCGCGATGAAAGCGCGAGACATCAAGCTGCCGGGCCGCGAACTTGCAGGCATCTTCCAGGCGATCCCCTATCTCACCGCATCAATGCGCGCGCAGACGAGCGGCGACGGGCCGAGCATAAATGCAAATGGAAAACGCGTGGTGATCATCGGCGCGGGCGATACCGGGGCCGACTGTATTGCGACAGCAATGAGGCAAGGCGCAAAGAGCGTGATCAACCTCGCAAACAGCCCGATGCCGCCCGGGCAGCGTGACCGCGATCACCCCTGGCCCGGACCCCAAGGCACCCTCCGTACCGACTATGCACATAAAGAGGCCGCGGCAGCACACGGAAGCGATCCGCGCTGGTGGCAAGCTACAACAACTCGGTTTATCGAATCGCAGACTTCCCCCGGCCATGTTGGCGGCTTAGAGTTTGATCTTCCAGAAAAACGCAGCGAAAAAATTGACGCAGACCTTGTAATCCTCTCGGTCGGATTCACGGGACACGACAGCGGGGATTTAATCAAGGCCCTTGAGCCCGTCACCGCAACAACGCCGGTCATCCTCGCCGGCGACATGGCGAGAGGTCCTTCGCTCGTCGTTCATGCGATCGCGGAAGGCAGGCGTGCTGCAGACAAGTTGTCCGCGATGCTCTGAAAATAGATGCACTTCACTCTCGCATTAATGAGCGACTGCTAGTGAAAACGCAGTATTGCTCTATACACACTTTTGCCACGCACTTTTTTTTGCAGATCAAGGCGACCGAGAGGGGCTACTGGCTTAATTTATTTCGCGAGTAGTTTAGTGATAAGGAAATCGGTAATTGTTGAGTGCTGTGCATCTGTTGCGCCGGGGTAGTAGAACTCGCACGACACGCCGAGCTCATTGCATCGCTCTAATAGGATGCTACCGAAGTTAGCGGAGTGCGTAGGGTCTTTTTGATTTTCGCCTTTTTGTGCCGGCTTGTCGAAATACAGATAGACCGGCGGGTCGTCTTTCGTGACCAGATGGTAGGGAGAATAGGCTTTTATCCAAGGCATAATCTGGTCACGAGCAGCAAGAAAGCTCTGAAAATTATTCAAACCAAACGCATGGCCGCCATAGGTGCTGTTGGGTGTCCACTCCTTCATCTGCTGAGGGTCGAGCGTGGTCTGCGGGTTGCGCACGCCCGCACAAATCAGGCGTGTAGACTCTCGCGCAACCGGGTCATCGCTATCCGGTTCTGCCATGTCGTCGTGGTAAAGAAGCCATAGGCTGGTGCAGGCCCCTGCAGAGCCCCCCGCCGCCGCGATCCGCGTTTTGTCCAGGCCCCACTCCTGCGATTTACTCCTGACAAACTGAAGCGCTCGCATCGCGTCATAGAGCGGCGTCTGAACCTTCGGAGGCTGATTCATATCGACTTCATCGATTGTTGATTTCAACTGATCTTTTGAAATTAATCGGTAGTTGATCGCGACAACAGAAATGCCTTGATCCAAGAGCGACTGAACATCAACGAAGCGATCGATGACTTCTTTAGACCCACCGATCCACGCCCCGCCGTGGATGACAAACGCAACAGGCCTTGGCCCCGACTGCCCCTCGGGGGCCTGTGCCTGCCAGTAGTCGAGCACGTTTAGCTTGTCCGGTCCGTACTTAACTTCGGAAAGTGTCGGCTCGGGAACCGACTCGGCGTAGGCGGGTCCATCTTTTGCCTGAGCAATAGATAAGTCCGCGATGCATAAAGAAGCCGTGAACGTTAGGAGATAAGCGACGTGCTTAAGTTTCATGATCATGCTCTTTCTATTTCTCTATGAATAGATCCACGATAGCTGAATGAAGAAAATTCCTACAAGATCTATCTCGCAATACGCTCTAACAGCCAATACGAACAATTTAAATTCTGGACACATTAAGCCTTGCCGGACATTCTTACACGATTTTTCCAGACTACCAAAAATTGCATGCCACTCCATTTAGGGCCAGCATCCGTATTGCGAACGAACAAACGTATAGCTTCGGACTGATTCGCAGTGTACTATGGCTCAACATCCTCTGAGCCAGCACTTTGGATATAGGTCGTATGGAGCATTCCTGCTGGAATCTCACAAAGGACGAACCATGAAAACTTGTCGGCCAACAGTGCTTCTGTACATGCTTATTTGCGTTTCTATCTGCGCCTTTCAGGCGTCTGCTGAAGAAGAAACGGCGCATACCCCACGTCTTCTTAAACCTGGTAAGGCAATCGTGCACGACACGTTTACAGGCGAAGAGGTCTCGCAGCGCCGGCTTACGCGCGGGGATTGGAAACTGCAAGATAATATCGCCTCCTGTACGCAGGACGACGAACAATTTAAAAAGAACAAAGACCACGGCCCGGCGCTCTGGTACGACATCGACTACCACAACGCGATCATCAGCTTTGAGTACAAGGCGTCCAAGGAAGTTAAAGGTGTTGTCTTTACCGTCAACTCCAAGAACGGGCACGTCTTCCGATTTGTGACCAACGAGGTAACGGATGTCCGGGCCTGGGATGCCGAGCACAATGGCAAGCGGCTTGTCTCTGATGGACCTAGGCTGAAACACGAGCAGTGGGTCAAGGTCACCGTCGAACTGGCCGGGGACAAGAGCGTGATACAGATTGACGACTACGTGGCCGAAGTTCAAGACGCTTCTTACGATGTCGATAAGAGCGTGGTCGGATTCGGACATCAATACGGAACACTGAGCATCAGGAACTTTAATGTCTCTGAAGGCGTTAGCCCTTAATACTCGCGACCGCTGGGGACGAAGGCATACAAGCTAGCGCTTCAAAATATCTTGATCAAAAAGGCGTGCCTGTAGAGGACACGCCTTTTTACGATGGCGCTTGTATTTCCTAAAAGAGCAATGGAATCACTAAAAATGGAGCCGGGGGGAGTGTAACTCACTGCTGCTGCAGCAATCTCATTAAGTATTCTACTGAATGAACTTACAACGATTTAGCTGGATTCTGACAGACAATAATTTCCTCCAAATCATCAACACA